>Ga0209274_10000078_pt1 | contig 93257 bp, 87 predicted proteins | sample HubBroMetageREF1_FD_188343 | JGI IMG/M metagenome (GOLD analysis project Ga0209274, IMG submission 188343) | Reference soil microbial communities from the Hubbard Brook experimental Forest, New Hampshire, USA - Hubbard Brook CCASE Soil... | ecosystem: Environmental > Terrestrial > Soil >...
CTTCCGGCTCTCTCGTCGGACGCAAGAAATACGCGCCCTTTCCCGTGCCCATCACCGTAGCCTTCCCATCCGCCTCGACCAGAACCGCCGACTTCTCATCGATCGCCACTTCTCGCGGAGACGCGCCCCATCCATCCTTCATAATGCGCGCCAAAAATCCCAGCGTCCGCCCCATCCGGTCGCGCTTGGCAAAATGCGAATCCGTAATCAACTCCTCCAGATGCGGAACTTTCAAAAACTCCCGCACCAGCGTCACCCGCGCGAAATAAGGATTCGCCAACACATCCTCCGAGGCCAAGTCCTTATCGTCCTCTTTATCTCCCATCGCCCCGTACGCAAACTCGCCGAGCACGGCCAACCCCGCGCTGGTCCCGCCAATCGGCTTCCCTGCTGCAACATCTTCGTTGATCGCACTCTCCACCGGAGTGGCTTTCCACCCGCGAAGGTAATTCGCCTGATCTCCTCCCGCAATAAACACCACCTCAGCCTTCCGAATAATCTCCGCCACCGCCGGATCCTCCGCCGCAGCGCGATCCGGAACAATCAGCGTTGCCACCGAATTCGCCTTGCACAATCCATTCACATAAGCGTTGTAATCGTCGTCGCCCCGCGCCCGCAGAATCAGAAAATCCCCGCCTCTGCCCCGGTCGCACAACCAGCGGAACGCTTCGTCGAGATCCGAGCCTCCGCCCATCATGGCAATGCCCGCCACAGGCCGAGTTTGAACGTCCTCCTTATTTCCCATCCGAAAATACTGATACGACCTCGCCGGCGCACAATTCCCCGCGACCGCCACAAGCAGCAGCAGCAGCAGCAGCAGCCCCAACCACGGCAGATGTGTTTTGATCACGCTGAAAATATACAGGAAGCATACGAGATCGCCTGGCAGCTTCTCGCTAATTCAACGCCTGCACTAGATACAAATCAGACAACGTCCGCACGTAGGAATACACGTAAGCCTTCTCGTCGGTCGACATCATCACTCGTCCAACCGTGTCGATACCCGCCGCATCCGCGGGCTCAATCAATTTCCATGGGCTTCTTTGTCCGCTAGCCACGTCCACGCGAAATACCTGTGCCGGAACTTGTCCCCGCGCCATCACAAAAAGCGAGCGCCCATCCGCCGACCATGCGGTCGCGACCTCTCCCGGTTGCAACCCGGGGACTAGCTTCGCGTCTCCGCCCTCTACCGGAAACAGGTACACCTTCTGGTCTGGACCACGAGTGGCCGCATACCGGCCGTCCGGCGATAAAACAAATCCTGATCCGACTCCTTCTATACTTGCGGGACGCGGCTTCGCATCATCCAGCGACTCCAGATAAAGCCGCACTCCGTGCCCTGATTCCGTTCCCGTAAACACGAATCGCTTTCCGTCCGGCAGGAACGCCGCGGAAATATGATTCAGCCCGTCGCTCTTCAACGTCTTGACCTCGCCCACGCCCGTCGGATAAAGCAGCAACGGCGCCGGAGTCACATTCAATCGCGCCAGCGCCCACTTCCCATCCGGCGACAGCGACAGTCCGCTGCCTTCTCCTAATCGGATCGCCGGCGATCCATCCGTATCCCGCAAATACACCGCGTACTTCGGACCACCGCCTTCGCCCGCTTCCTGAAATAAAATCCTTTTCCCATCCTTCGACAAACTTCCCGGAACCGACCAGTCCAGCCAAGATAAATCTTTTTCTTTCGTTTCCCCTGGTGCCAGCCCGATAATCCCGGCGCGATCATTCCCCCGCGTCAGCAACACGCTTCCATCTTTCCCCACGTCCAGAATCGTCAACTCACCCGGCACCCGCGCCAGCAGCCGCACCTTCCCCGCCAGGTCGGTCGCATACAGTGACCGGTCGCCTCCCGTGCGCGTTGCCGTGAACCATATTTCTTTGCCGTCCGGCGACCAGGCTAGCCCCTGTATGCTGTCCCACCCGTCGGAGAGCTTCGTCTTATTCCCCGCCAGATCCACGGTCGCCACCGCTCCGCCATCATCCGAGGGTTGCGGGTGGTCGATAAACGCCACCACTTTTCCGTCGTGCCCCACTCGCGGATTTCCAATCCATCCATCTGCCTGGTACAACATCTTTCCCAGCGGAAATTCCAGGCGATTCCGCCCTTCCACTTCGTGCACGACCGCAACGTTCGTTCCATCCGGCGACCAGTCGGCCCATTCCACATCGTCAAGAATTTCGCGCGGCGCACCTCCTACGAGCGGAACCGTCGCCAGCGTCCCCGCGTAGAGAAATGCGTCTCGCGGCTTGCTGCGCAGCGCAACCAACATTTCGCCCGAGGCCGAAACCGACAGCACTTCCGAGCCTTTCGGCTCAATCTCCTGCGACTGCGGACTCTCCGGGCGCGTTGCGAACAGGTTCAGAGGTTTGCCCTCCCACGCCGCGCTGTAAATCACCGTCTTCCCATCCGCTGCAAACCGCGCCGAATGCACAATCCCCCGCCGGAACGTCAGCGGATGATACGCCGCAAATTCCGTCTTCCCCGACCCCTTCAGCAGCATCGCTCCCGTTCCCAGCCCAGCCAGCAGCGCGATCGCTCCCACTACCACCGCTGTCGTCCACGTCCGCCGGCGCGATACTAAATCCTGCTCCACTGCCTGAGCTGGAACGCTCGTCCCTGAAACCGCTGCGATCCCCGATCCGCTCGCCGCTCTGATCCGCGAACTCTCCAGCCCGCGCTTGATCCGTTTCAGATCCCCGCGCAGCTCCGCCGCCGTCTGGTAGCGCATCTCGCGCTCTTTTTCCAGCGACTTCAATATCAGATCATTCAACTTCTCGGGAATCGCTGGATTCAAATCCGCCACCGGCGTCGGCATCCGGTTCAGAATCGCCTCGAACACCACGCCGTTGCTGCTCCCGGAAAACGCCATGTCCCCGGTCGCCATCTCATACATCACCGCCCCAAACGCAAACAGATCGGTCCGCGGATCCAATTCCTCCGCCCGCACCTGCTCCGGCGACATATACGCCACCGTCCCAATCGTCGACCCCGGACTCGTCATCGGCCCCGCCGGCGTCGTCAGCGTATGCTCCGTACTCTGCGCCAGCTTCGCCAGCCCAAAGTCGAGCAGCTTCGCCTGTCCGCGCTTGGTAACAAAAATATTTGCCGGCTTGATGTCGCGATGCACAATCCCCCGGCTGTGCGCCGCATCCAGCGCATCCGCGATCTCAATGCTGATCCCCAACAGCGACTCCACATCCATCGGCCTTCCGCCAATGCGATGCTTCAACGTCTGCCCGTCAAGAAACTCCATCGCGATGAACGTGTGCCCATCGTGTTCATCGATCTCATAAATCGTACAGATATTAGGATGGTTCAGCGCCGACGCCGCCTGCGCCTCCCGCTGAAAGCGCGTGAGCGCCTGCGGATCTTTCGCCACATCATCAGGAAGGAATTTCAGAGCCACAAAACGTTTGAGCTTTGTGTCCTCAGCCTTGTAAACGACACCCATCCCCCCGCCGCCCAGCTTCTCAATAATCCGGTAGTGGGAAATGTTCTGGCCGATCATGCCGTAAGGGCCCAATGGCAGGCGGAGCTATCTTATTGATACGCAGCCTTCCATGCAAGCCGCTGCCGGCCGGTCGCTGAAAACAATTGTGCTAACCCCAACGCCTTTTTCCCGCCCTGCCCGTCTAAGCCAACAAGTGTCTCCGTATTCAGGAGGAATGTACCCCATGAAAAAAACTCTTCTTACAAATTGTTTTGTCTTGCTGGCGATGAGCGCAGTCGCGCTCGGCGCAGCCACCCAACCCCCCGCCCTCGCCGACTCCGACACAACTCGCCCCAGCTACGACATGAAGCCCCAGTCATTGCTGGATCTCGAAACGATGCAGAAGAAGTTTGTCGATTTGGCCAACGCTCTCCCCGCCGAAAAACTCACCTGGCGCCCTTCACCCGAGTCTCGTTCATTCGCCGAGGTCTTTCTGCATGTGGCCGGCGAGCGCTACCAGATTCTGGCCTTGATGGGAATGCAACCTCCAGCCGACTTCAACGGCAAGACCTTCGAAAAATCCACCACCGACCAGACCAAAATCGTGGACGAACTCAACAAGTCGTGGGAATTCACCAAGAAGGCAATCAGCGCCATGACCAACGCCGATTTCGCCAAGCCGCTCCCGAAACTGGGCCCCGATGCCAATGCCGGCGACGTAGTCTACATCCTGGTGTCCGACGCTCACGAACATTTGGGCCAGTCCGTCGCCTACGCGCGTGAAACCGGCATCGTTCCCCCCTGGACTGCGGCCGCCCAAAAGAAAGCGGCAGAAAAGAAAGCAGACACACAACAGTAACGAGCGAACCGGCAGAACCGTCCGAGCGGGTAGAGGGAGTCGATCAGCAGCTTAGATTAGACTGCCTCTGCCCGTGAAATTCCGCTTGCATCTGCCATTCTCCACGCTAACATGTCCCATGTCACGACCTTGGATTGCTCGGTCAGCCGCCGCTGCGGCCTGCTTCGCTGCCGGTATCGCGCTCTATCGTGTGCAAGAAATATTCGCGCTCCCCGCATTCGCGCGCGAATTCGGAGGAAGTTGTGGAAAACAGCAAAGAATTACCGCTCATTGCGTGTCGCCAGGAGTTCGCACAAGGCCGAGACGGTCACTCAGCTCAAACAGTTCAAGCAAATCGTCACTGTATCCCTTAGAACCGCAGGCACAGAGATCCTTTTCGTGCTGAATGTGCGGACGCGCCAGCTCAAGTTGCTCGTGCGCCGCCTCGAGGTACGCAGGGCTCTGCGATCGGTCCAAGTAGGCCTGTGAGAAGGCGAACGTCATTCGATAAAGATGCTCGAGAGAGTGGACTCTGGCACTCTCCAGAGTCTCAGTTCCCTTACTCCCACCAGTCGATGCACCTACTCGCCCTAGTTGACTTGCGGCATACGAGAGGACATCGGTCAGACTTCTCAGGTCGCGCGCTTCATCATCGAGAGAGCAGGCGTCGTCGCTACCGGCTCGCTTCGACTCATTCGAAGTGCATGCATCTGTCGCAATAGCGGAAAGGATGCGAGAGGACAGGCGGATCGAAGCATTCTCAAGACGTAAATCCATTGCCTCGGAGTCTGGATTTGCCGTGTCGTGTTTTATGGCATTGCCGTAAGCGTTCTGCAAAGTTCGAATTAGATCAGGCACATCCGAGTTGTCGTTGCCCGAGGTCTGTCGCCCATTCTGAACGTTGGAATCAGACATCATAAAATCAGGCATCATAAGACTTGACTCTTGGCCGGCACCCATCCAACCACGATCTGAGGGCGCTCCGTTTGCACCGGCAAACACTGGCGCCAATAAGAGCAGGCATCCCCATATCCACCGTAGTGGCACTGCTATCGAGCGTTGGGTGCGGCGATTCAATTGGCATTTGAGATGTCAATCAGACCAAGAGGTTTGCCGGTAGCATAACTCATAGGTTGCTGAACCTTCTGGTCTACAAGGACAATACCTGCGATCTACAGGAAATGCCCGAGGCGTTACTGCACCTCACCGCTAATTGAATCGATATCCCGGTTTTAGCGCGCAGTGATAAACATGGGCTTTATCTCTAGTTTCGCTATCGCAGTTGGCCCAACTCAGGGAGATCGATGGTCCAAGGGGGAAGATGATAGTTTGTCCATCCAAGTCTGCCTCCATGCTCACGCTCTCCGCATCTGCGGGCAGAGTGAACGACAGACCGTTGCCGAAAATCACAGGGTACGACCAGTGCTCGGTTGCGCTCACCATGAGGCGGGAGACCTCTGCTTCCAGTAAGAAAGTGGCCGTGTCAGACCAGTCGCGTGCACTTACCGTGATCGTCTGACCGCCCTTCAAAAAGTCATCCGACTCAATCCTCGTAAACGGGCAAGGTCCAGCGATACAGGAAACCCGGGCGTCGCGAAACGCCCTGCCCGGACCTGCATCGAGCGAACCTAAAGCTTGTGCGGCTTTCCACCGGCCATCCGGCGAGCAGGGAGGGTGCCCCTTGCATGGTACATTTCCCTTGTTCTGAATCTCAAAAGTTTTCGCTTCACTTCCAACATTCAGCTCCGTCATAGCCTCGACCGTGAATCTCACGCGCACGTTCGTGATTCGCTCCAATGGTTGATTTTGCGGAGTTGCTTGATTCGTCAATGGAACGAGATGGACGACATATAGCCCATCCTGAACAAAATCATTGAGATCGAGCGGACGATATTGCGGATGGCGAAGGTGCAACACGATCGGGTGACCTCGACGGATCCGTTTCCATAGCGGCAGAACAAAGAGGCCGGAGGAATCAGAGGTGACCGGATGCGGGGACAAATCGCTGTCGGCCGATACCTCGACGTTGGCAATCGGTGCTTGTTTTCGCGGATCGGAGTCCTGCACCAGGACAGCTCCGCGCAGGGAGAGCGGCTGTTGCCGGTGCCAAATGAGCGTTACGAGAATCGTTATAAGCACGATTCCAAGAATCGTCGCCCGCCACAGCCGAATTGTTGCAAATGGAGACACGTACGGGGATTCGTACCTTATAGATGACGGTTGAGTCGGAATCGTTTGCCCGAAAAGATGGCAACAAAACAGGTTCCGGCGGCATCATTAACCTGTTTGGACGCCAGGCACGAACCAACGTTGAACAATGAGCTCTCGAATTGCTTGATGGCGATTCCCGATCAGCCGGAAGTCAGGCGTAAGCCGCAATCTGCAGAATAAATGAGAAAAGCGAGAACTAATCTGCTGTCGCGCAGGCAGGTATTCAGTCAAATGCTGGGAGCGAGCCTCTGTTTCCCGTTGCGTGGGATTCTCGCCACGCTGCCAGTGAATACGCAGCAAGTCGATTCCTACCAGGTCGATTCCCATCAAGATGAAAAGACCGCTTCACCCGAGATAATGCCGGTCCTTTCCGCCGAAGACGACCATTTTCTCGACGAACTGGAACGAGCAAACTTTCAGTACTTTTGGGACCAGGGCAGCCCGAATACCGGGATGGTGAAGGACAGGTGTGATGTCCGCAAGGGCCGTCAGGCAATGGCGGCTAGTACCGCGGCAACAGGCTTCGGGTTGACAGCTCTATGCATCGGAGAGCATCGCGGTTTCGTCTCCCGGAGCGACGCGCTGCAGCGAGTGTTCGCGACGTTGCGTTTCCTCTGGAAAAAGCTCCCCAATCATCGGGGATTCTTCTTCCACTTTGCTAATGCGGAGACCGGAGAGCGGATGTTTGACTCCGAGGTGTCGTCAGTCGATACGGCCCTTCTGCTCTGTGGGGTCCTGATTTGCCGCGAGCACTTTCAGCACCCTGCGGTCTCTCAATTAGTCGACCTGATTTTCAACCGCGTCGACTGGAGCTGGCTCCTGGAAGACACCACTTTGCTGACGCATGGGTGGAGTCCGGAAGTCGGCTTTTTGTCATCCCGCTGGGACGATTACTCCGAGCTGATGGTGATGTACTTGCTCGGGCTGGGGTCGTCGACGCATCCTCTGCGCGAGGATACATGGACCGCGTGGAAACGCACTCCATTCGAATACGACGGTATGCGCTATATCGGATCATTTGCGCCGCTCTTCGTGCATCAATTCTCTCAAGCGTGGTTCGATTTTCGTCACCAGCGCGACAAATTCGCGGACTATTTCTTGAATTCCGTAACCGCCACTGAGGTTCATCGGCGCTGGTGCGTGGAGTTGAGCAAGCAGTTTCCTGATTACGGCGAGGATATGTGGGGCATTTCCGCTTCTGACTCGCAGCATGGGTATGTGGCGTGGGGAGGGCCTCCGGCCATGGGGCCGATCGATGGTAGTCTGGTTCCAAGCGCGGCAGCGGGATCTCTGCCTCTTCTGCCGGGACCTTGCCTTCGCGTCTTGAAGAATATGCGAAGTCGCTTTCCCGGAGCTTGGTGCAAATACGGGTTCGTGGACGCGTTTAACCCCCTCAAGAACTGGTATGACACCGACGTAATCGGAATCGATACGGGCATCACCATGGTGATGGCCGAAAACCTGCGCACCGGCTTCGTATGGGATACGTTTATGAAATCCCAGGTGGCTCGTCGAGGAATGGAGCGGGCAGGCTTTCATAAATACTAGGCTGCTCCTATCACTCAGTCGTTCATTCCAACCAACTGAAAAGAGCCTTTTCTCATCCATAAAGTAGCTTCTCCCCTAAAGAGATGCCATGTTCGCGGCGGCGCATCTGAAGTCGCGGAAGCTCTCCCTTCCTTCGCACCTTCAAGGAGCGGAGCCCGAGAACAAACTGGGGCTGGGAGCACTTGTTGTGTATTGCGAAATGTGCATTGCGCAATCGCTGGACGCGGCTAGAAGCGGAAAAAGATGAGTCAGAAACCTGAGTCGTGGCGCGGGTGGCGTGAACGGGCCGCGGCACTTTGCCAGGTGCCGACCGTGCTGGGATTCGTGTGGGAGTCGGGCCGCGCAGTCGTAGTCCTGGGAGTGGCTGCGCGTGTCGTGGCATCGCTTCTGCCTCCAGCGCTGTTCTGGGTCTCCAAGCTCATTGTCGATGCCATCTTCCGCATCCTGACAACTCATCAGGCAGTCGGCCCCAGACTGTGGTGGCTGGTTGCGCTGGAGTTTGTCTTGGCGATTCTGGCCGGACTGATCGGCCGCTTGATCGATTACCTGGATGCCCTGCTGGCGGGAAAGTACACCCATTACGTGAGCATTCGAGTCATGGAGCATGCTGCCGGACTGGATCTGCAGGCCTATGAGGATCCAGTCTTTTATGACCGCCTGGAACGCGCTCGCGTTCAGGCTACCGATCGCCTGTACATGATTCAGGCCATCGGGCGGCTCATTCAACAGGCGATTACGACCATCACCTTGTCCATCTCGATCATGGTGTTCTCGCCGTGGCTTTTGCTGCTGCTGGTGGTGGGAGTCATTCCGGCGTTTGTGGGGGAAACACACTTTGCATTTCTGGGATACGCGAAGAATTTCCGGCAGACCCCGGTGCGACGCCAACTGGACTACCTGCGCACCTTGGGCGGCAGCAAGGAAGCCGCTAAAGAACTGAAGCTCTTTGGCCTGAGGAGGTTCCTGACGGACAGATTCAGAATCCTTTCCAGCCAGGTTTACGAAGAAGATATCTCGCTCGCGCGTCGAAAAGTCGTCGCTGGGTCTTTCCTCTCAGCAATTGGCACCGCGGGCTACTACACGGCCTACGTTTTTGCAGTTTGGAAAACGGTGACCGGCGTCTTCACGTTCGGAACTCTCACGCTTCTGGCCAACGCGATTCGAGAAGCGAGCTCGAATCTTCAGCAGACATTCTCCACGCTCTCCACCATTGCTGACCAGGCATTGTTCCTGACTGATCTGGTCGCCTTCTTCGAGATGCAGCCCAAGGTTACGTCGAAGCCGAACGCCCTGCCCGCGCCACGGCCCATTACTCGCGGGTTCGAATTTCGCAATGTTTCCTTCCGGTATCCGGGAAGCTCGCGTCTGGTGCTGCAGGGATTCAACTTTCATCTTCACCCCGAGGAGCGAATCGCGCTGATCGGTGAAAACGGCGAGGGCAAGACCACCATTGTCAAACTCCTCACTCGCCTTTATGACCCGGCGGAGGGGCAGATCCTGCTCGACGGAATCGATCTCCGCGAATATGACCTGGAAGATCTCTATCGCGAAATCGGCGTGATCTTCCAGGATTTCATGCGTTATGAAATGACGGCGCGGGAAAACATTGGTGTAGGGCTCATCGACCAGGTTGCGAACCTGCCGCGGGTGCAACAGTCTGCGCGGAAAAGTCTCGCTCATGACCTCGTCGAGCGACTTCCGTTTGGATACGAGCAGATGCTGGGTCGGCGTTTTGATGGCGGAGTCGATCTCTCCGGCGGGGAATGGCAGAAACTCGCGCTGGCCCGAGCTTATTTGCGAGATGCGCAGGTGCTCGTCCTGGATGAGCCAACCTCTGCGCTCGATGCACGCAGCGAATACGAAGTCTTTCAACGATTCGCCGAACTCACCGCGGGAAAAATGGCGTTGTTTATTTCTCATCGCTTTTCGACGGTCCGCATGGCCGATCGCATCGTCGTGTTGGAGAACGGACAGATTGCCGAAGAGGGAAACCATGACGCATTGACACGGCAGGGTGGCCGTTACGCAGAGATGTTCGAACTGCAGGCCGCCAGTTACAGGTAGGAATAGAGAGCGGCAGCCAAGAATTTTGCAAGGCCACAAAAGGAGCATCGGAGTATGGCGCTCGGCAGTCACATCCGGAAATTAGTGGAAGAGGACGTGCGGCGTCCACGTCCAGTGGGGTTGACCGACAAAGAAATAGTCGCTGCCGCGAAGACCCTGGCCGCCACTCTGACTTGGCTGCCATCGACGCCATCCAGCGAGTTTTCGACGCACTGCGAGGCCCTTGCGATAGCTTTTAAAGGCTTGCGGCCGCGCGTGGATGCCGCCTTTGCGCAAGTCTGCAAATCGCGAGGAGCACCCGACGAGGCTCTCCTTTGGCTCAGAGATAACGCGCAGGAGTTTTCGTCCGCGACGCGTCAATTGTCGGACGAACTTGCTCCTTTGACCAGTCTTCCTGTAGTCGCGGGAAAAGATAAGATCATCCCCCGCGTTCTGGCAATCGCGAAAGGTTTCGTCGACAAGTCTGGTCCTGGTTTTTCCAAGCGTCAATTCACCGCTTTTTGTATGGCATTTGAGGAAACAAGTCCACTCAAATACCACGAAATTGGCGCCCTGGTGCCAGCACTCCGCCTGGTACTACTCGAACAGATTGCTGCCCGGGGCAAAGAGGTTGTGCGAGATCCGAAAAACGGTTCGACACAGCAGATCACCTCGTGGATTCAAAGTTATCGACAGGTAACGCAGACATCCTGGAAAGACGAACTGGAATCGCTCATCCCGTTCGACAAGATTCTCGCCGAAGACCCCTCCCGGACGTACGCAACCATGGACCTCGAGAGCCGGAATATCTATCGGGAAAAAATAGACAACATTTCCGTGCGCTCCGGCCGTACCGAAACAGAGGTCGCAGAAGCGGCTCTGGCCCTGGCCCGGAAGGCTCGAAGCAAACCTTACAGCGATCCCAGAGTTGAGCGCAGAGAGTCGCATATCGGCTTTTACCTGGTCGCCGAGGGAAGCGCGCTCCTGTGCCAAAAGATGGGCTTTCATCCCACGCCCGGCAATCGCTTCCGGGCATTCTTGCGAAGCCATCCCGATGATGTGCTGGTGGGCGGAATCGCCGTCTTGAGTACCATTATTTTCGGATTCTCCGTTTGGTGGCTGACACCGCCTTCAACTTCCCTGACGCTCGTATTGCTGGCCATGCTGATCTTGTTGATACCGGCCTCGCAAGCGGCGGTCCAACTGATGAACTACCTCATCACGAACGTCCTGCCTGCGGAGCCACTGCTCAAGCTGGATTTTTCCAAAGGTATTCCTGACGATTGCGTCACTCTGGTGGCCATCCCGACACTCTTGCTCAATGAAAAGCAAGTCCGCAGGCTGGTGGAGGAACTCGAAGTCCGTTTTCTCGGAAATCATGATCGCAATTTACACTTTGCAATCGTTTCCGACCTGCCCGACACACATCAGCCTTCGCCGGAAGATAGCGCGTTAGTGGCGCTGATGTCCAAGCTCATTGAAGAACTAAATTCGCGCTATTCTCCCAAAGGCGCAGGGAAATTTCTTCACCTTCATCGGCATCGTGTTTACAACCCCCAGGAAAGTGGATGGATGGGCTGGGAGCGAAAGCGCGGAAAGCTGCTCGATTTGAATCAGCTGATGCGCGGGTCTTACGACAGTTTCCCAATCAAGGTGGGAGATGTCTCGATTCTTCCGAAGGTCCGTTTCCTCATCACACTCGACTCTGACACCGAGTTACCGCGCGGCTCGGCGCAGCGCATGATCGGAACGCTGGCGCATCCTCTGAACCAAGCCATCGTCGACCCAGTTCGCAATATCGTGGTGGCCGGCTACGGGGTTCTTCAACCGCGAGTCGGCATCAGCGTTCTCAGCACAACCCGGTCGCGGCTTGCCGCCCTGTTCGCGGGCGAGACCGGACTCGATCCCTACACGCGTGCGGTTTCCGATGTCTATCAAGATCTGTATGGTGAGGGGATATTCGCAGGCAAGGGAATCTACGAAGTCGAAACCATGTTCCGCGTTCTACACGGACGATTTCCGCAGAATTCGCTGCTCAGCCATGACCTGATTGAGGGCGCCTACGCGCGCTCCGGCCTCGCGACCGACATCATCGTCGTCGAAGACTACCCTTCGCACTATTCCGCCTATAACCGCAGGAAACATCGTTGGGTCCGCGGCGACTGGCAAATCATGGCATGGCTGTTCGACCGCGTGCCGGATGAGTCCGGCGCATTTGTGCCCAACCCCATCTCGCTGATTTCGCGCTGGAAGATTTTCGACAACCTGCGACGCAGCCTGGTGGACCCAGCCACAATCATGCTGCTCCTGGTTGGGTGGTTGGTAATGGAGCGGCCAATCTACTGGACGTTGGCAGCGATCGGCATTTTGTTTCTTCCGGCATTCGCCGAGCTTTTGGTTGGATTGACGAATGCAGTCATCGAACGCAGCCTACAAAGCGCGCGAGGTGCATGCCGCAATTTTCTTAAGAGTGGTTTCACCGTCCTTCTTGGTTTGATCCTGCTGGAGCACCAGGCGCTGCTCTCGCTGGACGCGATCGTACGGGCACTGGTGCGCCGCTTGATCACTCGCCGGCTCTTACTGGAATGGGAAACGGCGGAAGAAGCGGAGTTAGGCGCCCGCCGGTCAGCCGTGGATCGTTATCTGGGCTGGACGCCGTTCGTGGCCATCGGGCTCGCTCTACTGATCTGGATGATCCATCCTCAGGCGCTGCTTGCTGCGGCGCCAATTCTATTACTCTGGGCGTGTAGTCAGCCCTTGGCTCTTTGGCTGAACGGCCTTCCGATCGAACCGGAGCCTGAGCTGCGTACCGAAGATGAGCGGTTCCTTCGTCGGTCCGCTCTCCACATCTGGCGATATTTCCTGGAGTTCTCCAGCGCAGAACATAACTGGCTGGTGCCGGACAATATTCAAGGTGTTCCGCAGCGGGTCACAGCTACCGTGTCCCCTACGAACGTCGGACTTCTTCTGAATTCTCGCCAGGTCGCCGGTGAATTCGGCTACCTCACGGTTCCCGAAACGGCTGAGCTGACGCAAAAGACTCTTGACGCCTTGGCTCAGCTGCCCAAATATCGCGGCCATCTGATGAACTGGTACGACACGCGTACCATGCAGGCCAAGCCGCCGTTTTTCATTTCTTCAGTCGACAGCGGCAATCTCGTCGCGTCGCTCTGGACTCTGGAGCAAGGTTGCCTTGATCAGTTGCGTCGTCCATTGCTGTCGGAGGCGATCGCCGAGGGATTTCTCGATCATTTGCGCACCTTAAAAGATTTACGAGCTCTGCCCAATCGCGTGTTACAGCGCTGTGACATTGCTCTCCATCGAGAAGATTGGCTTGAAACTGTCTTGAATTTTCCCGAAGAGATCTTGGATGCCAAGCGACCGAGGACAAAGCACGCTTCTGACGTTCGGTGGTTTCGCGAACAGACCTCGATGCGGCTGAACAGCACCCGGAACCTGGTGGAACTCTACCTGCCTTGGAGACTTTCGGAATTCGCGGCTCTGCGTCCGAAGTTGTTCGAGAGTCGCGGCGAGTTAGACGACCTGCCTCTGCATCGCCTGCCTGACGGGATTGCCGAGGTGGAATTGCGCCTGGACAAGCTTATTCAAACGTCGCTGAATGGAGATCGCACGGCCGCGTTGCGACTCGCGCTTCTCCTGTCGGAGGCTCGTAAGAATGCAGCCACTCTCGTACAAGAGTTGCGGGAAATAAGCCAGCAGGCACACGATCTGGCTGAAGCCATGGATTTCAGCTTCTTACTGGATCATGAACGATTGCAATTGTCCGTCGGCTTTGACGCAGGGTCGAAGGAGTTGCAGCCGTACTACTATGACCTGCTCCTCACCGAGCCGCGCACAGCAGTGTTTGTCGCAATCGCAAAAGACGATATTCCTCAGGACTCCTGGTTTCATCTGAACCGACAGGTCTCGACCGATCATGGGCGTACGGTTTTATTGTCATGGACCGGGACCATGTTCGAGTACCTGATGCCATCGATCTGGATGCGCAGCCATTGCAACACGCTGTTAGATTGGGCGTGCGAGGTAGCCGTACAAACCCAGCAGGCGTACGCTGCCAGCAAGGGTATCCCGTGGGGCATTTCGGAAGCGGCCTGCGCCCGACAGAATGACGCTGGCGACTATCACTATGAAGCGTTCGGAGTGCCGAGTTTAGCCCAGAAGAAGAGCGAGTCTGATCCTCTGGTCGTTTCACCGTATTCCACCTTCCTCGCATTGCCGGTCGATCGCAAAGGATCGCTCGCCAATCTGAGGAAGATGAATGCACTGGGATGGTTCGGCTCCTACGGATTCGTGGAGGCGGCGGACTATACGGCCGCTCGCAAGTTCTTCCTGCGTCGCCCGGAACTCGTGCAATCGTGGATGGTTCATCATCAGGGCATGAGCCTGCTCGCGCTCGGAAATGTCCTTTTCGGTCAAGTCATTCAGCGCTGGTTTCATTCCGACCCGCGCGTTCAGGCCACGGAACTCCTGCTGCAGGAAAAGCCGCTTGCGGAATAGCGCCCCGCGCCAAATACCAGCATAAAAATTGTGGGGGCACGTCAGAATCTGTTTGAAATCTCCCGCGCCTGTCTCTGGTATCGAACCGAACTGGCTGGCCAGTTCATTGGCCTCAACACTAACTGAGGAGCATCTAGTGCCCAGGGAGATTGGACCATCGCCAACAATGTTTCTATAATCTGGGCATTTGTTCTTGTGATTCTATGTTCGCGGTGTGTACTGACCGAGGCGAACGGCCATCAAGAATCCGACGAATAACAATCCGCGTCTGCAGAAGATTCTTGACTACATCGCTTTGAACTGGAGCACCTTGACGCGCTCGACCGGAACCTGCGAAAGCATCGCAGACCCTAAGTTCACTCGCGGTTCCGTTCTTTATCTGCCCGTCGACCTGCCGATTCCGCCGGCATTATCGACACTTGCGAGCCAATGCGGCCTCCGCGCGGAACATCTTCCTTCTGTCATCCACGGACCTGGCGAAGTGAAGGGCAACGGAGTTCAACCGCCCGGCCTCCTGTTCCTGGAACACCCGTATGTCGTTCCCGGCGGGCGATTCAACGAGATGTATGGCTGGGACAGTTACTTCATTATCCGGGGCCTGCTGCGCGCGGGCGACGTCGACCTAGCCCGAGGGATGGCCGATAATTTCTTGTTTGAGATTGAGCATTATGGCGCTGTGCTCAACGCGAATCGCACCTACTACCTCACTCGCTCTCAGCCACCCTTTTTAAGTTCCATGATCAACGCCGTGTATGAAGTGGATAAGGCGCAAGGCAGGGAGAATCGCGCGTGGCTGGCCCAAGCCTATCGCGACATCGTACAGGATTACCAGATGTGGACCCGCAACCCCCATCTGGCTGGAACGACTCAACTATCTCGGTACTACGACTTTGGCGAGGGTCCCGCGCCCGAAGGCTTACATGACGAAGTCAGCTACTACCACGATGTTCTCGCCTATCTCATCCGGCAAAACAAAAACAGTCCGTACCTGTCAGAAGCAACTTCACCGGCATCTTTACCCTATCCTCAGTATTCGCAGCAGCTTTGTGAAGACCCTAAGCTGGGCGAGTCGACCGCTGAATGCCGGGTGCCAAGACATGTGGCCTTGAGCCCTGAATATTACAAAGGCGATCGCAGCATGCGCGAGTCGGGGTTCGACATCACGTTTCGCTTTGGACCTTACGGCGCCGAAACTCATCATTATGCTCCGGTTTGCCTGAACAGCCTGCTGTACAAGGTGGAAACCGACCTGAAACAGATGAGTGAATGGCTAGGAGATCCAGCGGCAGCATCCGAGTGGCACCAACGGGCAGAAACAAGGCGCGAGATCATCCAGACTCTTCTTTGGGATGGGCATCGCGGAATGTTCTTCGACTATCATTTCACGACCGGGAAACTCTCTTCTTATGAGTATGCGTCAACGTTTTATCCCCTTTGGGTAGGCGCTGCGACCGCGGAGCAGGCGCGCGCCGTCGTCAGCAATTTACCGCGCTTCGAGTATGAAGGGGGCTTGACGATGAGCACGCACAATAGCGGAGTGCAATGGGACTATCCATTCGGATGGGCTCCCATTCAGTTGCTGGCTGTCGAAGGCTTGCGACGCTACGGGTATAACGTAGAAGCTGATCGCATTTCCATCAGATTTCTTTCCATGGTCCTGGTCAACTTCGAGCGCGACGCGAACATCCGCGAGAAGTACGACGTGGTTGCAGACTCTTCCAACATTGAACTTGCGGAGGGTTATCGGGACAATATCATCGGCTTCGGATGGACAAACGCCGTTTTTCTGGAGCTCATGAACGAACTGCCTGCAGACAAGATCGAGCGCATACTTGCCCCTCCGGGCAGCATTCGGCATCAGTGATATCAATTGGTGCGGGGAGATGCCGCTTCCTTCATGCGAATCTGCGCCCCGGAAGCGACTTTGCCTGCAAGTCTGATTCGGGGAGTTGATTCGCCTGCTCCGAAATGCTTTGCAGTTCTCCCCGGTAGCGCGGCAGGCTCTTCGGGTGATTTTTCTGCAGATATTCCAGGAGCTTTTCGCGGACCAGACAGCGGAGGTCCCAGGAATCGCTGGAATTGCGCGCATCCATCAGAGCGCGCAGTTGGACGGTGTGCTCCGTGGCGTCGGAGGCCTGAAGGACGCAGACTTCCCCCTTCCAAAGCGGCGTGGCCTCACAGATTCTTCGCAACTCCTTGCGCAGTTCTTCCATGGGAACGGTGTAGTCGGCATACAACACGGCGTTACACAGGAGTTGGGAGCTGGTGCGAGTCCAATTCTGAAAAGGATGATCTAGAAAATACGAGAGAGGCACAATGAGTCGGCGAAGATCCCAAATGCGGACCACGACGTACATCGTGCCAATTTCTTCGATCCATCCCCATTCGCCTTCGACAACCACCGCATCTTCGAGCCGGAACGGCTGGGCGAAGGCAATTTGCACTCCCGCAATAAGATTCGACAGAGTCTCCTTCGTAGCCATTCCGACCACGAGCGTGGCAAGTCCTGCCGAGGCCAGAAGGCTGACGCCGATATGCCTTATGGCTGGGAATGTCATCAGCATAATGGCCAAAGTAACAACGGCGACCAGTACGAAAACGATGCGACGCAGCATCTGGAACTGGGTGTGGATGCGGCGTGCGATCAGGTTATCTGCGATGTCAATTCTGTAACGCCCCGCAAGCATGTCCGACGTAACGTCAACGAAAAGGGTCACGAGCCACGCAATCGCAGCAATCAAACCCAGCCCTGTAATATGTTCCAGAGCCGACATCAAAATCGGCGGCAATGGAAGGCCCGGCAAAACCGCAAGAGCCGCCAGCAGCGGGAAAATCCAGCGACTGGGGCCCTGGCCGTGGCGGATGAGCGATTGGTCGAGCACAGCAGCTTTGGAGTGGGCAAGCCGGCGAAGTAGCCAGAAGACGATGGAATAGGCGGCCAGCGAGATCGCGATAGCCGCACTCAGCAAGACGGCAGACAATACCAGGTTACGCCAGTTTCCCTCGAAAAAATGGACCATTCAGCACCGTCATTTGGATGCAGATCAAGTCCAGAGGGCTGTCAGAGCTCTGCAACTGTTTTAATCGCAATTCCAGGCGACCACGAACACGGAGGAGGTCACTTAAGATTGCGAGCTTCTCGATTCATGCCTTCACGCCTTTCTTCCAAACAAACGCTAACTTCTGGAGGTGGCACCTGCCGACATTGGCTCGATGCGCGTGGCTCAAATCCGGCCGAGCACCAGCAGAATGATAACCACAAAAAGGATCAGCCCGAGACCGCCGGTCGGAGCGTAACCCCATTCCCGGCTATGCGACCACCGTGGCAGCGCGCCGAGAAGCGCCAGAATCAGAATTACGATCAATATCGTTCCAAGCATGTTTGCTCCTTTTTCCCTGGGGCGCGGAGAAGGGCGCGAGCCCAGAGTGGCCCGCGCCGACTCTTAGTAGCTGAAAAGCAGATTTATAGCGTGACGCTGAGTGTGAGGTTCACGCCCGGATAACTCGCGTTGCACAGGTAATACACGCCGTCAATTTCGACAACATAGACGCTCTGCGTGTACAGCCAGTTGCTCGGCCAGACGGACTCGAACCCGAACCAGTAGCCACCGTATTGGAAGCGGTGATTCCGGTAATCGCCTTCACTGACCCGGAAACTGTGCTCGCGTCCAAAATTGGCCTTGAACCGGTCATCGGGAATGCGGCCGCGCTGTGCGGGCTTTGCGTTTTGTGCGTGTTGCTCCTGCGCATTCTTCTCTTCCGGCTTGGCATTTTTCTCGGGCTGCGCTTTCTTGTCTTTTTCCTGGGCAGGCTTGTCTTTTTCTTCCTGTTGCTCGTGTTGATCCTGCTGAGCGTATGCCGGAATACCGACTCCGAGGGACAAAGAGAGAACCGCAGTGCTGATCGCTCCAACGAGTTTCATGGTCTGTTTCCTCTATTCATCGAATCGCTGTTTATTCTTGCCTTACTGCAAGCTTCCAGTAGTGGCATTGACCGGACTGCCGATGGCGTCACCGGAGACGAGAAGTTCCACGCGCCGATTCTGCTGACGGCCAGAGGAATTGTCATTGGAAGCTACCGGCAAAGTATTGCCGAAGCCCTTGGCGCTTACTGAATTTGTGGCAACGCCTTCTTGCACCAGATAGTCGCGAACCGAACCCGCCCGATTCTCCGACAAGGTTTGGTTCATGGCATCGCCGCCGACGTTATCGGTGTAGCCGCCGACTTCAATGTTGAGTCCAGGATAGGCGAGCAGAATGCCGGCGACTTTTGCGAGCTTCTCACGCGCACCCGGCTTCAAAGAATACTTACCGGTGTCAAACAGAACATCGGACATGCTTACAATTAGGCCGCGCGCGCTGTCGCGAGTCTGAAGAATCGAATTCAGTTGCTCAGACAACTTTGCGCGCATGGCTGCTTTGTCAGTTTCCGCCTGTTGGGCAGACAAGTTCGCCTGCTGTGCGGCTAAGCGGGATTGGTCGGCATCCGCCTGGGCCGCAGAGACTGCAGTGGCGGACGCAGCCTGGCTAGCGGCCATGTCGGATTGCGCCTTGGCGGTTGCAGCCTGGGCATTGGCGGCATCGGCCTGGGCCCTGGCGGCGTCGGCTTCGGCGCGATCCTTACGCCGGGTCGCGTCATCGGCCTGCGCCTGCGAGTTCGCCTGCGCATTGGCTGAATCCTGCCGTTCGTTGGCCAGGCGTACTTCGTCCATTTTCTTGACGGCGATTGCGCGGGCATCTTCAGCGGTCTGCACCGCTTCGCGGGAAATTGCGATCAGCGGTTTTTTGTCGATGTGTTTGTCGGTGGCATCGCCGTCTGCGTTATGCATCAACTGAACGGCGTGCTGGTAACTGTCGGGAGCGTACTGCTCGGCTCCTTCAGATTGAGCGATGCGCAACGCGTTCCGCGCCTCAAAAAATTCCAGAGGCAACTTCGCGTTCAAGATCACGGGATCAAACTTGTAGCCCGTGGGAATATAGCCGCCGCGTTCCATCAGTTCGTACTTTGCGTTTACGGCTTCAGTGGTTCCCTTGGTATCTTCGCGAACGACGTTTTCGAGAATCACAACGTTGCTGGGCTGCCGGACGGCATAGTAAGGTTCCGCAGTCACAATCAGAGCGAACGCCTGAAGATCGGTGGTCACGTTCAACTTGCTTCGATGATTGCCGCCGACCAGGACTTCACCCAGGTTCTGGGCGCGGCCCTCGGGCGAAATCGCCCACAAGACGTACGTCAGATACTCATTGCCGAAGGTCGTTGGCTTCTGCAAGTCACCGAATTCCGCTTCGATAGCGATCGAACCGCGCTTGCTGTTCACTTGGGCCACACCGCTGGCTGAAGGCATCAGGTCGGTGCCGGCGAAATCCAGTTTCGAGGATCCGCTGCGATGCTGATAATTAACCGCCTGCACGTTGCGGCTGATGACGGTTACCCGGAATGTGGGCATCGTGCTCATGGGTTCGACGTTTGTTGCGGCTTGCGGACTGGCTTGAGCGAATGCGCTCAAACTGAGGGTGATTCCGACGGTAAGCAAAAGCGTGGTTTTCAAAGTATCTCCTTCGTGGCAGGCACATGCCGCCATCGACCTTCGTCTAGAGTGCAAGTTTCGCGACGCGATCTCTTGGCTGCGTCGTCACGATTCATCCTTTGCCGACGTGGATGGCGGAAAGGGAGTTAAATAACCCAAAGATGTTCATAATCCAGAGAACCACGGCAATCACAACGACGCCGTTCAGAATTGACTTGATAGTTCCTTGCATCGGGATAAAGCGATTGACCAGCCACAGAAGAACACCCACCACGATCAGAACTTCCAGGAGTTGAATTAACGGCATGATCTTTGACCTTCCTTAGTTGTTCGGGCTAACTCCTCTCGTCCGCCTAGAGGCGCTGCCCTGATTCGTTGTCCGAGAAAAATGGAATTCTTAGGGTCAAAATCGTGTTTCGCCGCCAGGTTTGACGGCGTGCACACGAAATGACGAACACCGATTCGGACGAACCCTGATTCGAACCAACACCGATTCGAACCAACATTGATTCGCTGGATGTGGCCGCCGCAGTGACCTGATCAGGAAACGACCTTGCGACGTAACGGCAAGAGCCGCAATTCAGTTTCGCGGCTCCGTCGACACACTCAGACGATAACCAAGAATGACAGGTGCTGGCTTTCGCGTCTGAGCAAGATAGCTCACAAGTGAAAATCTAAGGGCCCGATGCGTTGAGCCGAAATAAACTACACGGCTCTTGATGGCACGAAAATCTTTCGCGAGCGTTTCCCGAAAATGAACTTCAGAAGTGGTCAAAATTGACCATTTTACTGGCGGGCAAACGGTGCATTGTGTACCCATGAAGTCGAAAAAGGAACAAGCTCTGGCCGTTCGCTGCCCTACCTGTGGCGCCAAGCCCGGCGAAAAGTGCGAGTTGAGCACTGGCCTGCCCCGTACCGAACCGCATCGCGACCGGAGATTGGCCGGATCGGAAAAATGATCAAAAAATGAATTCAGCACGGTACGGCCGAAAGTGTCCAAAAGTGACCATTCCTACCTAATCAGGAGGCGTATGCTAGAGGTTCCGGAATGAAGTTGTGTTCTAGGCGGACCTCGTCACCATTATGGGCGAGGTTCATTTAGCGAACGAAACCCTATCGAATGAAACCCTCTGCGATAGTCAAGAAAAACGGCGTATTCGATCCTGACACCTTCCTCGCGACGATCGGCGATGGCAGGAAGATTTTGTCTGCTCCAAAGAAACAAGTCATATTTGCGCAAGGAGACGACGCAGATGCTGTCTTCTATGTTCAAAAAGGCAAGGTGCGGCTCACCGTCGTATCCAAGATCGGCAAGGAAGCCACGATCGCTATTGTGAACGAGGGGAACTTCTTCGGCGAAGGTTCGTTGGCAGGTCAGCTCCTGCGTATGGGTTCAGCGGCTGCCATGACGGATTGCGAGATTCTCCGGGTCGAAAAGAAGACCATGATGGAAGCCCTTCACCGCGAACCCGCGCTTTCTGAGATGTTCGTTGCCTATCTGCTGGGGCGGAATATCCGTTACGAAGAGGACCTGGTCGACCAACTGTTCAACTCCAGCGAGAAACGCCTGGCCCGCGTCCTTCTATTGCTCGCTCACTTCGGCAAGGAAGGCATCCCCGAAACTGTCGTCCCCAAGATCAGTCAGGAGACTCTTGCCGAGATGGTAGGGACGACTCGGTCGCGAGTCAGCTTCTTCATGAACCGATTCCGGAAGCTGGGCTTCATTCACTACGCCGGCGGGACTGAAGGCGCTCTGCAGGTTCACAGCTCTCTGCTCAATGTAGTTCTGCACGATTGAGTTCTTCCACGAAAACAGCTGTCGGAAGACGGCCATCCATCACATCCACTGGGTCCCACGTTATCGGCAGCAGATGACGCACCCGCGCCGGCTCGGTTGCCGTCTCTTGCCGATGGCCGCATGACAGGCAGACTGGCGCTCCCACTCTCCGTATGTCAGTTTCTTTCGATATTTCATTTTCGCGGACCGCAGTCGAGCCCGCGATCACAGGGCCGGCGCAGGTGTCGCAGGGGAAAGCGGAAAGGTGAAGGTAGTGTTTTCTCATTTGGATTCTTTCGACGCTTCTTCGATATTCCTTGAAAAGAAGAGCGTGTGAACATCACGCTAAGCTCCCAAGGTCGGGCATGTCTGGTCACAATTGCTCTGAAACGCGTGAGGACTACCTCAAGCACTCACGCGAAACTTCGCAAGCCATAGGGCGGTCAATATTGATCAGTAATCGAAATGTAAGTGCTCGATACTGTCCCCGGATAACTTCCCACGGTTCTGAACCAGTAAGCCGGACTCTCCGGCTGTAGATCTCTTGTGAAGCCGACAGCATAAAGAGCTCTTGTCGCACATCACCGCCGGGCGAGTCTGTCGGAGAAAAGAAATCAGAGGAGAGCTCATGAAACTATTTAAACAGTTAGGAATCGCACTCAGCCTCGTCGTACTGTGCGCACTGGCCATGCCCACTGCAAGCGCCGATGACTGGAACCGCAAGACCGTCATCACCTTCAGCGGCCCCGTCGAAGTTCCGGGCGTAGGTCAGCATAATCTGCCGGCCGGCACCTATGTCTTCAAGGTCCTGGATTCGACATCCGACCGCCACATCGTCCAGATTTTCAATCAGGACGAAACCCAGGTTCTCACCACCATTCTCGCCATTCCGAATTACCGCCTGAAGACCACCGACAAAACCGTGATCACGTTCCGCGAGCGGCCCGCCGGAGAGCCTGAGGCGCTGCGCGCATGGTTCTATCCCGGCCACTCATGGGGCGAGGAATTTGTTTACGAAAAACCGAGAGCCATCGAGTTGGCGAAGGAAACGAATGAACCCGTGCTCGAGACCCCGGTCGAGCTGGCGAGTGCGCCCATCGAAACTTTGAAGACAGCCCCCATTGAGGCCGTCGCTCCAACCGGAGACCCGATCGAACTGGCGCAGGTGGTCGAAGCACCCCCTGCCGCTGAACCAGTCACTGTGGCTGCCGCCGATCCTCTGCCGGCAACCGCCAGCCAGCTGCCCTTGATTGCACTGATTGGGCTGCTGACGATCGGCGCCGGCTTCGCTCTTTCGGCCTTTTCCAAGCGAGCCGCTTGAGTGCAAGTGATTTGGGTGGATCTTGCGTGAAGCCTCCTCCCAATCAATTGAAGCAAATTGAATTGAATTAACTGGATGCCGGACGGCGCAAAGTACAAAAGTTAAAGTACCGCGCTCGTCCGGCCGTTCCGGGAACAACTCCAGGTGCTCTGAAAGTAATACGGATGCCTGAACGTAACTTATCCGCGCCGACTCAGCATCGTGCACTGGCGCTGCAGGCCCCAACACATCTCTCGCAGAGTGCAGCGGCTGGTTTCGCTTTGATTGTGCTTGTTTCTGCACTTATCTCGACACTATCGAGTTCGGTTCTGGCGCAAGAACCATCGGCGTTGCCCAGCCGCCCGGCCGACGAATACACCCTCAAAGTAAATGTTGATGTAGTAGTGCTGCGCGCAACCGCGCAAGACCGCAAGAACACTCCGGTCTCCGGCCTCAGCAAAGAAGATTTCCAGGTTTACGAAGACGGAGCACTGCAGTCGATCAAATATTTCAGCCACGAAGACGTTCCCGTGACGGTCGGCCTGGTAATCGATAACAGTGGCAGCATGAAGCCCAAGCGCGACGACGTAATCGCTGCTGCCCTGGCCTTTGCCCGCTCCAGCAACCCGCAGGACCAGATGTTCGTGGTCAATTTCAACGAGAAGGTTTCATTCGGTCTTCCCGGCAATATCGCTTTCACCGACCAGGTGGCTCAGCTGCAAGTAGCCCTGTCGAGCGTCGAAGCCGACGGCGAGACCGCGCTGTACGATGCGGTTGCCATAGCTCTCGAACACTTAAAGCAAGGCAATCGCGACAAGAAAGTGCTGATCGTGGTCAGCGACGGCGGCGACAACGCGAGCAAACATAAGCTCCCCGACATCATGGCTCTAGTCAGGCAGTCGAACGTAATCATCTACACCATCGGCATTTTCGATAATGACGATCCCGATCGCAACCCCGCGGTGCTGAATCGCCTGGCGAAGCAAACCGGCGGCGAGATGTTCCTGCCGCAATCACTCAACGAGGTGACCCCCATCTGCGAACGGATCGCTCGCGATATCCGCAACCAGTACACCATCGCCTATGTTCCCACCAACCGCAAACGTGACGAAACCTATCGAGTCGTTCAGGTGAAAGCCAGCGCACCCGGCCGTGGACGTTTGCTGGTCCGCACCCGCGCCGGTTACTTCGCTCCTTCGGCAATTCCACCACCGGCAGAAAAGGCTAACGTCGCCAGCCATGAACTCCCATGAAATCCGCAACTGAACCACAGCCCGTGCCAACGCGCTTCCGAAGCCTGATTCGTTGGACCGAGCGTCTCCTTTTTATTAGCGGAACTCTAGCGCTCGGCTACGTAAGCTTCACTCTGCTCGAGGCTCACCTCTACCAGGTTTCCGCCAAACGTTCCCTCGAAAACCAGATCCAGCATGAACTGCAAAAGAGGGAACAAGAAAAGCAGCCGCAAGAAATCCAGCCCAAGCCACCCCTCAAGCCCGGCGACCTTCTAGGACGTCTGGATATCCCCAGGCTTGGACTATCCGTCGCCGTGCTGCAAGGCACCGGCTCGCGCATGTTACGCCTCGGATCCGGCCATATCGCAGGCACACCGCTTCCCGGAGAGCCCGGGAACAGCGCAATCGCCGGGCACCGCGACACATTCTTCCGCGGATTAAAAGACGTTCACAAAGATGACCAGATTCAATTTCAGGCCGCAACCGGCCTGCTCCGCTACCAGGTCGACTGGGTGAAGGTCGTCGAGCCCGACGACATCAGCGTCCTGCACCCATCAACCGAGTCCTCACTTACGCTCGTGACCTGCTACCCATTTTATTTTGTCGGCCCCGCGCCGAAGCGGTTTGTAGTGCGGGCCCACAAGTACTAGCCACAAGCAATCGTTGCTCGCGCGCTGTGAGCAACTCTGGTCTAGCCGATGACTTTGTGGGCGGCCATCGTTTGAGCTAGACTCCTCTTCCGAAACCCCGCCTCTTGTTCGCTTTCCTGTACGCCCGGCTGCGCCCGGTGTGCCCGACAAGGAAGCATCTCCTTTTGGCTCCCATCCTGGGCTCAGGCGCGGAGAGGAGAGCAAAATTGACCATCCTCAAGCGCCCCTCTGTTGGATACTGATGAATGTGGAAATAGGGAAACTCTCGCGGAAGCGGATATTGTCTGTGCCGTGCCCTGTGTGCCGGGCCAAGCCGAAAGAGAAATGTACTCTCACCACCGGACATCCCTCTGATAAAACACATCTTGACCGAGGTCTGGCAGCCGCCAAGGCTCCCCGCCCTGAAAGCCTGAGCCACGCCGCTCTACGGTCCATGATGACGATTACAAGCCGTGGGCTGCGCATCCTGTTTCAGCACAAGTAGGGAGCCAATGCTTTCCAAACCGAATGCGTCGCAAAACGTGATGTCGTTTCAAATCCACAAGAACGGCAGCGCAGTCGATGGAGTCAGCTATCCCAGCCTCGAAGCAGCCGCTACGGCTTTGGAGAAAACTGCACAAGGAGGCGAGGTAACCCAGGTGGACGGGTTCGATCGGATCGTACGGCGCTACACTTCGGACGAATGCCGGGCAGCGCGTAACTCTTGGAACAAAGCGTAGAACTGAGGCGGTGAGCCCTACTGGCGTGACCTGCTAACGGCCGCTCAGACGGTGCCCCGGCGGCCGCTAACCAAATTGATGACTACCATCACCAAAGCTACCACCAGCAGCAAGTGAATCAGACCTCCGGCCACGTGCAGGCTGAAGCCTAGCAACCACAGAATCAGAAGCACGACGACAACTGTCCAAAGCATGTCAGTCTCCTATAGGAATTTACTCTTTATCGTGCATCCTTCCGCTCGACTTGGATGGCTCTTAGCGGCTTCCCGCACTCCAAACAGTGACGTTTGGCTCGCGGCGTGATCAACCCGCAAAACGGGCACATCCTCTGTGATCCGACTTGCTCGGCCTCGGGTGCGAGTGTTGACCGGAACTTCTTAAACAGATCCACGATAGAATCCAGCTGCCTGCGAAGTCGATTGCGGAACGAACCGTTGTGGAACGAGCGTTGCATAGGTTCCATCGATTCACCTTCGTCATGTTTCCGCCCAGACTGTGGGATTGTTTCATCGGGTCAAGCGAACAGAGTGATAGAGCGTCTGATATCACATCTCCGATACCTAACCATGGCAGGATTGGGTGCGCGATTCTGAGCCGGATTGCTCACATGTCGCGAAAAACTTCATCGACCAGGCGAAATCAAGAAACGAGCACTTCTTCTCACTCTCAGGTCCACAGCGGAATTCGAGCGGGTTTCATCTCTTGCGGGTCTTCATTTCCACAGCCTCGGTTGCAGACAATTTCCGATCTCGGTGAGGCTCGGTGCGCAGGGCACCGGTGTGCAGTTCACAGCGCTCCCCGATCGCCGCGCCGCAGGTGATGCAAGGCACGGATAAGACTTGCCTGGAGGTGAGTTCCTTGGTTTTCACGACCTTATAATGCACGGTTGAAGATCGCAAGAATGTCCAATATTGCTCATTTCTAACTTCCGGCGCAGACAAAGTCCTATTTTGGTCCCAATATTGAGCAAAAATGACCAGCTTGGCCATCGGCATTCTGCCAGAGTGTTTGAGAGTGTAGCTCCGCGCCGGGGACAGTCCTTGATGGGATTGACCATGTTGAACAAGAAAACTCGCGACTTCGACCCGAGAGAGTTCCTTGCCACTATCGGCGAAGGCAGGAAAGTCCTGCCGTTTCCCAAGAAACAAACGATCTTTTCGCAGGGCGACGCGGCCGACACGGTGTTTTATATCCAGGAAGGCAAGGTCAAGCTCACCGTGGTTTCGAAGATTGGCAAGGAAGCAACCCTAGGCATCCTGAACATGAGAGATTTCTTCGGAGAAGGTAGCCTGGCTGGGCAGGCTCTGCGCATGGGGTCGGCAACTGCAATGACAGACTGCGAACTTCTTCGCATTGACAAGAAAGCAATGATGAGCGCCCTTCACCGGGAACACACGTTCTCTGATCTCTTCGTGGCCTATCTGCTGGCACGAAACATCCGCTACGAAGAGGACTTGGTCGACCAGCTCTTTAATTCCAGTGAGAAGCGGTTAGCTCGACTTCTGTTGCTGCTGGCTCACTTCGGCAAAGAAGGTATACCCGAGACCGTAATCCCCAAGATCAGTCAGGAGACACTCGCCGAGATGATCGGCACAACGCGTTCACGGGTCAGTTTTTTCATGAACCGGTTCAGAGAGTTAGGTTTCCTCGACTATGGCGAGAGCGAACTCAAAGTCCATAGTTCCCTTCTAAATGTCGTTCTGCACGACTAGTCTGCGGCGCGCGACTTTCGAAAACGCGGCTCCTGTCATGCAAATCAGGCATCGGCCGGATCCAGCCCGGAGAGCGACGTTAATCTCGTCGCAACCAGCACTTCCAGCAGAGTTGCCGTGTTGCGAACGCTTCCGGAGATTCTGATGAGTGCTTGTGAGACCACGGGATGTTCTTCCGCCAGCGAGTCAAGACGGTCACTGACGTTGTAGAGTTGCTGAGCCTCGTGCAGGATTGCAGTCGAACGCATGGGCCACGACTTTCCTGAGGGCCTAAGGAGAGGAAGCTTCAGATGGGCTGACTTAGTTCAGGGAACCTGAAAGAGGGGAAGGTGGTAACCACCTCAACGCGATCGTAGCACCTTCGAGGGGGCGTCGCGGCATCTCCCCATCCTTATTCCGACGAGTCTTTCTGGCGCGTCGCCTTTACTCCGGACAGAATCCCAACGCCCAAGAGTACGATGCCGCCCACGACAATCCAGTGCGTCGGCATGTGCATCAAGTGCGCGCCATACATAAGTCCGCCGATCATGATGGCGAACCCGACCGCGTAGATTCCGAATGACATAGCGTCTCTCCTTTTTCCCTTGCACAGTTCATTCCGCCGAGCTGGCCGTGACGAACGTAACCTAGTGCTTACTGGGACGAGCTGGCCTTCTGATTCTTGACTTGGAGATCGTTCACGACCTGCCGAACGTTCGGCACTGCGGCCGCCACTTTCTCGGCGCTGGAACGCATTGTTTCCGAGTTCACTTCTCCGCTCAGCATGACCACTGCGTTCTTGACTTTGAAATTGACGTTGTCGCGCATCTTGTTCTGGATCAGCGCGGCGTCAAGATTGCTCTTAATGCCTTCGTCCAGATCGGAATTCACGGCCTTAGCCTCTTTTTCTGCACCCGCTGGAACCACGGCAATCTGGTCGGCGACAACCTGGCTGCCCGCAAACGACTTCGCCACGGATTCCGCGTATGATTTGTCGTTTTCGCTGGCGACTTGTCCGCCGATGGTGATGATGCCCTTGTCGCGATCCTGACTGACCGAAACGTCTTTGAGGTGAGCCTGATCGAGCGACTTCCGGATGCTGTCAGAAACCTCGGGTGACTTCGCGGCGGCCCTGGAGCAGCCCAACATGCCCCCGCTCGCAAGCAACGTGAGCAAAGCAAGAAACAATTTCATCGTTTTCATATTTTTTCCTCGCGTTGGATCTCGCGACTGGATGCCGATCGGATCTGGATTGAAAACCCAGGAGAAACTCGAGAGTGACTCATTTCCTCGCGCGGTGCTGTGCAGAATCGCTCACTTTGCGCGGAAGCATGCTGGCGCCGTCAAATGTCGATGGTTCTTATTCACGATGCGGTCAATTGTGATCAGTTTTCAATGCCACTTTCATTGAATACTACAAGAGGCAAATTTCAATCTAGCTCTGGTGATCGCATTGCGGCCTATGGGGCCTCTCTTCGCTCTCACGAAACTGGGGGACGATGTCGCTGCCGAAATTAGTGTTTTCTCAAGGAGCCCTGGAGCTCGTCGAGCCACGTCCTTTGGCGCAAGCCGGAGCCACGCCCGGTCGCTTCCTATTGCGATCGAAGCCGACGCCCTCACTGCCGAGTCGGATCGCCGTGATCGGAAACTATCTTCCACGGCAATGTGGCATTTCCACGTTCACGACTGATCTTTGCAACGCTATATCAACGGAATATGGTACCGCTCGCCTGCTCGCATTGCCGGTAAATGACACCGAACAGGGCTACGACTATCCGGCCCCGGTGCGATGGACGCTGGCACAGAACGACGCCTCATCCTACGAGGATGCCGCTCGGTTCCTGAACTTCAACAACATCGACATGGTTTGCCTGCAGCACGAGTACGGGATTTTTGGCGGTCCCGCCGGAAGCCATATTTTGCACCTGTTGCGGGCTTTGAAAATGCCCGTGGTAACCACGCTCCATACGGTACTGCGCGAGCCTGACCCGGATCAGTTGAGGGTCATGGAACAGATCGCGGAGCTTTCGGATCGCCTCATTGTCATGAGCCAGCTCTCATTCCAGTTCTTGCAGGAGATCTTCAAGGTTCCCGGCGGCAAGATAGACATCGTGCCCCACGGCGTTCCAGACCTGCCATTCCTGGATCCAAATTTCTTCAAAGACCGCTTCGGCGTGGAGGGAAAAGCGGTCCTTCTGACTTTCGGCCTACTCTCACCCAACAAAGGAATTGAAAACGTAATTCAGGCGCTGCCGGATATTCTCGCGAAACATTCGAATGTGGTTTACCTCGTGGCTGGCGCGACCCACCCGCATATTCTTCGTCGCGAGGGAGATCGGTATCGAGAGTATCTGCAGGCATTGGCGAAGGAAGTGGGAGTGCAATCGAACGTGATCTTCCATGATCGCTTCGTCAGTCCCGAGGAGATGGTTCAGTTCATCGGCGCGGCAGACATTTATATCACTCCCTATCGCCATGAGGCGCAGGTCGTTTCCGGAACGCTCGCCTATGCATTGGGGGCAGGCAAAGCCATAATTTCGACTCCCTATTGGCACGCGATTGAATTGTTAGACGACCGTCGCGGCGCCCTGGTGCCCTTCCAGAATCCGGGCGCAATCGCGCAGAAGACAATCGAACTGCTGGATACGCCCGCAACCCGCCATGCCATGCGAAAACGGGCTTATCTGTTCGCGCGAGACATGGTGTGGAAAAAAGTAGCCCAAGGCTACATGGAAAGTTTTTCCCGAGTGCGGAGCGATCGCATGGAGAATCCACGAGTGCAGTTCTCGGCCCGCATGACAGACAAAGTGCTGGATCAGTTGCCCAAACTGAAACTGAATCACCTGAATCGCCTGACGGACGACACCGGGATGCTGCAACACGCGATCTTCACCATCCCGAACCGCGGTGAAGGCTACACCACGGACGACAATGCGCGCGCACTCATCTTTCGGGTATTGCTCGCCCGGGCGAGGAGCCATCCTGCCGTCAAAGGCGACCCCGTAGCTCGGGCTGTCGCCGCCCCAGAATTATCTTTCCGTTATCTGGCATTTTTGGAACATGCATTTAATTCATCGAACGGAAGATTCAGAAACTTTCTCGGCTACGATCGGCGCTGGAATGAAACTGAAGGCTCCGAAGATAGCCATGGCCGCGCGTTGTGGGCCTTAGGAACGGTTCTGGGGCGGTCGAGAGACGAGGGCTTGCGATGTGCGGCCGGGCGTCTGTTCGAGTTTTCCTGTCTGGCAGTCATGGGATTCACCAGCCCGCGCGCCTGGGCTTACGCGCTGCTCGGAATTCAGCAGTATCTCGATTCCTATCCCGGCGACCGGGATGCGCAGAAAATACGATCCTCGCTTGCCCGGCGATTGCTCGAAATGTATGAGTCGGTCCGAAAGTCAGACTGGAAGTGGTTCGAAAACGTTCTGGCCTACGGAAACGCGAGACTACCCCAGGCGCTGCTACTCGTCGGGTCTGCGTGCTCGGACAGTCGCATGATAGCTGTCGGCCTCGAAGCACTGGATTGGCTGACACAAACCCAGCGCTGCGAAACCAACGGCCACTTTGTACCCATCGGGTCGCAAGGATTTTATCGCCAGGGCGGGGAGAAAGCCCGGTTCGATCAACAGCCGCTCGAAGCCGCCGGCGCGGTATCTGCGTGTCTGCAAGCCTACCGCGTCACAGGAGAGAGTCGTTGGCGAAGCGAAGCCTGGTCGGCCTTCAACTGGTTCCTCGGCGACAACGATCTCCAGCTTCCTCTTCATGATTCTGTTACTGGCGGCTGCCGCGACGGCCTGCATCCCGACCGCGCCAACGAGAATCAGGGTGCGGAATCAACGCTGTCGTTCCTGATGGCGCTGCTCGAAATGCGCTCGCTGCAAGAATCCGAAACAGTGGAGATTCCATCGTGACCATGCCCCTACAAAAGCCTATGACTCTTCTGAGCACTCGCTTCGAGCCACTTCTTCTTCGGCATACTGCCAACCCGATCCTCACCAGCAAAGACTGGCCATATCCTATTAACAGTGTGTTCAATGCCGGCGCAACTCTGCTCGCCGATGGAACCACCCTGTTGCTCTGTCGCGTGGAGGATCGCCGTGGCTTGTCGCACTTGTGCGCCGCGCGTTCTCGAAACGGCGTGGACGGATGGCAAATCGATCCTGAACCAACACTTATGCCAAGCCCGCAGCATCCGGAGGAGATATGGGGAATCGAGGATCCTCGCATCACTTTCGTGCCCGAGTTGCAGCAATACGTGGTCACCTACACGTCCTATTCGCGCGGTGGCCCCGGCGTGTCTCTGGCAGTCACCAAAGACTTTCGTACTTTTGAGCGCTACGGCGTAATCATGTCGCCCGATGACAAAGACTCCGCGCTCCTGCCGCGAAGAATTGATGGCTACTGGGCGCTGATTCATCGCCCCATGACCAAACTCGGGTCGCACATGTGGATTTCCTACTCGCCTGACTTGCGCCACTGGGGCAGGCACCGGCTCATGCTGGAAGCACGCCGCGGCGCATGGTGGGACGCCAATAAGATTGGATTGTCGCCGCCGCCTATCGAGACTTCCCGAGGATGGCTCGTCTTCTACCACGGAGTGCGGCACACGCCTTCCGGCTGTCTTTATCGTTTAGGCCTAGCCCTGTTCGACCTGGAGAATCCAGAGAAATGTTTGCTGCGAGGAGATTCCTGGATCTTTGGCCCCGAAGCGGAATACGAACGCCACGGCGACGTTGACGATGTAGTGTTCCCTTGCGGATACACGATGGATGCCGACGGCGACACGATCAATGTGTATTACGGAGCCGCGGATTGCGCAATCGCCCTGGCGCGGGCCAGTGTGAACACGCTCTTAGAGTGGCTGGACGCGAATGGAAGTTGCGAACGCCGGCAGAGAGCGCAGGATTAAGTGTGCAGGACTAAAGCACGCAGGATGTGACATCTCGCGTCCGACGCGGCGACATTCAATCGCAAGACGGTCAATTGTGATCAGCTTTCCGAAACCGGATGCTCGATACTGACCACTCAACAAGGTTTCAAGGACAAAGCAGATTTTGCGAACAAACTTGGTTTTGTGGAGGTTTCGATGAACGTGAACTGGACGGACCCGAGGCTCATTGCTTTGGCAGTCGCTGTGGTTGTGATCGTGGCAGTCCTTGCCTGGATGTACGCACGAAAACGCAGGAGCACGACGGCAGGCCTGCGACAGAAATTTGGGCCCGAGTACGACCGCGCCGTCTTGGCGCACGGCTCAAAAGCAGAAGCGAAACTGGCCGATCGCGAGAAGCGGATTGACAAGCTCAACATTCGCGATCTGAATGCGATGGAACACGACCGCTTTTCAAAACAGTGGCAGGCCATGCAGTCCCGTTTCGTCGATTCCCCAAAGGGAGCCGTCGCCGAAGCCGATGATCTGGTTTCTTCGGTGATGAAGGCTCGCGGATATCCCGTAGCCGATTTCGATCAACGAGCGGCCGACATTTCTGTCGACCATCCCCGGGTGGTGGAAAACTACCGGTCGGCGCACGCGATTGCTCTGCGGGTTGGGAAAGACGCAGCCACGACCGAAGACCTCAGAACTGCGATGATTCACTACCGCTCTTTATTTGAGGAATTGGTTCAGGTGCCAACGGTTGTTGAGACCAAGCAAGTCGCCTAACACCTTAACTGGAGAAAGGACCCAATGATGAAACCAAGTACGCAAGACCAGGCTGAAGGCAAGCTTCACGAAGTAAAAGGGAAGATCAAAGAAGTGGTCGGCAAAACCACAAACGACCTCGACCTGGAAGTCTCCGGCAAAGCCGAGAAGAAGGCTGGCAAGGTTCAAGGCTTGATCGGCCGCGTTGAAAAAGCCGTCGGAGAGTGAAAGTAACGCGCCTCCGGCCGGCAAAACAGGCCCTTGGGACGCGCACGGGTGATCGAGAAAACGGTGGAACAAAGTGAACATTACGAATGACATCACTAATGACATCGCCATCGTCTCCGATAGTTGCGGCAAGATCAGGAAACTTGGCTTTCGCTCCGTCCGTGCACATCAAGATGTATGGCGAGCAGTTCGAGATTGTTTCCGATCCGTTCGATGACGGGGATTGCATAGCAGTCCGCGCCACCAGCGGAAACAATGCCGAGATCCGTACGCTGCGGCTGCCGGTCGCGATTCTGGTCGGGCAGGAGGATCGATTTCTGAAACGACCCGGAGTGCTGGCAACACAGCGCGGTAGGAAGCGGATTTGACATTCGAATTTCGTGTCCGAGTTCACGTCAAGGAGAACGACAATGACGACAATCGAGCAAACTAAGTGCGCCCACCTCCCATGCCGTTGCGTGGCGCAACCGGGCGACAAATACTGCGGTCAAGCCTGTAAAGAAGCGGGATCGGGAGAGGTCGAGATCGCGTGCCAGTGTGACCACGGAACTTGCCCGCTGACGGTATAGGAGCAGACGCTCTTGCAGGTTGGACGTTTCCGGGGGGAACGTTTGGAATGGAATTACGCCGAACATTATTCGCGGTAGTCCTGCTGCTGGCAGCAGCGGCGCTGCAGACGCAGGCGCAAACCTTGGCCGATGCGAGAGACTCCTCAAGCACCGTTGCGGTGGCGCCCCCCGCGCAACCCTACTTGACGTACGTGCGTCCGACAACGAAGGTGAAGCTTCACAATTACTTTTTCGACGCGTTTGGGCCGGATCCCGTCGCCGGCGCCGCCATCGTGGGCGCCATTGACCAGGCCACTAAAACACCGCCTGAGTGGAGGCAAGGCGCGGCAGGATACGGCGAGAGATTCGGGTCTGCCTTCGCCATCGCCGCAGTAACGACGACGACACGCTATACTCTCGCGCAGGCCTTCCGCGAAGACACGTTGTACTACCGCTGCGAGTGCCGAGGGTTCTTGCCGCGCTTCAACCATGCCCTGATCTCGACCTTCACCGGGCGTCGCGGCACCGATGGACGTCGCGCCTTTTCGTTTGCCGCTCTCTTCGCACCGTACGTCGGCACCATGACCGCGGTCTATGGATGGTATCCCAGCCGTTACAACGCCAAAGATGGCTTCCGGATGGGCAACTACAACCTGCTCGAGTATGCAGCCTCAAACCTGGCTCTCGAGTTCCTGTATAGCGGACCACACTCATGGCTTTCCCGCGCGCACCTGAACAATCGGCACGGGGCGCCAGATCCGGATCCGGCTCCGTGATCAACGACACCTTAGCCGCGACCGGAGTCATGCGTTCTCCACCGGCAGAGCCCCGTTCAGCTCTCATTTCGCCTGCCCCTTCGCCCGCAGCTTCTCCGGTAACTTCCCCCGCTCTGAGTTCCTCTAAGGGCCTAATAATAAAGTTTCTCGAATGGTTCGGGGATCTCGGAATCTTCTTCTGGCGAGTGCTGCGTGCGGGCGTCACGCCGCCGTTTGAATTCCGCGAACTGTTTCGACAACTCGACGAGGTGGGATCGAAATCGCTCCCACTGGTTGCCCTGGCCGGCGCCGCCACGGGCGTTGTCCTGTCCTTGGAAGCCCGTTACAGCCTGACTCGATTCGGAGCGAAATCGCTGCTTCCCGCCGCGATCGTATTCTCTGTGATCCACGAGACTGGACCGATCATTACGGGCCTGGTGGTAAGCGGCCGAGTGGGCGCAGGCATTGGCGCAGAGTTGGCGTCGATGAAAGTGACTGAGCAGATCGATGCGATCGAGGCGTCCGCGGTAAATCCATATCGTCTGCTGGCGGCGACCCGCATTCTGGCTTGCATTCTGATGCTGCCTCTGCTGACCCTTGCGGGCGACGCCTGCGGCCTGTTCATGGGCTGGGTTGCGCAGGCCCTGGTTGAGCCACTTTCGCTGCATCAGTTCATCAACAGCGGCTTCAACGGCGCCAGTTTCAACGACCTGCTGCCGCCCACATTCAAGACCGCGGTGTTCGGCCTGATCATCGGTCTGATCGCGTGTTTTCAGGGCATGAGGACCAACGGAGGAGCCGCGGGCGTAGGCCGCGCGGCCACCAACTCTGTGGTCTTGTCGTCACTGTTCGTGATTCTGGCGGATGTGGTACTGGTAAAACTCATTCTCATATTTTTCCCGTAAGAATTGGTTGGGATTAAGTGGGAAGATCGCGAAACGATTATGGATACACTCCAGCTTACTGCGACTCAAACCGCGACTGAAACCGCCATCCAGCAAGGAAAAGACGAAGCAGACGGCAGCGCGCCGGTTCTCGCCGTCGACGGTCTGCATAAATCGTTCGGAAGTCAAACCGTTTTAAACGGGATCAGCGTGGCGGTGAACCGCGGCGAAACTCTGGCCGTGCTGGGGCGCAGCGGCACCGGCAAGAGCGTGCTGCTGAGGGTCATCATCGGCCTTGAGAAGCCCGACACGGGATCGGTTCGCATCCACGGGCGGGACATTGCGGGCATGGCTCTCGACCAGCTCGGCGCGATCCGGAAGAAGATGGGTTTTCTATTTCAGCATGCCGCGCTTTACGACTCGCTGACCGTCGAGCAGAACGTGGCCTTTCCGCTGCAGCATCATAAGAAAGAAATGTCGAAGTCGGAGCAACGCGACCGGGTTCGCGCACTGCTGGCGGAAGTCGGACTGGAAGACGCATGTGCCAAAATGCCATCGGATATTTCCGGCGGCATGCAGAAGCGTGTAGGTCTGGCGCGCGCACTGGCTTTGGAGCCGGACATTCTGCTGCTCGACGAGCCCACCGCCGGTCTTGACCCGATCAGTTCGGGGGAGATCGACGATCTCGTCCTCAAGCTTCAGCAGGAACATCACATGGCATCCATCGTGGTGACGCACGATCTGCACAGCGCGAAAACGATCGCAGACCGTCTCGCGCTGCTCAATGAAGGAAATGTCGTGATCCAAGGCAGTTTTGAAGAGCTGCAAAAGAGTGACATCGAATTTGTCAGGGAATTTTTAAGGCACTCGTAGGAGGGCACATGTCGAGAGCGGCGCGCGTAGGGATTTTCATTGTTGCGACACTGGGAATTTTGGTGACCGGCGTGTTCATCATCGGAGGTAAACACTATCTCTTCAGCTCGACTTATCAGTTGAAAGCACAATTCGACAACGTCGTGGGCCTGGATGCTGGCGCCGACGTGCAGGTGGGCGGCGTGCATAGCGGCACGGTGCGCAACATCGTGCTGCCGCACAAGCCGGGCGAAAAGGTCACGGTCATCATGGATCTTGGCAATTCAACCCACGAGATCATCAAGCAGGACTCGGTGGCGACCATCGAGACGGAGGGTTTGCTGGGCAATCAGTTTCTGGCGATCTCGTTTGGATCGGCGCAATCCCGCGACGTCAGCGATGGGGAAACGATCGCCAGTCAGCCCCCGCTGGAGATGGCAGACGTGCTGCAACAGGCCAGCGTCCTTCTGGACAGCACCCAGCAAGCAATTCAGAACGTCACGAAGTTGAGCGCGAATCTGAACTCGATCAGCGCCAAGATCAATACCGGTCAGGGAACGGCAGGAGCATTGGTAAACGACAGACAGCTCTATACCAACCTCGAACAGACGTCGAACGCCATGCACGACACAATGACGCATGCGCAAGCCGGAGTTACCGACTTCCAGGAGAATATGGAAGCTATGAAGCATAATTTCTTGCTGCGCGGGTATTTCAAGACCCGGGGATACGAAGATTCCGCCGAGCTGGCGAAGTATGAGATCGAGCGCCTGCCGCCAGGCACTCCGACCAAGCAATTTACTTATTTAGCGAAACAACTTTTCGATAAGCAGGATTCGGCCAAGCTGAAGAACCAGAAATCTCTAGCTGCTGGCGGCGATTTCCTGGCCAATAACCAGTTCGGTTTCGCAGTGGTGGTAGTGTCGGCTGGGATGGAAGGTGACACTCAGAAGGACTTGGTCTTGACCGAAGCTCGCGCCATGGTAGTCCGCGAGTATCTGGTGGAGAACTTCGGATTTGACGACAGTCAGCTCAAAACTCTGGGCAAGGGCAAGTTGACCGACGGAAGTTCCGATCCAGGTTGGGGTGCGGTGCAGATCCTCATCTATCCTGCCGGAACCGAAATTCCGCCCAGCAAACAAACCCCGGTGGGCGTGTCATCCACCACGGACTCAGCCCCGCCAGTTCAGGCTTCCGCGGCCGCAACCGCTCAGCCACAATAAGTGGCCTGCAATCTCTGAACTACGATCATCAGACTAAACAGGAATCGTCGCCCCGGTTACGCCGCCGCGGGCGTCCGCATGGCGTCCATATAGCTATCCATTGACTGGGTCAATTGTGCGTCCACTTCGTCGGCGATCGTCATAACATCCGGCAAGAGCAGGCTGAAATCTAGAGAACTCAGATTGCTCTGCAGTGTCCCGAAGAGAGTCACCTGCAGAATTCGTGATTCGTGCACCAGCATGGCGGGAGTGTAGCCTTGTTTATATCGCAGCCTGCCATGCTCTGCAGCGGCGGCGGAAAAACCCGCATCGCTGTCCTTCGTGGTGGCGCTGGGTTTGCTCAGCCGAGCAACCAGGTCCTCGACCAGCTTCGGGAGATGTCCGGTACGCTCAGCATCGGTAAGCAGAACGTGGTTGAGTTCTGCGCTTTGTTTCGCCCGTGCCAACCAGTCTTCGACTACGCCGGGAATGCAGCGCCGGAGTATCATGCCCACTCTTTCCTTTTCGAGCCGGACGGCAGGTTTGCGGTTCAGCATCTTTGCGCGGACGAACTCGACAAGTTTCCCCACATCGAACGGTTTCACCATGATCTCGTCCGCTTCCATAAGGATCGCGGCCATGGCGCTCTGTACATCGGGGAACCCACTCACCAACAGCGTAAGCGCATTGGGCTGAGAGTGCCGCATCGCCGTGACCACAGTGAAACCGTCGCCCGGGTTCGGCATATGCAGGTCGGTGATTAGCACATCGAAACTCTCGCTGGCGATATGCTGCAAAGCTTCGGCGACATTGCAGGCAGTCACCACTTCAAATTGCTTATGTTCGAGTATCGCCTTCATCATGTCGCGGACAGCATCATCGTCGTCTACCAGCAAAACCTTGTGAGCAACGAGTGGTTTATTCGGAGTCATTTCGGCACGGCCTCTCACTTGAGTAATACAAGTATGGCTCAGTTTCATTTTGGGAAATGTATAGAAAGGTACAGTTACCCCGAGCAATAACGGGTACTCTGCGTGCAGTAAAGTAAGTGCGAAGCGCGGTCATGGGCTAGCGGCAGAAAGCTGGCCATTCGGGCCCTCACGACCGCATCGCAATACGAACCTTGGCCGGTTTTCAGGCCGGACTCCCTAAGAGCCCGGCTTTTCCCCGCACAAGATCGATGCCAAACGCAGTCATGTCCGATGCAATCATGCCCGACACGCCCATGTCCGAAGCATCGCGGATTGACGTTTGGCGGGCAAACTACGAAGGAGGAACTATGTCACCAACCATATTGGAAAGAACAGCAGATCAGATCTCCGAATCAGCTCATCAGGCTTCCCGCGCCAGCAGTGCGGTTGCGGGTGCCATCGACGATGGTATTGGAGCCGTAAGACGGGCCGCAAAACAGAGCGGCGATGCTGCTGAAGAATTCCTGCAGGACACTACTCAGCGCATCCAACGTCACCCGGCACTCACAGTGGCGGCTACCTTTGCGGTGGGCCTTGCCGCCGGAGCTTTGATTGGGCTCATGATCAAACGAAAATGATCAAACGAAAATGATCCAACGAAAATGACCGAACAAAAATAGCCGACGCGCGGAAAGCTGGAAGTTTTCCACGTGGATGCGCCAGCCTGTCCGGCAAACAAGAAAAGATTCTGATGGGTAGGTCCCCCGCTTTTTCACGCGTCATAGAAAAGCAGAGGAAACTGTCCGCATCCGTACACCTCCGCGATCGCGGGCAACAACTGGCTGGACAAAGTTTCCTTGGCGACGAGGGCGTCTACCAGGTTCAATGTCTGGTCCGGAACACCCGCGCCATCCGTGATCAGGATGATCGGGGCTTGCGGCCGAAGCCGCCTCAGTTCAAGGGCAACCTCTTGGCCGTTCATCGTCGGCATGAAATAGGCAAGCAGGACCACGTCGACTGAATACAGAGAAGCCAGTTCCAGTCCCCTGCCGCCGCTGGGAGCGGTCAGAACGGTATAACCAAAGCTTTCGAGGAATGCCCTTTCGCAGTCCAGCATATCCTGGCTATCGTCAATGCAGAGAACGACTGCGCCTGCCGCGTCTGGATAAACCAAGGGGAACATGGTTCACCCCCCAAGAAACCGAGCTCGCACTTAAAACCGTCTTATAGCTGGCCCTGAGGGCATCAAGCCACACTTTCGGCAGCTCTTAACCCGTGGACTCATTCTCTTGGGAGAGCACGCCCGATTTCATCCCGAGGGCAAAGCGACGCGTAAAATGTCTCACTCAACAGGCCTTTCGTAAGGACGCGCCTTTCGGCTGGCCTTATTGAGCTTTCGGCTTTGCCCTCCTCCTGGCCGCCGGCGCAGCCGTTTTCTTGGTTCCTTCCTCCTGCAACAGTGTCAGCGAATCCTCCGCATTGAAGGGATACTCGCGGACGGACTCCTGTGACGCCTGGCCGGCGTTACTCAGGGTGATGTCCGCTCGGCGATTACTCGCCAGGATGATCGTCCTCATATTATTGAGTACTCTCTGCCGGTCTTCCGGGCTCAACTCGGGATTTCGTTCCACTGCGTCTCTTACCTGCCGATTGGTGAGGTTTTCCTGTTTGCCGAAAGCCTTGGTCTGGAGGTTAGCGGCAGGTACGCCCTTTTCGATCAGGAAACGCCTGACGCGGTCGACTCGCCGCTCAGAGAGCGCCTGATTGTATTCCACCGAGCCGCGTGGATCGGCATGGCCTTCCAGAGTCAAGCGGGCGTCTGGTTTGCTTTGGAGATAGATCAGGAAGTCGCCGGCGAGTGCATTGAGAGTTTTCTCCTGGCTCGAAAGCAGACCGGCGTCGGGATTTTCGAGCGAGGGCTTCGCCGTCGCAAAATAGACGCTGTGCAGGGCAAGTCTCCTCTCGATCGCCTTAATATCCGGTGGTGGTGGCGGCGGTGGCGGCGGAGTTTGCACGGTCACAGTCGCCATGGAGGAGGCGGTGAGCGGTGGATTGCGGTCATCGCCCACGTTGCAGGTTATGGTGATCGTGCCAGGTTGCGCCGACGAGGTGTCGAGGTCAGCGGTGGTGCCGTTGCCAGTAGCGGTCCCCGCGCTAGCGGTGTAGCTGTAGGTCAGTAGGCGGCCGTCGGGGCTGCTGGCGTTCGAACTGATGGTTGAAGTCCCACCCATCGGCACACTCGCCGGGTCAGACGAGCATGAGATCACCGGAGGATGCGCCTCTTTCACGATGAGGCTGGCGCTGCAGGAGGCAAGGCCCATGTCGCTGCCATCGCTCAAGCTCGCGGCGACCTTGTAGGAGCCTGGCTGCAAGCCGGTCGTGTCAATCTGCGTGGATGCTCCGGCCTCTCCGGGTTTCACCCCAGAGCCACTCCAGTTATATACAACCGTACGATTGGGATTGAAATTAGATCCAGCGGCAGTCGCAGTGACAGGCTCGCCGGCAAAGACCTCGGTCGGCTGTACGGAGCAGGTTGCGCTGGCGGGCGTTACAGTCTCTTTACCGCCCCAGATAAACACCAGGCCACTTTGCAGTCTTACGCCTCTCACGTCCGTGGCGGGGACAAGCGGCGACGGGGCAAACTGATGATTGGAATACACGAAATCGGCACGGAACATACGCCAGGCGAAGTGTCGGCTGAAGTTCAGATCCAGGCCGCCACCCGCCATGAACCCGACTTCGCGGTCGCTTCCGAAGACTTCGGACGCCAGGCGATGCTCGCCCGCGAGAGCTTCGAGAAACGGGGAAAAATGGTGCGAGCGAAAAGTTATCTTAGGCCCGGCAGAGAGGTTAAAGAATTCGACTTGGTCAATTCGAGCCGCCACTCCGGTATTGCCGCTGCCCCACTGCCCACTGCTGTCGAGGGTCAGTCCGAACCAGCGGTTAAAGTCGTAGGTGACGCTGGCCCCCGCGCCCCGGGGATCCCATTTCAGGCAGCTGGTCACCGGGGTTACTCCTCCTGGAAGCAGGCCGTGAATATCGCAGCCTGCATTAAAAGCGGAGTATCCGCCGTAAAGTTCCCATTTGGGAGCAGGCTGATCCTGCGCTGCCGCGAGCGTGGCAAACGCACTCAGGACAGCAATCATTACCGGCAGTATCGCTAAAGCCCGACCGGGATGGCTCTCTGATTGAGATGACATGCGAATATTCCTCCGAACTTCAATAACCGAAATCGTGCTTCTCCGGCCCGTCCGCGAGTGGGCCAGCCGCGGGCTGGCCTCACTCGAGAATGCCTTACGGACAAGAAGGTACATTCACCGGATTGCTTAGCAATGTCACTGCGCCGGTCCGGGCCAGTGCTCTGCCATTCAGCGTTGCCCCGGTGTCGAGCGAAACCGACGCCTGCGCCATAATGGTTCCTGCGAAGGTTGTAGTAGTTCCCAGCGTTGCCGAGCTACCGACCTGCCAGAACACGTCTTCGGCCGTGGCGCCGCCACTTAGAATGACGTCGCTGTTGTTGGCTGCGGTGGTCAGCGTCGACACGATCTGGAAGATGTAGACTCCATTGCCGGCAAGCGTAAGGTTCCCGGTAATTCCCAGCGAGGGCTGGGCGCTCGTCGTCTTATAAACCCCAGGAGCGAGTGTTTCCCCTCCGATATCCGCGGGAAGGATCGCTCCTCCCGCTGCCGCAGCCGCGAAGTTATACGCCGTAGTCAAGTCACCCTGCGCAGTCTGGGCGGTGGCATCGCCCGCATACTCCGTGCCAGTCAGGGTTCCCGGAGGAAATCCTGTAATCGAAGCAGACGGATAGATTCCGATATCTCCGGTAACGATGGTGGGACCGCTATTGGCAACAGCGGGGGTCGCGGCGAGAATTCCAAACATGCAGGCCGTTCCCATCGGCACCGTGGCTTGACATGCAGTGGCCGATGTCGTGAACGTCCACACATAATTGCTCGCCAGTGAATCGCCAGCGAGATCCTGGGCTCCGGTGGTAATGGTGGCGGTATAGAGCGTGTTCAGTGCCAGAGGGTTGGTGGGTGTGAAGGTCGCAACGTCGCTCGACGCAACATAGGTAACAGTTCCTTCCACCGCTACAGGCGGAGTGCCCGGCGCTGTCAAAGTAAAGGTTGTGCTATTGATCGTGGAAGAGTTCATCGCTTCGCTGAAGGTGGCGGTCACGACCGCGTTGGGACAGATGGCGGTCGCAAGATTCGGCGGGGCTACGGAAATCACAGTGGGCGCAGCGCATGACGTGGCGCTGGTTGTGAAACTCCATACGAAATTACTGCCCAGAGCATCCCCAAACGCGTCTGTGGCGCCGGTTGTAATCGTGGCGGTATAGACGGTGTTCAGCGCCAGAGGGCCTGTTGGTGTGAACGTTGCGGTTGACCCGGCGTAGGTAACGACTCCTGCCACCGCCACGGGCGGAGTGCCGGAGGTCACAGTAAAGGTCGTGGTAGTAATGGAGGCAGGATTCATCGCTTCGCTGAAGGTGGCAGTCAGAACCGAGCTAGGACAGATGCCGGTCGCAAGATTGGGAGGAGTTACGGAGAGCACGACGGGCGGAGCACAAGGCGTACTGCTGGTCGTGAAGCTCCACACGAAGTTACTGGTCAACGGATTGCCGAAGGCGTCTGTGGCGCCGGTTGTAATGGTGGCCGTATAGACGGTGTTGAGTGCGAGAGGGCTTGCGGGTGTGAAGGTCGCGGTTGACCCGGCGACAGTGACCACTCCCGCCACGGCCACGGGTGGAGTGCCGGCGGTCAAAGTAAAGGTTGTGGTATTCAATGTGGCCGAACTCATTGCTTCGCTGAAAGTGGCGGCCACCACGGTAGCGGGACAGACGCCGACCGCACCGTTAGCTGGAAACTCGGAGAGCACGGAGGGGCCAACGCAGGGGTTCGCACCGGTTGTAAAAGTCCATACAAAGTTGCTGGCCAGCGCAATGCCGTACGCGTCTAAGGCGCCGGTCGTAATCGTGGCGGTATAGGCGGTGTTTAGTGCGAGCGCGCTTGACGGCGTGAAGGTCGCAGTGTTGCTTGACGCAGCGTAGGTAACTGTTCCCGCCACCGGGGTAGTGCCCGGCCCGGTCAACGTAAAAGTCGTGCCCGTGATCGTGGCAGGATTCATCGCCACGCTGAAGGTTGCGGTGACTGGCGCGTTAGGACACGCCCCGGTCGAAGCACTAAGAGGGGCTACGGAAGCCACCGTAGGCGTGGCTAAGCCAGGGTTGGCGCCGGGATTGCAGCATCCGGGGCTGAAGATGACCAGTAAGAATGCTGGCAACCAGATCTTGGCATTGTTGTATCTACGCATGACCGTCATCCTTTTTCCTCTCGGCCCAACCGCAGCCGCGCAATGGAATCGCAACCCTTGCAATCTTCTAAGAAGTTAGCAACTGATCTTTCAGTGCAACTGTTCAAAATTGCTCAACAATTGTTTTTTCAAAATCTGTGTGATTCATTTCGGGAAACTACGCTGGGAGGGGGAAAACTAGTCGTGGAGAACGACATTCAACAGCGAACTGTGCACCTTGAGACCGCCGTTGTAGTGGATGAAGCCCAATTTCCTGAAGCGGTTCATGAAGAAACTGACCCGCGAGCGGGTCGTGCCGATCATCTCGGCCAGAGTTTCCTGACTGATCTTGGGGACCACGGTTTCAGGAATGCCTTCCTTGCCGAAATGCGCCAGTAGCAGCAAAATGCGGGCGAGTCTCTTTTCGCTGGAATTGAAGAGCTGATCGACTAAATCCTCTTCGTAGCGGATGTTCCGCGCCAGCAGATAGGCTACGAACAGATCGGAAAAAGTGTGCTCGCGATGAAGCGCGCTCAGCATCGCTTGCTTTTCCACTCTCAGGAGATCGCAATCCGTCAGGGTAGCTGCGGATCCCATGCGCAGGAGCTGACCGGCCAGCGATCCCTCGCCAAAGAAGTTTTTCTCACTCACAATGCCGATGGTCGCTTCCTTTCCGGCCTTGGAAACTACGGTGAGGCGCACTTTGCCTTTCTGCACATAGAAAACGGAGTCTGCCTTGTCTCCTTGCGTGAATATCGTTTGTTTTTTCGGGACCTGAACAATCTTTCGGCCTTCGCCAATCGTCGCGAGGAAGGTGTTCGGGTCGAAGTCGCGCGCATTCTTAACAGTGATTCTGGCCATGTTTTGCGTTCTCTCTCGCTAGAAGTCCGAGGGTGACTGCGAATCATTGACGCCTCTCTCTCGAAGCGTTTCGTGCACCACAGTTGATACCACTATAGCGATGTTCGCATCGTACGGGTGAACTCTTAGCAGGTCTTAGTTCAACGAATGCGCAGCATCTTACTGACAATATTAGGGTTAGCATAGAAATGGGGGGGGGATACGATTCGTTCGGTTTGGCATAGATTCTTAGTTGCAGGATACGATTCTTTGCAGTAGGATTTCAGCCGTACGATAGCGCACACTCGGAGGCCCACTATGGGGCGTAACGGAAACACGAACGACTCTCACTATGCAGCAGTGAATCGAAGCGATGTTCCGCAAGGCCGCAAGGGGAAACACCGCAAGGCGGTGGCGGACATTCTGGCCGACCTCTCCAAGTTGAACTCCCGACAAGCCGTCAAGATTCCGCTGAGCGGCCTGAACGGCGAGAAGATGCAGAATCTGCGCTCGGCCTTAAACCGCGTAACCCGTGAGAAAAACATTCCCGTGGTGACATCCAGCGACGAGAAGTACCTGTACGTCTGGCGCGTCGACCCGCCCAAGAACGCGACACCCGCCCAATAGCGGCTCGCTACGCAATGTTCGGGCCCTGACGGAATTCGTCCACGACATCCGCTCTGTGGAGTTGTGCACTGCAGCCATGCCCTCCACTGCCTGCGCAGTCAACTACGCCGGGCGCTAAACTCCCATGAAAAGCCAGCTCTCGAAACGGTCTGAGCCGATTTGTGTTTGCCGGTTCACGATGTGATCCATTCAGCACAGTATTAAGCAGTTCCAATGGGCGAATGTAAGGGTGTCCTTATTAAGGGTGTCCTAAGAGAGTAGGCGGCCCGCCGAACCTGACTTCCAGACCTGCCCTCCAGACCTGCCCTCCAGACCTGCCCTCATGGTGCTGGGCCCACCTGTTCCCAAAGTCCGAGGAGAAGGAATGTTGTTCGCCAGCAAAATCGGGTGCTCCGGGATTGTCTTTGTATTACTAACGACGTGGATCTCAGGGCCACACTCGGCGCCGCAGGCATCGAGAGCCAATCCCAGCGTAGAAGCCCCGGCGGACACACATTGGACCGACATAAAGAAGACGCAACAAACGCTGCAGGACAGAGGACACTATCACGGAAAGATCGATGGAGTGCCGGGTCTCCGAATGCGGGCAAGCATCCGCGGATTTCAGAAGGCTGAGAATCTGCCGGTCACAGGGCAGCTCGATGTCCAGACCGCCGACCGACTTGGAGTCAGCCCTGAAGTTCGTGAGGGGACGGGCGACGAGCCTGCACAAGATAAGCCTTCAGCCGGCATAGCGTGGGCCAAGGGCTCGGGGCGAACCAGCAGGACCCCACGGCAGCCCATCAAAAAATTAGCTCATCCTCGAAACCACCGGGAAACCGGCGAGAAGTCACTTCACGCCGAGAACGACAGACAGCTGCAATGATTTGCTTCCCTTTCGAGCGATGGAATCCATCCACGCCCGCCGAATCGCGGCGAGACCGCGGCGACACCACGTCAGATCCACACCCGAGTGCACAAGCAAATCTCATCGCAACCTGGTGTCGGCGATTCCATGTGACCGCTGTGAGCACAATTGCTCAGACCCTCTGATGCTGATTTGCTAACGTCGCAAGTGACCCTGTTCGCCTGAACTTCCATCCCAGATTCGCGTTCGAGAAAAGGCGCGACGCTGGACGGGCGGCGCAGAGGATTACAGAAATGAGGCTGTTCAATGAAGAAAGTAATGTTCGTATTCGCGATGTTAAGTCTCGGTACTCTGTGCTGGGCAGGATCGGCGAAAGAAGATGCTACCGATCGCCTGGATAACGCCACCATGGTGCTGCACGAAATTATGGGAATGCCCGACAAAGGAATTCCTGACGAAGTATTGGAACATGCCAAGTGCGTGGCCGTTATCCCGCACATGGTCAAAGGCGGGTTTGTGTTCGGAGCTGAAGGAGGCAAAGGCGTAGCTACTTGCCGCACGGCGGATGGCTGGAGCGCTCCCGCATTCGTCACGATCTCCGGCGGAAGCTGGGGCCTGCAGATTGGTGTGGAAGCGGTCGACGTGATCATGGTCTTTCAGAATGAGATCGCCGTGAAAAAACTGCTTGAGAGCAACTTCCAGGTCGGTGGAGACGTCTCGGCAGCCGCGGGTCCGGTTGGACGCCATGCCGAAGCCGGCGTCGATTGGAAACTGGATACGGGAATTCTGACTTATTCCCGCGCCAAGGGTGTGTTCGCTGGACTCACGCTGACCGGAGCATCCTTCCGCCAGGACAATGATTCACGGCGTGCGATTTATGGACGCGACGTCACCACTCGGGAACTCCTGTCGGGCAAGATACCGGTTCCACTCGTAGCCCAGCCCTTCGTTGCGGAAGTTCACGGAGCCAAGGTCCAGGCTGTCATAGAGAAACAGTAAGAGAACTACTTAAAGACTCGGGCTGGCGCTGTTTGTGATTCAGCGCCGGCTGCGGTTTTGGTTCGGTTTCGATCTCTCCTCCCTTTGCGCGACCTGGTTCTCGTGCGAACGGGATGAGATTCATTTCGCGAGTGTAAAGGGAGAGTGCCATGCTTTGGACAATTCTGGTTGTTCTGTTGATCTTGTGGCTTCTGGGTTTCAGCCTGCATATCGGTGGAGCGCTGATCCACTTGCTCCTGGTGGTGGGGTTGGTGGTGCTGGTAATCAACCTGTTGAGCGGACGGCGAAGTATTGGATGATCGCACCGGAAGTAGTAGCTGGCGCGAGTCGCGCTGTCAACTCGCTCCGCGGTGTTCACTTCTTTTTCCAATACTGCGTTCTAGCCGGGCCGCCTGATCGTCGAGACGTCTAACCTCAAGGAGAACTAGGAGAACTACATGTCAAAGACTTGGGAGCATTACCACCACGCCGCTCGCAACCACGAGAAAGCGGCCTATCATTTCAACGAGGCAGCAAAATACAATCAAGCCGAGGAGCACGAAAAAGAAGCACACCACGCTTACCTGGCTCACGGCCACAGTCACCAAGCAGCTCATCACGATGTCGAGGCGGCGAAGCTGCATACAGAGCAATGCGACGGCCTGGCCAAGCCCGCCTCCGCGCCAGCCAAGGAAAAGAGCGCGGCGTAAGACTTGAAAGAAGAAGACTTGAAAGAAAAATGGCGCGGGACCGCTTTCTGGTCTCGCGCTTTTTGTTGCCCGCAGCACCAGGATATCCCGGAAAAACTCCCTGCCCACTCAATTGCGACATTCCCAAAAGTGAGCCAAAGTGCACAGACCTGACAATGCGTCCGTGCAATCCTTGCCTATGACGCTTGAGGCGTCGCCTCTTACTCCACGCAGCCCGCAGCTCCCAAGGTCGAACCGGGCAATCGAAGGATGATCTGGCAAGGTAGGTCAAAAATGCGTAACATCCGCTTTCTGTTGCTAGCAGTTGTGATATTGGCTATACCGGCCGCCGCGTTCGCGCAGTTCGGCGTGGCCATCACGATCGCCCCGCCCGCGCTACCGATTTACACCCAACCCATGGTTCCCGCCGAGGGATATTTATGGACGCCCGGATATTGGGCGAATGGGGATGAAGGCTACTTCTGGGTGCCGGGCACCTGGGTCGAACCGCCCAGCGTTGGCTTGCTCTGGACTCCCGGCTATTGGGGCTGGGGCGGCGACGCCTTCGCCTGGAATGAAGGCTACTGGGGCCAGGAGGTCGGCTTCTACGGCGGCGTCAACTACGGCTTCGGCTACGGTGGTGTCGGCTACGGCGGCGGATATTGGACCAACGGAGCCTTCAGCTACAACACCTCGGTCAATAACGTGAATGTCACGAACATTCACAACGTTTACAACAAAACCGTGATCAACGAAACCACGGTAAACAATGTTAGCTATAACGGCGGCACTGGCGGAATTACCGCCCGTCCTACAGCCGCGGAAGAGACGGCGTCACGCGGCCAACACACTCCGCCAACGGCGATGCAAACCCAGCAAGTGCACGCTGCCAGTACCAACCACGCACTCTTGGCCTCTGTGAACCAGGGGCGGCCGGCAATCGCTGCAACAGCTAAGGCGGGCGAGTTTAGCGGTGCAGGGGTAGTAGCAGCCAAGCAGGCGGGAGCACCTTACAAGGCTCCTGCAGCTGAGAACAAAGCTACTGAGAACAAGCCTGCGGAGACTAAGGCGACTGAGAATAAAGCTGCTGAGAACAAGGCTGCCGAGACTAAGGCGACCGAGACCAAAGCCACCGAAAACAAGACCTCTGAGAATAAGGCAGCTGAGAGCAAGGCAGCTGAGAACAAAGCTGCCGAAAACAAGGCTGCCGAGACTAAGGCGACCGAGACTAAAGCCACCGAGAACAAGGCGGCTGAGAATAAAGCAGCGACAACTCGAGCAAGTGAGAATAAGGCGGCACCTACAACTCATGCCCAGCCTGCTCCCAAGCCCACAACAGCAGCGCATGCAAAGCCTGCTTCTAAGCCGGCAACAACAGCCCATACGCAGCCTGCTCCTAAACCAGCACCTGCCACTCATGCGCAGCCCGCCTCTAAGCCAGCTCCTACAGCTCATGCCCAGCCTGCTTCCAAGCCAGCGACAACAGCCCATGCGCAGCCTGCTCCTAAACCTGCACCTGCCACTCATGCTCAGCCCGCATCCAAGCCAGCTCCAACAGCTCATGTCCAGCCTGCTTCTAAGCCAGCGACAACAGCTCACGCGCAGCCTGCTCCTAAACCTGCACCTGCCACTCATGCACAGCCCGCTTCTAAGCCAGCTCCTACGGCTCATGCCCAGCCCGCGCCCAAACCGGCGCCCGCAGCTCATGCGCAGCCTGCTTCCAAGCCGGCAACTGTAGCCCATGCGCAGCCTGCGCCGCGCCCGGCGAAAGAGGCGCCCAAATCCGACGAGGCTCCTCGAAAGTAGTAAGGTGACTGCGATGTTATCGCGCAGGCGGTTCGACGTAAGAAAGTCTGCTTGACTCTGTATCGGTGCGGGTCCAAACCCTTGGGCCCGCACCATTTTTACGGCTAACGCCGAGCAATCGAGGTGGAAGCCGGCCGATACGACGCATGTTCCCTGCCCCTCAGCTGTGCCCGACCGACAACTCCCGCCAGAGCGCGCGATACGGGTAGGGTTAGAACCTCTCAACCGTGAGAACCGCGGCCATTCTGTGCTCTTGTCCCGGTGCAAGATGGATCGCAGCATCCAGGATATTACTGGCCTCGACGCAGAGAAACTGCCTCCATTCGCCATCGCCCAGGTCTTGCAAGCGCGCGGCCCCTTCGCTCCACGGATTCCACACCACCGTACTGAGCGAATTTTCCTTCCGCAACCGGATTCGCCGCTTCTTGTTCGCATCCAGCAGGTCAACTTCGTTTTGAGTGTTGCGGTAGGCGCTGTCGGTCGGTGAGGCGATGACAACGTCACCCCGCTGCATCTTCTCCTTGTTCGATTCGGTGTTGTCGAGATAGCTCACACCATCAAGTCCCCGCACCCGCGCATCTTGTATGTCGGCAATTCGGTTGTAGGTGTGAAATGCCTCTTCGAAGCGGAAGGGCCTTGTCCCGGTGTTCCTGCAAACCAGCTCCAGACGCAACTCAGAGCCAAATGTAACGCGGTGCACGAGGCGAAATTCTCCCGGCCACCATTTCCGGGTGTGCTCGTCACTTTGGGTGAACATGGTTACGGCAACTCCGTTTTCATTTTCATTTTCATTTTCAGTTTCAGTTTCAATGACGGACTCGAGCTGCCACATTTTTGTGCGCACAACTCCATGCGCAGGAGCCTGCGGGTCGTCCAACTTGCCACGGAACCAGGGAAAACAAATCGGGATTCCCCCTCGGATTGCCCGGCCTTCCTCCCAGCGGGATTTCGTGCTGATGAAAAGCACTTCGTCATGGCCTGCGGGCTTCCATGAGGTCACGTGGGCGCCGTGCAGATACATCTCCCCCTCCCCGAAAGCGCCAGTGATCTGTACTCGCGCCAGCCCACCGTTGCCTTCGGAAACTCTTGCAACACCCGGGATACTCAGTTGACGGTCAAGTTCGGCCACCGTAAAAACTCCGTTCATTGAAGTGGATTGCCCGAACCACATCGGTGCCACTGCGCATAGGCGTCGCGACAAGGAGCAAACACGTCCAGTAGTTCAGAGCCTTTGAGAGCCTTTGCCGACGCTCGACATTGCCCTCCACAATAACACTGTGAGTCGCGATTTCGAATGCACCTCTGCATCAGTTTCTCCTTCCTGATGCGTGGAGTCGAGCTCGGCCGCAAGCTGAGACCTGAAGCTGGGGCTGGCCTCTTCGACCTGCGCTTTAGCCGACGCCGCGTGTCCCAACAACATCTGCAGCTGCTTCGGACCTAATACCAGCAGTCCGAGCCTAAGTATGAACGGGATTTTCGGTGTCCAAATCCACGATTCACCCCTTGGTCATGCTCCGGTCGTCGGCAACAGTGGTTGGGATGCTGGCTGCCTTCTCCTCGTCAGCTTTCATGGCCGACTTGAAGCCACGGATGCCCTCTCCTATTCCTTTGCCGAGTTCGGGGAGTTTCTTGGGCCCAAACACTAGCAAGGCGATTCCGAAAATAAACAGCAGATGCATCGGTTGAAACAGTCCCTCGAACATATGTGCTCCTCAATTTCTCGTCGAAGACGCGTGGACCATGGTGATGGCAAAAGGTGGGCGCCGTGGCCTGTGTTTCAAGTCCGGCGCCCCCATTTGACAAGCATTAACCCGCAACCCGCGGATAGTAAGGCTCGGCCTACTGCACTGAGCGCACAGCCGAATCGGCTTCCACGGCCATTGCCTGCAGTAGATTAAGGAACTTTGGGCTTTGGCCGATGAAGAGTCCATCCGCAGTGAAACTCTTGATCGTCGCGACCGCGCCACCGAATTGATCGGTCAGCGGACGAATGATCGAGACACGGGGAAGGTTGGGCTTGAATTCGACGGGTACCGGGAAGATCAAGCTGGGCTGAATCAACGGATTGAGTGGGCTGAAAAAGTTGGGGAATTTCAACCCGGAGATGGGATCCGCAAATGGCGCCACCGGAGCTTGCACTCCATTGCCCGCAAAATCGACCCATTCCAGAAAGTGAGCGATCTCGTCGCCGCCGATGCCGAGCGTGATCTCAAGCACTTCCGGATCCGTTACTTTTTGACTCATGGTTGCATACAGACTCGAGCCACCTTGCTCGATGTATCCAAAGTGAAATGCCGCTACATTGGCGATAGCCTGAATGTGGTCGTTGCCTGGAAAGTTGGGATTGGATTTGCCTTCGTAATCAGCATCGCTTCTGGGAATGGCGGTTACTCCACTGAGAGTGAGCGCCTGGGGAAAAGTGGCGCCCAGGTCAGGATTGGTTGCGCTTCGGTAACGGACGAACCAGCTGGTGTCAACGTTGAGGTTCATGAGGTTGGTCAGGCGTGAACTGCCCGTGGATCCCTGAGCTGTACTGCCCGGCAAGGTTACGAACTCATCGAAGTTGACCGGTTCGGCTCCTCTGGACTCCAGATAGGCGTTGAGGAAAGTAGCGTGGCTCACTTCATCCAGCGTATTGCTGGAGATATATTGCGGGCCGTCGGAATCAAGATTTGACAAGGCAACCTGATAAGGGTTCAACGGTTCGTTCGGGTCCACCTCAATGGGTGGATCATTGCCGATACCACCCAATTCCGCATACTGCGTCCACAGGTCCGACTCGATCAGTTCCGCCGCCGCCAGGAAGCGGAGAATCGCGATATCGCCGGCATTGAGGGAACCGCTCTCTTGAGTACGAGCTTGTGCACGGGCCAATGGTGCATTCGCTAGCAAACCGGCGCCCATTGCCGCGCCACCTGCCAGAAGACTGCCCTTCAAAAAAGAACGGCGGTCAACTGAACGCCTGATGGATGGGAGTAGTGCTTCTTTCTTCATGTTGATGCTCCAATTCTTATTTTTTGTGATTTTGTTTAGCCGTACTGTGCGTTAGACGCGGGGATGAACGACGAGATGCGCCGAGAATGTCATTTGATTGTCAACTCTTTCTAAGCAACTAGATCCCCATCGATGTTTTGGTCCCCCAGTTCGCGTTGCCTCCCGCTTCTGTCTCACGCTATCTAAAACTCAGCGCAGCCGTCGTTATTCCAGAGGTTTGAATAAATGTTCTCCGCGCTGGCCGAGAGGAAGCTACGACGGCCAGTGGCAGTCACCGACGCAACCTACGAAAATGGGCGGCCCGGAGAGGGCCGCCCTAACACAGTTCGCTTCACCTAGAAGACGAGCTTAGCCTGCAGCTCAATTACTTAGTTGACAGTGACACTTACAGCCGCGGTTTGGCTCAGTGAACCGGAAGTGCCCGTCACCATCACGGTGGTTTGAGATGCGGGCGCTGGTTGGTTCGTTGATTTGCTACCACCGCATCCCAGGGCGAACAGCGAGACGAGTAGCAGCAAACCCAGTACGCTCATTCCCAGAATGCTCTTTCGGGTAACTGACTTCCGTTTCCGCGTCGTAAGTAGGGTTCCGAAAAGCCCAAGACCGGGTAGCAAAGCGATCATGGCGGGATAGCCACCAATCGGAGGGGCAACTGCGGCGGCGATGGTCAATGTAGAGGACGAAGCGCTCGACCCCGGTGAAATAGTTGAAGGGTTGAAACTGCAGGTCAGGCCAGAGGGTGCGGAGCAGGAGAGTGCGATTTGACCGTTGAATCCTCCAACGGCCGCGGCGCTCACCATAAGGGTCGTCGAACCACCCTGCGCCACAGTTGCACTGGGCACTGAGAGGTTCAAAGAGAATCCCGGCGCGCCAACTGCAGCCGCCGGGATAATGGCTGCAAAAACAGCGGTTGCGCTGCCACCCGTCGGGAAATTGGGCTGGCCCGCGCTGCCTCCGGCGGTGATATAAAGGCTGCCAAGAGTCCCTGGATTATTACTGGCACCGCCGCCTCCGCCGAACACCATATCCCACAAGCCCGGATTGACCAGCACCTTGCCCGAGGAGTTAGTAAGCTGGCCGATGAATTTCCCGGTCGGGTCGAATGCGCTAATGGTGCCATCGCCAAAGTTTCCTACCAGAATGTCGCCCGCGAACGCACCGAAGCTGGCCGGAGCTGCCACAACTCCCCAAGGCGCATTGAGGTTGTTGTTGGAGCCCGCAGCGACGAATGTGCTGACGAAGTTGCCGTTGGTATCGAATATATCCACCTGACCAGCGCCAGCGCCGGGCGCGGCGTCATGCTTGGGACTATCCTGCATCGCGTAGGCGACGTAGATCTGGCTACCGATGACGTGGATGCCGTGAGGCGCGAAACCCGCGGGAAGGTTTGGATCAGTGAACGAACCGCCCAACGAAGTAAGATTGTAAGTCGAATCGTAGACGTCTACCTTGCCGCTATTGAAGTTAGCTGCCAAAAGGTTTGTGCCAAGCAAGGCCAGACCTTTGTAAACCGCTCCGCTGGCGGAATTGTCTTTGCCGACAATTCCTGTGTTGCTCGACCCGTTCCAGTAAACGATGAGCCCGTCCTCCGTATCAAAAATGAACGATCCACCGGAGAAGTAGGAGCCGCTGGCGTTAGCTACTGTTCCCGTCGGGCAACCTGGGCTGCAGTTGCCATTTGGGTTGCTTGTGGCCCCCGGTATGGTGACCACCAGCCCCGCGTCTTTGTTGCCATTCTGATCGTAGAGCGTGGAAACACCGCTGTTATTGTCGGCGATCCAGAAATCTTCCCCCGGCAGAACGGAAATCCCCCAAGGATTTAACAATTGAGAGTCTGAAGTTGCGGCTATGCCGGCAGTGTTGGATACCAGGTTGGTCTGGGAATAGCCGGCCTGCTGCGCCAGCAATCCCGAAGGAATTGCTAACGTCATCAGCAGTCCGATTAACGAGATTGCTTTTTTCATGTTGTCCTCCATAAGATTTATTTTGTAGATTCTTGCGACTTTGATTCTGGACAATAGTTCGCCGTTGAATCCGTGGTTGGACAGAAGTTAGACACAAATTGATGTTTCCTAGGTCTCGAACTCTCTGCCGCAACCGCGAAAGCCCGGCATCTTGATCCTGAGCTAATGACTGCCTGAGGCAGACGAAGTGCTTTGGCTTGGAGTGTTCCTTTGTCCCAGCATGATCATTTCCCGTGGCGTCGCGATGACATAGGCGCCGTTCGGTGTTTTGATGCTGCTCAGAAAGTACTTGCCCCCTACATGCTCGAAGCTGAAGCTTGGCTGATTAGTAGGACCATCGTCGAAGGCCAAAGGAAGTAGAAATGCGCTCCCTTTGCCATAGCCACTGATGACTATCTCTCGATTTGAGTCAGGATCAACAAGGCTTACCCTGTATTCTCCGGCTGGGAGCGTTGCGCCTCCCGCCACGAACTCAAACGGAACACTCACGACTACCGCATTGGTGTCTTGAGCACGAGCACTTACTCCAACTCCGAGTAAGCACATAAACATCAGAGCGATTGCTAAGTACGACTTCTTCATGATTTCTCCTTGTGAAGTGGAACTAGTTTGACTCTTTCATTATTGATAACCGCATTCATTAGGTGTTTATTCCATACGTATAACGACGGAATGCTCAGTCATTGGGACACATGTAAGTGTCAGTACGTTAGACGCGTTGACGGGCGATGGGATGCCGCGTCGATGTCATTTGATTGTCAGTTGTTTGTCGAGAGGATGTAACTGGAGTGGTCGCTGGTATCGCATCGCTGCCGCCATATTGGCGCCCAGGGCCATTGGGCGTGGCTCTGCTTCTTGCAGGAGTAGGGACCCACTGTTTAGGGAAGGGTTGTGTTACCTAGCGGCGCTGGGGGAGTACGCTCGAGGGATCGAGTCACGAAGGCACTCTGCGAAGAGGCCGATAATCTTTTTCGTCACCCTGCTCGTGGGAGCGAGCTCTTCGGGCGCCAAGGTAGTTCGCTCGTTGAGGTATTTGTTAAGGCGTTCGCGAAGGTGTAACCGGACTCGCCACAGCCGCGCCTTCACCGCCGCCTGGCTTACGTTTAGTGCCCGTGCGGTCTGTTCGATTGAGAGCCCCTCGACGTCACGGAGCACAAAGACCGTCCGCAAAATCGGGCGTAGTTCCTCTACGGTTCTGACAAGGATGTCCCGCAACTCGGAAGCCCAGCATAGTTGTTCCGGATTCGGGGCTCGATCGGGGACGTCCAACGGAAGCACGTCCCCATCCGCCTGAAAATCCTCATCCAACGAAAACTGCTTTTGGGCACGCTGTTTTCGCAGTTTCATAAGCGACTGGTTTACAGTGATGCGAATCAGCCAGGTCGAGAATTGGGAATCCTCCCGGAAGTCGGCCAGATTCTGGAAGGCTCTCAAGAACGCTTCCTGAACCGCGTCTTCGGAATCTTCCTTGTTACGCGTGACGGTTTGAGAGATTCGGAGAAGTCTGCGGCCGTGTCGCTTTACAAGTTGCTCGAAAGCGGCAGCATCCCCCTTCTTGCTGGCGTGGACAAGGTCCAGGTCGTCGCTTGCCACTTCTCTCACCGCGAATTGTGCCGAGTTCGTGTCCATATTCCTGCACAGCGTTCTAGAGAACAACCGCCTCTTGCAGCGGCAACCGATGCGGCCATGAGTGGGGCCTTTTCCATCAGCACGCTATCTCGAAGTCCAGCTCACTGCACCACGACCTTGCCGGTCATCTTCGGGTGGATCGTGCAGTAGTACGCATACGTTCCTGCCTTGGTAAACGTGTAGGAGAATTTTTCATCCGTATCCAGCACCTTTGACTTGAACAGACCGTCTGTGCTGACCGAGGTATGTGGAATGTCATCCTTGTTTGTCCATGTAACCGTCGCTCCGACGGGCACGGTGATCGTCTGCGGGCCAAAAACGAAGTTGTCGATGTTCACTGCCGCGTTTGCCGCGGAGGGCTGGTCATTCGCCGTGACGCTCGGTGATCCCGCGACCAGCATTATGATCGCAATGGCTATCGAAGCTGTGAAACTTGCAACCCAGACACTGTTCCGTTTCATTGTTCTGTTTCCTTTAAGAGTTTGATTTTCTTCCTTGATTCTCTTCCTTGATTGTGGTCGTTCGGGGGCCGGATCTTTGGCGGTCCACGCAAGACTTGAGTTAACGACCTCCAGAGCCGCTATCGCTTCCTGAAGCCGAAGACGCCGAGTCCGCAAGTGGCGAATCGACAACCGCCAGGCTGCGTCCGCTGACCAGATAGTTCACGTCCGTGATTCCCAACATCCGTCGCAGCTGGTCGGCTGGCACTTTCATGGGTCCGGCCGAGGGAGCTGTTCCCGGCGCGGGTTGAGGGAAGGCGGTCGACATCGCTGTATGGAACGAAACCTTCCCTTCCACCTTCTGCATGATCTGGTGGATGTGTCCGTTCAACACCGTTACGGAACCGAAACGCTTGACGTAAGACAAGGCTTGTTCACTGTCGTCGGTTCCCCATCCCCAATCCGGATAGATGGTCCACAACGGAATGTGGGCAAACAGCACAATCGGAGTGCTGGCTGAGCGGCCCTTGAGATCGTTCTCAAGCCATTCCAGCTGTTCGTTGCCGAGCGACCCCATGCCTCCAGCTTTCAAATTGGCGACATTCACGAGACCAACGAAATGAACGCCCTTGTGATCGAAACTGGACCACCCCGTGCCTTTTGTGCCTTTCCCGTAACGCTGGAGAAATTGCTCGCCGTTGTCGGAGAGCATGTCATGCTCTCCCGGCACGAAGAAGACCTGTTTCGCGGACGCTCCCTTTAACACCTGGTCCAGCGTGTCGAACTCACTCGGCTTCGAGAGCTGGCTCAGATCACCAGTGTGAATAATGAAATCCGGCGTATGGGGCATCGCGTTGATCTTGTTGATTGCCGTTTGCAGAGTGGCGGTGACGTCCGGGTTGGCCGGCTTGCTGAAGCCGATATGGCTGTCGCTGATCTGGACGAAAGTGAAGTCTCCGCTTTTGGCAGCATCTTTGCTGTGGCCTTTAGCGAAGGCCCGAGACACCGGAATGCCGCCGCTCATAGTCCAGACCAGGCCCGTACCCGCCCATGCCATGCACTTCAGGAACCCGCGACGATCGACTCCGTCGTTATTGAGGTCTTGCAATTTCTGATCGATCAGATCTTTGTTCTTGTCCGTCATCTGGCCTCCTGGTGTTTTTGTAACGTTCACAGTGGATAACTAGACTGACTCAGTTTTATTCCAGGTAAAAATGAAGGGATATCAGAGACTTCCACGGTTGTTTGGATCGCATTGCCGGCTTCTGTAGGAGGGAAACTGCATAAGGAAATACAAGGTGGCGCTGTTTCCGAAAGGGGATAGCATCCGAGAAAGGGGCCCTGATTCAGATCTCGCTGACGCCCTGTCCGGAGCTGGGGAGAGACTTGAAAGCTTCTACTCGGGAATACCAATCCCCGCACATTTTAAGAAAACGGCGGAGCCTCGAACGACACGAGGCTCCGCATCCCCTGCAACCGCTATGCGCCACTCGCGGTTACGGTTTCAGCTCGAACAAAACGCCGCATCCGCCGGGGAGATTGCTGGAATCGGCACAACTGGTTTTGTTGAAGTCGAAGTCACCGCCTCCAAATGCCGTGCCAAAGATCTCGCCGTTAGCGCCGAAGGCAAGCACGTCGTCTGCAGGCCCCGCTCCGTCCGCCCCACCCTTGAAGGTATACAGAATCGTCTCCGTGAAGGTGCCGTCGGAACCGGGCGTCAGCTTGTAGACAATGCCACAGCTCTCGTCCGAGTCTTCCGAGCAGATGTTCGCTCCCCCAATGCCGCCGCCTTGCGCGACCACTCCGTAGAGGCTCCCCGCGGCGCCCAGGGTCAGGCCGTCAGCAGGAAAAGTTCCATCCGCTTCGCCGTCAAATTGGTGGATGAGGCTCTCCGTGACTTTCCCGCCACCTAAGGGGGTTATCTCGAACACGGTGCCCTGCAAGGCGATTCCTCCATTCTCGGTAGTACCGACCAAGTCACCCGCCTCGTCAAGGATCACGCCGGAAAAAGGATTCCAGCCGGTGCTGGCATCCACGAAGCTATACAACGTGCTCTCGGTCCAGACTGTTCCGTTCGCGTTGGGCGTCAGTTCGAACACCGTGCCGCACAACCCGAGGCCGCCGTCCGGATCGCCGCAAGTCGAGGAGTCGCCAGCGCCGCCAAACACCGTGGCGCCCCAAAGGTTCCCCACCTTGTCGAATGCCACCCCGCCCGAAGGATTCACGCCGTCTGGGGTGCCCTCTCCTGTGAAGTGATGGAGAATGGTCTGGGTCCACACCCCATCCGCCAGGTGCAGCTTATAAGCCGTGCCGCAACCATTGGAACACAGGATCTCGAAGATGCCGCTCGCGCCGCCGCCACCGTTGTAGGTGACGCCGAAGAGATCTCCGGCCTTGTCGAAGATTAAGCGGCCACTGGGATTGCATCCATCGTCCCCATTGCTGTCGAACTTGTGCAGGAAGGTCTCCGTCCACTCCCCGCCCGCAGAAGTGGGAGGCGACAGTTCATACACGATGCCGCAGCCGTTACCGCCGTTCGGCGTGACCCCGTAAAGGTTGCCTTCCGCATCGAAGATTAGGGCGGAACCCGGGTCAGACCCGTCGCCCGTTGCCTGCGAAAACTGGTGGATCTTTTGGTAGGTGAAGCCGCCACCGGCTTTCGGCGTCAATTCGAAAACCCCGCCGTCGGCGAACTCTCCGACACCGCCCGTACTGAACGTGCCAAAAAGGTCTCCGCTCGCGTTGAAGGTCAGGCCCCCAGCAGGACCTTCACCAGAATTATTTTCGATACCAGTGAAAGTATGAAACACGGTCTCCTGATCCTGAGCTGCGCACCAGGAACCGGCCGCAAGCACCACCGTTACTGATGCTACCGCCAACCCCTTGCTCATGGCGGTCCAACACTTTCCGTAACTCATTTTGTAATTCCTCCTTTTAGATTGAACTTGATTGCTGATAACTGCGCTCGTGAAGCCCTATTCCAGAAGTAAGTCCGCACCTCTGTTGTAATGTTGTTCACAAGGCACGTAGGTTAGACGCGGCGAGCAACGGTGAGATGCGGATGGATGTCAATTGATTGTCAATTCCCGTCTAGTAGTAAATGGTTCTTCAGTCCAGGTTTAATCCCATTTCCGTATTCGATCTCGTCGGAGGACCTAACCAGGGAGATTCACACCGCTCAAGAAACCGCCTAAGTGCCCCGTCAAGGCCACAAGACCGACTGCCAAAGATTCAACCGCCAGACGGTAGCTCGGCAGGTATACCGTCCGCCGCCGGGCGCGGAAATGCACCCACCAGACCAGCCAGATCATGACCGTTGAAACACACGCCAGAACGAGGTGCAGTAATAGGATGCCTTTTAGTTTCTGCCCCTCAAGCTGAAACTGCCACGCGAGTAGCCCCGTGACGAGAACTGGAAGCGCCGAAATCGCCGCCGCCAGTAAGTTGTAGTACGCCGCAGCCGCCAAGCCGCGTCGTTTCGTCCATTGCGCGATAACGTCGAACGCCACCGCCGTAATAAACAGCGCGATTGGAAAATGGACCAGTACCACGTGTTGCGCATGCTTAGCCATGAGTACCGTCTTAAGGTCGAAGGGATTAACCATCGCCATTACCTCTTCTCGATTTGCCGTACGCGATCATTCCGATCCGAATTTGTGCCCGCAGTAAAAAACCCCACCCCCGCGCAAAAGGAGAGAGCGATCGCGAGAGTGAGGCTCGCACACGCTACGGTAAGTAGTAGCGGAACGAAGTAAAGATCATTGCATCCAGCCCGTGCGGCTCTCCCCCATCCCCGATTCGGCCGCGGTTCGAGCTTGCGCTTGGACTCGGATCATTAACCGAATCGCCATTAGGTTAGTTGACGTTGAATAACTGCGTGCTCGTGGCTGTACCACCGGCGTTGGTTACTGTAACGGGCCCCGTGGTGGCGCCGGCAGGAACAGCTGCGCTGACGAACTGGGTGTTGAGCACTTGGAACAAAGTACTGGCTCCGTTGAAACTGACCGCCGTAGTGCCAATGAAGTTGTTGCCATTAATCAGCACCGTCGAGCCTACGCTGCCACTAGCCGAGTTAAGCAGAGTAATCGCAGGCGCCGGAGCGGGCAGGCCCGCATCCAGAGTCCAGACTGTGCCGTCGGCAAACGCGTTGTTCCCGCCGGAGGTTGTGCCACCAAGTTCTGTCGTACCAACGAACGTGCCGTCCGCAGCCTGAATTACGCCAGCCTCCGGCGAGTTACCGTTGGTGCCGTCGAAAGCGAAGGTCTGCAGCACCGCTCCATTCTGCGGGTTGATTGAGAAGACGCTGCCCGTCGGAGCGGTCGAGTCCGTAAAGTTGGTATCCCACAGGTTGCCGTCAGAAGCCAGAAAGAGCGAAGGGATGGTGGTCGTTCCTGCCAGTGAAGTGAAAGGCGCAAAAGCCACGAACCCGGTACCCTCCGTGCTGACTTCAAAGAAATTGATGTCGCCCTCTGAAAGAGATTCGAAGGCTCCATAGAGATTGCCGTTGGCGCCTTGTGTTAGCCCACTAATGCCGAGATCAAGCGCGACCGACTTGAACTGAATCGTGAATTCACCCGCCAGCGTAAATTGGAAGATATTCTCATTGAAGCCATGGATGTTGAGTCCTTGCGAGACACCGTAGAAGTTGCCGTTGCTGGCCTGAATCATCCCGAATGGTTCAAGACCATCAGCAGCGGCGGTCAGTCGATGGAGAACGGTAAAAGCCCCGGTCGTCGGTTCGAAACGGAAGATGGTGCCGCAGCCTGAAGTTGGGCACGGGCTAATCGACGATCCGCCATTCTGTGTCGTCCCGTAAAGATTGCCGTCCTGTCCCAGCAAGAGGCCGTTGGGAATACTGCCGTCGGCGCAGTTCGCGGATGAGCAGAAGTTATGGAGAACCTTGAACCCCGTGCCCATTTTGCTAATCCGGAAGAGCACGCCGTCATTTTGCTTGCCGCCGATAAAGGTTGTGCCGTAGAGGAATCCATCGTTGGCCTCCACAAAGCCATCTGCGGGGTTGTTGCCGTTCAGGAACCCGCTCCTGCCCTGGGTGAAGGTAAAGAGCTTGGTGAACTCCCCCGAAGGCGTCAGTTTGAAGAGTGTGCCGCCCTGGGGATCGGAGACTCCCTCATCGGTAACCCCCGCCGCGCCATAAAAGTTCCCGTCGGAGGCTTGAATGATGAGATCGGGCCGCCCTCCTTGTAAACATGTGTCGCTCCTAACGCCACGAGTACAGGTGAACGCAAATAGCTGATCGATGGTTCCCGAGCTCTGTGCGCGGGCGGTTACCGCCAGAAGCAATCCGAAAACGAAGGCCATAACCGGTCTAGTGCAATTCCTATTAAATCGAGACTTACTTGAGTTCATTACATTTTCCTCTCATTGAAAGTTTGCTGGTCCGCTGACGTATACAACTGCAAGCGAACGACTTTATTCCCGTTCTGATCCAGACTTTTCGCTCAGTGACTCGTTGCGCAGAACTGACCGCACTCGGTTTTTAGTCCGAGGTATTTTCTTGTGTGCTACGGGAATAAAAAGGATCGTCGGCGGGTTTACCATCGTGTGGATGTTCGAAGAAAGCCCGCCATCGGAGTCGTTCGACAACTGGCCGTGCCTCACTTCGAGCGGTTCTATAGCCCGCCACTAAGTTTTCCCAACAAATGTTGTCTTGAAGGGAATAAATTCAGGACTCCGAAGTTCTTAATTATGTGGACCTGTCAGGAGCGAATCTTCAACTCGACTCGTTCGAAGAGCTGGCCATTCCGCTCTTCGATCAGCTTTACAACTTCGCTCACTGGCTCACGCAGAATCGCGATGACGCTGAAGACTTGGTTCAGGAAACCTACGTAAAAGCGTTGAAAGGGTTCTCGTCTTTTCAGTTAGGCACAAATTTCCGGGCTTGGATCTATCGCATCTTGCGCAACACATTCTTGACCTCTCGCAAGGGCCTGAAAGTTACAATGACTGTGCCTCTCGATTTCGATGAAGAGGAGGTCTTGGAACCTGCCATTGAGCACGCGACGCCAGAAACACTTCTCTTGGCGAGATTGAACCACGAATCGCTGCAGAGTGCGATCGATGAACTCCCCGTACATTTCCGAGAAATCCTTCTTTTGTGTGAGGTAGAGGAGATGTCGTATCAAGAGATTTCGGACACGCTTGCGGTTCCCATCGGTACCGTAATGTCGCGCTTGTCGCGTGCCCGGCGAACTCTACGGAATCAATTGCGGCCACATTTGCAACAAGAAGCAGGACTACGAATTGCTAGGGAGACAAACCATGGTCTGTGAATCCTGGAAGGAACGACTCGACACCTATCTGGACGGAGAGCTTCCGCAAGAGGAGATGGGAGCTTTAGACGCTCATGTGCGCACTTGCCCCTCCTGCTCCGTCGATGTTCTTTCACGCGTACAGTTGAAGCGCGCGATTCATCTGGCTGGAAAGCGTTTCACTCCCAGTGCTGAGTTCCGGAATCGAATCCAGCGCGGAATTGCGTCCAAGCCGCGGCGCACTGTCCTCCATGGATGGATGTTAGCGGCGGCAGCAGCCGTCGTTCTCGTGGTCGGAACCTTGACTTCAAACTACCTGGGAAATCGATCCGGCAGAGACCAGGTGTTCAGCGAGATTGCAGACTTGCACGTGGCGACACTAGCCAGTTCATCGCCGGTGGATGTGATCTCCACCGATCGGCACACGGTGAAACCTTGGTTCCAGGGACGGATTCCTTTCGCCTTCAATTTGCCGGAACTCCAGAATAGCGAATTTTCTCTGCTGGGTGGTCGGATGACCTATCTTGAGCAAACGCCGGGTGCACATCTCATTTACAACGTGGGGAAACACCATATTTCCGTGTTCGTATTTCAGGAACGGTCCTTGCCAGCCAGGTTGAGTGACAACTCTGACAAGCAGGAGAAACTGTCGTTCAACATGGAAACATGGAGTCAGGGCGGGCTCCGCTATTTCGTGATCGGCGACGCAAGTGTCGCGGACATAGATAAGCTCGCAAAATTGTTTAAGGGCACGTCATAGATGAAGATTGACACTCGCGATCGGGCGTGCCTGCGGAACGCTAAGCGCAGACTCCCGAACCGCCTTCCGCGCTCTGGCTAGGCGCGACATAACCGTTCCCATCGGGATCGACAATATCTCCGCGATCTCCTGGTAAGACGCACCTTCGACATCGCACAGCAGAATGACTTCCCTGAAGATGACCGGCAGTTGCTCGATTGCGTTCTGCACGGCATTCTTGCGCGAACGCTCGATCAACAGTGATTCAGGAGTGGCGGAAGTTGCGGGCAACACCTCGACGTCGTCCTCCGAGTCGATCTCAACAGTCATGCGTCGATCGAGTTTCGAGCATGAACTTAGAAAAGTGTTCCTGAGGATGCGAAACATCCACGCCCGGAAATTGGTGCTGGGCTGAAACGAGGCGAAACTGCGCAAAGCCTTCAGGTACGTCTCTTGTACGAGATCCTCGGCATTGCTCTTGTTGTGCACAAGCCAGCTGGCGAAGTTGTAAAGGGAATCGAACAGGGGCATGGCTAATTCTTCGAACCCTGCCGACGGTCGATCCTCCTGGGAGGACGAAGCTCCCAATCGGACCATCCCTTGTGAGCTAAGCCCAACACTTCCCATTTTGCCTTCTCCTGATTTCAAGTCGAACCCCGTCTGCAGCCCACTCTGACGTGCCAGTCGTTCGGCGTCAATTAACTGGGGACTTTTTCCATATATCCAGGTCATTGTCTGTTAACCGATTACTGGCTAAGGACTTAGCTCTGCATGTATCCTGAGTCCGGAAGTCTCTGCGCGCGAAATGCTAGACTTCCGTGCGAAGCCCAACTGCGCTATGGAATCCCTGCCGCCGAACTCCGTCGTTCGATTCGGAACTTACGAGGTTTCTCTCCGGTCGGGCGAAGTGCGAAAGGCAGGTTTGCGGATCAAAGTCCAGCAGCAGCCGACGAAACTGCTGGAAATCCTGCTGGAACATCCGGGGGAAGTCGTTACCCGTGAGGAATTGCGCAGCCGAGTCTGGCCGAACGAAAGTTTTGGTGATTTCGATCAGGCTCTCAATATCGCCATCGGGAAGCTGCGGAGTGCATTGGGGGACTCGGCTGACAGTCCTCGATTCATCGAGACTCTTCCGAAACGTGGCTATCGTTTTATCGCGGAGGTCTCAGTTCTCGACACCGATGCGCGATTAAGAACGCCAGCATCTTTGGCTGCCGGTCCGCCGGCTACGGAGTCTGGGCAGACGCTGCAAGGGTCGGGGTTGGCGGCTGCGCCCAAAGGCCGGCCATGGCCGACGCGTGTGGCCATTGTTGCCGTGGCGCTCATCATTATTGTTAGTTTGTCGATTCTCTCCATTTGGCTATTTCGTTCGCACGGCCCAGCGCCCGCGGGCATCCGATCCATAGCGGTGCTTCCGCTGGAAAACCTCTCTGGCGACGCTTCCCAGAACTACTTCGCTGACGGCATGACCGATGAGTTGATCACCGACTTGGCCCAGATCAGCGCTTTACGCGTAATCTCCCGCACCTCCGTAATGGTGTACAAAGGAGCGCGCAAGCCTCTGCCCCAGATCGCTCGTGAACTGAACGTGGATGCCGTGGTGGAAGGCACAGTGCTCCGCTCCGGCGACCAAGTGCGTATCACGGCTCAGCTGATCGAGGCCTCCACGGACAAGCACTTGTGGTCCCAGAGCTATGAGGGCGAGCTGCGTGATACCCTGGCGCTCCAGAACAGCGTGGCTAGCGCCATTGCAGATCAAATTCGAATCAATCTGACGCCGCGGGAACAAGCTGCGCTGAAAAATATAAAGGTTGTTAATCCAGAAGCTTACGAATCCTATCTTAAAGGGCGCTACTTCTGGAACAAACGAACGGCGGATGGTTTGAAGGTCGCCCTGGCTTATTTCAAGGAGGCAATCGAAGAGGACCCGAAATACGCTCAAGCCTATTCTGGCTTGGCCGACACTTATGCTTTGTCGGGAGACTGGCAGTACGCCGTGATGCCCCCCAAGGAAGCGTTCCCGCAAGCGAAGGCGGCGGCGATCAAAGCCCTGGAATTGGACAGCTCGCTTGGCGAGGCCCACAACTCGCTTGCATTCGTCTTGGATGGCTTCGATTGGGATCTGGATGCTGGCGGGAAGGAATTCCAGCGGGCCATTGAACTGAATCCAGGCTACGCTACCGCTCACCACTGGTATGCCTGGCACTTGAGTCTATTGGGTCGGTTTAACGAAGCGATTACGGAAATGAGAAAAGCAGAAAGTCTGGATCCGCTATCTCTTATTATTAACGCCGATTTGGCGGAACTCCTTGGCCTCGCGCACTCTTATGACGAATCTATACGGCAGAGTCGCAAGACGATCGAAATGGATCCTAATTTTGCTCTCGCCCATAATCAACTCGCCCAGGCCTACCTGCAAAAGCACATGTACGATGAGGCGGCCGCGGAACTGCAAAAAGCGGTCGAGCTCTCTGGGCATAGCCCGACATGTATAGCCAATCTCGCTCGCGCCTATGTCGCCTCCGGCAAGAGGAGCGAAGCGGTAAAACTGTTGGACGATCTAAAGAAGCGCTCAAATCCTGGTTATTCGAATGCTGCGGAGATTGCCATGATCTATGCATCTCTCGGAAACACAGATCAAGCCATGACTTGGCTCGAAAAAGGCTACGAAGAGCGATTTAACCCCGGAGTCCTGCTGCGGCCGGGCTTCGATCCTCTCCGCTCCGACTCGCGCTTCCAAAATCTTCTGCACCGCGTTGGCCTGCCTGGGTGACACAACTTGCGTTCCTCGTGCCGTTACCAAAACCGTTTCAGAACCATCATAATGGTCGCGCTCCGTACCCTGACTGATTTGAAAGGTGGTCGGCCCGCGACGGTGCTTCAGAGCGTCCAAAGGCGCAACGCAGCTTGACTGTGAGTATGAACGGTCGACTGTCACGCCATGGCGGATAGAGCTGCTTTCCTAATTTCGGATGTCGAAGGACGGCAACTTGTGTTCACGTCAGCACTCAATAATCTCTGTGCCGAAGAGCGATGTAGGCCACATGGCCAACCGAATGTAAGCGCTTGCTAGGCCACTCTATAAAAGGGCATCCGGTTCCGACGATCGAAATTCCCGTCCGCTGCGGCTGATGAGCATCTCGCAATCCGAGATGACTCGCTTGAATCCTAGAACTCGTCTTCCATCGATCTCGACGTAGCTGCCATTGCAAGAGATCAACAATTCGTGTTCACCTTCTCGCTTTTTTTGCCAGCAAACAAATTCGGCATCGCTGGAAACCCTACCCTGTCTCCATGGTCGTCCCGCCTCACCGAAGAAGAAAAAGCATTCTTCCGATGGCGTGCTGTACAGATATGCCTTGACGGGCATGGCCGGGGCTACCAGCAATTGCATCAGGGTTCCCGGGATTTCACGGGCTTCTTCTAAAGGGATCAGCAAAGTCACAAATTCAGCCGGCAAATCGGTGACGGTACCGAAATTAAGGACGATCATAGAATCCTTTTTGCCATAAACAGGCGACCAAATCTCATCTCGGACTTGTTCGGACCATCCATGTTTATCGGCGCCCAAAACTGCCAGTCCGCAGGATGTCTCCTTCCGTTCGAATAGGTTCTTAATGCGCAGCCTCATGTCCGGCCCTAAATGCCAGGCGATATCGAGGCGGTGTTGGTCTTGGCCCAGGGCAAGATCTCGGACCAGGAAAAGCCCGGAATGCAATGACACAATCCATCGGCGGTGCTGGACCGGGGATGCAAGTCGACCGTAGCCATCGTGGCTTCCGACAAAAACATTGAACGTTTTTCCCGCGATCCATCGTTCGACCTTCGTGTGGGCGACCCGCTTCCAGGCAAACGGACCCGCAGGTTCAGATTGGCTCATGCCGTCCACTGTAACCGTGTTGTGGATGGCAGTGGTCCGGAACAAGTCGCGCTCCCCGCCATCACCGATGTACTCGAGTGTGCCCCCATCGATGAGCAGCGAGTGCCCTTGAGATTGCAGGCAGACACTCAGCGCATCGGCGTGGCCGTGTCCGGCATTCCCGTCACCTTGCGGACCGGCGGCGATCACCAATTGACTCGGAGGACTTGGAGCGGCGAGAATGTACAGCCCCGCGGACGGCAAACTGGCGGATGCCATGCCTGTCGGCTGCGTCTGAAGGCGATCCCATTCGGCAACGCCTTGTTCGCCCAGCAGCCAGATCGTCTCCTCGCGCAGTGCTCCCGCCACTGACTTGAAATCCTCGCGATGGAAAAGCACGGCTCCTGTGGCAAGAGGATCCAACAGGTGCTCGCTACGGTCACGTCTTGGATCGAACAGCCTGCCTCCATCGTCGTCGCCCAATCGCGGCGGAGCACCGGCGCGCCCGAGGAGCAATAAAGCGTTCAGCATTTTCTCCAGAGTCTTCTCGAATTCGCTCGGAATGGCGAGTTCGTTGAGATTAGCCAGCACTGCCGCGTGCAAAAAGAAGTCGATCGCGTAGACGTGGTAGTAGATCGACCGCTCGAAGTGGAAACCATCAGCCAGTACCTGACGGCGAGCTTCTCGCAGAACGATTTCCCAGCCGCGAGACTTCCACTGTCCCGCACGAGAGATTTCCGGGCACATCGTCCCCAGAAATAGCAAGGCAAGGGCCTCTCCCAGCAAATGCGTATTAGGGGAAAAATACGTCGACAGGTAGCGCTCGATATAGCGACCGTTCAGAGCCTGAGCCCGGAGCCACTCGTTTCGAAATTCACGCGGCATTGCAGGCGTGCCCGCGAGGAGTTCGTACGTCCAAATCCAGGAGAGGCTACGGAACGCCACTTCCAGACTGCTCGCCCAATTGATGCCGACGGCGTAGGGATTTTCTGTGTGCCAGTGGCGCCATTGTCGAAAGATCTCGTCTGCATAGCGTCGATCTTCGGTTAGGCGGTAGGCCTTGGCCAAAGTGACCAGGTGCTGATGACGGTTCAATTCCCACGTAACTTTGCTATCCCCAACCTCGCCGAAGTCGAGATAACGAATCTTATAAAATGCCTTTTTCGGTGCCTGTTTGTCGTGAACCCGATCGAGATGCCATTGGATGGGGTCGCCATAATTCAGATCTTCATAACCGAGGAGATCAAACTGGTGACAGCAGATTTTGTCCGCCTGCCGAACGATCTGGTCGACCTGTTGGGGCAGTCGTTGACGAACCAAATTCAGAACACGCTTTACAGAGTCAGGGGCAAAGAAAAATCGGGCGGCCCTGATGTTCGCCGAGCGAATGATGTTGCTCGAAAAATCGAATCCGAGCTTGGATAGAAGCGCGTCGGTACGCTTGGCCAGTTCCTGCCGGCTGCGATCGAGGAGTTCGTGCCGATCCATGTTCCCCAACCGCGACGCGACGTCTGGCCACTTTCTACTTGGCATAAGAAGCTCCGTTCTTGCGCCCGACGGTAGTTGTCATCAGTGGCTATCATCGGTGGGGGAGAAGCGAATCGACACGCTTCGCTGGTCCGTGACGGATGCGATCCAGGAATTCATTGCCGATCCATGTGCCCTAGCCCGCAACGCCGTGTGCCGCCACCATCTGCTCGACAGTGCAAAGTCCGGCCTTGGCTTCACGAAGCCAAAATCATAGGTCCGTGATCACATAGACAGCGCCGGGGCCCCGGGCAATTTGATAAAGAACAAAGGGCGCCAGCCCGAGGATGGCGCCCAGAAACAGTACCCAAACCCCAGTCTACGGCAAGTAGTAGCGGAACGAGGTGAAGATCATGTTCTCCGTCGCGTTCGGATTGCCTCCCACACCAGACCAACTGTTGCGGTCGATGTAGGAATACTGCGGTCCCCACTGAAGTCGGCCTTTGGGACCGTTGTAGAAGCGGTACCAGAAGCCAATCGTCCCCTCAATAATGTTGCGAGTATCCCCGGTGCAGTTCGCCGGATTCGCCGTATTAAAACCAGGAGTCAGTGGAGCTACGGGACCTGAAACTGGCACGGTGCCGCTGCCGGTACCGCCAGGGGTGGAAGTGGGAGTATCCACTGGAGTAGTGGTGGAACTCGGCGGCGCTTCAGTGTAGCAGCCCGAGTTGTTGAACAGAGTCGAGCCGTACCCCGCGCCCTTACCGCCAAGTGTATATGCCGTCCGCGCCTCGTATTCCATGCCAACGTTGGCGTAGATATCCAAACGCTTGGAGTGATACTCCGCCGTCGCGAGACCCTGGTAATTTCGTACCGGAACCAGTACGCCGTCGGGCCGCGCCACGGCGTCGGGCAAACCAGCGGTGCCGTACCGGCCAATACCGTTGCCCGCAAGGAGATGTATACCGAGGTCGAATTTTCCAGCCAGCGTTCCACGAGCGTTCAAGCCAACACCACCCCCTATTTTGCTGCTGTTATAAGCACCACTCGAATTGGGGATGTTGCCAGTGCCGCACGGGACGGACGGAGGCAAAACTCCGTTGGTTGCGGTAATAGTTCCGCCGCACGGGAAGATGCGGTCGCGGAACTCGCTAACCAGTGCGAAAGCTTCATAATGTCCCAACCCAGTCGGCTGGTAAACGAACTTCGTAATGAAATCCGGCGCTGGGTTGAAGGAGTAGTTGGCCGTGGCATTGTAGAGACCGCTGTTCGCTCCTTGCGAACCGAGGACGAAGTTGTTTTGGCCAGAGGCGAGATGGCCACCGAGCGTGGCCTGAGAATCCTCGACCGACGCAGCCCACGATAGTTGATTGCCAAAATTCTTGGCCACGCGGAAGCCATACTGCCGCGCCCAACTGAAGCCGACGTTATATTGTGGATCGATCGTCATGGGCGTCGCTTCGCTCCGGGTCTCGACGCCTTGCTTGGTTTCGGTGACCAAGCTCCACATCTGGCCACCGGTGAAAGTCCATCCGCTATTCAATGCAGCCTGTGCCCAAGCTTGCCGTTGGCGGAGGGTGTAGCTGTTGCTCTCGTTGTTGTTTGAAGTCAGGCCAGCTGATAAGAAGTCTGCTTCTACATAGCCGCCGATCTTGGCGCTGCCGAGCTTGCCTTCCGCGAGCATGGAGACACGGGACTGGCGGCCGGATCCGAAAGTCTCCATCATGTGGCTCGCGGTTGCGCCGTCATACGGAATAGAGTTGAACGGCGTATTGATGTCTGCGCCGAGGGCATGCGTCCTCGTCACCGTTGCTGCCTCCATGTATCCGCCGGGGGTAATTGCGATTCCCTTAAAGTGCAGTGCCTCCGGGCTCTGCACCGCGGCCATTATGTTCTTCTGGGTTTCCTGCAGGGTCGCCGCCGCGCTGGTCGCATTTTGCTTCAGGTCGGCAACATCAGTGCTAAGTTGAGCAACTGCCTGCTGCTGCTGCGTTTGCTGGGTGGCTTGCGCCACTGCCTGATCCGCTTTAGTTTGCGCGGCCGAAACCGCGGCTAGCGCCTGGTCCAAGGCCGCGTCTCTTTTTCGCAGCCCGTCCTTGAGTAGAGCGTTGTCCCGCTGCAGTGCCTCGATCTCTTTCTGCTGTGCCGCCAAGGCATCTCTAAATTCCTGTAGCACAGCGGCAACCCCCTGCGCCGAAGCGGACTTCTTGGTAGTTGTATTGCTTGTGCTCTGCGCCATGGAACTTGCTATCAAGAACAGGACTACCCACGAACTGAGAATTTGCTTCATCCTCTCTCCTTTTTGCCTCATGGCTCAGAGGCGACTGTGCAATGAGACCGGACATGGTCAGGTGAACAAGTTTGACGGCTCTCGCGACTTTGGGCCGGATGATCCTTCGTCAGTCGCTGAACCAATCGGAGTGCATCGGGATAGCACCGGCTTTTCAATGTGGCTGTCAGAAAAGAGGGCACCGCTCGGCAGACACAAATACCACGAGACTTCTCCCACAAGGATCCCCCGGGGGCTTTTGGGTCGAGCGCCAAACCTCTGGCCTCTTGCGAGGTACGATTCTTCTACGTCAGAAATGTTACAGAACGGTTATAGCCGAGTGAATTTCTGATGAATGACAAACCTGTTCAAGAGGGATCCGGGGCAACAGCGGTGAGGAGTTCAGCGTACGACTCAATCGGATGTTAGCCGTCTCCCCAGCATGTGGCTGGACAAAACTGGCTACTGGTGAATGAGCAGCCCAAGTTTGGCTTGGGTGTTGGAATTGAAGATCAAGATAGAGTTGATCATTCCGGTATAGGTACCAGCCCTGTCAAAGTATCCAAACAAGGATAAAGATTGCCCATTTACCGAACCGGAAACAAACATGACGTTTCCTACGGCGGAGCCAATGAGGGTGTACGTCCCATTGTCTGCGGCTCCGGTCACTACCGCGTTAACCGTCAAAGCGTTGTCGGCGCCTTCCGCGAGTGTGAGGGCAACATTGTCAGTGCCATCCGGCAGATTTAACGGCCCAGAGAAGGTACCAGCCAGTGGGGGCACTTGATTCCCCACAAAACCGCCGGAATCGGAGCCCGGAGGAATGCCTAAGCTTACCTCCCCAGTTAAATCGGGACAACTGCTGCCCGTGACCGAGTAGTTTCCCGTAATAGTCGTGCCACTGAGCACTCCCTGACCGGGCAGTGGATTCCCCCCTTGATCGAACGTGAGTGCGACGTTGCTACCCGTGACGCTGGCAGTGACGCTGTTTTGTCCTGGAGTTTTGCCGGGACATATCCCATTAACGTACCAGTTCTTGTTCTCCAGAGTAAGGATCTGCACTTGACTCGGCCCGGTTGCGCTGCTCTGCGCTCCATTGGCTATCAAATTGGCTTCTACCAGCGTCGTACCCCCGGTGATATTGGACGTCACCACAAATTCATACGCGCCGGAAACTCCCGAGTTTGAAGGCAACCTGCTGCCTCCGCAGCCGGTCATGGTCAGGACCGTAAGCACGGCCAGCGAGATGGCACAGGTTCTCATTTGATTCCTCCGTAACTGCGTCGGCGGATGCCGCTTTCACTAGGGGTCAAATCGACCAGGTGCTTCGAGGCGGATACGCCGCCACGCAGAACGAGACCGCTGCAAGAAGCTGAGGGCTCCAAAATTGCGAGGATTATACAGCACCATGACCATGGCATATTCCTGAAACGTCCAAAATTCATCAACTCTTAACTCTTGCGGATTGGAAATCTGCTAGGTTCATCGATAACTGATTCCCCTCATTTCTCAACTGCTGGCTCCCAGTCAGCCGTGGCGGCTTCCGCAAAAACTGAATCGCAACTGGTACTTGCGCCTTCCGGTCTGGACCTCTCGCTTCCTAGCGCAACTCGACAACGAACACGTCGGTGCGACAACGTGCTTTATTGCGGGGCGCCTCGCCCAACTCACCTTGCCAGTTAGAGGTAAACATAAAAAATCTACCGTCTTGCGAGACATTGCCCCTTGGGGTTGACCAGAACCCCTTGGCAGTGCTGTAGGTGTGCGCAAAGCGCCACACTTTCGAATCCTTTCCATCTGTCTCGACGCACAAGACCTCGTTTTCCCACGGAGCAATCGTGTCAAGCGGAGTGTCCGGTGCGTCGGGATTATTGTCGCTGTAGGTCGACAAGCAGACCGGAGTCTTGTCTTCGGTATCGACGTGATTCCAGGAAAAATGTTGGTCGTACCAATATTTCACGCTGGGTGTGGGCTGCAGATCAGGAACGAGCGAAGTCACGGCAGTCAGGCTATTCAATGGCCGCGATATGAGGTCCATGGGATGTTTAGCGCCAGTGGGACCGATCAGATGGGAATATCCCATGGCGTGGTGCCCACTACATTGCGAGGGACAAGCGACAACATTCGTTGTACCGACGTCCCAGACCAGCCAGTTCTTCCCGACGGTGCTTGCGCCGCGTTGAATCCAAACGAAATCTCCCGACTTCGAGATCCTCAGGTTGTGTACCAGATAACGATCAGGAACAGAGATTGTTCCCTTTGGGCCCCATTCTCCGCCGATTTCCCCGGTCTGCGTGTTATACCATCGGCAGCCCTGTTTGCGGTCGTAGACATAGACCATCAAATCGCGATCCTGTCCCGGCCCCACTGTGGTGCTCATCCGGCGATCGTCTGCGCTGACGCTAACTCCATACGCGACATCGGAAGGGTTGAGTTTCACACAATCAGAAAGCCTATTCAAACTCGTGATTCGGTCTGTAGATATGTCGTATTCCAGAAATGCCGGATTGTTGCGCCGAGTCAGGTACAAGATGTTTGGTCGAACAAAACTGAACTCGGGCTCTCCTCCCCAGGGTGTTTTAAGTATGCCGTGTTGATGTACTTTCAGATCGCTGGGAGCGAAATCATAAAGCACGTATTGACCACCGGGCGTGACAACGTAGAACTTAGTGCCATCCGCGTTCCAGGCGTTCTGCTCGGCCGAGGAGGGCGTCATGAGAGACCGCCCAATGCCGTTTGGGTCGGACTTCTCATCCGTAACGCGGAGGATTCGTGAAGAGAAAGCGGGATCACGAACGATGGAGCCCGCAGGGCCTAAAGCAGGCGGCTTCGACTGATACGGCTCGATGCGACGGTCCGTCCTGGCGCAGTAGTTCGGAGGACCGCAAGTGCTGCTATCGGCAGTGGTCAGCCCGTCCCCGGTAAGCCCAACCGAGGCGAGAGCTGCAAATACGAGACTGAGGATCGCAATCTGGTTCAACATTCTTCTCCGGCAACGACTCCGAGCGATGGCGAGAATACACCTCGTCGCAAATTAGTCTGCCTGCATCATAGTTTTGTTGACGCGAAAATGAATATCTGATGAAAAAAAGCCCCTGGCAGTCCGTCCAGTCTCATACGGGCAATGAATGCGCCTGACAGCAACTGATACGCCCCAGGGCAGCTTTCGGTGTGTGTGTTCGTACTCGTCAACACAACCTGGGTCGGAGATCAATGCCGAGCAATTGGCGTCTCACGGGAAAGACTGGATACCAGATTCCGGACGCAGGTGTTGAGCACGCTATAGCATCGCCGAGTTTCCTCGATCCCTATTGAGTAAGGGTCGCGAATCTCCACCGGCCCGTAATCTTCGCTCGCATAAGCACTCAGCATGAACACCTTCTTCCTCGAATTTCTCCATCGCGAAAGAAGCTGAACCTGATTCTGATAGTCCATGGCAAATATCACGTCCGCCTGGGCGACCAATTCGGCAGTCAACAATTGAGCTCGGTGCTGTTCTAGAGACACGCCAAACTCCCGCGCGGTTGCGATTGCCCAAGGGTGGGCAGGACGGCCTGGAGTTGCATTCAGTCCCGCCGATGTGACATTGATTCCCAGATTCGGGAGACCTGCGAGCGCTTGCTTCATCAGCACCTCACATACCGGACTGCGGATAATGTTCCCGAAGCATACAAAGACAATCGAGCGGGCTGTGGCGGGGATCCTTGACCGTTTCGGTTTCGCCAGTCCCAGACTGTTCCATATTCTGACTTTCAAATAAATGCTCCGCTCACTCGCTCCATAAGCGCGATAGGCCTGGATTTCCCGGACCACACTGCCTGGAAGCAGTTTCTTCGCGGAAAGCTTGACATTCCTGATGAGGGGTCCCATCCAGCCTCTCTGCGTACGAAGGTTTCGAGGCCGTTCCTCAGTCCCTGCCGATTTGTCAGTCACTCTCCGGTCTCCTCGACTTAAGACTCTAAATGTTGGCGCGGCCCGAGGGCGCTAAAAACTCCGCATCAATCCAACGGTGGGCAAGAAATAACAACCGTCCCGCCGTCGTCCGAATTTTCGAGAGGATGCGGCCTCATTATACGGTTGTGTCCGCGTGCAGTTGAGTTCGCAGTTCTCGCCTGTGGCAGCATGAGCTAGAATTCTGCTGACTCTCCGCGGATGGCTCCCATGGCTATGATCGGCGGTACTATCGGCTATCGTATCTTGCGTATCATCGCGCCGGCGGAACCCGTGGGCATGGACGGACGTTCCTACGCGCGACGAAGCAAGGTCGAAGTTCTGCTGGGAGAAAGAGTTTGGCGGGATATCAAAGACAAGGTGGTGGTTGACTTCGGTTGCGGCGCCGGCGCCGAAGCGATTGAGCTTGCTCGGCATGGCGCGGTGCAAGTCTATGGGATCGACATTCTTGAGCGCTTGCTTGTTGTCGCGAGAGAAGAAGCCGCGAAGGCAAACTGCCGGAATGTACAATTCGGCAGGACGCTTCCGGAAGCTGCGGACGTGATCGTTTCGATCGATGCGTTTGAGCACTTTGCCGATCCCGCCGCCGTACTGAGCGTCATGGCTGGAATGCTCAAGCCCACAGGGTGCGTGCTTGCCTCTTTTGGCCCGACCTGGTATCACCCATTGGGCGGACACTTATTCTCCGTTTTTCCATGGGCCCATCTCATATTCGGAGAAAAGGCGCTCTGCCGCTGGCGTTCTCATATCCGGCATGATGGAGCTCAAGAGTTTTCTGAGGTTGAGGGCGGACTGAATCAGATGACGATCCGTAGATTTGCGCAGATTGTGGAATCGAGTCCTTTTCAGTTTGACTGGTTCGAGACAGTTCCGATTCGTGTCGTGCGTGTGTTACATAATCGCTTCACCCGAGAGTTTCTTACGGCGGTCGTTCGGTGCAGACTTATCCCGCGTGCGCCGGCTGCTCGCTCAATGTAGGGACCACAAAATTATCATTGCCGCACGGTCCATTGCTGCGCCGCCAGCGCGTGTATCCTGTGTGTATATTGGGTGTACATGAAGAGACTCGCTCTTCGGATGATGCAATTTTCCGGCATGTTCGCTCTCGCTCGGACCGTGTCTGCCGGAAGGGCGCGGATTCTGATGTACCACAACTTCTGTGGCCCTGCCGAAACGGGCACAGACGCTGTCAGTACTACCTTGGCTCGCAGCCAGTTCGAGTATATGAGCCGGTATTATCGCATCGTTCCCCTGTCCTATCTCCTCGATCAACTGAGATCGAACCAGCGATTGGACAATCCGACCGTGGCATTGACCATCGACGACGGCCGGCGGAACTGCTATGAATTTTTGTTTCCACTATTAAAGGAATTCGGGATTCCGGCGACGTTTTTTGTAGTCAGCTCGTTCATACGGGGGGAGGATTGGGTGTGGACAGACAAGGTGCTGTGGCTGAGTGAGCAGCCCTCGCCTCCGAGTGAACTGGCATCGCACCGGATTGATGACTTTTTCCGGACCCTCAACCAATTGCGACCCGAGATTCGCAATGCGCGCATTGAAGCTATCGCCCAGGGCATGAATCTCTCCATTCCAAAACAACCGCCCCCCAAATATGCGCCGAGTTCGTGGAGCGAATTGCGCGAGATGGTCAACTCAGGCCTAGTGGAGATCGGTTCACACACCCTATCCCACCCGATCTTCGCGAGCCTGTCCGATGAAGAATCGTGGCATGAATTAATCACTTCTCGGGCCCAGATTGAAGAAGGTGTAGGCGCCAAGGTTGTATCCTTCTGCTTTCCTAACGGAAAGCCGGGCGACTACCGGGAAAGTCAAGTGCGCCAGGTAAAGGATGCCGGATATCTCAGCGCGCTGGTGACACGTCCGGGAATGGTCCGCCATGGGGCTGATCTTTTTCAACTGCCGCGCATTGGTGTCAGCGGCAAATCAGATCCAATTGCCTTTTCGAAACACCTTGATGGCGTTGAGTACTACCAGGAAAGGCTGGAGACGTCCCTTCATCTTCGCACCCGCCCTTAGGCAGCAGGACTCTGGCAGTTCAGACTGATCTACACTCGGCTAGCCTCTTGTGATTAGGCCTCTCTAGGTTCAAACCTGTGGACAACTTTCAATTGTCGTTGTAACTAGGGAAATACAGCGCATTTGGCGAGTCGCTCGCGTTTTTTGCAGGGAACAGAGATTGGGATCGAAGAGTGGAAGGCGCCAACTACGCGACAGCCGCAGGAAAGATGCTGAAAACGATATTCAAGCCGTAGGGTTCCAGGTCGAATTCCTGAATGCACCGCATCTCCACTAGATCGTACAGCGCAATATGAGTTGGTTTTTCCCGCATGCCCTCGCGAAACACACTCCTAACCCATAGCACATTCTCTCGAAAGCGCGTCTTGCGAATCCGCGTGAAACCCACCCACATTTTTCTCTCATTCAGAGGGAGCAGACCGCGGCACCAGCCCAACAAAGAATGTTGGCCGTTAATCTGCTTTAGGTCAATGACCTTCTCCACCTGCAAGTTGCGGCGGTTCGCTATAACGACTCTTCCATCGACCGATGTGAAATAGATTCTCTCCCCACAAACTAGCCCATCATGCGGATTCTGCACTGCTATATCAATGCGCTTTCTCGAATCGTTGAGGCAAATGGCGTCGCGCTGGCGGAAGCGTGTCGCCCAAACTTCGCCGTCCAATTCGAAAACAAAATTGGGATGCGATTTGTGGGGCTTTGTGCTTGCCACCTTCCGGTAATCCGTTGCCGGCGAAAACCTGGACCAAAGCGGCTCTGGCAAGACATTCCACCCGGCGAGGAATTCGCCTTGAGACGTAAACTTGACCACCATATCGAGCCCGGTAACGGCCGCCAGCCAGGCGCCATCCGAGGCAGGAGCCACGTGGTGAACATCGTTGAAGCACGGAAGCGAAACGTAACCAACTTTCTTGAAATCGGGTAGTTCAAAGACTAGAACCTCCGTCGACGTGCAGGTGTAGAGCAGGTTGTCAACTAAAGTACCGCTTTTGAAGACAGTCGAGGAGTATTCGCCCGCCCGCGCATCAGGCGGAGTCTTATATTCGACACAAGTACGGACCGCACCCGATTCGGTATCAAGTTGCAGAATCAAACCCGCCTCATAGAGATCCCACTCATTTTCCCGGCGGAACAGCAAATCTCGTTGCCTTGCGCCCAGTACGTAGAGGCTGGTCATGCTTCCGTCCTCCCCGACAGCCCCTGCGGTCTTCTGCTACGCATCGAGTGCGGCCTCGCCGAATTGGTCTTGTCGATATAGACATCGCGGGCTCGATCACAATATTCCACGAAGTCGCCGACGTCTTTTTGAAAACCGTCATCATAGCAGTCTCCAGGTGCCTGGCTTTCCAACCTGCATGTAAATATTTGATGAATCCTGTCAGCTTCGCGGCATGAACCTTCGTGTGATCGGATAAAATCTGGGATCAAAAGGGCCATCTACAATGGACGTTAGCATAGTTCTGGCTACCTACAATCGGGCGGCAAGTCTACAAACTACGCTACAAACATTCGCTGATCTTGCTGTTCCTTCCGGGCTTACGTGGGAACTGCTCGTCGTGGACAACAACTCCTCGGACGGCACGCGCGCCGTGATCGAGGACGCCGCCCGGGATGCCAAGTTTCGCATCCACTACATCTTCGAGAAAACCCAGGGAAGATCCGCCGCCCTGAACTGCGGAATTGCAGCGGCTCAAGGTGACATTATCGCTTTCACAGACGATGATGTACTTCTGCACCCTGAATGGCTTTCCGGCCTCAAAGAAACGTTTGATCAATTTGATTGCGCGGGCGTTGCCGGTAGAATCATTCCTCTTTGGAACCATCCCAAACCACACTGGCTGGAGATGGAAGGGCAACAGGCAGTCGTGAATTTTGAGCTGGGAGATAACTGCATGGAAATCCGATTTCCTCCGATGGGCGCAAACTCCGCTTTCCGGAAGCAGGTTTTCACCCGACACGGTGTTTTCCGTCTCGATCTCGGGGTCTCCGGCACCAAACACACAATCACTTGTGATGACACCGAATTCGGCGACAGGCTAATTAAGGCCGGGGAGAAAATCGTCTACTCTCCGAACGCAATCATCTACCACCCAGTCGATCCTAAGCGGACGACCAAAGGGTATTTCCTCACCTGGTATTACTACAACGGCCGATCTCTAACCAGGACCGCCGGCCTGCCGAACGAAGGGGTATTTTACTTTGGCGTGCCACGGTGGTTGTATCGGGAGCTGTTCTCCAACACGGGCAAATGGCTTTTCTGCTTGGATGGAACGCGTCGCTTTCACTACCGGCTGAAAACTTACCGGAGCGTGGGTAACATTGTGGAATCGCATCGGCTTTCTCGCTTGAAGGCTCGAGATCAATCGATCTCGACCGGTGGGAACGGCAACGTCCTACTGCAAAACGAAAAAAGCGAGGTCCGCCACAGTCAGGTTCCCAGCGGCGAAACGCCGACGATGTAGCGTAACTCCGGTAGTGGCTGAATTCAGACACTACCGAAACTCCAAATTTATATTGCGTTCACATTTGCCGTCTACAATGTGCGTTCGTTTATTTTGGCGCTGAGCAGAACGGATGTTGCCGAGTTTGTTATGCAAGCCAGGGCGTCTGCGGGAAAGAGATTTTTGCCTTTTGGTTAGCGCTGGAAGCCCATGATGCGACCCAGACCCTGTGACTCGAGGCTAAACAAAGCATGAATTCAGATTCCATCAGTTCCCGTATCCGGTCTTTCATACTCCAGACGTTTCCAGTCGCCAGAAAGCGGGCCATCAGTGATGACGCTCCCTTGCTCGGATCGGGCATCATCGATTCATTGGCGACGTTGGATGTCGTCGATTTTCTGGAGCAGTCGTTCGCGATCAAGATAGCGGATGACGAGCTGACCCCTGACAACTTCATGAATATCAATAGCCTCGCTCGCTTCGTGGAGAAGAAGAAGGCTCGGGTCGGAGTTCTTGCGGAATGAGTCTGGCGATCCGACGGTCCCGGCCGAGCATGGGTGCCAGCACAGCCGCGTATGAATTGTGTTCGAAGGAACTGGCTTGAATTGGCTTTTTGGAAGAGCGGGATTTATGCCGCGGTTGACCAGTAACTCTGAAAGTGGGTTTATCCTTGGATTTTCTAGTTCACCACATGTTGCGAACGAGCGTTTCGAAGTTGCCGGCAAAGGAGGCGCTTGTTCATGGAGATGAGCGCCTCACCTATGCTGATGTAAGCGCTCGAGTATCCAGTCTCGCGTCAGGCTTGCGCGGTGCAGGTCTTCAGCGTGGTGAAAGGGTGGGCATCTACCTCGGTCCTAGCCTTCCCCAAGTGTTGTCGATCTTTGGCGTGTCTCAAGCCGGGGGCGTCTTCGTTCCCATCAACACTCTTCTTTTTCCCGAGCAGGTCTCTCATATTGCGCAGGATTGCGGCATTGCGGCTCTCATCACTTCTGCGAAGAAACTCGAATCTCTCCTTCCGATTCTGAGCGACCTTCATTCGTTGCGTTTCCTGGTAATCGTTTCGGATGAAACCTCAGTGCAAAGCTCGCTTCCGGTACATGATTTCGAAGCGCTGACGAATTTGAAGACAGATGCGAGGTGGCAGGACTGGGGAATCGAAAAGGACCTGGCTGCGATTCTCTATACGTCGGGATCGACCGGGAAGCCGAAGGGCGTGATGCTGAGCCACGCCAACCTGATGTCCGGGTCGACCATTGTTTCTACCTATCTGCAGATCACCGAGTCCGATCGGATTCTCGCGGTGCTACCATTCAGTTTTGATGCCGGGTTAAATCAGTTGATGACGGCATTTCAACAGGGCGGCACTCTCGTTCTGATCGATTTTGTCTTTGCCAAACAGATTGTGGATTCGCTGGCAAAAGACCGCATCACGGGGTTGGCCGGCGTACCCACGGTTTGGAGCTTGCTGGCCCAACCGAATTCTACGCTGCAAAAAAACCCTCCTTCGGATTTGCGGTATATCACCAACACGGGCGGCGTGATGCCGCAAACCGTGTTGAAGGTCTTGCGATCGGCACTTCCGCGGACACGGATTTTCTTAATGTACGGCTTGACCGAAGCTTTCCGATCCACTTACCTTCCTCCGGAAGAGCTCGATCGACGGCCAACTTCGATGGGAAAGGCGATCCCTGATACGGAGATTCTCGTTCTAAACGAACAAGGTCAATTATGCCGGCCAGGTGAGGTTGGGGAGTTAGTCCATCGGGGCCCCACCGTCTCGATGGGATACTGGGGCAGACCCGATGCGACTGACCAGGTGCTGAAATCGAATCCTCTTTTGCCGAGGGAAGTCGGGGACGGGGAGAAAATCTGTTATTCCGGCGACTTGGTCAAGATGGACGAGGATGGATACTTGTACTACGTCGGGCGACGGGACGCTATGATCAAATCCTCCGGAATCCGAATTAGTCCCACGGAAGTGGAAGAAGTAGTGTTTCAAAGTGGAAAAGTCCGACATGCCGCCGCAATTGGCGTGCCCGATGAGTTTCAGGGACAGGCCGTCAAAATCTTTGTCGTTCCACGTGACGGCGAGCCCATCAACGAGGAAGACTTACTTGAATATTGTGCAGAGAAGATGCCGCGTTACATGGTTCCCAAGAGCGTCGCGGTGCTCAGCGAAATCCCTAAAACCAGCAGCGGAAAAGTTGATTATCCGGCGCTGCGGCGTACCGAGGGATTGGGATGAACCTGCCCGGGTCTATCGCTGACTACTGGAAGAGTGCCCATAACGAGTTGCTGGTGGGCGGCCTGTCGATTTCTTCGATTGTTGCCCGACATGGAACACCGATTTTTGTCTATGATCGCGAAGTACTTGAGCGAAAGTACACCGCTCTGCGAAACACGCTGCCGCAGAAGTTTCAGATCTGCTATTCAGTCAAGGCGAACCCGAATCCCGCATTTCTGAGGTTCTTCTTGGAAAAAGGATGCGGGCTCGAAATCGCTTCCGCCGGGGAGTTCCACCTTGCCCTCCATGCCGGCTGTGTTCCTGAGGAGATTGTGTTTGCCGGTCCCGGCAAAACGGCTTCAGAACTCGAGACCGTCATTGCTGACAGAATCGGTGAGATCCATGCCGAATCCGCTCTCGAAGTCGACCGCATCAGCACAATAAGCAGCAGGCTGGGCGTACGTACGCGGGTCGCAATCAGAGTCAACCCTAATGAAGAGAGTCAGGGCGGTGCGATGCAAATGGGGGGCAGATCAGCACCCTTTGGCGTTGATGAAGAAAATCTTGAACCTTTGCTGCGCCGAGTTGTCAGTGACGCTCACCTCAATTTCTCCGGGATTCATTTGTTTGCGGGGACGCAGATCCTCGATCACAGACTTCTCCTGACGCAATACCGGAAAGGACTGGAGATCGCCAGCCGGGCCGTCGGCTGCGTTGGGGCACCTTTGCATACCTTGGATTTCGGTGGCGGATTGGGAATCCCTTACTTACCTGATGACCAGGAACTCGATTTGCCCGAACTGGCGAACGGACTGGCGGAACTGCTAGCTGACAAGGAAAAAGAAAGCACTTTCGAGCGAACCAGATTCATTGTTGAACCCGGACGCTTCCTGGTGGGCGAATCCGGGGTCTACGTTGCTCGAATCAACGACATCAAAGAATCGCGCGGCAAGAAATACCTGATTCTCGATGGCGGCATGAATCATCACCTGGCAGCGTCCGGAAATTTGGGACAGGTGATCAAGCGCAATTTCCCTATAGCGATTCTTAATAAGCTGCAAGCAACTGAGACGGAGACGGTGGATGTGGTCGGTCCGCTCTGCACTCCGCTGGACACATTGGGCCGTTCTGTACGACTGCCAAGAGCGGAGGTCGGGGACTTGATTGGAATCTTACAGTCAGGAGCATACGCGCGCTCGGCCAGCCCGCTCGGTTTTTTGAGCCACCCCACTCCTCCCGAGGTTTGGGTCGAAAATGGTCAAGACTTGTTGATTCGTCGGCGTGGTCGCGTGGAGGACTCGTTGCGGGATATTCTGCCAAATTTCTTGCCGGCGCATCCTATTCGCGAGGTCCCCGGTTAACATGGGGCGGGCGCAAACTGCTTCCTCGCTGTCCTGAGGTTTCACCATCGCATTCTCGGAGAGCCGCAGAACTTCACAGGCACTTAGTCTACAAACCCTTTTTATTAAGGATACCAGGGACAGAAATGAGCTTGGCGATCAGAGCGGCGTCATTGACCGACGATCAGCCACAACTGATCGGAATATTGGAAAGGAACATCCCGGGTCGCCAGGAAGGTCATTTTGAATGGCGGCATCAGGCCAATCCTGCAGGTCCGGGCTGGTCGTGGGTAGCTTGCGATCGGAATGACGCGATTGTCGCCATGGCATCAGTGTTTCCTCGGAATGTCTGGGTCGATGGGAAACGCCTGATCTGCGGACAAGTCGGGGAGTTCGTGGTGGATGCACCTTATCGCAGCCTTGGGCCGGCCCTTATGCTGCAACGTGCCACGTTTACCCCGGTTGACTCGGGCGAGTTGGCTTTCTGTTACGACTGTCCGCCCCACGATCAGGGAATGTCAACCTTCGTACGCCTCGGCATGAGCGCTGCCGCCGAGGTCATACGCTATGCGCTGCCCTTGACGGCCAATGAATTCCTAGCCAAGAAGATCGGAACTGAAGTTTGGACCAAACCACTGGTTGCCGGGGCGAACCTGATCCTCAGCATGCGAAGACGCGGGGCGAACGGGCACGGATTGGAGATCAGCGAGTTCAATAGTGCGTTTGGCGAGGAGTTCACCCAACTGGATGCACAGGTACCAAGTTCCGGTGTGATCCGGGCTAGCCGTTCAAGCCAGGATATGACCTGGCGATATCAGAAGAACCCAGCATGGAAATCCAGGGTTCTAGTGGCACGTCGCGCCGGAGAGTTAGTGGGGTTTCTAACTTTCGTGACGTTCGGCGAGAGAGCGTCCATCGTGGATATATTTGGGCGCCCGCCCGCCGAGATGGCGCTGCCACTTCTGCACACGATGATCGACCTCTGCCGCCGGGAGAAGCGCGGCTGCATAGAAGGATACTGTTCTGATGCAAGCGAATTGAGTGCCTTTTTCAAGCAAGCTGGGCTTCGTCGTCGAGAGCGGGCCGCGCGGGTCGTAGCCTATAGCAAGGGAAACGAGAAGGTCCGGGCACAGCTGCATTCAGGTTTGCGCTGGGCTTTCAGTCAAGTGGAAATCATGCTCTAGGAAGCGGAAACATAAAATCACATCGCCTGCCAGTCAGGTCGGGAGCCTATGGAGGCTTAAACTGATCTAACTCTCGCGGTCGCCGTTCGTTAGAAACCAGCAATCGCCTTTCTGCGTCGAAACTGCCGGCCCCTGCTGACCAATCACCACGGTACACTTTTCGCGCTCGTAGAAACCCAGATCGCAGAACATTCTAGCCCAAGGATGACTAGCAAGAATTCCTACCGTAACCGTCTCAAGCTTCCGCTGCTGAGCAATGGAAATGACGCTTCTCACCAGGGCGGGAATGGTTTCTTGTTCTCCAAACAGATCCACAAGATTCAACTGCGCCCCCTCCACACTCACCACAGCATATCCGACCAACAAGTTGCCTCGATGCAGTGTGAAGATTTGGTGCTGCCGCAACGGGTGTTCCCGGTAACGCCAATTCAGGTATTCCGCCGAGCGCTGAACGCAAGCACCAGCCGCAGAACCGAGCTTTTGGCCTAACAGCGTGAACTCGCTACCGCACGCACTTTGCTGCAGAGAAATCCCAAGTCCCGGAGGCAAGTGTAATCCGCCGTTGTGAAACGCCAGTCCGATATTGGCGACCGACGCAAGAACACGGGCAAGGTGCGGCTGTCTGACCACACTTCGAACCTTCTTATCCACTCGAAGTGGCTTCGCCAGGCGAACCATCGGCGACGTTTCCGTAATATCCAAGCGCCGATAGATAGCGGTCATGGCCTCGCTGGGGAAGTCGTAATAAATAGCACCACGTCCGGAATCAAGGCCAGCAAGGCAAGCACGTTGGAGCTGTATGGCGGGTCCCAGGCTGCGGTGCCCGGGGGCGATACAAAAGTCGCCTAACACCCACGCCAATTCGTCTTTACCGCGCACATACACGCGACGAGGGAAGGCAGCCGCCACGCCAATCGTAGCGTGGGTTTCGGAATCAACAGCGATCCATGCTTGGGCTTCGCCGGCGGGGCCGCATCGGTAGAGCCAGTTGAATCGTTCCTGAGTAGAGTCGGCGGTGTGATTCTCAGCCAAGAAATCAATGATCAACTGCTCGTCCGTCCGGAGATTGGCAGAACGCACACCGATTGACATGATGAAAATGTCGGTTCATACCGAACTGAGGTGGAGAACCAAGCGCTTGAACCGCGCCCTTAAGGTTTCTCAAACTAGCCGACTGTGCAGAGTTATTCTACAACGGCGGGAGATGTGTGAAGAACAAGATCACCGGCAGTGGGTAGTGTCCTAACACCCTTGGGACACTACACGGCACCGCGTACGCGCCAGCTTCGAGGTTCATGGCGCTCGATCTTTCCTTATAGACACAGGCCTACACCGGGGGCCGGTCTGAACGTCGCCGTCCGAACACTGCCTTCATGTCGTACGTCAGCAAGTCTTGCGTTGTACCGAGGAGTTCGAAAATGGACGCCATGGGGTCGGAGGAGGCCAGGAGAGGATCGCTTACTGAAGAAGAGAAATCGGCGGAGAAAGCCTTGAGATCTTGCAGCAGAATTTTTCGAGCGGCTGCTGAGTGCGTCGCAGCCACCAGCAACCAGTGAAGTCGCGTCAAATAGCCCGTTGTCCAGCGCCATTTCGTGCCCACCCGGTAGGTGCTAGGTGCCTCAACAGGCTCGCCGTGCAGAAGTTGCCAGTGGTAGAGCGGGAAGTCCATGCCCGCAAGCACCGGCAAAGAAATGCTCCCCCAATAGCGACCATTAATTTCCATGAAAACCGCGCGATTGTCGGCCGGGTCGACCCTGAATTCCACCATCGCAACGCCCTCCCACTGCAAGGCGCGCAATAGGCTGACAGAAGCGCCAACCAATACAGGATCAGGAGCTTCGGCTACGGCCATTACAGCGTATCCTCCGGTGTAGGGAAGCTCTTTCAGGCGGCGATGCTGGAATACTGCTAAACAGTTGCCGTCGTGCAGCAACACTTCAATGCCCAGGCCGACTCCGGAGCAGTATTCCTGGACAAGAATCGGAGGAGCAAATTGGCGAGGCGAGGGAAATTTGCTGGCGAGTTCTTCAGCCCCGTTAAGCACGCAACTCTTGAACTCTTCTACATGTAACTCCTTTCGGGCGGGTTTCAGAATCCATGGGAACGAAATTTCCTGGAGCAATGCGGCGAATTGCGCGGAATGAGAAACCACCACAGTTCTTGGTACCTGGATTCCTGACTTTCTTGCGGCCTCCAGGGTGAAGACCTTGTTCAGAACACGATCGGTGACGTGGGGTGGTGGACAGGCGAGATGCAGCATATCTTTGAATTCGTCATAATGCCTCATGAATGCGGTCAAGGCCTGATCGTTCGTGGGAATCAGCATACTGTACCCGCGCCTCTTGATCAGATGTCGAAGCTCACGAATAAAATCGTCGGGGTTGAGGTCCGGGTTCGAGAGCCGCAAGAACTCGCGAATTGCCTGCGAACGGACAGGCCGTTCCGAAGTCATATCGGCAACGTCGACGGGCACCCCGTGACGATGCAACGATCGTGCGATGACAGCGACAATCCGGGGTATCCAACCCACTACGAGAACTGGACTCTTCAAGAAGATGCTCTTCTTTCAGCCGACAGCGCCATGAATTCCATCGGGCCGTTTAGAAAGTCAGGTACACCCTCTGGCTCAGCGCCAAGGCGTTATCCTTCCTATTGCCCCGGCATCTTGCCCCGGCTAACAAATGCTTTTCGTTGATGGTCGAGGTGAATTCCCTTGTGGGACGCGCGCGACCTATGGTTCTATGCTGTACGCGGATTTTGCGGGATAAGAAGAGCCTCTCTGTCGGCCTTCCCTTTCTGCTGCTGTCTCAATCTGGATCGCACTCCCCCTTTGTTGAAGCCACTTGATAATATATAAAACATTCAGCGTCGGCCAACCAGTTTTCTGAACCCACCGTCGACAATTTTGCGAAATTCTTTTCTTGGACAAGGCAATCATATGCGCAAACTCTATGTTCTGGGCGGAAGACAACGAAAGGCACTCCTCAGAGACCCAATCAAGGAGTGGCATTGGTATGACGCGGCTCTTATCCTTGAGGTCGATACCGTGTCGGGCGTGGTGCGTACTTGTGTGGAATACGAAACGCCACCGGACGCTCGAGCCAGTGACAAGGCCTCGATAAATTTCCACAGTGGTGCGCTGATGGGCAACACGCTTTACACCTGTACCACCACTGAAGTGCTCGCCTTCAGGTTGCCGCAGTTCGAGCGAGTGGCATACATCTCTCTGCCCTGTTTCAATGACGTTCATCATGTCACCCCAGCCTCGGACGGAAATCTGCTGGTCGCGAGTACTGGGCTCGATATGGTCCTGAAAATCACTCCTCACGGCGACGTGCTCACGGAGTGGTGTGTGGTCGACGAAGCTCCCTGGAGCCGTTTCTCCCGCACCGTCGATTACCGGAAGGTTGAGACCACGAAACCTCACATCTCTCACCCGAACTTCGTTTTCGAGCTCGATAGTGAGGTTTGGGTCACACGCTTCAACCAGCGCGATGCGATTGCATTGACCGGCTCAGGAGGCCGTATTGAAATTGCAGTGGAAAAGCCTCACGACGGTATCCTGCACGGCGAGCGAATCTTATTTACGGCAGTGGATGGGAAAGTAGTGGTCGCGAACCGGCACACCTTGCGCGTAGAGAAGATCATCGATCTTCGACAGATTCAGGACCGCGACGGTCAGGTCTTGCCGGCCTGGTGCCGGAGCCTGCTGCCGCTCGACGATGCGAGGATCTGGGTAGGATTTACGCGGATTCGTCAAACGCTATTCCGGGAGAACGTTCGCTGGGTTAAGACTATTTTGCACGAGGGTACGGTGATGAGACCCACCCACATCGCGCTTTTCGATGTCGTAGCCAAGCAGTGTCTTCAAGAGATTGACTTGGAACCTTACGGCATGAACACTATATTCGGAATTTTCCCCGCCGCCGACCAATAGCCGGTCTCCTCCCAATGCCGCATTCTGCAGGCGACGGTGCATGGAGGCGAAGCCGTTTGCGCAAAGCGAACGTGCCAGCAGGTGCCGGTTTCACTGCCCGCCTCGCCGCAGCAGGAGGATCTTGATCGTCTGAAACATGATCAGGATGTCCAGGCCGATCGAGGCATTTTTTATATAAAACAGGTCATACTGTAGCTTTTCTTTCGCGTCCGCCACGGTATTTCCATATTTGTACTTAATCTGCGCCCAGCCAGTGATTCCGGGCCGCACCAAATGGCGGATGTTGTAGTACGGAATCTCCTTGGTAAGCCATTCCACAAACTCTGGGCGCTCGGGACGCGGTCCGACGAACGCCATATCACCTTTGAGCACACACCACAACTGCGGGATTTCGTCGAGTCGGGCGATACGCAGGAACCTTCCAACTCTCGTAATCCGCGGATCGTCGTCATCGGCCCAGGTCGGTCCTTTGTCTGCTTCCGCATCCGGGCGCATGCTGCGAAACTTGTAACAAAAGAAGACGCCGCCCCCTCGACCCACCCGCTTTTGGCGGTAAAGCACTGGTCCCGGCGAATCCAACTTCACCGCTAGAACAATGAACGGAAGCAGTGGTGTCGCCACTAGCAAACTGATCGCCCCCACCATGACGTTAAGAAATCGCCGGGCCATGCGGAAAGCGTCGCCGAAACGAAAACCCTCTGCAAAAATAATCCAGCTCGGGTAGAGCTGTTCGATTTCAATCTTGCCCGAGATTTTCTCCAGCCATGATGTGGCTTCTTCAATCTGCACAGCGCCCTTGAGCCGAAGATCCAAAAGCTCGGACATAGGCATCGCATCCCGGCGATCCTGCATGGCCACGATGACGCGATGAATAGACTTGCGGGCAGCCACTACTTCCAAGTGTGCCCCCAGATTTTCGCGCGTCATCGCGCCCTCCATCTCACCAGTCCAACCCACCACGTCAATTCCCAACTCCGAGTGGTTCCTGAGGCCTCGGACCAGCCGCTGCGCTCTCTCGCCGGCGCCCAGTACATAAACTCGCTCCCGCAGGTAAGGATGCTGCGCCATCCACGCGTATGCGTTTCGCCACGCCACTACCGCAACCGTTAGGATCACCAGACCCAAGAGAAAGGAGGAGTTTCCCAACATCAACCCGGGGAATGCGGTTCCCAGAAGAGCCAGTAGCAGCGCCAAAAGACCAGGAACGAGCAGCAGTCGAAAATAGAGCTCACCTTTAGCCACAAAATGTGCCGGTTCATAAAGATCAAACCAATGGGAGAGGAGTAAAACCATGACGGTTACAGCTATGATCTTGTAGTACCCATACTCAAAGTTCAGGACTATGTAACTGTCCTCCCGATACCGGAGTATCGTCCCCAGCAGCAGCGAGATCCAAACGATCAGGGCTTCGCCTACGACTAAAACCAAGATCCGAAGCGGATAATGCACATTGAAGAGGCGAATCACGCCACCTCCCTCGCTGCCGTTTTGCATCCCGATAACGGCTCGCTGGGATCGGGTCGCTCACGTGGAAGGCCTGCGCCAGCAGACCTGTATGCTGGGGTTGCTCTAGTTATTGGGTTGAGGAACTTCAGAGTCATTGGTATTCGCATTGTCGACCGGACCTGTTTCTGCTGGCTGGCCGCTCCCGTGGTCCAAATGAATCGGGTGCGTGTGCCAATAGATACCGACTGTACCCACATGTCGTTGGATCAGACTGCAGCTTCGCGTCGCCGTGCAAATCGAAGTATTAAAACTTTCGTCATTGAACTGGTAACTGGCGAAAGCGTTAAACCGCCACAGCCTCCGTGCCAGCGCCACACCTGCAAATCCATACTGGTAAGAGTTCCCGGTGACCAAGGACAGACTCTGTTGAATTCGGCTAAGACTTACATAACCTGCATCCAAACTCGCTTCCCATGAACGCAGCAGGCGGCGACCCATCGTGAACTGGGCGAAATTGCTGTTCGCGCCAGCGAAGAGTCCGGATCCGCCCGTGACCAGCCGATCATAGGAAAGAGACACAGTCTCTTTACGCAGGCGGTAGGCCAGCGCTCCGTATGCGCTGACGTTGATTTGGTGTGTGGCAAGGTTAAATCTAATGACACCGAGTAGATTTAGGGGAGTGGAAATCTGTGAATACTCGGGACCGACCCCGAGTTGCATCTGCAAACGTCTGGAGAAAACTCGCGAATACGCAAACTGCCCCACTTGGGTGGCAATGTTCCCGGCGGTCTTCTCCGGAAATTGGAGCCTTCGATACCCATAGACTACGAAAATTTCGCTTCGCGGGTTGAGCTGATATCCGTAATTGGCGACCCCTGAAATCTGACGGCCATCAATCAAACCTGGATTGTCGCCGAAATACTCGCTTATTCCATAAGCCCCGGCAACGCTTACAGAGGATCGGGTTGTCACAGCGTCCGTCAGTTCCACGAGGGCAACATTGTTGAGTGCACTTTGTCCCAGACCAAACGTGCTTCCGCCGATAAATTCGGCAATACCAGGATCAAGCGGAATGGACGCGCTGACACTGGTAGAGCCCAAGTTATACGCCCCTGCCCCTCCAAACCAGGTTGACCCGAAACTACCTCCGGGGTAGTCGGCGACTGAATCGGAAAGAGTCAGTGCGGCTTTCTGCCAAAAGATGCGCCCTGTGGCCTGCATTTGCTGTGTTTGGTGGAAGTATTCGGAACCGCCTTCATAAAAAAAACCACCGCCTCGATAGTCAATAGCAGTTTCGAAACGACGCCCGATTTTCAGGAAATTTAGAGTTCCCAAAACTCGAGCGACCGGGGAAACGTTAGATGAATTCCCTAGGCTATCGCCAGTACTCGCTACCACACTTTCGTTCAAATTGAGCCCCGCGAGAAACAGGCTCCGTGATTCGGGAAGAGGATCGATCGATGGTCCATACTGTTGCGGAGCGCTGTCTGCAGTCTGAGTTCCAACATCAAACTCAGGCACAGTTAAGCCGTCCGCAGTACCCTGAGCGGTTTGGGACACCCCATCCGCCTGCGACCAACTCGGCATGACAGCAGTGGTCAGCAAAGCTAGTATCCACACGAATGCACGGCTTCGGAGCATTTTAACCCTTGTCTTTTTCGTCCTACCGACACCGAGAAGGCAGCAGGAAGCCCAAATCATTGTCGCTCCTGGTGGCTCGTAATACACAGGAGCACATTGCAATTAATCAAAGATTAACATTGGGCTGCTCCGTCAGCATGAAGAACCAGGGCGCGCGATCAGGCCGTGGCTGCGGTTCTCCAGCCTCCTCCAGGCAGCCGAGGCAAACCCAACGGTGCACAGCGACGCGCGCCAGAAGCCTTCCGTGACAAGCAAGCCGTCCGGTGGAAGAGGTATGGCGTTCCAAATCCAGAACACAAAACGAACACTGGGGCTTGGATCGGCGTCCCGACGGACGAAGGTTAGAAATACCGCTTAAGGCGAAGGAACGGATCTTCCAGGAATCTCTTCGATAGCGCGGCAAGCCCGAAGGTCAGCGTCCCCACAACGAGGATGCGAACACTTAACCACCCTGCGGGGCCCAGGTGAACCACATCGTCGAACTTCAGGGAATGAAGTAGTCTGTAATACATGTCTCCAACAAAGACATGGATCAGGTAGATACAGTAACTCAAGTCTGCGGTAATCCTAGCCGCGCGACATCGCAGAAAAGCGGTCACGGCGCTCCCACGATAAGCCAGGCATAACGCCATTAGGGCCGCAAAAACAAATGCTGCCTGGCTGTAGTGAAACGCCGTTCCTAGGACGGTCTTTGACCCCAGGATACCAAACGGAAAGCCTACCAGAAAGATGAGGCTGCACGCTCCGATCAGAATACCCGCGAGCCGCCAAGCCGATGATCGAGAGTAGTAACGCGACCGTACCCACATCGCGAGCAAGGCTCCGAGAGCAAGTCCGTCGAATCGGAAGAATGAATAGGTATAAATCTGAAGCTCAGGATCCATTCCTGCCCGGGCACAAACGTAGCGAAGAATTGGCGTGCCCAATACGAGGAGCGCAGAGAACCCGAACAGCCAAGAGCGATTTAAGAAGCGAACTAAGATGGGCCACAGAAGGTAGAAATGCTCCTCGATGGCGAGCGACCAGAATACTCCAGGACCGTGCGGTACTTTCGTGTGAAAAAAATAGGCAAAGTTAGGCAGATAGACGATGGCTAGGCAAAAGTATGCACGCGCGCGAGGATAGGCAAAGTACATGACCAGAATGCAGGCGAGGTAAAGGGGTACGATGCGGAGAATCCGTCGAGAATAGAAGTTGCGGAAGTAGTGTTCGCCCTCTTTTGAGTCGATCAGAATGCCGGTTATCAGGAAGCCGGAGAGGACGAAGAAAAGATCGACCCCAAGCCAGCCGTGTCCGATGACAAAACGAATTATGCGAGGAAAAGACGACAAGACCGGGGTTGGCCAGCCGTAAAACAAGTGGTGCACCACCACCATCAAAATCGCGAAAGCGCGAAAACCATCCAGTTCCAACACTCGTGAAGGAGCTGAGCCACTCAAAAAAACGGGTTGGTTTGCTCTCGAGTGTCCCGGTACTCTAGTCGCGGTGGACGCCAAGGCTGCCTCCAAATCACTCCAGACTCTCTGCGCGGATGCAACTGCGGAGCTTTGCTCGACCACAGGCACGCCCTAAGTTATTGCCGATCGTACAACAGAACAGAAAACACAAGAGCGCCAGCAGGAGAGCGAGTCTCAAGCCAAAAGCGCGCTCGAACCCAAAGTCGAGTCATCGACTAGGCCCGAGCTGCTGCGAAAGTTCTTGAACCCCGACGCGCCACGTTCTCAGGTCGCGGAAGAGGCCAGATTAAGGTTGGCAGGAGTTAAACCGCCGACGGAATCTTCGAACTCGAACACTGAGACGGTCTTTGACCCAGTCACACTATGCCGGTGGACCCC
>Ga0209274_10000079_pt1 | contig 92400 bp, 77 predicted proteins | sample HubBroMetageREF1_FD_188343 | JGI IMG/M metagenome (GOLD analysis project Ga0209274, IMG submission 188343) | Reference soil microbial communities from the Hubbard Brook experimental Forest, New Hampshire, USA - Hubbard Brook CCASE Soil... | ecosystem: Environmental > Terrestrial > Soil >...
CGCAGTTTGGGACGAGTTCAAGCCCTTCCATTGCGAGATCGGCGTCGTGCGCACAACCAACAGCGGAATGACGTCACCGCAGATTTCGACCGCCGCCGCGGTTTTTGCCTCGTCCAGTTGGAGTGCCTTGGACGCCCCGGCTCCTATTGAGAATGAGAGCGGTGTTGTTAGGTCAAACCCCTCTTCCATGAAGGGAGCGACAGAAGTCAGTTCCGACTCGACTTGGTAGGCAACCGCCAGTGCGGTCAAGAATTCTTTGCCGGATCGCCCCGCGTGCTCGCAGGCGGCCAAGACCGCTCCAACGTTGTCCGACGGGTGACACAGCGACACCGGACCAAGATAGCTGTCCATTAGGTCGACGTACCGCACCAGTGCCGTGTTGGCCGAAGCTGCATAGATGACGTTGGCATTTCCGCCGCCGATCAAAGTGCATTGCGCGTCCGAACCGCCGAACTGTTTGGCCTGTTCCACACAGGCCACCGTCGGAGCCGCGCCGAGAGCGTTGATCGCGCATGACAAAGAATCGAGAACGCTCACTTTCAGGCGTTCCCGCCGCTCCGGAGTAAGGTCCTCGTAGCTCGCCCTGTACGAGAACGTCGCGATTCCCTGCGCTTGGCTTTCGCCCGTGATGATCGGCTTGGGCTTCGTTGCATAGTGACCGGCGGTTTGGCCCACAGCTTGAGCTGGAACTCCTGACTGCAGACGAGGATCACTCTTGGGGCCTGCACCTTGTGTACTCATTGAGCTTTTACCTCCTGCACGACGCGGACATTTTGACTCCCGTCCGAAGCGCACGTCAAGGAGCGGATAACGGACAAACAAGAAGGAACCATCCCCGGGGCTGCCGCACACGCTACAGCTTCTCTCGCGCAGCGGTTCACACCCAGTAGGTCCGGTCCAGAGTCCGGTACTGAATCGCCTCGGCGATGTGTTTGGGTTCAAGCAGCGGAATGCCGTCCAGATCGGCGATCGTGCGCGCGACCTTCAGAATGCGGTCATGCGCCCGCGCGCTCAGCCCTTGCTGCGCCATGGCGCGTTCCAGCAGGCGCTCGCAATCCGCCGACAACTCGCAGAATTTGCGGATCAACTGCGTCGGCATTTGCGCATTGCAATAGACTTTTTCGCGTGCGGAGCCGAAGCGTTTCAACTGGACGTCACGGGCGCGGATCACCCGCTCCAGAATACTCGCCGAACTTTCCGATTCCTTCGTACTGCGCAATTCCTTGTAGTTCACCGCCGGAACGTCTATATGTATGTCGATGCGGTCAAGCAGCGGTCCCGAGATTTTGGAAATGTAGCGCTGGATCATCGGCGGCGTGCAATGGCATTCGCGCGTGCGATCGTTGTGAAATCCGCAAGGGCAGGGATTCATGGCCGCGGCCAGCATAAAGCGCGCCGGAAAAGTCAGCGACATGGCGGCGCGCGCTATACAGACGGTTCCGTCTTCCAGCGGCTGGCGCATGACGTCAAGAACGTTCCGCGGAAATTCAGGAAATTCGTCGAGGAACAACACTCCATTATGAGCCAGCGAAACTTCGCCCGGCCGCGGAATCGCGCCGCCGCCGATCAATCCCGCGTCCGAGATCGTATGATGAGGCGCGCGAAAAGGACGCAGCCCAACAAGTCCCGCATGCGCATCCAGCACGCCTGCAACGCTGTGAATCTTCGTAGTCTCCAGCGCCTCTTCAAAAGTAAAGGGCGGCAGAATGGTTGGCATGCGCTTCGCCAGCATCGTCTTTCCCGATCCCGGAGGCCCAATCATCAGGATGTTATGACCGCCGGCGCACGCGACTTCCAGCGCACGCTTGGCGGTTTGCTGGCCGCGAACATCCTTGAAATCCACATGGAACTCCTGCGCCTGAGTCAGCAGCTGACCGGTGTCAACCTGCAAGCGGGAGACGCCATTGCCGGAGTTGATCAAATGAATCACCTCCAACAGTGACTTCACCGGATAGACCTCAACATCGCCGACCATGGCCGCTTCGCGAGCGTTGACTTCAGGCACGATCAGACGCTTTACTTTCGTTCGACGCGCCTCAATCGCGATCGGCAAAGCGCCACGCACTCCGCGTACCCTGCCGTCGAGCGAGAGTTCGCCAACAAACAGCGCGTCCGGCACCTCCTTTTTATTGAGACCTCCGTATGCGCCCAGAATGCCGAGCGCCATGGGCAAGTCGAAGCCCGAACCTTCTTTGCGAATGTCGGCGGGTGCCAGATTGATGGTGATCTGGGTAGGCGGAATGTCGTAGCCGCAATTCTTCAGCGCCGAACGCACCCGGTCGCGGCTTTCGCGGACGGCAGCATCCGGGAGCCCGACCGTGTGAAAATGGTCTTCCGTCATCTTGATGCCCGAAACGTCCACTTCCACTTCAATGATGTTGGCGTCAATGCCATAAACCGCCGCACTCAGAGTTTTATAGAGCATAGGGGTTCCAGTGAGCACACGAAGGGGACAGCGAGGACGGGAGATCCTTCTCGCCATCATAGTCGACGCAGAACCAGAACCGCTGTGACGGCCATCACCCGGTTACCGTGATGGAACGTGAACGAACGTTCTACCCTGAACCGCCGTTTTCGGTGCTACGCTAGGGGCAATCTGGCGAAAGCGATAGCCCGCCATTAAAGATGGTTTTCGCGCCGGAGGAGTCCCCCAATGCCCGACGAAGATCCCGCCTCCCACCGACCCAATCCGCCGCCCAGCCGACTGGAACGCGAAGAAAGCCAGTTGTGGCGATGGGCGCTTCTCCTGCTCATTTTGTTTGCGGCGGCGGTAGCCTTCTTGTCGTGGCAACAACTGAAAGACCTTCCCTACCGGCTGTGGGCAATTCCCGCCGGACTCTTCGCCCTCGCCATCCTGTTTGCCACCTATGCCTTCGGACGCAAGCGCGAGGTTTTCGAGCTCCAGAACATTCTCAAGGGCTTTCAGGACCGGGGCGGAGTTACACCCTCCGAAGAACAACTGGATCAGCTCGGCCAACTGATCATGCGTTCGCAGCGCAGCTTCAAGGAACTGATCGATTCTCTGGATGACGTGGCCCTCGCCATCTCACTCGACGGAACCCTCAAGACGGTAAACCGGCGAACCACGGAAATTCTCGCCGTTCCTTATGCCCAGCTGGTGGGCCACAAACTCGATGAATTCCTGGGCGCGCCGCTCCACGCCGAAGCGCCCGGAGGCCTGACCCGGTTTCTGGAAAAGCGGAACTGGTCGGGAGTGGTCGAGGTCCAGCTCAAGGACGATTCGCGGCGCCATTATTACGACTGCGTCGTCAACGCCATCGTTAAGGGCGGCGATGTGACCGGCGCCAGTGTGCTGGCGCGCGACATCACCGGGCATCGCGAGAAAGAACAGCGCTTCACGCAGTTGTTCGAAGCTCTGCAGGAAGGCGTTTACATCAGCAACCCGGAAGGCAAGCTGCTCGAAGTGAACCCGGCGCTGGTGTCGATCTTAGGCTATGACAGCAAGGAAGATTTGTTGAACCTGACGCCTGAGCAGCTGAATGTCGATGCCGGTAGCGACCCTGTGCTGGGCCGCCGAGGCAGCCAGAGTGGACGCACCCGCACTCGTGAGCTTCGCCTTCGCAGAAAGGATGGAGGAGTCGCGGTCTGCGTCGATACCTCGAGCGGCGTGATGGAGGCGGGACGAGTTGTGCGTTACCAGGGCACACTCGTCGACGTCACCGAGACGCGCGCGCTGGAGAGGCAATTGCGCCGCCAGGAAGAGTTCCGGCAGCACCTGCTCGAAAGCTTCCCCGATCTGATTCTGGTGCTCGATCTGAAGGGGCAGTACACATTCGTGAGCGCGCGCATAGGCGAGCTCCTGGGCTACGGGCCCGAGCATCTCATGGGCAAGAACGTCGAGGATGCCGAGAATACTTCGCCGGAACTGGCTGCGCTCTACCGCACCGTAGCCACCGGTCAGAGCGCGCGGACCTCATGCGAATACGGCTCCCGTCACCAGGACGGCAGCTGGCGCACGATGCTGGGCATGGCGAGTCCCTTGCTCGATGCCGAAGGCAAACTCGCGGGCGTGATCATCTCCGTCCGCGATGTGACCATGGAAAAGAAGCTGGAGCAGCAGATTATTCAGAGCGAACGTCTCGCGGCCATGGGACAGATGATCGGCGGCTTTGCCCACGAACTCAATAATCCGCTGACCAGCATTCTGGGCATGGCCGAACTGTTGCAGGAAGGCGAGACCACCGCAGCCGCCCGGAAACAAGTCGCAATTCTGCACAAGGAAGCCCGGCGCGCCGCCGAAATCGTGCAGAACCTGCAATACTTCGCCCGCCCGCCCGCGCCGGGACGCAGCCAGGTCAATTTGAATGAGTTAGTGCAGCGCACCGTGCAGATGCAGGCCTATCCGCTGCGCAAGAGCAACATCACGGTAGACTTTCTGCAAGATCCCGCCATCCCCGCCATCGTGGCCGATCCCAATCAGCTGATGCAGGTCTTCCTGAATCTCCTGCTGAATGCGGAGCAGGCCATCCGCGAAAACCGCGAGAAAGGCACGATTCGCGTCCGCATCGGCCGCAGTGTTGAAGGGACACCGGCAGGGAACTCGGAATCGGTCTGGATCATGTTTCAGGATGATGGTCCAGGAATCGCACCCGAAAACCTGGCCCACATTTTCGACCCCTTCTTCACCACCAAGCGCCCCGGCCGCGGCACAGGATTAGGACTGAGCATCTGCAAGACCGTGCTGCGCGAGCACGGAGGCAACATCGAAGCCGCTACCGCTCCGGATGGAGGCGCGGTGTTCACGATTACGCTGCCGGTGGTGGCGGCGGAGTCGGGAACAACAAAGTAAGTCCTATTCTTCCACCGCCCTAGGTCCGAGCCATTTGTCTAGAACCTGATGCCGTTTTGGCTTATAGTTCTTTGCGTGAAACAGTCGCGGGTTCTTGCAACGGTTCTTCTTTTGTTTGGCGTTGGCGTCGCTGCATCGCAAACGTATCTTGCGCAAGATGCTGGTGCGAATCCTGAAACGGCATTTCTCTCGCCAGAGCAATACACAAATGCGTTCTTTGGGTTTTCGCTGAGATTGCCGAAGGATCCGCCCTTTCAGGAGTCATCCGTTCGATTTAAAACTGGCCCAAGCCGTCTGCTTCTCGACCTTCAGACTCTTACGGCTTCGTTCAACTATAAGCCGCGCCTGACACTGTTAGTCGCGTGGGCAGATCAATCCAGCGATCTTTCCGCGGAAGCGGTCCGCAAGGTGGCTGGAAGTCCGAAGAACGCGGACACGAAAAGAGTTGAGATTGCGGGGAAGGAGTTCTGGCGCGCTGCTTGGGAGGAAAAAAATCCAGAAGGCAAGTCGTACACCGTCAAATTCGCAACTGCGGCGAATGGTTACATCCTGGCATTTATGGTGACCTCTTTCGACGGGAGACTGGCCAGCAGGATGGAGCATTATATCGAACAGATCAAATTCTTCGATTCGGTCAAAGCGCGGGAAATCGCCGGGCCCACAGCCAAACCCTACCAGCCACGTTTTTCATCTGAATCACCCGAATAGGAACGACGACCCCTACCGCTCCACCGCCATAGCCACCGCATTCCCCCCGCCCAAACAAAGCGCCGCAATCCCGCGATGCACATCGCGCCGAATCATTTCATAGATCAAAGTAACCAGCACGCGCGCTCCGCTGGCGCCAATAGGATGCCCCAGAGCCACCGCGCCTCCATTCACGTTAACGCGGTTCATATCGAGCCCGAGTTCTCGGATGACTCCAAGCGCCTGCACCGAAAAAGCTTCATTCAACTCGTAGAGATCGACTTCATCTTTCTTCCAGCCCGTCTTTTCCCAGATTTTCCGCACCGCGCCCACCGGAGCCATCATCACCCACTTAGGCTCGATTCCGCTGGTAGCCTGCGCCACAATCCGCACCATAGCCTTCGCCCCCAACTCCCGAGCGCGCGCCCCACTAGTAACAACCAGCGCCGCCGCTCCGTCATTCACTCCCGGAGCATTCCCCGCCGTAACCGTGCCATCTTTCTTGAAGGCCGGCTTAAGCGCCCGCAGCACTTCAATGGTAGTGTCCTCGCGCGGCCCTTCGTCCTTGTCAAAGATCACCGGCGGATGTCCCTTTTTCTTAGCCGGGATTTCGACCGGAACGATCTGCGCCTTGAACCGGCATTCCTTCTGCGCGGACACCGCCTTGCGATGCGAGTTCACCGCGAACTCATCCTGCTCTTCGCGGGTGATGCCGTATTTTTCGGCGACGTTCTCGCCCGTCAGCCCCATGTGATAGTCGTTGTAAATGTCCCACAGTCCGTCGTGCACCATGGAGTCGACCAGCTGTCCGTTGCCCAGCCGATATCCCTTGCGCGCGTTCGGCAAGAGATAAGGCGCGTTGGTCATGGACTCCATGCCCCCCGCAACGACGATGGAGCTGTTGCCGGTTTCAATCGCCTGCGCCGCTAGCGCAACCGCCTTCAATCCCGAGCCGCACACCTTGTTAATCGTCATGGCTCCCACTTCGGGCGCAAGCCCGCCGAATAACGCCGCCTGCCGTGCCGGATTCTGACCAATTCCGGCGGAAACGACGTTGCCCATGATGCACTCGTCGACCTGTTGCGGCTCGAGATTCGCCCGCTTCACCGCCTCGCGCACCGCGACCGCGCCGATTTGCGGAGCAGTCATGTCGCTCAGGCTTCCCTGAAATTTTCCGATCGGCGTGCGGCATCCCGCAATGATCACTACATCATTCGATCCAGCCATGGCTGTGCTCCTTCGGGCATTTCGTCACTCGAAAACGTCTTTCATTATAGATGGTGGAAAGCTCCGCGAAGGTTCGCGCAGCAATCAAAAGTCGGCAGCACAACTACTCGCGTAGGGACAGCCGCCCTCGGCTGTCCAGCGGAGTGAAGCTCCGCGATGTTCTTGCGCCAGCGCACAAGGCAAATCCTCGCGCGATGCGAGAAACTCGCGAGTGAGTTGCCGCGTCACGCGACTTTTTCTTCACGTCCGGACGCTCATGTGACTTTGGTGCGGCGTTGCATGCTCCCGCTTCGATCATTTTTCTCTTGACTTCGTTCTACGTTGACTCTATACATTCAAACAGTTGCAACAAATTACCGTTGCGAAATTCCATGAAGAATGGAAAGGGAGAATAGATCCATGGCAACTAAAAAGAAAGCAAAGAAAAGCAAGAAGCACTAAGCACCTGCAACAGGCAACAAGCAACGACAAAGGGGACGCGATGAGCGTCCCCAAAGTTTTTTACGGTGTTTTTCGAATTTCCGATGGAGCGACGGAGCGCCGGGCGCCCCCGCCAGGGCGCGACACTAATGCACGCGAGACGCCGATTTCTTCTGCGGAGCCGCAACCATCCTCTCCGTCGCCGGACAGAGATTTCGATACGGACAATAAGAACACTGATATCCCGGCTTGGCCGCGAACTTTCCCTCCGCGATTCCTTCCGCCGCCTTTTTCACGCGCAATTTCGCCTCTTCCAGCTGCGCGTCGTTCCGCGTGGTGAAGACGGGCGTATTGTTTTCGAGGTTATGCAGGACCAGCCGGTCGGCACGCTTTCCCCAAGTCTCCCGCGCCGCAAGCGCATACAGAGAAAGTTGCAGGCTGTCATCGGCATCATCCTGTGACTTGGGCTTGCCCGTCTTGTAATCGACGATGGCAACCGTGTCCGGCCCCGTGCGATCGATGCGATCCACTCGCCCCGTCACCTTCGCCGCACCCACTTGCAATTCAAATCTGGATTCCGTCTCAACAACCTCGGCCGGATCGGCGCTGCGGGCGCACTCGAAGAACTGCCGCAACTGTTCCAACCCCTGCCGCAAATACAGCTCATACTGATAGCGGTCGGCAATGCCCGCGGAAGCAAGCGCCGACCGGAACTGTTCCAGCAAATCGTCGTCGGTGACCTCGCGCTGATAGCGCTGCGCGTCGTAGAAAGTGCGCAGCACACCGTGCATCGCCGCTCCATAGTGCAGCGAGGCAGGGAGGTCGCGCGGCAGGTTCCACTCCCGTTCCAGCTTGAAACGCAGCGGACACTCTTCGTAGATTTCAATCGTCGATGCGCTCAGGCCGCTGAAGAAGTTCGCTGACGGCTCCATCAGCAGCCACGCCGCCACATTCGATTGCTGCAAGGCGATTCTCTGCTCTTCCTCGGCAAACAAAGTATCCTGCACCGCCGCCGCCGAGCGCGTGGACCAAGACTTCTGGTAATGGGGATGAACCATGAACTCGCGCAAAAACTTTGTCGGCTTCGGATCCTTCTTGCTCTGCCCCTGGTTCGCGTAAATCGCAAGCGAATCCTTGGCGCGCGTCATGGCCACATAAAAAAGGCGCCGCTCTTCTTCTTCGTGCAGCGTTTTGTCGTCATTCAAACTGCCCCGCAAAGCACCTGGCAAAGCACCCGACAAAGACGCGTCCGTCCGCCGCAGTTCCAGCGGAAAAGAAATGAGCGGCTCCTTGTACGAAGTCGGAAACGACGTGGACGAACCGCGAATGATGGCCACATGCCGGAACTCGATCCCCTTGGCGGCATGCGCGGTCAAAAGCTGCACGGCGTCATCCTCTTCGACGCGCGGGAGCGGAATCGTGCCCTTCGCCTGTACAAAATAATTGAGGTATTCGAGAAATTCGGAAGGGCTCCCGGATTCGGCAATCGCTTTCTCCTGCCATGCCTCCACAAATTTCACAAACGCACCCACCAAAGGCGACCGCGGCAGGCCAAAGTGCCGGATCACAACGTTCGCCGCCTCTTTCGCAGCAAAGCCCGCACGAACCCCGTCCTTCTCCACTTCCCGGTGCACTTTCTCCACACTCTCCAGCACCGCTCGGCCACCCGCCAACCCTCCCAACACTGTCCGCAGATCGAGATCCTGCCGCCGCACCGCCCGCATCGCCGCCCGCAATTCCACCGGGTTGATGCCGAATTGCGGCAGCGCCGCCACGCGAAATAAGCTGGCGGCATCGTTAGGAGATACTGCCGCCGTCAGGCAAGCGACCACGTCGCGGACCTCGGGCGTGTCGAGAACGTCCAGACCTTCAATAGAGAATGGAATGCCCCGCTCGGCCAGTTCCTGGACCAACTCGTCGCGATGATTGTGCAGACGATAGAGCACCGCGAAATCGCTCCATGCGCAGCGTTGCTGCTTACGTTTCTTTTGAATCCGGCCAGCGAGGTCGAACGCTTCAACTTTCTTATCCCGCCAGGTAACAATTTCGACCGGCGGCGCGGCCGTGTTCTCTCCCTTTTGCCGCGCCTCTTCATCGCGCAGCGATTCCAGTGGCGCCCGCTGGTATGAAATTGCAGTTGCCTTTGGTGCGAACGCCTGGGAGAACACCGGAGGGTTCTCATTCACAATGCCAAAAGCGCAACGCAAAATCGGTGTAAGCGAGCGCCGATTTTTTTCCAGGGCCACGACGCGGGCCGCGGGAAAGCTCCTCATAAACAAAGTGAACGCCTCGCTCGAAGCGCCGCGGAACTGGTAAATCCCCTGATCCGGATCGCCCACCGCAAAAGCATTCCCCGCCGCTCCCGCCAGCAGTGAGAGAATTTCCACCTGGGCAAAGTTCGCATCCTGGAATTCATCCACCAGCAGGAAGCGAGTGCGCCGCCGCTCCTCCTCAAGCAGCGTGGGATCGTCCTTGAGCAACCGATACGCCTCAGTGATCATGTGGCCAAAGGTGCCCAGGTTTTTCTCGCGCAGCATGTCTTCCACCGTGGAGAAGACGCGAGCAATCTCCCGGCAGCGTTCCAGAATCTCCGTCGACTCCAGATCCGCCTGTTTCTTGGATTTCGCGACGCGAGGCAAGGGAACTTCGCCGCGTTCCAGTCGCTCCACATAGCGCGCGTAATCTGCCGGGCTAACCAGTTCGTCGTGGCAACGGCGCATGAACTCGAGCAGGCTGTCGAGAAATTGTCCGACATTGGCAGCGCGCACAAAATGTTTCAGGCGAAGATCGCGGATACGCCGCCGCAAGTACACCCAGAGATCTTTATCGTCGAGCACAGCAAAACCAGCGCCGCGACGCTGCAGCAGTCCGTTGCACCAGGCATGAAACGTCGAAGCCTGCAGGCCGGGGCCATCGCCAGCGATGCCGTGTAATTCCGCCTGAACCCGCTCCAGCATCTCCGCCGCCGAATTGTCAGTATAGGTGAGCGCAACAATTTCATCGGCGCGGGCGTGCCCTTCGCGAATAAGGTTGGCCACGCGTTGCGTGAGAACTGTAGTCTTTCCAGTGCCGGCGCCAGCAATCACCAGCATCGGCCCATCAACGTGACCTATGGCCTGCTGTTGGCGCTCATCGGGAACGATCTTCGTCGCGGGTAAGACAGTAGAAGCCACTTGAGTACTCACTAGCCGGAGAATACCAGAGGTTGGAAGTTGAGGGCGTAAATCCATATTGTCGTCCTGAGCGAACCGGGGTCCCCAGCGCGCCCGCTTTTGGCGCGATGGGGTGGAGAAGCGAAGGACCTGTGTATTTGCACTCGCCCCGATGCATAGGTCCTTCGCTTCGCTCAGGATGACACTGGGACTGTGCTACTCAACGAAACGCCTCCATAGCCAGCGCGGTTCCGACGATCGCCGCCGTTTCGGCGCGCAGAATTGTCTCTCCAAGAGAAGCCGCAGTCCATCCCTCTTCATGAAACCAGTCCAGCTCCCCGTCCGCCCATCCGCCCTCCGGTCCGACGGCAAGCACCACTTCAGGTGACTTCGATGGTGAAACGGCATGCAGAATTTCGCGCAGCTCCATGCTCTCCTCCGACCCCGCCAGACCCTCAGCAAAAAAAACGCGGTCGACTTCGCCCCCCGGCAGAACACTGCCAAGATCCTTCAATTTCACGGGAGCCGCAATCTCAGGCGGAGACGCCCGCCGCGATTGCTCCGCTGCCTGACGAACAATCCGCAGCCAGCGTTCGCGGCGCTTCGCGGCGGCCACAGCCAGATGCGCGTCGCTCCGGCGGGCGATGACGGGAATAATGCGAGCGACTCCAATCTCCGTGCACTTCTCGATCGCCCACTCCATGCGGTCGAACTTGAAGATAGCCAGCGCCAGCGTGATCGTGGGAGCGGCCCACGTCTTGGACCTGTGATGGTATTGCTTCTTGCCGAGCGCGAACTCAACCCGATCGTAGGAGATCGTGGTAATGGTTCCGCGCCGAACTTCATCCCCGGTTGCGATGTCGAACTCCTGCCCGATTTCAGCGCGCAGCACGCGGCTAAGATGAGCCGCATGTTCGCCCACCAGAGCAGCAGTGTCTCCGGCGACTTCGTCGGCGATCCAGCGGCGGCGTGTCATGAATCAGTTCCCGGTTCTCAGTTCTCAGTTCCCAGTTTCAAAATCCTCTCCGTTATATTCTGTGAATCGGCTTTCACTGAGAACTGAGAACAGAGAACTGGGAACTTTTTAAACAAACATATCCTTGACCCGTCCCAGCAGCGACCGGCGCTGCGGCTTATTCTCCACCGGAGACAGTTCTCCCAACTCAACCAACAATTCGCGCTGACGCTTATTTAGTTTTCCCGGCGTCTGAATCCGCACTTCGACGTAAAGATCGCCTTTGCCGTGCCCATTGAGCACGGGCACACCTTTGTTCCGTATGCGAAACGAGGTTCCCGACTGCGTGCCTTCGGGAACCTTCAGCTTGTGTTCGCCCTCCAGCGTCGGAACCATAATCTCTGTGCCCATGGCAGCTTGCGGAAACGAAATCGGAACAACACAGTGCAGGTCGTTGCCCTCGCGCTCAAAAAAAGCATGCTCCTTGACGTGCAGCACAACATATAAATCGCCGGCCGGTCCGCCGAAAGCGCCCGCCTCGCCAAGGCCCGTGAAGCGTATGCGCGTGCCGTCCTCCACTCCCGCCGGTACGCTGGCCTCGACCACGCGCTCGCGCAGCAGGCGCCCTTCGCCTTTGCATTTCGGGCAGGGTTCAGTGATCACGCTGCCAGCGCCCTGGCAGGTCGGGCAGGTTCGAGCGATGCTGAAAAAACCTTGCTGATACCGGACCTGCCCGCGCCCATTGCACGCTCGGCAAGCCACCGGAGCTTTGCCGGGTGCGGCGCCATTTCCACGGCATGCGTCGCAGGCCTCATGGCGGCGGACATTCACTTCTTTCTCTGTGCCGAATACCGCTTCACCAAATTCGAGATGCAGGTCTTCGCGCAGGTCGGCTCCGCGTTGCGCCCGGCTGCGACGCCTTCCGCCCTGGCCGAACACGTCGCCGAAACCAAAAATGTCGCCGAAAATGTCGCCGAAATCCTGGAAGATGGCTGGATCGAATCCCGCCGGACCTCCACTGCTGCCGCCCACACCGGCGTGTCCGAAGCGGTCGTACAAAGATCGCTTCTCGCCATCCGCAAGAATTGCGTAAGCTTCCGTAATCTCCTTGAACTTATCTTCCGCCTCAGGATTATTCGGATTGCGGTCGGGATGGTACGTCATCGCGAGCTTGCGATAAGCGCTCTTGATTTCAACTTCGGTGGCAGTGCGGGTAACCCCAAGCACTTCGTAAAAATCGCGTTTTGTGTTGGCGCCCAAAAACTCTCCCAGTTCAGTCGTTAGTCGTTGGTCGCTAGTCGTTGGCCGTCAGCAGAACCTTAACCTCCGAACGACTAGCCACCAACGACCAACGCCCGATTCTATCCCCTGCTATTGCGAGCGACCCGCACCATCGCGGGACGCAACAAACGATCCTTGTACTTGTAACCGCGCTGCAGTTCCTCGACGACGTGATGATCCGGGACCACGCTCGTATCCACCACCTCAACCGCTTCGTGAATCCGCGGATCGAACGCCTGCCCCGTCGCAACAATCGGCTGCACTCCGATTTTCTGCAGCGCATCCTGGAACTGCCGGTATATCAGCTCCACCCCGTTGCGAAATTCGCTGGAATCGGCGTTTGCTTTTAATGCGCGCTCAAAGCTGTCCAGAGTGGGCAGAAGATTCTTGATAACATCAGCCGCGGCAAATTCGCGAAACTCCTGTTGTTCACGCACCGCACGCTTGCGGGCGTTGTCGAATTCCGCCTGCAGACGCGCCAGGCGATCCAGTAGCGCGTCGCGCTCGGCCTTGAGCTTTTCTACTTCCGATCCCGCGCCAGCCTCCGCTGCTTTGCCCGCAGTCGCGCCCGGCGCAGTTTCGTCTCCACCTTCCCCTGCCGGAAGTTCGTGATCCAGATCGAGCTCCGCGTCGGTTTTTCCGTTTCCTTTACTCATACCGCCTTACTCCGATTCGTTTAAAAGTTTGTCGAACAGCCGTGCGATGTACGACACCGCCGACATCGTATGTTGATAATCCAGCCGCGTAGGTCCAATAACGGCCAGCGATCCCATCACTTCTCCGCCCACGCGCGCGGGCGCCCCAATCAGCACAAAATTCTGCAAATTTGAAGCCGGCAAAGCCTCGTCCAGCCCAATCACCACCCGCACCGCTTCCTGCCGCGTGTCCAGATAAGCGCCCAGCAGCTTCACTACTTTTTCTTTTTCCTCAAGCGTCCGCAGCATATCCTGCAGCCGCTGCCGATCTTCCTGCCCCGCCGCTTGGTTCGTCCCCAGGTTCGTAACCAGATTTGTAACTAGGTTCGCCGCTCCTTCCACGAACACCGCCTGCGTGTCGTCACTCGAAGCGAGCGCCCCCTGCTGATAAAGCTGCTCGATCGATTTCATCAGCCGGTCGTAATCGCTGCGTTCCTGTTCCAGGCGGCGGGCAATCTCGGAGCGCATATCCCCCATCGTCCAGCCACGAAAATTTTCATTGATGTAGCGCGCCGCCAAATCCAGATCCGACTGCGGAATATCCAGCCGCAACACCCGATCGCGCACCACTCCCGAGCGCGTCACCACCACCGCCAGCACCTTCTGATCGCCCAGCCGCGAAAAGTAAACGTGCTCCAGCGCGTTCCCAAGTGCATTCCGAGGTCCGCTGGTAGCCACCGTAACCCCAACGCTGTGCGAGATCAGCGCCAGCACATGCGAGGTCCGCTCCATGAACTCCTGCACGTCTGTGACGCCGGTCAGCGTGTCCTGAATGATGCTCTGATTCTCATGCGAGAGATGAGCCTCGCCACTAAGTTGCTCGACATAATAACGATAAGCTTCCGCCGTAGGAACGCGTCCCGCCGAAGCATGCGGCTGCTCCAGAAATCCAGCATCAGCCAGATCCGCCATCACGTTGCGGATCGTAGCCGCACTCAACCCTTCGCGGCTGGAGCGAGCCAGCGTGCGCGACCCCACCGGCTCTCCGCTGGCAATAAATGTTTCGACGATAGCGGTCAGGATTTCCCGTTCCCGTCCGCCCGGTGGCCCTGCTGGCATATCTCCCCGAGAGTGGGGCCGGAGCGCCCCATTAAATACTTTAGATGCAGTGGCTTAGATTAAGATTCCACCACTCCCTGATGGAATTCTAGGGAGCGCTGGCTAGGGTGTCAAGGATGGCGCGGGCTAGGACTTGGGAGCCCGGCGCCAGCCGCAACTCGTCGCGATATACTTCCCGAGCACGCGAACATGGCCACTCGAGAATGCCCAGCAAGCCCCACATCGCCGTAATCGGCGCAGGCGCCTTCGGCGGATGGACCGCCCTCTATCTTCTCCGCGCCGGAGCGCAAGTCACTCTCCTCGATGCCTGGGGTCCGGGAAATTCGCGCGCTTCCTCAGGTGGTGAGACGCGAATCATGCGTGGCGCGTACGGCCCCGATCAGCCCTATACGAAACTAGCCGCGCGCGCCCTCGATCTCTGGAAGCAACACGAAGCGCAGTGGAAACAGAAATTCTTTTTCCCCATCGGAGTACTGTGGATGGTTGAAGCCAATTCCGATGACGCATTCGAACGCGGCTCGCTGCCCTTGCTCAAAGATGCCGGAATCCCTTTCGAGCAGCTCGATGTAAAAGAACTCGCGCGCCGCTGGCCGCAGATCAATTTCGAGAAAGTCAAGTGGGGCATCTACGAGCCGCAAAGCGGATACCTGCTGGCCCGCGCGTCGACACAAGCAGTAGTCGATCGCTTCGTAGCCGAAGGCGGCAACTATCGCCAAGCAACGGTCGCGGCAGAGGCTCTAGACGGTGCCGAGTCGAAATTTCTCACGTTGTCAAATGGCTCGACCCTGGAGGCCGACCGCTACATCTTCGCCTGCGGACCGTGGCTAGGAAAACTGTTCCCGCGCACCGTCGGTCCGCATTTCGTTTCCACCAGGCAGGAAGTATTCTTCTTCGGCACTCCTGCGGGCGATCCGCGTTACGACGAGGGCAACGTGCCGGTGTGGGCCGATCACAGCGATCGCTTCGTCTACGGAATTCCCGGCAATCAAGGCCGCGGCTTCAAAATGGCCGATGACACGCGCGGCCCCGAGTTCGATCCCACCTCAGGCGAGCGAGTGGTAAGCGAAGATGGCCTCGCCGAAGCGCGCCGCTATCTCGCCTACCGTTTTCCGGGAATGAAAGATGCGCCGCTGCTCGAGACCCGCGTCTGCCAGTACGAAAATACAACCGACCACAATTTCATAGTCGACCGGCATCCCGGCAACGCAAATGTGTGGATTGTCGGAGGCGGCTCAGGCCACGGATTCAAGCACGGTCCCGCACTCGGCGAGATGGTAGCCAGGCTCGTGCTGAAAGATGAAACCGCTGAAGCAGCGTTCCGGCTCGCACGATTCGAGCACCACAAAGTTGGTTTGTCATCTTGAGCGAAGCGAAAGACCCATGCATTGGCTGGTGGCGCCGGAATCCAGAGGTCCTTCGCTCCGCTCAGGATGACAGTCCTGACCAGAGGCGCCACCTTCTACTGAATCTGAATCACGCTCGCTGAACTGCTGGCTTTGATCTCATCGACCCGAGTCACCACATTGCGGGCGAATGCGAACAGCGATTTCGCATGCGGCGAATCTTCTCCCTTGAGCACGGCCGGCGAGCCGCCGTCGCCCGCTTTGCGAATCTCCGGATCGAGTTCGACGCCTCCGAGAAAAGCAATGTCGAAATTCTTCGCCGTTTTTTCCGCGCCGCCGCGCGAGAAAATATCGATCTCGTGCTGGCAGTGCGGACAGACGAAGTAACTCATGTTTTCGACCATGCCGACGATATCCACCTTCATCTGGCGGAACATCTCAATCGCCTTGCGCGCATCCTGCAACGAAACATCCGACGGCGTAGAGACGATGATGGCGCCGGTCAAGGGAACAGTCTGAATCAGCGAGAGTGCAACATCGCCCGTGCCCGGAGGCAGGTCGATGACCAGATAATCAAGCACTCCCCACTGCACCGATCCCAGAAACTGCTTCATGATCGAGTGCAGCATAGGCCCACGCCAGATGAGCGGCTTGTCTCCAGGATTAAGGAATCCGACCGAGATCACCTTGAGCCCATGCGAATTGATGGGCGCGATCTGGCCTTCCCCCATCACTTTGGGCTGCTCGTTGGTGCCGAGCATCAGCGGGACGTTCGGACCATAGACGTCGCCGTCGAGCAATCCGACTTTGTGGCCCATTTTTGTGAGAGCGATTGCCAGATTGACCGAGAGCGTGGTCTTGCCGACTCCGCCCTTGCCGGAACCGACGGCAATGATAGCGTTGACGCCAGGCAAAGGTTGTGGAGTTGGTTGTTGTTGGCCGGGATGGGAATGAGCACTCACGGAACCCTCTTTCAGACGCGGCCGGGAATGAGGCCGAATTCTTTGATTATACGGGAGCGGAAAGAGCTGCCTTCAAAAACCGTGTCCCGTCATCACCATTACCGACAGCGCGACAACCATTAAAAGACCAATACCCATGACGCGCAAGAACAAGGGATACCAGGATCGGAAGAGAAATGGATTCGCGTTGAACCACGGACTTTTCCTCGCCATTTTCCTCAGCCACTCGACCAGCGTTCTCGGCTTCAGGATACACAGGCCAGCAACTCCCGTAAGCAGATCAAGACGAGCGTGGCGAGAATGTTATTCAGAAGAATCACTCTATATCCTTCACGGAGCACTGTCCGTACCTCAGTAGTGTCCTTCTCCCACCTGCACCTTGCCGCGAAACTTCCGGTAGACGAACACAAAATAGGCAACCGCCAGCGCCGCGCTGAACGTCCACCAAACCAAACCCACGCCCAGTCCGTGGCTGCTCGCGGCGCTGTTGTAGATGGTCAGATCGTATTGGTGGTCCCGTGCAGGAAGCACGACAGGATAGAGCGCAAACGCCGCGCCCACCAGCATAAACGCGATGTACAGGCTGGAGGCAACGAAAGCAAGCTTCTCTTTGCCCTTGGGATTGGCCCAGAGCATGACTGCCAGGCTGGAGACAACTACGATCGGCACCAACATCCCGATCTTGTGCTCCCGGTAATTCGTAACGATATCGGGCCGGATGAAGTAAGTCGCAAGCAGCGAACTGAAAGTCAAAAAGAACTGCAGCGGCCAGCACACCAAGGCGAAGCCGCGGGCGCGGCGGCCGAGGTCCCCGTCCGTCTTGAGGGCAACGTAGTAAGAACCGTGAGCGGTCAAGGTCACCAGCGCCATCGCACCAATGAGTACCGTATACCAGTCGAGGATGCCCACCCCCGAACTGAGTTTGAAGTTGGTCCAAAGCGGCTCAAAGAAATAGCCGGTCGCATCCAGCGGAACTCCACGCACCACGTTGCCCAGCGCTGCCCCGAAAAACACCGCCAGCAGAATGCTGGAGACGCTGAAGACCACGTCGAAGAAATCCTGCCAGACCGGGCTATCGATGTGAGCCCGAAATTCGATACCGACGGCACGCAGCATGAGCAGCCACAGCACAATCATCAGCGGCAGATAGAACCCGCTGAAGCTCGACGCGTAAAGTTGAGGGAAAGCAAAGTACAGCGTGCCGCCGGCAGCGATCAACCAGACTTCATTGCCATCCCAGACGGGTCCAATGGCGCGCAGCACCTGCCGCCGTTCACCGTTATTCTTGGCCGCCATCAGATAAATCGCACCCGCGCCCAGATCGAATCCATCTAGTACGACATAAGTCGCGATCATCGCTGCGACAATCCAAAACCAAAAGCTCGCCATAATTACCTCGCTCCGTTACCTTGCCTCCGTCGCCGAATATAGAGTCGCCGAATATAGATTGGATGCCGATTCGTGCCCATCGACAGGACCGTGCTCAATTTCCCGCCAAAGCAGGAATAGACCCAGAATCCCGAGCACCACGTAAATCCCCATGAACCCCAAAAGAGTAAACATGCTGTTACCGGCCGAAACCAGCTTGGAGTAGCCGTCTTCCGTGCGCATCAATCCATAGACCAGCCAGGGCTGGCGTCCGAGTTCGGCCGTCATCCATCCGGCGGTATTGGCGATATAAGGAAAAGGCGCAGCCAGCATCAGGATCCAGAGCATCCACTTGGCGTGAAAAAGTCTGTCGCGCCACAGCAGCAGCAACGCAACAACCATGATGGCGACGAAGAACGTCCCCAGTCCAACCATGATGTGATAGCTGTAATAAAGCAATGGCACGTTATCCGGCCAGTCTTGTTTGGGAAATGCGTCGAGTCCGCGGACATTCGCATTCCAGCGCCTGTAAGTCAGCATACTCAACACGCCTGGAATTGCAATTGGGTTATCGATCTTACCCTGCTGCTCATTAGGTTGACCGACGATGAGCAGTGGCGCCTCCGTCTGGCCTTGAAATAAGCCCTCCATCGCCGCCAGGGTCACGGGTTGCAGGTCGGTCACCATTTTGCCTTGACGGTCGCCGGTGGGAAAAATCTGCAGAATGCTGAACAAGCACCCGGCGATCACGCCGGCCTTGACGAAGATGCGGGCATGCGCGGTCCACTTGCCGGAAAGCAGATAGAACGCGCCCACCGACGTCATGATGAACGCGCCGGTGATCGCCGCTCCGCCCATGTTGTGCGCGTATTGCCATCCGGCCCACGGATTCAGCACAAAGTGCCAGAAGCTCGCCAGTTGCAAACTCCCGTCTGCAGCCGTCACATAGCCGACGGGATGCTGCATGAAAGCGTCCGTGGCAATGATGAAGTAGCCCGACAACCACGAGCCTACAAAGACGGCGACCGCCGACAGCCAATGTGTTTTCGGGCTCAATCGCTTTTCTCCGTAGAGAAATAATCCGAGGAACGCCGATTCGAGAAAGAAGGCAAACATGCCTTCCATGGCCAAAGTCTGGCCGATAACGCCACCCGCGAATCGCGAAAAGATCGACCAGTTAGTGCCAAACTGGAATTCCATCGGAATGCCAGTTACAACTCCGAGCACGAAATTGATGCCAAAAATCTTTGCCCAGAAACGCGCCGCTTGGTGGTAAAGAGGATCGTTGCGCCGCAAGCCGATGGTCTTGAGCACCACGATCAACAGCGCGAGCCCCATGGTGAGCTGCGGAAACAGATAGTGAAATGTCGCGGTGAAAGCAAAGTGGAGCCGGTGAATTAAAAGTGCGCTTTCCATGAAACAGGTCTCAGGTCTTAGTTATCAGGTCTCAGCAATAACAGATTCCTATCACGGTATAGCCTTAGCGACCACAGATTCCTGGCACGACAGCCACGATTCGTATCAGGGTATCGCTTTAGCGATGCCGCAAGCTCTCCGAAATCAAGAGCCCCTTTAGGGGCGACGCGTGAAAGGTCGCCTAACTCCCGCCATTTTTTCTGCGCGCCGATTCCGCGCGGCGTATCTCACGTCTCCGCGCGGCGTCTTCATAGCGCCGCTTCTCATCTTCAGTCTCGGGGATGACCGGCGGCACAGCCAGCTTATTCCCCGCCTCATCGATCGCAACAAACGTCAGATAAGCGGAACTGACATGCTGGTTCTGCTCCGAACGATAGTTTTCCACCCAGACTTTGACGCCAACCTCCATCGAAGTATGAAAAGCGCGATTCACCGATGCGCGCAGAATGACAAGATCGCCCACCCGCACCGGCACAAGAAAATCCATGTGATCGATCGACGCGGTTACGACCCGCTGCCGCGAGTGGCGATGGGCAGCCATGGCTCCCGCCAGATCGATCCAGTGCATCAACCGTCCGCCCACCAAAGCGTTCAGTGGATTGGCATCGTTGGGCATAACGATTTCGGCCATTTCAGAGATCGATTCACGAACTGGCCGAGGACGGGTTAACTTCGCTTTGTCGTCGTTCATAGACTTTACATAGCTACAGCGTTCTGCCGCTCACGATATGCCCGCAGATAGCAAGCGGCGAGCGTAAGCACCCGCGGATCCGCATGCGGATCGAGCCAGGCATCGGCTGCGAGCCCGAAGGTCAATTTCCCATGTTCGATCGGAGCGTGATCCAACTCACAGACAAAGCAGATCGTGACCTGCTCTGGCCCGACGTGGGCAATCGAAAAACGAATTGCATCCCAGTCGCGGCGCCGGGGAAGATGCGGACAGGCAGTGGCATAACCAAGATTGCAGAACTCCCGTAAGTGGGCGTCCGAGGCCGCCAGCTCTTGCCCCGAAGCGCGGCAGTTTCCCGTCCACCCGGCTCCCAGTGGCAGCCGCGCAGGATGCGGCCAGGAGCCGTCATTCAGAATTTCAAGCGGCACAAAAAAAGGGCAGGCCAAGTTGGTCCTCGGAGAACAGCCATTGTAACGCGGAGGATGATCGGAATGCTGTGATATGAATGTAGGAAGCAGCTCTCAGTTCTCAGCTGTCAGCTTTTGGCCTTTAGCTGAGACCGGAGACCTAACACCTGAGACCTTCTACTATGGATCGCATTGCCATGTTGAGCGAAATTCTCAGCGCTAATCCCGCGGACGCATTCGCGCGTTATGGACTGGCCATGGAGTACTCGAAGGCCGGACAAATCGAGCAAGCGCTTCAGGAATTCAAAACGCTGATCGAGAAAAATCCCGATTACACGCCCGCCTACTTCATGGCCGCGCAGACGCTGGCCAACGCCAGCCGCGTCGATGAGGCCAAGCGCTGGCTGGTCGATGGCGTTTCCTCCGCCGTCCGCACCGGCAACGCGCATGCCCAATCCGAGATGACCGCCATGTTAGAAGAACTGGGCAACTGACACGCCCACGTAGGGACCGCCGCCCTCGGCTGTCCAACGGAGCGAAGCTCCGCCATTTCGGCGCCGATGACTGTTTCGCGCTGGCACCGGATGCTACACTTTTTGGTTCGGCGGAGGCTTTCGTGCGCTATTTGTTTTCTCTTCTCATTCTCGTCCTCGTTCTTCCCGCATTCTCTCAGTCCAAGCACCCCTTCACCTTCGAAGACATGATGAAGCTGAAGCGCGTTGGCGAACCGGAGCCATCGCCCGACGGCAAGTGGGTACTGTTCGCCGCGGTCGACGTGGATCTCGCCGCGAATACAAAGACGTCGCACATCTGGATTGTGTCATTGAATAGTGTGGGGATGGGCGCCTCGCCCGTCCAAGCCGAGCAAAGCTCGGCAGCACCTTGGTTGGCAGAGAGAATCCTCATCCCCAATCAGGACGGCGATCGTCCGCGCTGGTCGCCCAATGGAAAGCGGTTCGCCTTTATCTCGACGAAGGAAGGCGGATCGCAGGTTTGGATTGCGGAGTTCGATAGCGCGGCGGGAACAGTCACCGCTATTCACAAGCTGACTTCGATCGCGACCGAAGCCGGCGGCGAACTCTGGTCGCCGGACGGCAAGCATATTCTGTTTACCTCCGATGTCTATCCCGAATGCGACGGCACACCGGACCGAGAACTTAACTGCAACGCAAGAAAGGCGCAGGAAGCTGAAGCCTCGAAAGTAAAGGCGCTGGTTTTTGATCGATTGCTCTATCGCCATTGGAACGCGTACAAAGCGGGCAAGCGCAGCCATATCTTCGTGATCGGTGTGCAGCTCGCCTTCGTGCCGCGTCAACCGCCAGAACCTGAACCTGAAATTCTCAGTGGGACGCCGCGCGGCCTCACACCCGGCGACTACGACGCCCCCGTCTTCTCGCTCGGCGGACAGGACAACTACGCCTTCTCGCCCGACGGCCAGGAGATTTGCTACACCTCAAACCACGACAAGGTCGAAGCCACCTCCACCAACAACGATCTCTGGATCGTCCCGGTCAGTGTGGGAGCGGGCGACTCGCCCGCTCAGGTCTTAGCCCGAACGAAGAACATCACCGCCGACAATCCCGCCAGCGACTCGACTCCGCTCTATTCTCCCGATGGCAAGTACATCGCCTACCGCGCCCAGCAGCGTCCTGGATACGAAAGTGACCGCTTTCGCCTGATGCTGTACGACCGCAAGACAGAGAAGAAGAAGACCTTGACGCCGAATTTTGATCGCTGGATAGGAACAATGGCATGGGATCCCGGCTCGAAAATAATCTATTTCAGTTCTGAAAATGCCGGCGAGTCGCCGATATACAAAACCGCGTTGGACGGCGCCGGTGGAATCAGAGAAATTGCTGCCGGGTACGACGACGATATCTCGGTCATTGACGGCGGAAAAACGATTCTGTATACACGCATGGCGATCGACAGCCCCATCGAGATCTACAGCTCCGGCACTTCACTGCTCACCAGCAAAAATTGCGCCGCAGACAGGTTTAGTCCCCCAGGCTTCCCGCCGTCGTACGAAACACCTGATTGCGCATTGCCAAAGGCATCTCCACTAACTCGGCTCAACGAGGCCGTGCTCTCGCAAATCGCCATGTCCCCGCTTGAGCCCTTCCGATTCCCCGGCGCGAACGGCGAGGGGGTCGAAGGCTTCCTCGTCAAGCCGCCGAACATCGACGCCAGCAAGAAATATCCCGTGAAGTTCCTGATCCACGGCGGCCCGCAGGGCGCGTGGGGAGACGACTGGTCCTACCGCTGGAATCCCGAACTCTTCGCCGCTAACGGATACGTGGTCATCATGATCAACTTTCACGGCTCGACCGGGTACGGACAGAAGTTCATTGACGCCATCAACGGCGACTGGGGCGGCGCTCCGTTTGAAGACCTGATGAAGGGTCTCGACTACGCCGAGAAGACTTACTCGTTCATTGACAAAGACCGCGAGTGCGCGCTGGGCGCGAGCTACGGCGGATACATGGCCAACTGGGTGCTCGGCCACACCGACCGCTTCAAGTGCATCGTGTCGCACGACGGCATGTTCAACACCGTCTCCGCCTGGGGTACGACCGAAGAACTCTGGTTCAATAACTGGGAGTTCAAGGGCACTCCCTACACCAACCCGGAGATGTATGAGAAGTGGTCGCCACGCAATGCGGCGAAGAATTTCAAGACGCCGACGCTGGTCATCCATTCACAACTCGATTATCGCCTCGATATAAGCGAAGGCTTCCAGCTATTCGACACGCTGCAGGCGATGGGCGTCCCTTCCAAGATGCTCTACTTCCCCGACGAAGGCCACTGGGTGCTGAAGCCGCAGAATTCTCAACTCTGGTACAAGACGGTCAACGACTGGGTCGATCAATGGACCGGGATCGGGATCGGGACCAGGAAACCTTAAGGGCGCGTCCGGCTAGCTTTCCGGCGCTGCGGGATGCGCGCCGGCCTCCGGTCCGCGCGGCGCAACCGGGGGCAGGTTGTGGATGTTTTCCGGCGGCCCGGGAACAACTATCGGACCCAGGTTCTCCATTTGAAACTGTACGTTCGACCCGCCCGCACTGACCGCAATGAACACGTCGCACGGGCCAACATTTTCGGCCGACGGCACCGTGGATGCGGTCCCATCCGCAGCGCTCACAACCTGCGCCTGCGAAAATCCCAGGAGAATGGGCATTCCGTCTCCTCCGCCATCGGAGCCGCCACCCTCGCCGGTACTAACTCGCGTCAGCGTGGTCGCAAAAGTGACGTTCACTCCCATCACCGGATTCGCCGCACTCGAGCCGTCGGTCACTCGCATCACCAGCGGCTGAAAAGTCTGTCCCGCCAGCACAATCTGCGACGATCCACTGACCGTCTCCAGCGTCCACAGCGCAGCTGGCGCCGAGAACAAAGTAAACGTCTGGCAGGGCGCATTGTTCGGAGCGACGCAGGCGCTCACCTGCACATTGACACCCAGATTCGTGAGCTGCGCCGTGGTGGTGGCGAATCCCGCACTGTTGGTGGTCGCATTGCCCGCCGAAAGCTTAGCCGCGCCATTGGTGAGTGCGAAATTGATGGTCACATTCGCTATCGGCACACCCAGGTCAAGCGCTTCAACGGTGAGCGGAACGGCAAGCGTCGCGCCTTGCCCAACCCATCGTGTCGGCATAATCGCAGCCAGATCCAGCGTGGTCGAGGTCCCAACCACTGTCGCCTGTTGCGACTGCGGCGGCGAATAGGACGCTGGCGCCAGAGCGATCGTGATGTTGCCTGGCCCCGTCGCCGTCGGCGTGACCATGCTGGAGGATTCTCCCGCTTCATCGCTCAGCACCGAACAGGAAGAAGCGGCGCCGCATGCCGAGAACTGCAAGCCGTTGGTTGCGCTCCAGGCAATCGTCGCTCCGCTCACCGGCGTAACTCCATCGGCGGCAACCGCGCGCACACGGATGGCACTGGCGGCCGCGGACCCAACTGCGGTCGCCGGCTCCGCTCCCTGCAGCAAGAGCAATAGATCCGTGGCCGAAGCGCCATAGGTCAACGCGCCAATCATTTGCGAAAATGCGCCGCTCACCGGGTCCGTGACCTGAATCGTAGCGGCTCCGTCCAGCGCCCCGGCGGGCAATGTCGCCTGGATCTGAGTTGCCGAAGCAGAAAGCATGCTGCCATTATTGCCGGCAACCGTCACCTGCAGCCCTTGGTTGAACCCAATGCCATTGAGAGCCGCGATGCCGCCGGCAAGGCTGAGGCGCGCTGGCGTAACCGTATCCGAATAGAGCAGGTGCGCCTGATAGAAGTAATCCGGACGCCCATCGCCACGGAAGTCGGCTACTCCCACCCGGAAGGCCTCCGACACGTTGAATTGCGTATCCAGGCGGGTCATGGCAAAAGTCGTTGAGTTGAACGCCGAGGGTGTTGACGACGGCGCGGGATCGCCGCTCTCGTCGTTCAATTCCCAAATCCCAATCACCGGCAACAATTTGGTTTCGGTGGGCTGGCCCGCTTCGTCGAGAGCAATCACCGCGACCGAGGCCGTCCGATTCGCCTGCGCCGTGAACTGAAAATAATCGACCATCCCGTAGCCGGAGATCCACGCACCCCATGCGCCGCCCTGAGGGAGCGCCGCCGGATTCGCATAGGTCGATCCGCTGCCGAGATCCGTTTGCGCGATTTCAGACTGTTGCATCAGGATGACCTCATTCGTCTCCGAGCCATTCTGCACCGTGACCACGACCGGAGCGAACGATCCCGACGGCGTCACCTGGGTGGGAGCGTAGGGTTCGACGCCCTCGGACCAACTCGGATCCAGCGCTTCCACGCTTAACTGGTACTGGGCGGTGGTTTGCCCGGTCGGAATCATCAGTTCGCCGAGATCGAAAGAACCTTCCAGCGAAGTATTGTCGGAGCCCCACCGGCTGAAGGGCAGCCCATTTCCGTCCAGGTATCCGTCGATAATGTTGCCTGCGTCACCGCAAAACGAAAATCCGGAAACGGAAGTTGCGACGTATTGTCGCGAAGCTTGGCCCGAGACCATCAGCCGCGCCACCACGTTGACGCCCTGCATCGCTTGCGCCCGATTCCCGGAGGCATTGGTGAAGTAGACGCTGCCGTAAATTCTGCCCGCCGGCTGCGGGTTCTCGCTGGGGAGATAGAGCCGCGCCAGCGAATCCATATCATCCATTTTGGGGACGGCCGCGTCGGGATAGCAGATGCTGATGGGCACACACGAAATCGGATCGATAAAGTGCATCACTGGAAACCCAGCAAAGTCGGCCTGTGAGGGAGGTGGGTTCCCCGTCAGCACATTCACGTTGGCCTGCGACCACCCCAAGCCAATCGTGCGTCCCAGCACTCGTACCAGCCGGTATTGCACATCCGGCAGTTGCGCACTGGTGGCGGCGCAGACCCCGTTGATCACCACCAGCGAGTGCACAATGTTCCCGGCCGTGGAAAAATTGTCAGGTCCGCCGTAGACCGCGTTAGTAAAACAATCGTCCAAGTCGCCAGCGCCTTCGCCCAGGATGACATCGGTGACCGTTCCGTCATAGTCGTAAACAATTCCAACCGGAGTGCCCGTGGCTGAAGGTGTAATGTCCGCAGGCGCGGTAACAACTCCCTCGCCGTTGGTTTCGATGTTGCCGCCGTCGACGTATTCGGCAAGATGTCCGCCCTGCGATGCGGTGATGGCAGCCCCCGGAATGCCGGTCCATGCGCTGAAGGCGGTGGCAACCAGAGCGTCGGCCTGCGCTTCGGTCAAGATCGGGCTGAGGGGCCCAGGGTTGGTGAAGTACTCCACCGAGCCGTTCGCCCAGATCAGAGGCTGGCCTTCGACTCCGGGGTTATAACCGGAGCCCGCTACAAAAGCCGGGCCTCCGGCGCGGCTGGCAATGGCGCTGCAAATCAGAAACGCGGCAATCGTCAAGAATCGTCGGCGCATGATTATTCCTTTTCGCTTCTGGCCCTGCGGATGGCGCGCTCGAGTTGAAGAACGCTGACGGTACCGCTGGCAACAGTCCCAGCTGGCCGCGGAGACGATGCATTTCGTGAGCCTGAGCCAACGGCTGGGGCAGGCCTTTGGGCGCCGTCAGCCATGTTCTTCCCCCTCGAATCGAGAAAAATCTGGCCCAGCGATCCACCCACCGGGCTGGTAAGTCCCAAACGACTCAGCGGATATAAGAAGATCAAAATGTGCTGTCCCGGGCTCATCGAACGCTGCATGGACCACGCTCCCGTCCACTCATGAATGGTGAGAATTTGTCCACGCTCGACGCCGGCAATGGCCTCGTCCACACGAAAACTAAGGTGGACTGCGGAAGTCATCCCCGGAATTGGGCGAGCGGCGGCGGCCGTCTGGGTCGTCACAGTCTGGTCCATCACAGCCGGGGGCGTCACAGTCTGGTTCGTCGCAGTCGGGGACGCAGTAGCAAGCACCGTGCCCGCGAAGATCATTCCAGCTCGGCGCGAGAGCCGCTTCCATTGCGGACCAAGAACATGCTCAGCAACAACTTGCTCCGATTGCGCGACTGCAAAGCTCGACAGACAGATGTTCGATAGAAGAACGAGAGCAACGACTAACACGCCGCTCGACACACGCATAGCGAGTCTCTTTCTGGAGGGAACGGGACCGGGAGAGTCCTGGGAGTGGAATCAGATTAGCGCGTTATGGGATCAGACAGATGTGCGGGCGGTCACTGTGCATTTGTGACGTATCGGCGGATCCGGCAAACGACGATTGCGAAGCGCCGCGTTGATGAAGCTGCTACTTGATACTCCAAAGGGCTATCTCTGATGACGGCGGTTCGCCTTCTTGGTCGCCTTACGCTGCGCCTTAGCGGCTCTCTTCATTGCTTTCGCCTGTTTCTTGTTGGCCTTGTTCAACATCTTTTGCTGCTTCTTGATCGCCTTGCTAGACCGGCGCGCATTTTCCTGGGGACTGATCCGTTGAGCTTGAGCCGGTATCGACCAGGCAACACTCGAGGCAGCCAGCAACAGCATGAAAGTAGCAATTCGTTTCATAACGTCTCCGAACGAAAACCTTGCAGATATTTTACTCCGAAGCCTCGCCCGCACTGACACACCATGTGTTACTTCTGTAATCCCGCTCGCTAGTGACTCTGTCAGTGAATCGTCTTCGTCTTGCGCGACATGTAATCCATCAGCAAATACTGCCCAAGCGTGTACGGAGTCGTGAAATAGGCCTTGCCGCGGCACATCTGCGTCACTTTCTGGACAAACTGCACCAGACCATAATCCGACGCCAGCATGAAGGTATTGATCAGCACGCCCGCCCGCTTGCATTTGGACACCTCTTCGAGCGTCTGGCTAACCACCAGCGGATCGAGCCCAAACGCATTCTTATAAATGCGCCCGTCTTCGAGCGTCAGCGCGCTCGGCTTGCCGTCGGTGATCATGACGATCTGCTTCATGTCCTTGCGTTGGCGCTGCAGGATGCGTTGCGCCATGCGCAGACCCTCGCGCGTGTTCGTGTAATACGGACCAACCTTCACCCGCGCCAATTGCGAGAGCGGCACTTCTTCCGCTGAATCGTGAAACAGCACCAGCGACAATGAATCTCCCGGATACTGTGTGCGAATCAGTTGCGACAGGGCCATCGCGACTTTCTTCGCCGGAGTGAATCGGTCTTCGCCATAGAGAATCATCGAATGCGAACAGTCCAGCATCAGCACCGTCGCGCAAGACGACTGGTACTCGCACTGATGCACCTGCAAATCGTTGTATTCGAGGTTCAGAGGAAGCCCAAGCCCTTCGCGATGGATGGCGGAAGAAAGCGTCGCCGTGATGTCAATGTTCAGCGTGTCGCCAAACTCATATTGCTTGGAAGCGCCGCTCGCCTCAATGCCGGTCGCCATGTCGCGCGTGTCGTGACGTCCAAAACTCGACTTGCCAAGCGACCCTAGCAGATCGCGCAGCGCTTTGAATCCGAGGAAGTCGAGACTCTTGTCGGTGATCTCGAACCTGGCCAGCTGCGCGTCACCCACCTGTCCACCGACGCTCGATTGCTTCGTGGGATCATGAGGTTGATCGATCGAAATGTAGTCTTCCTGCTGCATCCGCTCAATCAGCTTCTCGATCAGTTCCTCTAGTTCGCCCTCCATCTGCATCTGCTGGAGCCGGTCGCGCATTTCTTCGTCAAACATTTCGCCGTCGAGCAGCGCCTGTTCGAGAGCCCGTTTTAATTCGTCAAGCGACTGCTCGCCGTCCGGCAGTTCGTACCAGAAATTGTCATTAAATCCGCTCTGCAGAAAATAGCTCGAGAGCGCGCTGAGCAGGTCTTCCATGCTCATCTCGCTGGCGGCATCGGGAACATACTTGGAGTAGCGGATGCGTTTCATAGAAAAGCAGGTCTTAGGTCTTAGGCGTTAGGTCTTAGGAAACCCCCTAATTCAGCTCATGTCTCAGCGCGGAGCGATTTTCCTGAGACCTAAGACCTAACACCTGAGACCTGGTTTAATTAAATCCTCGCTTCCGTCCAAATTCCGGGTCGTCGCGCTCAAACACAGGCTTCTCGGCGATCTTTACCGGTTTTTCGCCAGCCGTGAAGACGCGCTCCTCGTTGCGTCCGATTTTCTTGTGCGCGTGCAGCCCTTCCAGCACAAACTCCGCCGCTGACACCTGCATCTCCACGCTGTCTTTCGGGCCGACGTTCAGCTTGATCAACCTTTCCATCAGTCCCTGAATCTGGACCAGGCCCTCGAGCACTTCCTGCGCTCCCGCATCGTCGCTGAGCTGAATCTCTCCGCCCAGATCGAACCACTGCACCACCTGACTCAAGTTGACGCCGTGCAGATAAGTATCAAACGTCTTTGCGATCGCCGTCCGGATCAACTCCCGGCTCACATGATCCGCGCCCTTCATCTCGCCTTCGTACTCCAGTTCCAGTTTGCCCGTAATCGCTGGCAGCGCCGCGTAGATGTCGCTGATCCGCGGCACAATAAATTTCTCCCGATGCGCCAGCGCGCGCCGCTCCGCATTCGAAACTACATTCTCGATCGCCGAAATTGGCAGCCGTTGGCTCACACCCGACCGCTTGTCGACCTTCTTGTCATCGCGCGCCGCGAAAGCGATGCGCTCGATCACTTCCTGCACATACTTCGGAATCCGCAGCCGGGCGCCGTCGCTCCCATTCTCGCGATCCGTTTGGCGATCAAGCCAGGCTTCCTGCGTAGTGATCGCGATGCCTTCTTCCACCGTCGCCGGATAGTGAGTTCGAATCTCCGACCCGATGCGATCCTTCAGCGGCGTAATGATCTTGCCGCGCGCGGTGTAGTCTTCGGGATTCGCGCTGAACACGATCGCAACATCCAGCGGCAAGCGGATCGGGTATCCCTTAATCTGCACGTCGCCTTCCTGCATGATGTTGAAGAGGCCAACCTGAATTTTGCCGGCGAGATCGGGCAACTCGTTGATGGCAAAAATTCCGCGGTTGGCGCGCGGCAGCAATCCATAATGCACGGTGAACTCGCTCGACAGTTCGTGCCCGCCGCGCGCCGCCTTGATGGGATCGATATCGCCAATCAGATCCGCGATCGTGACATCCGGCGTGGCCAGCTTTTCCACGTAGCGGTGCTCGGGCGTCAGCCAGGCGATCGGTGTCGCGTCTCCATCTTTGGCAATCAGTTCGCGGCAGCGCCGGCAGATCGGAGCATACGGATTGTCGTGAATTTCACAGCCCGCGACGAACGGCATCTCCGGATCAAGCAGCGCAGTCAGGGCGCGCAGAATGCGGCTTTTCGCCTGTCCGCGCAGCCCGAGGAGAATAAAATTATGCCGCGACAAAATGGCATTCACAATCTGCGGCACCACCGTGTCGTCGTAGCCAACGATGCCCGGAAATATCGTGCTGCCCTCGCGCAGCCGCGCCATCAGGTTCTCGCGCAGCTCGTCTTTTACCCGCCGCGATCCGAGACGCTGTGCAGTGAAGGGACTTTGGCGCAACTCGCCGAGAGTCCGGGCAACACTCATGGTGGAACCCCCAAAAGGAAACAGCCTTATGCGGATTATACCGCCGGGGAACACTGTCAGTTGTCAGCGGTCAGCTGTCGGTTTTCGGTAGTGTCTCGGTTTCTATGGACGCTCGTTTGAATCGGTCTCCACCGAAACCCTGCTACTATCTGGCTTTGCACCCAGAAGGGAGCGACCATGCGTTGGTACCATTATGTGGCGTACTTCTTCGGAGGCGTATTCCTCGCGAACGCCCTACCCCATCTCGGCAATGGGATCTCAGGACATGCCTTCCAGAGCCCTTTCGCATCGCCACCTGGGGTGGGCTTGTCTTCCTCGACGGTCAATGTCTTGTGGGGCCTCTTCAACCTCGCCGTCGGCTACTTACTCGTCTGCCGTGTCGGCAGCTTTGATCTCCGCAAGACCCCGCACGTGCTTGTCCTCGGGGCGGGCATCCTCGTCATGTCGCTGAATCTCGCCCACTGGTTCGGACGGCTCCACGGGGGCCTGTGAACCTGACGTTTGCCCAATCAAAGATGCCCAATCAAAGACCTGACAGCTAATTCCACCGCGCCTTCGCCGCCCGCCGCACGCCAGGCAGAATCGCCTCGAGATAGCCAACGACCGCCTGCAACCGTTTTGCTTCCGACAGCGTTGAGAGCAGGGTCTGCTTGAAGTCAAGGTCTAGCGGAAGTGATCCCGCGAGTAAAAAGGAAAGATTGCCGACATAGTCGTCGGGGCCTGAGGGCTGTGCTCCAGCCAGTTTCGCGATCTCTGCGTGCAACCGCACAGCCTGCGTTACTATCTCGTTTGCTGGCCTGCCCGGTTCGTCTTCAACCACCGCAATCTCGGCCTGCAAAAAAGATCGCTCATCGTTAACCTCGATCACTTCAAAGCGCTCCACCCCGCGCGTCAGGATGTCCATGCGCCCATCGTCGTATTTCTTGATGACCGACATGATCTCAGCCGTGCAGCCGATATCGGCAACGCCATCGGAAGACGCCCGCACCACCCCGAACGGCTTTTTCTGTTCCAGGCATTCCGAGATCATCTCCTTATAGCGCGGTTCGAAGATGTGCAGCGGCAGCGAAACCCCCGGCAGCAGCACGAGTTCAAGCGGAAAGATGGGCAGCAGCGAACTCAAGGCGTCTCCAGTGCAGACGATTTTACGCCACTAAAAGAAGCTCTCAGTTCTCGGTTCTCAGTTCTCGGTAAAACCTAACGTCGTCAGATCTTCACTGAGGACTGAGAACTGGGAACTGAGAACTGCCGTTTGACTTGCCGCTCCCCACGCGATACAAGGGTCGCCATGGACACGGATGGGGCTGGGAAAGACATGGACGGAAAAGTCGTAGTAGTAACCGGGGCATCCATGGGCATCGGAGAAGCAATCGCCAAACTTTTTGCCGACAATGGAGCTAGCGTGGTGTTACTTTCCCGCGATGCCAGTCGCGCGGAAAGCGCCCGCCAGCGGATCGGCCACTCCGACCGCACCCTCGCCATGGCCTGCGATGTTCGCAATCGTGAAGAAATCGACCGCGCGCTGGCACTGACCCTGCATAACTTCAAGCGCGTGGATGTGTGGGTCAATAACGCAGGCGTAGGCATCCGCGATTCGGTTGCGGATATGACGCCCTCCGCATACCGCGAATTATTCGAAACCAATTTCTTCGCCACCATCGCCTGCATGCAAGCCGTGGTGCCCGCCATGCGCAAAAGCAAAGACCATAATGACAAAGAAGGCGGCAGCGCCATCATCAACATCTCCAGCGTTGCCGGACACATCCCCGTGCCGTTTATGGCCATCTACTCTGCCAGCAAGTTCGCCGTGAACGCGATCGGGAAAGGCGCGCGGCTGGAGCTGAAACGCGACAACATTAACGTACTTACAGTCTGTCCCGGATATGTGAGCACCGATTTCGGCGAGCACGTGGTGGCCGACCGCCGGGGCAGCGTCCGTCCGCAATTCGTGCGCGGCATCACGGCGGAACGAGTGGCGCGTGCGGCCTATCGCGGATATCGCAAAGGAAAACGCGAGGTCGTCGTGCCCTGGACCATGATTCCCGTCATCAAGCTTTACCAGCTATTTCCGGGATTGGTGGAGTGGGGCACGAGCAGGGCTATGCTGGACTCGCGCAAAACTAATAGCGCAAAAGCGAATAGTAACGAATAGTAAAGAAAAGTAAATTCTGCAAACCTTCCGGCACCTGACGCATCGAATGAAATAGGCAGAACTGCAGTCTTCCACCCCCGCCGAAGAGCCGTATGCACGGCGGCTCTGGGGGTGGGGGGCTGCCGTTAACTCTTCCCCGTCCCCTTTCGTTAGAATAGGGTGTATGAGACTCCGCTATCGACCTGCGTCCGTGGCCTCCCCTTCCTTATCTCTGGCCGCACTTTTCAGTATCCTGCTGCCGATCGCTATGATGGTCGCTGTCATCATGCCTCAGGTGGCACGCGCGCAGGAAGGCCCACTCGACAAATCCCAGCCCAAGGGAACCACGGTCGACGAGATCGTCAAGCGCTTCGCCGCCAAAGAGAAAGAATTCAAGGAAGCGCGCGATCAATACACGTTTCGGCAGGACGTCAAGGTCATGACGCTCGACGGCGACACTCCCGACGGGGAGTACCGGGAGGTATTCGACGTAACCTTCGACGACAAGGGAAAAAAGGTCAAGAACGTGGTGTTCGCGCCGCAGCCTACGCTGCAACGGCTCCAGATGACCGAGGAAGACTTCGACGACATCGAGAACCGTCTGCCGTTCGTGCTGACCTCGGATGAAATCGGCGAGTATGACATCCTGTACGTGGGCCAGCAAAAGCAGGATGAACTGGACACTTATGTTTTTGATATTGCGCCCAAGCAGATCGTCGGCAAGAAGCGCTATTTCCAGGGACGAATCTGGGTAGACAACCAGGATTTCCAAATCGTGGAAACTTATGGCAAGACCGTGCCCGACATTACGAAAAAGAAGGGCAACGAGAACCTGTTCCCGAAGTTCACCACCTGGCGCGAACGGGTTGACGGCCAGTACTGGTTTCCCACCTTCACCCGCGCCGAGGACACGCTCGAGTTTTCCACGGGTGGAATAAAGATCCGCGAGATCATCAAATACACGAACTACCGGCGCTTCGGATCAAAATCGAGGATCACCTACGACGGCCAGGAAGTGCAGAAGGCGGAGCCGAAGCCGGAGGATCAGAAGCCGCCTGACCCGCCCAAGCCCCAATGAAGCCAGGTTTCAAAGTTGCAAAGTTTCAAGGTGCAAACCTTCGGGTCACGCTGTCTTTTTGATCAAGGAGTTGAGCAGTCGATCTAGCAAACCGAGCACCTGGTATGACTCCCACTCCAACGCTTCATACGGGTCGCTCCAGGAAACCCAGATCCAGCGCAATCGCCAATTGCGTCTCTGCTTCCAGCAAAGAACCTCGCGCCTGCCCCAGCAACTGCCGGAATTCTCCGGAAGTCAGCCTACCTTGCCCTTCCGCAATATTCGAAGGCACTGAAACTGCCGCCCGTCTGATCTGCGAAATTAATCCGTACGTTTCGGTTCGGGGGAAACTTGCCCTGGCCTCATAAGTCCTTATGAGCATGGAGGGCGAGAGCCTTTGCCTTCTGCCAAACCAACAACTCTCGATAAGATCGGGCCATATTCTCTTGCGGTTGCCATTCTTACTTCCGGCCCGTGTGCCGCGGTCCTCGAAACCTTGAAACCCTGCTTTGTGTAGGCCTTGAAACCTTGAAACTCTGAAACCTTGAAACCTGGCAGCTCTGGAACCTGCTCAATAGAACAAATACTTCCTCCACTTATCGTCCGAGTGCCCCATCAATCTCATGATGTGGCGGCTGGTGTGGAGATTGAACGACCGAGGTTCGCGCGCGGGGCGCATGTTGGCTTCGTGCGGAAGTTGGTTGCCTTTGCGGCGGTTGCAGGGATGGCAGCAGGCGACAAGGTTCTCCCAGGTGGAGAGGCCGCCGCGCGAGCGCGGAATCACGTGGTCCAGCGTGAGTTCGCCCGAAGGAAGCGCGGTGCTGCAATATTGGCAAGTGTTGCGGTCGCGCAGCAGAATGTTTTTCCGCGACAGCGCCCGCGACTGGTGCGGGATCCGGCGATACTCCAGCAACCGGATCACCGAAGGCACCCGAATCGCGACGCGGGCCGCGTGCAGGAAGTGTCCGTTTTCCTCTTCCGTCATGGCGACGCCCTTCAGCACCAGCACGATGGCGCGGCGAGCGGCACAAACATTGATCGGCTCGTAGGAGGCGTTTAGCACCAGCACGGGCTGATGCAGCGCGTGGCCGTCGCCGTCGGAATGCATGCCCGAGGCGAGCATCGACAGCGGAAGGTGCGACCGCATGCTGCCGGCGAAGTTGTGCAAGCGCAACGACATAAGGTCAGTTCCCAGTTCTCAGTTCTCGGTTCTCAGTAAAGCCGGGCGGGTTCACTGAGAACTGAGAACCGGGAACTAAGAACTCTTCTCCCGGTAACGAAATGACGTCGAAAATCTTTAAAGTGCGCGCCACCGTCGCCACCCACACCCGCGCCGCGCCAGCGCGCAGAAGAACGCGAGCGCACTCGGCGGCCGTCGTCCCCGTGGTAAGAACATCATCCACCAGTAGAATGTCACGCTTCAATATCTGCGCTGGATCGCTCACCGCAAACGCTCCCCGCAGGTTCTCGCGCCGTTGATGACGAGTCAGCCCAATCTGGCTTCCAGTCTCGCGACGGCGCAGCAGAACTCCCGTACACAGAGCAAACCTTTTCGGACGCGACAGTTGCTTCAGTGCCACCCGTGCGATCGTCTCCGCCTGGTTGAATCCGCGCTGCGCTTGCTTGCGCGCGTGCAGCGGAACTGGCACCACCACGATCGTCCCCACTGGCATCGTCCGTTCCAAGTTCGCAATTGCCCCAGCCAGCGCTCGCCCCAAAACAGCCGCGGCAGCACGAACCTGCTGAAACTTGAGCACATGGATCAGGTCGCGCAATTCACCGTCATAGCTGCCGTAGGCAACCGCTCGCTCAAACGGAGGGTCCGTGCGCTGGCAGAGCAGGCATCGTGTCTCTGAGCGATCCGCTTCCAGATAATCCATGCCGGCCGGCAAGTGCAACGCTTCGCCGCAAACCGAACAGTACGATCCCTGCAGAGGATGCAACGCCAACAAACAGGTTTCGCAAACTGGAAGGCGGGAAACTCTAATCAGCGGGGAACCACAGATACGGCAATCGGCAGGAAAGAGCGTGAAGAATAAAGTCGCAGCCGCGCGCTTGGCAAAGCCGGCGAACACTTGCTCCGCCGCTTGGCCCTGGGCAGCCCGTATTCGAAACCCAGTACTGCTACTACTACTGCTGAAGACGGCCTCCCTACCCGGCAATCCGATCCTGTTTCGCCGGGCTGCACTCGGTCAGTATAAGCCGCGGCGCATGCCCTACGCAACGCGGCTATCCGACGTAGAATCACCGGGGCGCTGACTCTCGGGCGGTTTGTGCTCAAGCGACGCCCGTTCGAGCACCGGAATTGTGCGCAAGACGTAGCTCCGGTGATAGCAACGCTCGCAGCGCACCGGTTGCAGCAACAAAAATGGAAGCACATATCTTTCAAAGAACCCACGAGGACGGGAGCGATAGGCGTCTTGAAAGCCACATCCCCGGCAGTGGAATTCCTCAAAAAACCGGCTCCAGGTGGGCTGGTCAAGGGGAGTCACGGAATACCTCCTGGATCGGACTATTGTAACCCTGTTTATGACGCAAAGTTGCAGATAAAGGTTTAGGCAAGATTTGCGGACAAGAAGCGCCGTCCCCGTTCAAAGAACCCTTCCGCGAAGATGACCCCCACTTGTAAAGCTGCCTCGCGGCATGGTAAGGTGCGCCGTCGCTGCTAATGTGAACCGGCAATTGAATTTCTGACGCTAATTTTGATGCTAATTCTGATGACCACGAGGGACCTATGAGCACTCCCGCCGGCGATGCCCCTGGAACTATCCATAAGCATCGCCCCTACGTTCCTGAAACCATGCAGATGAAGGAGTTAACCTTCCGAGCCATGTTTTTGGGTCTCATCCTCACGGTTGTCCTGGGCGCGGCCAACGCTTATCTGGGTTTGCGTGCCGGCATCACCATCGCCGCAACCTATCCGGCAGCAGTTATCTCCATGGCCTTCTTGCGCGCGTGGAAGGGATCACTGCTCGAAGAAAACATTGCTCGAACCGCCGGCTCCATCGGGGAAAGTGTCGCCGCCGGCGCTATCTTCACCCTGCCCGCATTCGTGCTCGCCGGAGTCTGGCCGAACTTCTGGTCTTTTGATTCCTACTGGAAGTCGACCGCCTTGATTATGGTAGGAAGCATCCTGGGCGTGCTTTTTATTTCTTTAGTGCGCCGCGTCATGGTGGAAGACCCCGAACTTCCTTTCCCCGAGTCGGTTGCGGCTTCGGAGATTCACAAAGCCGGCCAGCGCGGCGCGCAAGCTGCGAAATATCTTTTCTGGAACATCGGCGTTGGCGGACTTGTCTACATTCTCGGCAGTTTCGGACTGTTCGCCGCCGGCAAGGATTTTACCTTTGCGGTGGGAAGCCTGGGACGCAGCCAAGTCCGGCTTGGTTTGGCCGGAAGCAAGAATATCGTGGCCTCGGGTGGAACCAGCACCTTCGCCGCCCCCAGCGTAAGCCCCGCGTATCTGGGCGTCGGCTACATCATCGGGCTGCGGCTCGCCTCTATCCAGTTTGCCGGCGGCGTGCTCGCCTGGGGCTTGATGGTCCCGCTGCTCATTTATTTTCTGGGGCCGCACCTTAAGCAATATCTTCCCGCGGACACCCCCGATGACTGGACCGCCATGGCGTATGCAGTATGGAAGTTCGTGGTGCGTCCGATCGCGGTTGGAGGAATGCTGGTGGGAGCGGCCTACACGCTGTTCAAAATGGGCAGGAGTCTGACCGCGGGCTTCGGCAAAGCGATCAGCGACTTGCGCCAGACGGCGGACCAACGCGCCCAGCTTTCGCGCACCGAACAATATATGAGCTCGAAAGCTGTCTTTGGCTTGATCTCGCTGATGTTCGTGTGCATGTGCGTGCTTTATGTTTATCTCACTGGCCTGGTGTGGCCGGCGATTCTGGCCGCGGCGGTGCTGCTGGTGGTCGGGTTTTTCTTTGCCACCATTTCCGGAAACCTGGTCGGCATGATCGGTTCTTCGAACAATCCGATTTCGGGCTTAACCCTTTCGACCCTGCTCATCGCCGCCCTCCTCATGGTTTCACTCGGAGTCTCCGGAACATCGGGCGTGTTAGCCGTATTAAGCGTGGCCGCGGTGGTTTGTGTTTCCTCAGCCGTAGCCGGCGAGCTGCTGCAGGATTTCAAAGTCGGCTACATTCTCGGAGGCACCCCGCGCCGGATCCAGATCGCCGAATTGATCGCTGTAGTGGTCGCCAGTCTGGTCATGTACTTTCCAGTGGCGCTGCTGAACAAGTCCTTCGGTTTTGGCAGCCGCGAACTCGCCGCGCCGCAGGCCGGACTCATGGCCACACTGGCGGTTGGAGTGGTGGGCGGCGACATGCCATGGCCCCTCGTGGTCGTAGGCGTCTTCATGGGCATTGCCATGATCATGATGCAGGTGCGCAGCCCCATGCTGGTGGCTGTGGGAATGTACTTGCCCTTCGAGACCACATTCGCGATCTTTCTCGGCGGAGTTTTCCGCGCCCTGGGAGACTGGCTAGCCAAGCGCCGCGGTTTCAATCCCGCACAAATGGCCCGCGTGGAGAACGCCGGAGTGCTCACCGCTTCCGGATTAATCGTAGGAGAATCCCTGCTCGGCCTGGTTTGGGCCGGAATCGTTGCCGTAGCCAAGAGCCGCAACTGGGCAATCCCGCAAATACTCGAACACCCTTCGTATCTAGCGGGACTAGTAGTAATGGCCGGATTAGCCGGCATCATGATCATGATTCCGCTGACAAGCGCAGGCGACCCAAGCGAACCGGCCCCACCAGTAGGCATGATGTAAGAGACCCCGTATTGGGGATGCCCTTGTATTGGGGATGCCCCTTGTGTGGGGACGGGCGTCTCGCCCGTCCAAGCCGAGCGCAGCTCGGCACCGGCGATGTCGGCAAAGCCAAGACAAATTCTCCCTCGTGATACTTTGTGTCCTGTGTGATTTTCGTCCCATGTCGATTGCGAACAATACTGCCCAAGTGCAAGAGCGGATCGCAGCAGCCGCACAACGAGCAGGCCGCAATCCAAACGAAATCACACTGCTCGCCGTAAGCAAGACTTTTCCAGTCGAGAGCATCCGCGAGGCGTACGTTGCCGGGCTGCGCATCTTCGGCGAGAACCGTGTGCAGGAGTTTGCCGCAAAAGCGCCCGCCCTGCGCGACCTGCAAGACGTCGAATGGCACCTGATCGGACATCTGCAAACGAACAAGGCCGCGAAAGCGACGGAGTTGTTTGACGCGATCGATTCGGTCGACTCCTTGCGGATGGCGGAGAAGCTGAATGCATCCGCAGCAAGTGCCGGCAAGACATTATCTGTCCTGATCGAGATCAATGTCGGCCGCGAGCAGGCAAAAAGCGGAGTGGCGCCAGACTCCGGCGAACTGGAGCAGATTCTGCAAGGCGCGCCGCGCTGGGGCAATCTAAAAATTCGCGGCCTGATGACCGTCCCTCCCTACAAGGAAGATCCGGAGGGCTCGCGCCCCTATTTTCGCCAACTCCGTCAAATCTGGAATAGCATAGCTGCGCGCAAGCTGCCGAAAATCGGCACCGAAGTTCTTTCCATGGGCATGTCGCATGATTTCGAAATCGCAATTGAAGAGGGAGCGACCTGTGTGCGCGTGGGGACGGCGATTTTTGGGGACAGGACCAAAATTCAGCTCAAGCTACAAAGGTGATTATGAACTCCGACGAAGCCAAGCAGTTTCTCGCTTCTCGAATTGTCGATCAGGCAATCCTTGAGGGCGTTGAATTCTCGGAGCTCGAGAGAAAGATGCTTTTCTATAGCGAGACGCACCCTTCACTCCCCGACATGGATACGGTACTCATCGAGTTCGACCAGACCTACAATATGGTTCCGTATGAGAGGGTGGTTTCACCGCTGATCTGCAATGTTTATCGACGTGATCGAAAAGATCCCGCGCTAGCACTGCAATGGAAAGACGCAAGGAAAAGTCTGCGATGGGAAGATCACTACATAAAAGTGATGCTGAACCGCGGATTGGCGATGGCAACTCGGAAGCGTGATCTCCTGATTTACGTCGCAGTCGGGATCGGGGTCGTCTTTGTGCTTTTAGGTGTTGTTGCGTGGAGACACTAACTAGTTGATTCCTGTCCAACAAGTGGGAGCAGGGGTTACCTTCGCCCTCAAAGTCCACCCGCGCGCAAAGAAAAACGCCATCACCGGCAAAACAGGCTGCGCTCTGAAAATATCTCTCACCGCCCCACCGGTAGACGGCAAAGCCAACCAAGCCTGCATAGATTTTTTCGCAAAGCTTTTGAAGGTTCCGCATTCCTCCGTTACTATTGCAGCCGGCCAGACCAGCCGGAATAAAGTGATCCGAGCGGCGGGCTTGTCGGCCGGGGAAGTGCAGCGGCGTTTGAAAGTTCAAAGCTAATGCACTGTCGACATAAAACCAGTTGTCATCCTGAGCGAAGCGAAGGACCTGTGCACTTGCTTGAAACGCCGGAATGCATATATCCTTCGCTTCGCTCAGGATGACAACTCATATTATGTCGCGTATCTTACCGAGACGCTGCATAAAGAGCCGCATACCAGGAGCGATGATTGACTTTCTCCGAGCGTTTCCACGAGATCCGCACCGGCTTCGAACGGCCCTTCTGGGTCGCGAACATCACCGAGATCTTCGAACGCCTTTCCTACTATGGAGCTTTTGCTTCTCTTGCTCTATACCTGCAGGAGAAACTGAATTTTTCCACTGAGCAAACCGGGACTCTGACCGGCTTGTTCGGCGGCATGGTGTGGTTTCTCGCCATTTTCGGAGGAGCGGCCGCCGACCGTTTGGGCTTTCGGCGCGCCCTTTCGATGGCCTACCTCATTCTCGCCGCAGCCTATTTCCTGATCGGATCGATTGGCGCGTCCTGGCTGGCGCCCGTGCGCAACGCCGTGCCGCTGGGATTATTTGTCGGCTGCATTCTTATTCTGCCGGCTCTCGGCATCTCGCTCGTGAAACCTTGCGTGGTCGGGACGACCGCCCGCGCTTCCAAGGAGAACGTGCGCTCGATCGGCTATTCGATTTATTACACGATGGTCAATATCGGCGGGGCTCTCGGCCCCTTGTTCGCAGGGTGGGCTCATCGCCATCTCGGCGTCGAGAATGTTTACCGCGTTGCTGCACTCAGCGTGTTCGCCATGTTCTTTGTGGTCATCATTTTCTTCCGCGAACCACGCAAAGCTGGAGACGCGCCTCCGCCTTCGATTGCGACCGTCGCGCGCAATTTCTGCACCGTGGTCGGCAATTACCGCCTGGTGCTACCGGTATTGCTGATCGCCTTGTTGCTGCGCATCGGGTTGATGATCTATCCCCAGTACTCCGCACCCTGGTGGGTTTGGGCAGGACTGCTTGTGCTTGTGCTCGCGGGGATCAGCCGGTTCATGTGGTTCCTCGTGCTCTTCACCGGCTATTGGGTGGTCTTCTGGCAGCAGTACATTAGCCTGCCTGGTTACATTCACGGCTACATCAACTCCGGCGCCGCCGTCGAGACCATCCTTGTCACCGACGGCCTGACCGTGATCTGCCTCACGCTCGCGGTGAATTACTTGACGCGCAGGATCCCCGCCTTTCAGGCCGTGATTTTGGGCACGGTGATCACTTCGGTCTCCTGGTTGATCCTCGCCGTTCGGCCAACGATCTGGGGCGCGGTCCTCTCCTTGTTCGTGCTGGCGCTCGGCGAAATCATTCAGGCTCCGCGCTATTACGAATACATTTCACGACTCGCACCTCCCAGCGAGCAGGGCACTTACATGGGCTTTGCGTTTTTGCCCATCGGAATCGGATCGCTGATCGGTGGCTGGTTTGGCGGCATGCTCGTCCACCATTTTGGGGAGGTGACGAATCAGCCGGAGCGCATCTGGTATAGCGTCACGGCGGTCGGACTGGTCACGGCCGCGCTGCTGTGGATTTATGACAAGACCCTGCGGACGGAAACCGCCGCGCCGACAAAGTAAGAGATCATGCGCAAGCGCAAAATCACCCCCAGCGAAACGGCGGCTGAAATCAGGCGAGTGCTGAAGGATAGCGGGTCATCCGAACATGCCACGGGCGTGCAGTGGTTCTTCAAAGAAGAAATCAAATCCCACGGCTGGTACACCGCCGCACTGCGAAAAACAGCAGTTCAATGCCGGCGCAGTCTAGTCCGCGAGCACGGAATGGATTTCGTGGTGCAGGTAGCCGACAAGCTCTTCAACGACCGGAATCTTGAAGAAAAAGCGTTCGCTGTCTTCCTGCTCGAGAAACAGACGGATGATCTTGGCGGCCATGAGTTCGAGCTCTTCGCTTCCTGGCTCGACCGTGTCAGTAGTTGGGCCGATCACGACGCGCTGGTGCACGATCTGCTGGCGCCGATGGTCGCCGCCGACCCTGCCCGCTGCCGCGAAGTTTTCCAATGGGCGAAGTCGCCGAATCGCTGGCGGCGGCGCGCAGCGTGCGTGGCGCTGATCCGGGGAACACGCCAGCATCAGTTTTTCGCAGAAATCGTCCGGCTTTCGAATCAATTGCTGCGTGACGAAGACGACATGGTGCAAAAAGGTTTGGGCTGGCTATTGCGCGAGACGGCCAAAGCCGATCCCAAACGCACCGTGCCATATTTGATGAAGATCCAGAAGAACGCTCCGCGCCTGGTCCTGCGGACTGCTTGTGAAACGCTGAGCGCTGCCAAGCGACTGCGGATTCTCAAGTAAGAATCGCTATGCGGCCAGTATCTGGTCGCGCAGCCCTCCGTACGCGAACGTTTTCACCATTGCATTCTCGAAAAAATCGTGCGGGAAACCCATTTCGATGGCGCTTGCCTCATTCAGCGCGGAGACCTGCTCGCGGGTCAGCTCCAACTCCAGACTTGCAAGATTATCCTGCAACTGCGACACGCGCCGGGCGCCGACAATTGGGATGACCGGAATATCACGATACCGCAGCCACGCCAGAGCCACCTGTGCGAGTGAGCGCCCCACCTGCTGGCTCACTTTCTGGAGCGCCGCAACAACTCGATCCGGCCGCTCCCCGGTGCGCATGAAATTCTTGGCCATATCGGTCGAATATCTGCCGTCCGCCGCGCCGCCGGAATGATACTTTCCGCTCAACAGACCCCCAGCCAGCGGCGACCACGCGACCAGCCCCAGTTTGAAAGCCTTCGCCATCGGGATGAGTTCACGCTCCACGGTGCGCTCGATCAGCGAATACTCAATCTGCAGTCCGATGAACTGCGTCCAGCCCCGCAGCTCGGCCAAAGTGTTCGCTTGCGCAATCCACCATGCCGGTGCGTCCGAGACGCCAATGTAGAGCACCTTGCCCTGACGAACCAGGTCGTCGAATGCCCGCATCACTTCTTCAACGGGAGTCATTTGATCCCAGATATGCAGCCAATACAGATCGATGTAATCCGTCTTCAAGCGCCGCAACGAGGCTTCAATCGCCTGCACCATGCTCTTGCGGTGATTGCCCGCCGCATTCGGATCGTTTCCCGGGCCTGCATTCGTGTACTTCGTAGTCAGCACCACGGATTGTCGATGATCGCGAATGAATTCACCGAGGAGACTTTCGCTGGTCCCGTTGGTGTACAAGTTGGCGGTATCGATGAAATTTCCTCCGGCCGCGCGATAGGCGTCATAAATTTTGCGCGATTCGTCCTTCGCTGCGCCCCATCCCCAGTCTTCTCCGAAGGTCATGGTGCCGAGCGAGATCTCGGAAACTCGCAGGCCACTGTTTCCCAACAGTCGATATTTCATGCTCTTCACCTCAGAATTGTAGGATTGCTCTCGATATGGATTCGTTGGTAACGCGGCGCGATGCGGAAAAATTCCTCCCCGTCCAGGAAATCAGTCCTCAGTTCACGAAGGTCTCGATTTTCCTGAGACCTGAGACCTAAGACCTGACACCTGCCTCACAGCCCTTCCTCTTCCAAAAATTTCTCCACTTCCAGCGCCGCCATGCAGCCCGATCCGGCTGCGGTGATGGCTTGCCGATAGCGGCGGTCCTGCACGTCGCCGCACGCGAACACGCCCGGCACTTTCGTGAAGACATTCTTGTGCGTAATCAAATAACCATCCGCATCGGTTTCGAGCTGGCCCTCGAATATCTTGGCATTCGGAATGTGGCCGATCCCAAGAAACATGGCGCTGGTGGGGAACTCCCAGCTTTCGCCGCTCTTCACATTCCGCAAACGCAACCCCGTGACTTCTTTTTTGCTGACGTCGAGAACGTCGTCCACCACGGTGTCGGTGAGAAACGCTATTTTTGGATTTGCGTGCGCGCGATCCAGCATGATTTTCGAAGCGCGAAACTGTTCGCGACGATGAATCAGCGTCACCTTGCTCGCGAAGCGCGTCAGGAATGTCGCCTCTTCCATGGCGGAGTCGCCGCCGCCGATCACCGCGATTTCCTTGCCCGAAAAAAAGAAGCCATCGCAAGTCGCGCAGGAAGAAACGCCGTGCCCGATCAGCGCATGCTCGTTAGGCAGGCCAAGCCAGCGCGCCGACGCTCCGCTGGCGATGATGAGTGTGCGCGTGTAAACCGTCTCTTTGCCGAAACTCAGCTCGAACGGCTGTTTGCTCAAATGCTTGCTCAAATCGGATTTGACCACGTGTCCCACGCGATACTCGGCGCCGAAGCGTGCCGCCTGCTTGCGCATGTTCTCGATCAGTTCCGGTCCCTGAATGCCATCCGGAAAGCCGGGAAAATTTTCCACCAGCGTAGTCATCGACAATTGTCCGCCCGGCTCGTGGCCTTCGATGACGAGCGGTTTGAGGTTGGCGCGGGCGCTGTAGAGCGCGGCCGTATGACCGGCGCATCCGGAACCGATGATCACAACATTGCGTATGTCCATAGAAGTTCGAAACAGTCTCAAGGAAACAGTGCTACTAGATAGATTCTGAAAAACAGATTCCGCTTCAGCCCGCTCGGTGGAGCGCCGGGACCCTTCGACTGCGCTCAGGACAGGTTCGCGCGACGCCCGTCGCCGCACTACGGATTCTTCTTGCTGCCCGCTCCCGCCTTGGTTGAAGGTCTGGCCGCCGTTCCCAGGCCCAGCCGAGCCAGTTCCTGAGGCACCAATTTGCGCGCTCCCAGAGCGTCGCGATAGCGCTCCATAATCGACGAGGCCGCGCGGAAAATCGGTTCGTACGCGCTCTGATCCGTCGCCGGAGTTCCCTCTTCTCCCGAACAACGCGACAGCGCCACCGACGGCTTTCCAAAACGCTCCAACCTGACCCGCGAAACCGGAGTGCTGGTAGACAACATGGCAGCGGCCGAAGCCACTGCAGAGGCGCTATCCTCGATTGAAACCTGCATCAGATCTTTTGGCTCGCGCACGCGCAGCACAAGTGTCTCCACCATATTGGTCGAATCCACGCTGAACGAATATTGCACATTACTGAACGGGCTGGCGTTCGGATATTCGCGCCGAACCCTCACCCAGTCGGCCGCCGAGACCGCGCCCGGCGGTAGAGATTCCATGCCCGGAATCGGAGTGCTCGTGTCGAGTGTGGAATGTCCGCGCGCCACTTCGTAGTCCGCGGCGAACACCGCCTTCGCTGGTACCTTGGCCAGCGCCGACGATAATTCCTTCTGCTCGTCGGCCGAGGGTTTGCACACGTTGAGCACGTTTACTTTCACTGGAGGCTGCTGCTGCGCGGGAGGCTGTTGGGCAAAGCCCATCGCGACCATCGCCGCCATCATGGTCAGAATTTTGTGAGGGAACACGGCGAAATTGTATCAGGGGAACGGAGAGGTCAGAGGTTCGAGGTCAGATTTCAGAGGTGAAACCCTCATGGGTGAAAGTGAAAGCAATCGGCGGAGGCCATAGTTCGACGGTCTTACCTCTGCAATCTGACCTCTGACCTCTGCAATCCCGTTCTGAATCCTAGTCGGCGGCGCCGGACTCGGCCTCGATAGCGCCGTGCCGGCGTAACAGTTGCGGCAGATTTTGCGAAAACGCCGAGCGCGGCAGCACCATGTCACAGCCCACGTCGTGCGCTTTCTGCTTCAAGTCGCCCTGCACGTGGGAGAGAAATCCGATGATCGAGGTCCCCTTCTTCAGCTTGCTTTTCAGTTTCGGGATGAGCGTCAAAGGCTTGGCATTCGCGTTGTTCAAGTCGAAGATAATCAGGGAAGGCTTTTCTTCGCCGTTGCTCTTCATGCGCTCGGTGAGTTCCTTCTCGTTCTTCACGAACTCCACCTTCACATTCATCTTTTGGCCCGTGGCCTGAATCTTGCTCAGAAAGAACAGGTCTTCGACAAAAGCGAAGACGCGCGATGCCGCATCCTCTCGTGGAGCGGGCAGAGGCTCGGGATCGACCACCGGGTAGGACGCCGAAAAACCGGGCCGTCGCGGTGCTCTGCCGCCGTTGCCATTGCCACCATCCATGCCCATGTTGGCGCGGTAGCTGTGATCCATGGGAGCGGTGAAAATGCCCTGGTGCTCCCCGCGCTCGCGGCCCATCGGACCGCCCGCGCCTCGTCTTGGCGGACGCCGTCCACGGCGCCGTTTGTGTTTCCCTCCGCCTGCGGAGGAATGTCCGGGTCCTGCATTCATATTTTTCTCTTGTTAGTCTTCAGAAGTTAAATCCCCAGAAGTTAAATCCCCGACGTTAAATCCCCAGCCTGGTTCCCAAGCCTGATTGTTTTGTCTTCCATTGCGGCCGGCACGCTCAACGGGCAGCGCTAGGCGCAGCTCATCGCTCACTGCGCACGGCTCACTGCAAACCGGCTACCCGCAGACCAAACCCCACATCGGCTGGATGCTATTCGAGAGCGATGCTCAAACGATCGTGTTCAAACTGTCGCGGTTCAAACTATCAGGTTCAAATTATCAGGTTCAAACTCGGCGCCTGGAGTTTTACTTGGCGCAAACGGCCAGCCTGGAAGCATGACCATTGGGAACAGTTCGATGGTACTCGTGAAACCACCGACTGCGCAAGGGGGAATGCCTAAGTTTTCCACATGCGGACATTACCCCAGTACCCAGTTGCCGGTTGCCAGTATTTCGTAAAGTCAGGAGGGCGTCTTTAGAATTTGAACGAGGCGCTGGCAACTGGGTACTGGGTACTTGTGCTTCTCCTGAAGTTCCGCCGCGGCAGCGCCGATATAACAGGTGTGAAACCCGCGCCTGCCAAAAAGAAATTCTCTGCCTCGCCCTCGCTTGCATCGCCGGGGCAGCGCTTCGTTGCCCGACAGCCAATCTTTGATCGCTCGCAGAATGTGTTCGGATACGAGATTCTTTTCCGAAACGGCATCGAGGACTACTTCAACGCCGATCCGGAACTTGCGGCCCGTTCCACGCTCGATAGCTCTCTGCTTTACGGTATCAACACGCTTTGCGATAACCGGCTCGCCTTCGTGAATTGCACCCGTGAAGTCCTCTTCAAGGATCTCGTTACGTTGCTGCCCCCCAGCCAGACCGTGGCCGAAATCCTGGAAACGGTTGAGCCCGAAGACCGCGTCATCGCTGCCTGCAAACGGCTGAAGGCATTTGGCTATCTCATCGCCCTCGATGACTTCGCTCCCAACGATCCGCGCCTGCCGTTGTGCGAGTTTGCCGACATCATCAAAGTCGATGTCCGCGCCACCAATCCCGAGGAACGGGTCGAAATGATGAGCCAGTTTGGCTCCCCTACGTGCAAACTGCTCGCGGAAAAACTCGAAACGCCCCACGAGTTTCAGCAGGCCCGCGACCTGGGATTCAACTATTTCCAGGGATATTTTTTCTGCCGTCCCGAAGTCGTCATCGGCCGTGAAGTTCCTGCCAGCCGCTTGCACTGTGTGCGGCTGCTCGAAATGGTCTCCCGCAGGGAGATCGACATGCCGGCACTCGAGAAGATGCTCAAACAGGAAGCCTCGATTTCTTACCGCTTACTCCGGTATCTCAATTCTCCGGTCTTTGGATTTGCCCTCGAAATCAAGTCCATCCGCCATGCTATGGCCGTTCTGGGAGAACGGGAACTCCGGCGCTGGATCCGGCTGGTCGTTACCGTGGGCGCGGCCGAGCAGAAGTGCAGCGAACTGGTGTTAATGGGTTTGACCCGTGCCCGTTTTTGTGAACTGCTCGCCTATCGGATGCCATCCGACTCCGACTTGTTCCTGATGGGGCTGCTTTCTATCATGGACGCCATCCTGGAGGTGAGCATGGAAGCGCTACTGGAACAACTGCCCGTGGACCACGAGACCAAGGCCGCGCTGCTCGGCCAGAAAAGCAGCTTCCGCCCCTTGTACCAACTCATGCTGGCCCAGGAGTCAGGGGAATGGGCGCAATCAAGCGAACTCGCCAAAGAATTGAAACTGCCCGATGAAGAAGTCGCCTTAGCCTGGTTCCAGGCGCTGGAGTGGGCGCAAGAAGCGACCAGCGGCGTGTGAGAAAGCGAGGTCAGAGGTGAACGGTCAGATTGCAGAGGTAAAACCCCAATGCGCGTTTGGTTTCACCTCTGCAATCTAACCTCTAACCTCTGCAATTGCCCTTAAGGCGCCTCAATCAACTCCATCTTCCCCTCCCGCGTCCGGTGCAGCACCATCAGCACACCCGTGGGATCGCGGAATACGAAAACATCCTTGTCGCGGAAGTGCGCCTCTTTGATCGCTTCCTCCAATGTCATTGGACGCAGCGCGACCGAATCCTTGGCATGCACCAGGTGAACTTCGGTGGTCCGCGCCACCGATGGGAATTTGTGAACCAGCACCGAAACAGTAGCACTCTCTGCCAGTCCGAGCGCCGTCTCCAGATTGTCTTCCAGCGACTGCCCGTCAAACTTCTTGACCGCCTTGCGCTTCTTGCTCAGCCACTTCGTTTTATGTTTGAGCGCCTGCTTTTGCAGGTGGTCGAGAGCTTCATTGATGGCCGAGAGCATGTCGTCGGTCTGCGCCAGTCCCACGATCGTGCCGTTGGGCGGATCAATCGCGATTTCGGCCTTGTGCCGCCGCTTTTCGACGGCCAGAGTCACCTTGGTCTCGAATCGGTCGCCTAGAATTTTGCGGATCTTATTGAGTCCAGTTTCAACTTCCTTGCGTATGCCGGGAGTAATTTTGTATTTCCTCGCGGTATATTCCACGTTCATTGCGCTCTCCAGTGAGGCGGGAGTCAGGGTGAAAAAAGTCAGAAGTCAGAAGTCAAATTGAAGAAGTAAAGGCGAGGTCTTTCCTTCTTCAATTTGACTTCTAACTTCTGACTTCACTTTTTCACTCTGCGCTGGTGCGTGCTGGGAATCTTCATGTCTTCACGATATTTGGCAACGGTTCTGCGCGTGACCTGTATGCCTTGCGATTGCAGAATGCGGGTGATTTGTTCGTCGGTGAGCGGACGGCTGGGGTCTTCTTCCTCGATCAGCTTCTTCACCCGGCGTTTCAAAATCAGGAGCGAAGTGCCGCCGCCCTCCGGTCCCTGCACGCTTTCCGAGAAGAAGTACCGCAGTTCGAACACGCCCTGCTGCGTGTGAACGTACTTGTTGGCGACCGCGCGGCTGACCGTCGAAGGATGCACGCCGATTTCTTCCGCCACTTCCTTGATCATCATCGGCTTCAGCTGATCGATTCCCCGGTCGAGAAAATCCTGTTGCCGCGCCACGATCGAGTAGCAGACCTTGGTGATCGTCTGCTTGCGCTGTTCAATGTTCTTAATGAGCTGGATGGCCGACTTGTAGCGATCTTTTACGTAGTTGCGAGTGTCGCGGTCATTGCCGTCGCGATTCAGCAGGCGTTTGTAGGCGGGATTTAAACGCAGCTGCGGCATGTCTTCGTCATTCATGATGACCAGCCACTCGTCACCATGTTTCACAAAAGCCACATCGGGCTCAATCAGCCGGGCCGGAACTTTGTTGTAACGCAAGCCCGGCCGCGGGTCGAGCGTGCGCACGTATTCGAGCGCCGCCTGCACCGCTTCCACCGGACGCCCGATGGCGCGCGCGATTTCTTTGAACTGCTTCAGCGTCACCGCTTTTAAATGCTGATCGACGACGGCAATCGCATCTCTCACCACCTGTTCGGTCAGGGCATTGCCATTCCGGTGCAGTTGCAGCTGCTCCAGGTGGTAGCGCAGCTGATAGAGCAGGCATTCGCGCAGGTCGCGACAGGCGATGCCTTGCGGATCGAATTGGCGCACAACTTCCAACGCCTCGTGGAGATCGGCGACCGTGAAGCTCACCTTGAAGCTCGCGTCCGGAATCCGGGCTGGCGCTGCCGCTGCTCCCGTGGTGGCTCCGTGGCTGTCGCCGGGCGGCGGAACCTCGGGCGTCTGAATCTCGGTTGCCTGAATCTCGGCCGCCATCTCGGAGTGACCGTCTGGCGCGACATCCTGCGCAACCAAAGGCTCTGTACCCACGCTTTCCATCGTCAATTGCGCCGCGTCGGTGTCGTCCGCCGCCAGGTCCTCTGGCGCGATAACAGCAGTATCGAGTTCAGAAGCATCGAGACCGGAAGTATCCAGGTCGCGTGGATCAAGGTCGCGTGGATTAAGGTCAGCTCTATCGAGATCAAGTGCGCCGAGGTCAGAGGCTTCGGACTGGGCCTTGGCCACCGCAAGCCCCAGCGCCTCCGCTTCGCCAACGATCTTGGCCGCTACTTCCACGTCGGCCTCTGGAGCCGCGACCGGAGCGATTCCCAGCAGCTCTTCGTCACTGGCGATCAGATAACCCTCTTCGTTCAGATTCCCAATGATCAGCTGAGCCGCCTGGTGCACCGGCGGCCGCACCGAAATCGCGCCTAGCTGCCATAGCAGGTGGTCGCTCAAGTTCCCCGGCTTAGACAGGAAATTCTCGAACGAAGGCTTCTCGATCTCTTCCATTTCCCCCGAGCTGCGATACCCGGGATCCAGATAGTCCTGGAAGAACGAGCCAAAATCGATCTCCTCAAAGGGATCTTTCTTCTCGTCCGCGATGGTCGCGGGACCTTCTTCGGTGGTTGCCTTGGCGGCTAGCCGGTCGCGTTCTTCCTCCTGGCGTCCGACGTCATCGAGCAACGGGACGGCGTCTTCCAGTTCTTCCAGCACCGGGTTCTCGACCATCTCGGCATTAATCATGTCCTTGAGCTCAAGCTTGTTGAGCGCAAGCACCGATACCATCTGGACAAGGCCCGGCGTAAGAATCTGCCGCTGGGACAACTTGACGTTCAGTCTGTGCTGAAGCAGCACCATTTCTCCCTAAAAGTTCTCAGTTCCCGGTTCTCGGTCCATCCACCACTCTTGACTGCGTGTCCATCGTGCTGTGGAAATTTTAGCTTCTCATGCACCTAGGCTGATCGTATGGACACGAAAGGTCAATGCGTCTACGCCTTGGTAACTTGAAGCAGTTCCCAGTTGCCAGTTCCTAGTTGTTAGTTCCTAGTTGTCAGTTTTTGGATAAGCGGGGTTTCACTGAGAACTGAGAACTGGGAACTGAGAACTACACCAATGAGAAGCTTTCCCCCAAATAGACCCGCCGTACCTCCGGATCGCTCCCCAACTCCTCCGGCGTGCCGGAGCGGAAGATCCGCCCTTCGTTGATGATGTATGCCCTATCCACCACCGATAACGTCTCGCGGACGTTGTGATCCGTAATCAGGATCCCGATCCCGCTCGCCCTTAAATCTGAAATGATCTTCTGTAAATCCAAAACGGCAATCGGGTCTATACCCGAGAACGGCTCGTCGAGCAAAATAAACGTGGGGCTGATACAGAGCGACCGCGCGATTTCCACCCTCCGCCGCTCCCCGCCCGACAACGCATACCCGCGATTCTGCCGTATATACTCCAGTCCAAGCTGGTCAATCAGCTTCTCCGCCTTCTCCCGCCGTTCATGCCACGAAATCGGCTGAACTTCCAGAACGGCCAGGATGTTCTCCTCCACTGTCAGTTTGCGAAAAACCGAAGCTTCTTGGGGGAGATAGCTGATGCCGTACTGGCGCGCCCGTAAGTACATGGGAACGCTAGTGATATCTTCGTCGTCGTACAGCACTCGGCCGGTATCGGGAGAAATCAGACCTACGATGGCATAAAAGGAAGTGGTTTTTCCGGCGCCATTCGGTCCCAGCAGGCCCACCACCTCGCCCTGCAGAACCTGGAGACTCACTCCGTTGACTACGCGCCGGCGACGATAGGACTTGCCAATTTCGTCGGTGGCCAGCGTATGCATTTATCGTGCCACTTGCGTCCGCGTAACTGCCGGGGACTTTTCCCTTCCATCCACGAGCACCCTATCATCGTGTCTGTAGAAAGTCAACGAATCCCCCGTGGTTTTGCCTCGTTCGGCATCAAAAATGCTAGGAGGTCCGCTCGATGGTCCTCCCGTCAGCACAAACCTGTCGTCCGCCGACGTGTATACCATCCGGTCGCCCGTCGCATGACGCGTCGGCTGCGTGATCACCACATTCTCCTCGGCAATGATCCGGTCGATTTGCCCTGGACTTGCCGGGTTCGTACTGGCTTTCGACTGGCTCCGCGGCAGCAGAAACACCGTCATCTGCTGTCCCGTCATGGTCGCGTCCTCTTCCTTAGCCGTCACCCCGCCGTCCAGAAAAGCTCTCCGCTCCGGATCGACGTAGTGCAGACGCGCCGATGTGATCCGCACCGGAGTAACCTTCCCCCCCTTGTCCACCTGCACCAGCACCGTAGAAACCACCTGAGCCAGCGCTGGTGTGGGAGCAGTTTGTGTGGCAGCAGCTTGTGTGGGAGCGGGGCTCTGCCCCGCTCGCGTCTCCACCCCGTGAGCAAACAGAGAGCGGCGGTCGTGATCAAATTGCAGCACCGGAGCTTCCACCACATTGGCGTCCTGCCACAAGCGGGCATCGCCCGTGTACACCGCAATCGACGTGGAACGCTGTGCCGTCATACTGCGGCTGGTCACGTGGATCGGGTCGGACGACGCCAGCATACCGCCGTCCGGCTGCGCCTTTAGGTCGGAGTATGCGCTCTTGACGTTGCCTTCGGCCATGGCGTCACCGGTCGCCCGGTTCATGCGAATCACCTTGGCCGTCGTCGTCATGCCGCCGTCCACCGCCCGAGGCGATCCCGTCAGCACCACCAGTTCATCGGCCGTTGTGTACTCTCCGCGCTGTGCCCAAGCTTTTTGCGGGCCGTCGACGTAGGTGAACCCACCAGTTTGCGTGATCGACTTAACCCCACCCTCCGGCAAAAAGACGACATCCAGCACCCGGCTGGTCGATACGCGATCGGTCTGCACTCGATCTGTCTGCACTCGATCAGTCTGTCCCGGAGCGCCGGCCTTACTAGATCCGCCCTTGCTCGCGTCGTTCTTGCTCGCGTCAGTCTTGCTCGCGTCAATCAGGCTGCTGACAATTTTCGCGTCCGGTTCTCCATGCAGCGTCGCCAGGCGATTCTTCTCCGTGAATTTCGCCGTAAACTTGACCGCGGTCACCACCGTCTTCTGATTTGCCCCCGGCTGCGTGATCACGATCTGCGGCGGTCCGCCGGTCTCGGCATTCTGCAGCAGGCGGCCGTCTTTCACCATGAAGTCCATCACCGGGGCAGTCATCTCGACATCCTGACCTCGGTCTTGATCTCGCGCCCCTACCTTGGCCGGCGCGGCCACCGCGAGCAACGTCCCGCTCTTGCTGTTCTTCTGAGTCAGGCGCACGCCGTCTTCGGCATGAATCGTCTTCAGCAATTGTTGTCCGGCAGCACTATCGGAGAACTGCAGCGTAGCCCGCCCGGCATCAGCTTCGGCAGGCTGCGTTCCTTCCGTGTTAAGCCGCACGTTGCCCGTGAGAATGGCCTTGGTCAGCAGATTCCGAGTCCCCGTCAGGAACAGCTCGGCGCGATCGGAGCGCTCGTGCGTCTCCGAGCTTGCGGTTGCCGCATTTGGCGCTTCTGAGCTTAACGTTGCCACGCTGGCCGTTTTCGAGGTCAACGTTTTCGAGTTGGATTTGGATGAAGACGGCGCGCGCCCATGAATCTCGCTCCGCACGTCGCCCTCGGCCAGAATGTGGTCAACCGTGTTGTCCTCACGCAGGAAGAAAGTCGCCTGGTCAGACCAAGCTTCCTGCTGCTCCCGGGTCATGTGCACCGTGGTGAGAAGGACCTGATGCGGCTGCTTCGTAATCACGCCATGCTCCGCATTCAGATGGACCGGCTGCGGCCGTTGGACGGTCATTACCACCGCCGACAGCAAAGTCATCGTGCCCGTTTTGGCCACATATTGCAGGCCTACCGCGGAACCGAACGCCTGCGGCGTCTGAAACTCAACCTTGCCCGTGGCGGACGCGTCCCCCGTATTCTTGTTGAACACCATCCCGTCGGTTTCCAGGTGAAGCGGTTCTCTGATTTGCTCCGGAGGCGACTGGTCCGCATGACGTATGCCCTCGGGATTGGCTTCCAGGTCAATCAGCACCCGACCCTTCCCCGTCACATTGCCCGAGCCGGGATCGTACTCGAAGTGATCTCCGGCAATCCGGTCGAAGCGGCTGCCATCCTTGCCATAGACGACGATCTTGACGTTGTGCAGGTCCGACAGTCCGCCCGCTTTGAATTGCACCGCCTTCGAAGCGCTCACCGTGAACTGGGTGCGGCCTTCGATGGACTTGGAAATGGAAAAGCCGTCGGCCGTCTGCTGAATGTCCAAACCGAGCTTCGCGGGAATCGCGTGGACGGCCTTGCGCAGACTCCATTGCGCGTAGAAATACATCCCCGCAACGGTAGCAACCATCAGAATCGCGATGACGGCAAACCAGCGGCGCAGCCGTGAGACCGAAGGGGCCATTAGAGGCTAGTGTAACGCGCTTGCAATCCTTAGCAGCTTGCGGAAAAGCTCAAATTTGCGCGCTTTCGGGAAGGGCACGAGTTCCACTCGTGCCGCTACGCCATTAAGATACGTCCGCGCTTTAGCGCCTGCGGTCCGCCTTTCGCCAGCGCGACGACTTTTCCCGCAGCCTCTTAGCGAGCGGCATTCGCGGACAACTACTTAGCGGGAGCGTCACTTTCGAGACTAGTTCGTAAAAACTCCAGCACCTTCGGAATTGCGTCCAGCGAGGATTCCGCATCTCCTTTGGCCGTGCCTCCAAATCCTTTACCCCACATCGCGGTGTGCCACGTAGGAACGATCTCCGGTCGCCCCGCCAGGTGCCCGGCATGAGGATAGTCCAAGTGCTCAACTGGATATTGGAAATGGACAGTCTTAAGGCGAGTCGTAATCGCATTCGACATCACTGAGGAGGGCCAGACGCCGTCGTCATCCCCGGAAATGAGCAGCACCGGTCCGTGGGTTTGCTCGACTGGGATTGCCGACTGGATGGTTGTGGCCGGATTATAAATACTTCTCTGGGGTGCGGCATAGGCCAAAGGATGCCCTTGCCAAGTCCACGCAAAGCTCACCTGCAAGTCGTCACAACAGGCAGGATAGCGAACGTTCGCGGGCACATACGCCACCACCGCCCGAATGTGAGGGTACATGGAACCGAGTTGTAGGGCCAATTCTCCGCCGCGTGAAGTTCCGACGACCGCGATTCGGCCGGGCATTACTTCCGGTCGCTGCCTCAACCACGCGAGCGCGCGGCCAAAGTATTCCAATGGAATCGCTTCCAGCTGTTTCGGCAGGCCCTCATAGCGAAAGTAGGGCAATGCATACGCCGCGAATCCATGCGAGGCAAGCCATGCCGCTTTGCGCAGAGGGATGCCGCCTTCAGATCCCCCCACCACAAGTATCCCGGGAAAAGGTCCACTCGTGCCCGGTACAAAAAGCACGCCGTGAAGTTCTCCTTGGATCTTGATCTGGCGCACGCCGTCAGCGATGGCTAATTGCTTGAGTTGAGCATTCGCCGCGAGCGTGCCAGCTTCCAATAATTCAAATTGAACGATTTGAGGATTAACATCCTCCGGAGACTGGTACCGCGCTGCGTTCTTCTCCTCAGGCTTCATCGACCAAACCAGCCCCATCGCTGAAACTTCGTTGTACGAACCCTTCGCCGGGGCCTGGCGCGACACATCCACGGCTCCCTGTGCATCCGCCAGAAACTCGGCCTCCGAACTCCAATGATGTTCTGCTCCATCAACTAAAGCGGCTCGGATGGTGACGCGCTGGTTTGGCTGCAATCCGCTCGCGCGGATTACAACGACTTCATCGGAGAGCGCTTGGGCGGGAGTAATTTCAAGCTTTTGGGCAAAAAGAGTGGGAGATCCACCCGCAAAAAGACAGGCCGCAAGAAATACTTGGAACTTCATAGATCGATTAAAATAGATCGATTAAACCCGTCGCACCAGCGTCCCCGCCAGCAGATCGTGCAGTCCCTGCTTGCGCTCGGTAAACGCAACCATGATGTAGCCGATGCCCAGGATCATCGCCGAAAGCCACTTAGCAAAATGCCTGCCCGTCGCTTGCCCGAACGAGATTCGGTTGCCGTTCAGATCGGTAACCTTCATGCCAAAGATCATCTTGCCCAGCGTCGCCTGGTACGACGAGCTTTCCATAAAAGCCTCGTACAACCAGGAACCAAACACCAGCAGGATCAGGGTGACGCCACCACCCAAAAGAGCCAGCCCTGCATGAGGAAGGCCGCTCATCATCCCAGCCATCCCCAGACCCCCAAAAACCAGTCCCACGGGAGCCACCACCACCCGCAGAATGACGCTGTCAATAATGAATGCAACCGCCCGAATCCAGAACCCTCCGTAACCAACTCTCATCGCCGACGCGACCGGCGGATAAGCTGCTGCTGGATAGACCGGGGCCGGGTTGGGCGAGGCAGCGATCGGCGAAGCTAGACCCGGCGATGGAGTCGTGGAGGTTCCACAACGACTACAAAACTGAGCGCCCGCGGCATTTTGTGCGCCGCACTTGTTGCAGAAGAAAGTTCCGTTCATGCCCGGCACTATAAAGATGGATTGCCTTCTTGTCAAAGACTGGCAAGCGTAGGGACGGCCGCCCTCGGCCGTCCAACCCGAGCGCAGCTCGGGAGCCGCTCCCACGTGGACTCACCGCACCCGCACCACGTCGCGCAAAGTCAGCTCCAATCCGCCAAATTCCGGATGGTCGTTCATGCCAAGCGAGTAGGCGATATCCAGCCGGTCTCCAGCCAGCAACTGCAAGCCGTCACAGGATTCCCTGAGTCCCCATCCCATCGCCTTATAAGCGATGTTATCGCGCCACGATGATGACGGTTGTCCGGATAAGGCTTGTGTGGTGGCGGGGCGGAGCCTGTCCTGAGCGGAGTCGAAGGACCCCGCCGGGGCGGGGCGGAGCCTGTCCTGAGCGGAGTCGAAGGACCCCGCCGGGGCGGGGCGGAGCCCCGCCCCCACACCATCTCGTTTCGGAATCGCAGCCGCGTCGGGATGGCACCGCGGAGTGAAATCCGCCGTCGCCGCCGCAGCCGCGCCATTAGCAGCTTGAGCCACGCGCAGACGCACATGCTTATCCTTCACCGCCTGCGGAGGCGCCATCAGCCGCACCGCACGTGCCGCGAAAACGGGCTCGCGATTTTCCATCCCGAAAGGTTCCAGCAAAACCAGCGCCCGGTAAAGTTCCGGCGTAACTTCTCCCAGAGGCAGCTCGCGATCGAACTCCAGCTGCGGTTCGAAATCGGCAGCACTGAGCCGGGCGCGCGCGTACCTATCCAGATGCGCGCGCAGCTTCTCCACATTCGCGCTGGGCAGCGCAAAGCCGACCGCGTGCGCGTGTCCGCCATAGCGTGAAAACAGTTCGGGGCACGATTCGATAGCATGCAGCAGATGAAACGCCGGAATCGATCGTCCCGACCCATGCGCCTCTTCACCCTCACGCGAGATGACGAGCGTTGGCCGCCCATGCCGTTCCACCACCCGCGACGCGGTGATGCCAATCACACCGCGATGCCAGCCTTCGCCATCCACCACCACGCAATACGCTTCGCGCAATGCCGGCTCGTCCTCCAGCCGACGAAAAATGCTGTCCATGATCCGCCGCTCTTCTTCCTGACGCGAGGCGTTGAGCTGATCAAGCCGCCCGGCAATCGTCCGAGCCCGCTCCATGTCCTTCTCGTTGAAAAGATCGACCACATCGCGAGCCACATCCATGCGTCCGGCCGCATTCAACCGAGGCGCGATGCGGAAGCCAACCTCGGTCGCCGTCAGCGCCCGTCCGTCGCCAAGCTTCGCAACTTCCAGCAGCGCCTTCAGTCCCACATTTACCGGACGACGCAGTCCCTGCAATCCCAGCTTCGCGAACACCCGATTTTCGCCCAGCAACGGGACGGCGTCGGCGATAGTCGCAATGGCCACGACTTTCATGAACGACATCAACAGCCGCGATTGATCTTTTAAATCCAGCCGCCGCTGCATCAATCCCTGCGCCAGCTTGAAGGCCACGCCCGCGCCGCACAAATACTTGCAGGGATAATCGCATCCGTTTTGATTGGGGTTAATAACCACCAGCGCCTGCGGAACACCGTCCATCCCCGGCAGGTGATGATCGGTGACCACCAGATCCACTCCCGTGCGGCGCGCCGCTTCAGCTGCGGCGAAGGCGCGGATGCCCGTATCCACGCTGATGATCAGCCGCACGCCATCGGCGGCGGCGCGCTCGATCACCTCGTCGCGCATGCCATAGCCTTCGCGGATGCGATGCGGCACATGAAAATCAGCCGTCCCGCCGCAAAGTTCAATGGCCGTCTTGAGTATGACGATCGCCGTCGTGCCGTCGGCGTCATAGTCGCCGTAAATCAGAATTTTTTCTTTGCGTTCCAAAGCCGCTTCCAGCCGGTCGAGCCCCGATTTCATCCCACTCATCCGCAAAGGGTTATGGAGATCACCCAACTCCGGCGAAAGAAAACGGTCAGCTGCCTCCGGTTCGTCGATGCCACGACCAACCAGCAAATCGGCAAGCACCGGCAAAGCCGAAGCAGAGATTTTCAGCTTGGAATCCTGCAGTGCCGCTGCCAGCACCCGGGCTCTCGGAGAATTCACCGTATTGGAGATCCATCGCATGGGCAGAACCAGAGTAGCAGCAAGGGAAGTGTCAGGTGCTAGGTCTCAGGTGTTAGGTGTTAGGTGTTAGGTGTTAGGTCTCAGGTGTTAGGTGTTAGGTGTTAGGTCTCAGGTCTCAGGTCTCAGGAAAGTCAGCATCAGTTTTCAGTTCCCCGTCACAGCCTTTCCTGAGACCTAACACCTGACACATGGGCCACTCACGAATCCACCGAGATTGCCGATAGAAACAGAACGGGGAAATCCGATGACTCCGGCAACGCGCACATCCACATCCAAAGCGGCGCAAACAATGGAACTACGGTGGGATCCAGACAGGATTCCACCCTTCCCGGCGATCGCGCTGAAGGCGCTAAAGCTTATGGCGGGCACGGACACGTCCTTGCCTGAACTCTGCGATCTGATCCGCTCCGATCCCGCCTTCTCGACTTCGGTTCTCCGCATCGCCAATTCACCACTGGTTGCCTTTTCCAGGAATGTTACCAGCATGCTCCAGGCATCGATGCTGCTCGGCTTCCAGCGACTGCGGGGCTTGGTAATAACGGTCGCTCTGAAGGCATATCTCAAAGGCGCGTTCACCCCGCTAATGAAGTCGTGCTGGCAGCACAGCCTCGCTTGCGCGACGATCGCCGAGCGCAATGCGCAGTGGTCCTTATTGGACAAAGAGTTCGCTTACACGGCAGGCATTCTGCACGATCTTGGACGAGTGGCTCTGGTCACGGTCATGCCCGAGGCCTACGCTCGCGTCGTCGAGTGCGGAGCGGACCAACCCCAGGATCTTCTTGAGATCGAACGGGAGTTCTGCGGAATCGATCACTGCCAGGCCGGACGCTCGCTGGTGACGGCCTGGAATCTTCCCGAAGCGTTCCTCGATGTTACTGCCCGCCATCACGATCCGGGCGCCCGCTTGCCGGGCACAGCCGCATTGCTCCCGCTCAGCTGTGCGTTGGCGGATGCGCTCGGGTTCGCCGTAGTCCGCTGCCGCTCCCCTCGCAGCTATGCCGAGATTCTCGCCGGGTTTCCCGAGCGAGCGCGAACGCGCTTCCCAGCCGATGCCAAAGAATTTGCCTTGGAAATCGCAAACGAGATCAAAATGATTGAGTCGGCGTAAGCAGAAACAGCCCCCAGGACTCTTACCGCTCCTCGTCCTGGTCGGGCTCATCGATCATGAATCCGCCGCCATCGTCCGCCAGTTCGCGCAGGTGTTGATAATGTTCGTACCACTCAGTGCCCGCTTCGAAGACAAAGACACATCCCTGATACGCCCATCCCAGCTGCACGAAGCCGGTCTTGCCGACATAAGCCTTCAGCCAGCGGCTTTCTTCCAGATCTTCTTCGCTTCTGTAATCGCTGTCGGCCAGCAGATGCGACAATCGCTCCAGCTCCTCGCGCTCAAGCGCCCAGGAATGCATGGTCAGAAAGGGCGCGCCTGTGGATTTCGCCAGTTCCACAAAATCCTTCCAGCCGTCCGGATTCTGCTCCGAATCCCATAGCACGCTCGGAACCTCTTCGCATTCGACGTAACCAAAGAAACGGCGCATGCCCAGGCCTTCAATAAAGGCCGTCATATCGTCTTTCATGCCCGTCAGGTCGTCTGGATGTGGAGACATGAAATCGTAATTATTGTACGGCTTGCGCGAGTCAGCCGCCACTCATGGAAAGGAAAGTCGCTGGTCGTTAGTCGTTAGTCGTTGGCAAATCCTTTCGGCGAAGTGTTGCTCGGCCTGTCGATGCGAGTTGAGGAGCTGGCGAACGGCTAACGACCAACGACCAGCGGCCAACGACTAGCGACCAGCGAACGACTAACGACCAACGACCGCCTCGCTGTGTTAGACTCTACGTTCACAAAAAAGCGCTTCCATCATGCTCTTTTCCAAAGAATACGTGGGCTATCTCGCCCGCGAAGTCTCCAAAAAACTGGTGGCCAGCGGCCTCATCGAGACCAAGGCGATGCCTGCTCTCAATGAGAAGGTGCACGCCGCTCTGCTCGAAGAGCTGGCGCTCGAAGACCGCATTAACGACGAAGTGCGCGTCATCCTCGAGGCTTATTCCGAGGAGATGCAGAAGAGCGGCGCCAATTACCAGGAGATGTTCCGCAAGGTGAAGACCGAACTGGTCAAGAAATACAAGGCCGTTCTTTAATTGGTTGCTGAGGCCCTTAAGCTTTGTATCAGGGCATCGCTTTAGCGATGCCGTAAGTTTTTTTTTGAATTGAAAAGCCCCTTTAGGGGCTATGAGGATGCCCCTGCCGTGCGATTGAGCCGCGACAAAGTCAACAAACTCGCCCACGTCGTCACCGACGCCGTGGCCGACCTGGATGAGGTCGAGTTTATCGAGGACCGCAACACCATCCGCCTCGAAGTCCGCAAAATTCTCGAAGAACTCTTCCTGCAGGAAGCCCGCATCGACCAGGCTGCGCGCCAGAAAATCGAAAGCCAGCGGCGCACCATCATCGAGGGCTCCGAGGAATGGTCGATCCTCTACCGCAAGTACTACAACGACGAAGTAAAGAAGCTGGGACTGTAAGTACTCCGTACCCAGCGGCCAGTTGCCAGTTGCCAGTACCCAGCCTCAGAATAGCAGTCCGGACAGTTCCGCCGTTCTTTTACTCTTTTTCCAGGCGCTGTACTAACTGGCAACTGACTGCTGGCAACTGGCAACTGACTTCATGGACCGCATCGTCTTCGAATCCGTTGGCAAGCAATTTCGCCATCGCCCCGCTCTGTTCAATTGGCTGGGACGGGAGCGCCGCGGCGAAACCATTGCCTTGCAAGACGTTTCTTTCGCGGCCGCGCCCGCCGAAGTCCTGGCGCTGCTAGGCCCCAACGGCAGCGGAAAAACTACCGCCCTCAAGCTCACCTCGACCATGCTTCTGCCCGATGCCGGAGCGGTACGCGTGGGCGGCTTTGATGCCCGGCGCGATGCCGGCGCAGTCCGGCGGCAAGTCGGCATCGCGGTCGCGGCCGAGCGATCCTTTTTCCCGCGTCTCTCCGCCTGTGAGAATCTCGAATTCTTCGCCTCCCTCGACGAAGTCTCGCGCAGCGAGCGAGCGCCCAGGATCAAGGAGGTTCTTCGCGATACCGGGCTGGAAGAGCAAGCCGACACCCTGGTCATGAAGTTTTCCAGCGGCATGTACCAGCGGCTGGGCATCGCGCGCGCGCTGGTCAAGCGCCCCAGCGTGCTTTTGCTCGACGAACCGACGCGCAGCCTCGATGCTGCCACTACGGCCCACTTCTGGACCACGATCCGTGCCCTGGCGCAGCAACACACCACCGTTCTGCTCGCCACCCACAACTTCGCGGAAGCTGCCGCCCTCGCCGATCGTCTGCTGCTGCTGCATCGCGGCAAACTGTTAGCCGATCGGTCCTTGGCCAAAGGCGAAAACGCCGAAGCATTGCGGTCTTTCTACTTCCGCACGACCGGCGAGATCGATGAGAGCAGTTTGTGATGTGTGATATGTGTGATTAGAGATTTTGTAATGTGGTAATCGGGCAATTTTGCAATTTAGAACCTACTGAAAAACAAACTGAAGTGGGCGGTTAGATTACCAAATTACCCGATTACAAAATTACCAAATTTCGCTCTCATGCCTTCGACCCTCGACAAGCTCCACGCCATCCTGCGGCGCGATCTGCTAACGGCGATCCGCCACCGCAGCGGGTTCATCGTGACCCTGGTCGGAGTGTTCACCGAATTGGCGGCCTTCTATTTTCTCTCCCGCGCCATCGGTCCCGGCTTTCGACCCGATGGCCTCGCTTACTTCCCATTCCTCATGGTGGGCACCGGCGTCTACACTTTCTTCGTGATGAGCGCGCAAGCCTTCCTGAGCGCGGTGCAGGAAGCGCAGCAGACAGGAACGCTGGAAGTGCTCATGACCACCTCCACCGCCCCAGCCGAACTAGTCATCCTCAGCTCCATTTCCGCTTTTGCCGGAAACCTGGTCAATCTTCTGGTTTATCTTTTCGCGGGAGTGGCCGTCTTCCGGGCATCGATCCATGCCAACTTTCTGTCGTGCCTCTTGGTATTGATTTTTTCTCTGGCCATCGCCCTGGCCCTGGGGATCGCAGCCGCCGCGCTTCAGGTTGCATTCCAGAAAGGCTCGGCTCTTTTGTGGCTGCTCGGTTCCGGACTCTGGTTTCTGAGCGGAACCATGTTTCCGATCCAGAGCTTGCCCCGCCCGCTCGAACTGCTCGCGCGCGCCGTTCCTTTGACTTACGCCATCGATGGCATGCGCCGCGCGCTGCTACAGGGACAATCTGTGATGGCGATGGCTCCAACCCTGGCGGTTCTGGCCGGGTTTGGCGTGGTCCTGCTGCCGCTTGCGCTCGGCGCCCTGGCGCTCAGTTTGCGCCGCGCGCGGCAGAATGGAACCCTTTCATTCTATTGAGGACACCGATGCGCTTTCTTCCGATTGCGGCCCCATCGTGTTGGCACCAGTGAAAGTCGTGTAGTACACTGCTGTTACTCTTATCAAAACTGGGGGATGAGTCAGCTTCGGCTGGCTTAACACTTATGAACGACGATCGGGCCCCTAACCAGAAGCGGCAACACCCGGCAGACGCGGGTAGGGCAAAGAAGCCCTACCAGAAGCCGGCTTTCCGCTACGAACGGGTTTTCGAAACGCAAGCTCTATCTTGCGGCAAGGTGATCGCTACCCTTCCCCTATGCCAGAGCTCGACCAAAACCTCCTGACGCAGCAGAACACCACGAGTGCACCCGACTCGTGCTGGAGCGCGCAACGTTCTGCTTTGGCGGCAGACGCTTTGCGTCACAGTGGTCGTTTGCGTCTGCGCGTTCACGGGGAAAGCATGCTGCCCAGTCTGTGGCCCGGCGATATGGTCGAGATTGCAAGCTGCTCGCTCCAAGACGTCCGGCCTGGCGAGATCGTACTTGCCCTGCGTGAAGGCCGCCTCTTCCTGCATCGCCTCGTCGCCACAAAACCAGACGGCTTCGTCTTGCGCGGCGACTCCATGCCCGGTCCCGACGCTCAGTTTCCTGGCGAAGCACTACTAGGCCGGCTTGCGCCGGATGCCCAAAAAGAACGAAGAAACTCGGCGCTGTCTCGCCCTCTTGGGCTGCTGTTTTGCCATTGCGGCATGGCGCGCCGCCTTGCTCTGAAACTTCGTAGCCGCCGACAAGCGCAGGCGCGCGAGTTCCACGGCGCAGGAACCTCGTAATGACCGAGCCGCGACAAGTCGCGTGTGTCGAGATAGGAGGCATTCCGATTGCTCTCGCCACCTCGGACCAGCCTTTTCTCGATCTGCTGCGCCGGCGTTATGACGGCTTCCTCAGTTCTTCGCGTCCCGAGTTTGAACTTGAGTTTGATCTCATTTCCGCAGGATCGGCTTCCGCTGACGACGTTCGCGTGCGCCGCAATACTGACGCTGACCAGTGGATCCTGGAGCGTGGAGACTTCCGCGCCCGCTGGGACCCGCGCACCGGACGAGGCCGGGTGCGCCAAAATGCCAACCCCTATTCTCTCGATTCCGTGCTGCGCATTCTGCACAGCCTGATCCTTGCCGAGCGCGGCGGATTCCTGCTCCACGCCGCCAGCGCCATCTGCGAAGGCCGCGCATATCTATTCTCGGGCGTCTCCGGAGCGGGCAAAACCACCATGACGCGCCTCGCGCCGCCCAACATCACCCTGCTGACCGACGAAATTTCTTACCTGCGCCCGAGCCCCGGCGGGTATGCCGCATTCGGCACTCCTTTCTCCGGAGAGCTCGCCAAAGCCGGCGAGAACTGTACCGCTCCGGTCGCCGCTCTTTTCTTCCTGGAGCAGGGTCCGGAGAATAAGATCGACGAGTTGCCGCCGGCGGAAGCGGTGCGCCGCCTCATGCGCAATATTTTGTTCTTCGCCGAAGACCACAATCTGGCGGAAAAGCTGCTCGCTACCGCCTGCGATTTTGTCGCCAGGGTTCCCATTCGCCGCCTGACGTTCTATCCTGATACCAGGGTGTGGGACCTAGTTCGGAATTTCGACCGAAATTTCAAACGAAAATTCGAACCCGATTTCGACCGCAACTTCGTCGGTAACTTGAAGGAGGTGCCCGAGCATGCCTGAAAATTGCATTTACATTGCTCGCAGCTCCGCCATTGCGGCGCGCGCGCTGGCTGGCGAAATGATGGTCATGAACTCGGCCGATTCCACCTTCTTCACCCTGAACGAGGTCGCCTCCGCCATCTTTCAAGCTGCCGACGGCCGCACTCCTCTGCGCGACATCGTCCGCGATCGGGTCTGCGGCCAATTTGACGTCGATCCCGAACAGGCCCAGGCCGATGCCGAGCAATTCATCACCGAACTTTCCAGCCACGGAATTCTTCTCGTTTCCAATCAACCCCTGTCGTCACAGACGAGCCGGGAGACGCCCCGATGAGCCTGATGAGCGAAGTCGGCCAGAAGGCATTCAACCTGGGCGTGCCGATCGCCGTGCACATGGATGTCACCTATCGCTGCAACGAGCGCTGCGTCCATTGCTATCTCGATCACGACGACCACGGCGAGCTCACCACCGCCGAGATCAAAGACACACTCGACCAGCTGGCCGAGGCCGGCGTTTTCTTTCTCACCTTCAGCGGCGGCGAGGTCTTTATGCGCCGCGACTTCTTTGAGATCGTCGAACACGCCCGCCGTCTCATGTTCAACGTCAAGATCAAGACCAACGCGGTCATGATTCACGAAGAGGAAGCGCGGAGAATTCGTGAACTCGAGGTAGACAGCATCCAGATCAGCGTCTACTCCCATCGTGCGGAAGTGCACGATGCCATCACTAAGCTGCCGCACTCGTTCGAGCGCACCGTCGAATCCATTCGTTTCTTGCGCGAGCAAGGGCTGCGCGTCACCATCGCCAATGTCCTGATGACCGTAAATTCCTCCGATCATGGCGGAGTGCAAAAACTGGCCGCCGAACTCGACGTACAGTACACGCTCGATCCCACCATCACGCCCATGATGGACGGCGACACCTCCGTTCTCGCGCTCCGTATTCCGGGAGAGGAACTGCCCGACGTTTTCCATAATCCGTCGCTGGTCGCAAACCAGGAAGAGTACTGCGCTCCTCCAAAGCCGCCCTCCGCGCAGGATCTTGAAGGTTACTCGTGCAGCGCGGGCCATTCTTTCTGCTACATTTCGCCCTACGGCGACGTTTTCCCCTGTGTGCAGTTTCCGCTTCCCACGGGAAACATCCGCCAGCAGAGGTTTCTGGACATCTGGAATTTTTCTCCGCAGATGAAAGAAGTCCGCTCCATCCAGGCCAAAGACTTGACCGTCTGCTCGTCCTGCTCCCACGTCAGCAGTTGCAGCCGTTGTCCTGGGTTGGCCTACATGGAAGGAAGTATGCGCGGTCCATCCACCGCGGATTGCGAAAAGTCGTTCTACCGGACCGGCGTCCCCACGGCGAACATGCTGCGCCAGGGGCTGTCGAAACCCCGCACGTTTTCAGGCAATAGCACCCCCCTCATTCAGATTCGGCCCGTAGCCGTCCCCGCGTGATCAATGGTTTGGTGCGTGACTTACACTGGCGGCACGAGGAGTTCGTCGAATGACACTCGAAGAAATAGAAAAGCTCTTACCGAACGGTCTACATGACGCGCAGATCCAACGGATGACAAGACACTATGAGAGTGCCGAACTCGCGCTGAAAGTAAGGGTTCTTGTCGGCCTGCCAAACCAGCCTCGCCCTGACAGGACCAGCTATCGAACGGCCGGCATCGTGTTCCGAAGAGTCTAGTTTTGCGCGGTCGAACTTCCACAGCCTGATTCTGCCTTCCAGCATCCGAGGAGCCTCTGGTTTTCGTATGAGAGGATGCCCTCGAATGTGATACCCGACAGCCTTGCGAAAACGCTTCCAAAAGGAACGCAGTGCTATTCGCTGTTTGTCCGGGAGTGGATGTCGGAAATGCATGTTGCTGCTCAAGATGTTGCCTTCTCTTGGTCTGATTGCGCAGAATCCACAACAAACACAGACAACAACGTCCCCACGAACACGGTATAGCGATCCCATCGTAGATGAGGCCACAAAAGAAATACGTAGGGTAGGTTCGCCTTAGGACGTTACTTGATGTGCCCGGCCGCAGTCTGGCTGCGCTTTAAATCGACGACCGCCTCCAAGGCGGCCAGTTGCTCCAGAATACGCTGCAAGGCCGCGCGGACCTCGTGCGTCGCTTCCGTGAACTTTACCGCCGCTCCAATCCCCATGTCCATGCGCACCACCTCGCCTTCTATCGAAACGTTCGTGTGCTCGTGCGAGAAGGTGAGTTGCAGCTGCGATCCTGGCATCAGGATTCCAGCCGTTTCGACATAGCAGCCGCCCAGGCTCAGGTTGGTAACAATCCCGAGTGCCGCGGGCTGGCCTTTTCCAGAAATTTCGGTGGTGAGCCGGCCCCGCACCCGCGGATAAAGACGGCGGTTCTTCGGAGTGGCCTGGCTGCGCTTTTGCAGATACATGCGCTTGTCGGCTTCCGATAGGATTTTTTCCGCATCCATCCCGTCTTCGGGATATACCGCCTTGCCCACGCTCAGCGACAAAATGTCTTCGTTGCAGATGTCCTTGCCCGCCTGTTGCGCCAGGTCTCGCATCTGTTCCGCCTTGCGCATGGCAGCTTCAGCTGTAAGTCCAGGAGCGATGACCACGAATTCGTCGCCGCCCATCCGCGCCACGTAATCGTACTCACGGCTGGTTTCCTTCAGGGAGTGGGCAAACAGCCGCAGCACGCGGTTCCCTTCCAGGTGTCCGAAGCGGTCGTTGATCTGCTTGAACCCGTCCATGTCCGCCACCATGACGGTCAGCGTTTTGTTGTCGCGTTTGCAGCGCGCCATTTCCCGGTCGAGCTGCAGGAATAGCGACCGCGCATTGGGCAGACCGGTCAAGTAGTCGGTCACCGCGGAGCTCTCCGCCTGCTCGTACTTCACCGCGTTCTCGATCGCCAGCGCCATCTTGGAACTCACCGCCAGCAGAATACGCAAATGGTCGGAGGTAAAGAAATCCTTCTCCGCGTGGTATAACGCAACCACGCCCACCACACCCTGCAAGCCCTCGAGTGGAACCGCTAGCGCTGAGTTCAGCGTGCTGTACTTTGAGCTATCGTTCAGGTAGCCGGGCTCGACTGAAGGATTGCCATTCAGGATCGGTTTCAGGTTTTGCGCTACCCAACCCGAGAGCCCTTGTCCCATCGGAATGCGCAGGGAAGCAAACAACCGGAAGTTGTCGCCATTCACATATTCTGGCACCAGTTCATCGCCATGGCGCACATAGATGGCAATCGCGTCGTAAGGCATCGCCCGGCGCAGCTTCACCGCGAATACCGAAAGCGTTTCGCCCAGACTGAGCGAAGCCCCCAGATCCTGGCTGAGTTCGAACAGAGTCTGCGCTTCCTGCCGCGCCGCGGCGATCGAACTCAGAAAACTGCGTTCTGGCGACTGGCGCTGGCCCTGCGCCTCGAATCCGGCGGCTGGCTTAATGGCAGGTCTTGCATTCGCGTGCGTCTCTTCGACCTCGACTCCTGTGGACAACCTCTGTTTCCCCAAACTGTCGGTCCGCTGGTGAACTAGCTGCTCCAGTTCCACATATTTCCGTTCCAGCACCTTGACCACTTGCGGATCAAACGACTTCCCCGATTCAGCCACCAGCCGTGCCATCGCTTCATTCAGCGGCAGCGCCCGCCTATATTGCCGATCCGAAGCCAGCGCGTCCAAGAAATCGACCGCCGACAGGATGCGGGCGCCAATCGGAATCTCGGTCCCCTTCAAACCCACGGGATAGCCGGTTCCGTCGAACTTTTCGTGATGGGCCCGAACAATGGGCACGACCGGATACGGAAATTGCACCCGTTCCAGAATTTCCGCTCCCACCAGCGGATGAATCTTCATTTTTTCGAATTCTTCCGGTGTCAGGCGCCCCGGTTTCGAAATGATGTGCTCGGGAATCGCCAGCTTCCCAATGTCATGCAGCAACGCTGCGGCTTGCAAGGCCGCCATTTCGTCTTCCTCAACACTGAGTTCCTTCGCCACCTCGACGGCGTAGACGCGAACTCTCTGCAGGTGATCGTGCGTCGTCTGATCCTTGGCCTCGATGGCCAGCGCCAGCGCCTCAATCGTGCGCATATGCAAATCCGCCATCTCTTCCACGTGCCGCTTCTCGTCCGCCAGCTTGCCCAGGTATAAGCGATAGGAACGATAGATGAGGTACACCACCGGAAGCGTCAGCAACGACGTTTGCCAATCGGTGAAGCCGTGCAGCCAGCTGATCATGCCCACCACACCCGCACCCACCAGGTAGTAGGGGAAGCTCCAGAAGTAGCACTCAGACCAGATCTTTCGCAGCGATCGGCGCTCGGTCAACGAGATGACAGCCGCCACCGGAAGCGTATTACCCACAAAGTAAACGGAGGCCGCCAAAAATAACGATGTGGAGGGGTTATTCACCGCGCTGTGCGACAAGGCGTAGCGATAGGTCACAAAGGTCAACGCGATGGCCAGCGCGGTCGAGCAAACGTTGAAGGCGACTTGAATTGGATTCAGACGCTCGCGGTCAAAACACTGCACCAGCACCGCCGCGCAGCCCATCGCCATGGTTTCCGGCAAACTCAGTTCCAGGACACCCAGCAGCAGGAATAGAAAGTTGACCGACATCGTTCCGGTAATCGCGGGCAGGTTCACCTTGAGCCGCGAGGCGGCTAGCGCAATTACCAGATAACAGAAGAATTTGAGCGGATTCTGGCTCCTGCCGTGCAAGACCGAATAGGTCATGACGGTCGTCCCGCAGAGTACGACCACGGCGATAAAAACGCGTGGCGCGACGCTGATGTCCCCCCAGGATTGAGGGCGAGTTTTCATTCCGGACGCACTCCTGCTGGGAAGCCGCGTGGCCATTCCCCGGGGACAAAATAAAGCGAACAACTCATTGATAACAGGCACCGGACCGGCGGGAAAGGATTCGGCTATTTGGAGGGAAACTTCCGTAATGGAGGATAGTGACCCTCTGGCCCTGCTTCGCCCCTCCGCAAGCCGCTCAGACAACCCTTAAGCCGTAGAAAAGACTGCTCCAATCGCCTTTTCGGCGACCCGCTCACCAATGTGTGAACTTATCCCCCTCGGCATCGTAATAAGTGAAAGCCGATGGTGCAGTTTGAATCGGTTTTGAAAGGGCACGGCTTCTTCACAGCTCGCGGAGAAAACTCGGACTTCTCACGAATCGGACTTCTCACGAAGGGGAAGGGCACGAGTTTACTCGTGCCGTAAAGCCATTCAATATGTGTCCGCGCTTTGCCGCCCGAGGTGCGCTTTCGCGCCGTCAGCGACTTTTTCCGCGGCATCTTCAGCCGTGCCGTAAGCATCGTATTTCATTGCGGTTTAGCCGCTGAGCAACGGCGATTTTCAAACTGCACGACCCGCAAGCCGCGTGGTTTGACTTGCCCAAACTCTCGGCCTAACATGAATAACTCTCTCCCCAGGAGTGTTCGCCGGGCATCGGCCAAACTATGATCGGCCAGACATTATGATCGGCCAGACCATGATCGGCCAGACCGTCTCCCACTACCGTGTCCTCTCGCAGGTCGGCGGCGGAGGGATGGGCGTTGTTTACGAAGCCGAGGACGTGAACCTCGGCCGCCGCGTCGCCCTCAAATTCCTGCCGCCGGAAACGGAAAAAGATCCTCTCGCGCTCGACCGTTTTCAACGTGAAGCGCGAGCCGCTTCCGCTCTCAACCACCCGAATATCTGCACCATCTACGAGATTGCCCAGGACAATGGCCGCCACTTCATCGCCATGGAGTTGCTCGAAGGCGAGACGCTCAAGAGCCGTATCCAGGCCCAGCCCCACGGCCAGCCCATGGAACTTGAGCAGTTGCTCGAACTCGGCACGCAGATCGCCGACGCGCTAGACGCCGCCCACGCCAAGGGAATCATCCATCGCGACATCAAACCCGCTAACATTTTCGTAACCAGCCGCAATCAGGCCAAGGTCCTCGACTTCGGACTAGCCAAACGCACCGGCAAGGCTTCCATCCATTCTGACGTCACCATCAGCTCCGCCGCGACCGTGGACGAACCCTTCCTGACCAGCCCCGGATCGACCGTCGGCACCGTGGCCTACATGTCTCCGGAACAGGCGCGCGGCAAGGATCTCGACACCCGCACTGACCTGTTTTCATTCGGAGCCGTCCTCTATGAGATGGCCACCGGCGCGGTGCCCTTTCGCGGCGATACCTCCGCCGTTATTTTCGACGCCATTCTGAATCGTCCTCCGCTGGCGGCAATGCGCGTGAACCCGGAATTGCCTCTGCATTTTGAGGAAATCCTGAACAAGCTGCTGGAAAAAGATCGCGACCTGCGCTACCAGAGCGCCGCCGACGTGCGCTCCGATTTGAAGCGCCTCAAGCGCGACTCGGAATCGGGCACTATATCCGCGGCATCCTCCAGTTCTTCCACCCGTGTTCGCCCGGTTGCGGCGCCCACGCGCAAGCTGTCGCCGTGGCTGATCCCCGCCTTGATCGTCGCGCTCGTCGCCGCCGGCATTGGTTTCGTGTTTCTCAAGCGCGGCCACGCGCTCACCGAAAAAGATTCGATCCTGATTGCTGATTTCGTAAACACCACCGCCGACCCCGTCTTCGATGGCACGCTCAAGAAAGCGCTGGCCGTCGATCTGGAGCAGTCCCCGTATCTGAACGTCTTCCCCGACCAGAAGATCCGCCAGACTTTGCAGTTCATGGGGCGCAGCCCAGGCGACCGCATCACCGGCGATGTCGGCCGCGAAATCTGCCAGCGCGACGGCATCAAGGCCATGCTGAACGGCAGCATCGATAGCGTCGGCGGCCAGTACGTCGTCACTCTGGAAGCGACCAACGCCGCCTCCGGCGATTCGCTCGGACGCCAGCAAGCTCAAGCCGACAAAAAAGAAGATGTGTTGAACGCGCTGCACAGCGCCGCCAGCAAACTGCGCGGTCAACTCGGCGAATCCTTGTCCATGGTGCAGAAGTACGACATGTCGCTGTCGCAGGCCACCACTTCTTCGCTCGATGCGCTCAAGGCACTGACTCTCGGGGATGCCCGGCATGCCACGGGCGACGAATTTGGCGCTGTTCCCAATTATCAGCACGCCGTTGAGATCGACCCGAACTTCGCCATGGCCTATGCGCGCCTGGGCACCGTCTATGGCAATCTGGGGCAGACCGAGTTATCGGAGCAGAATCGCCAGAAGGCCTTCGAGCTTCGCGATCGCGCCAGTGAACGCGAGAAGCTTTACATCATGTCACACTATTATGCCGATAGCGGCCAACTCGACAAAGGCATTACCGCGTACCAACTTTATTGCCAGACCTACCCGCGCGACCCTGCCCCGTTCACCAATCTGGCAATCATTTATAACCAGCTTGGACAATTCGACAACGGGCTGGAGAACGCCAAGCGCGCCATGGAACTGGACCCGGACATGCTGAACTCATACAGCCAGGTTGCCTCGGCTTACGCCGGGCTGAACCGGATCGAGGAAGCGCGCGCCACCATCAACAGCGTATTCCAGCACAAGGGGTCGACCAAGGCCTTCCATGTTTTTCTGGCTTCCCTGGACTGGTCCGAAGGCAAAGACAAACTTGGCGACATCGAGAAGGAACTTCAGGCAGCTGCCGACGGCGACCAACCCGGCGCCGTTTTGGAGGTTCTGTCTTTCCGCCTGCGCATGGCCGGCGCTCGCGGGGAGATGCACCAGGCGCGGGATTTCGCGCGCCAGGTTGAAGATGCGCAAGATCGTCTCCAACTCAAAGGTCGAGCGAACGTCGAGGCGTTTCTTTCTACCGTCGAAGCCGTAGTCGGCAATCGCGCGGAAGCCGACAGCCGTGCCAACGACGCGCTGCGCCTATCCCAAACTCTCCAGGTGCTGGGAGGTGCGGCTACGACATTCGCCGTCCAGCGTGAGGACCAGAAAGCTCTCGCATTGGCCAACCAGATCGCGCGCGAACATCCGAACGATACCATGGCAATCAACGTGAGCGTGCCTGAGATTCGCGCCATCGCGGCGCTGCGTCCGGCGAATTCCGCCAAGCCCGATCCGGCGAAGGCCGTGGACCTTCTGAACTCCGCGGCCGTCTACGCTCGCGACGATGCGGGCATTTTTTACAGCCGTGCGCTCGCCTACGAGCACGCTGGGCGCTATGTCGAAGCGCAGCAGGATCTGGAGAAAGTCATGGCCATCGGATCCCACAACGGACCCGACATCGTGTTCGTCATCGCTCAACTCGAATTGGGCCGAGTGTTTCAGAAGCAGGGCGACCTTCCCAAGGCTCGCATCGCCTATCAAAACTTTCTCGCCGCCTGGAAAGACGCCGACCCCGACCTCCCGCTCCTCCACGAGGCCAAAGCGGAGTACGCCAAACTGCAATAGAAAAGCGGTTCCCGCTAAAAGTAGATAGCAGCATGAGCAGCGAAGAACAACAGGCGCGTTGGGATCTCAAATACGAGCAAGGCCTGCCTTCCCTCACAGAACCAGACCCGTTCTTCATCGCGGCCTATGAGAAGTTTGTGGAACCATCGTTCCCGAACCCTGGCGCAGCATTGGACTTGGCGGGCGGACTTGGGAGACATGCCCTGTGGCTGGCAAGCCGTAGCTGGCAGGTCGCCGTCGTTGATGTTTCAGAGGTGGCGATTGGCAAGCTGAGTCAATCCGCTCGTGACCTCAACGTTAAAGTAGACCTTTTTGTCGGAGACGCCGCCGAATACAAGTTTGAATCGACACGCTTTGACCTGGTCTTGTTGTTCTATCACCTGGACCGCAGTCTCTTCCCAAAAATAGCTGCTGCGTTGAAGCCGGGAGGTCTGCTCCTCTCTAAAATGAGCCTGCGCTGGGACTCGGACGGCAAATCAGCCACCGTCGGCGCCGTTCCATTGAACCGCGATGAACTGCCATCGCTGGTTCCAGAACTGCACGTTCTGTATCACCAGGAACGGCCGGTGCGCGATCGGGGAGTCGTCGAGTTTGTAGGCAGGAAATCAGAAAAGGCGCGGGAACTATCGACGCCAGTTTCTGCATCGTGATCGCCCTCGCCATCGATAAAGCAAGGGCAGCACGGTTCGAAACCGCACTGCCCTCACCCGGGGAAGGACATCTCTCAGAAGTGGAACCCAAGCTGAGCCGTCAACGCCCGCGGCGTCACATAGTGCGTCCCGCTGAACGTTGAAAGAAAGTTATACAGCGCCAGTTTGTTGGCAAGGTTGATCGCGGTAAACGTAAGACTCCATTTGTAGTGGTCGCCTTTGAACAGGTTGTCGTCGCCCACCGAAGCATCGAACAGGTTGCGCGACGCAATGCGTGGCGGATGGAGATCGTCATTCTCCGCGTTCGGCCCCGGCACCCGTATCAGATTGGAGCTGAACTGCGCCGCGGGGCAGTTGTAAGGCAGTGGCACTGTCGGGGTTGCACGCACACCGTTGCAGGCAAACCCGGCCTCATACTCCTGATCGGCCGAAAGCGGAACCCCACCCACGTTCGCGGCGATCGTGCTGATGTACCCGCCACCGGGCACGCCAGCAGCGGGAATCGATCCCGGGCAATCGTTGCCCGGATTTACCCCGAAGCACGGCGTAGCGCCCGCCACCAGTCCGCTGTCATACCGCCAGTTGAAGCCCACCCATGGGCCAAACTTCCAGGGCTGGTATTGGAAGTGCGTGGTCTGATTAAAATGCTCGTCGTGGTCGATACGGAACGGCCCCACTGCGACCGGAGTCGCCCCCGCTCCACCGATCTGCGGCGTGAAGAACCGTGCCGCCACGCTCGAGAACACCATGAGCGCCGAAAAGCCATGGAAGTTCGGCACGCTCACGCGCCCCGCATATCCGGGAATTTTCGAGTTGTGCCACTCAATCGGAAATGTGATCGGCGTGTTGCCGAGCACACTGAAGTCGTAGCCATTGTGCGTGTACTTCGAAATCCACTCGCCGGAAAAGACCAGGTAGCGCCCGAAAGCCTGCTCCATGCCAGCGTGGAATTCATTGCGAAAACCCGGACTCAACGGATTCGTGGCCAGCGAGGAACAGAGAAGCAGCGGGTTCAGGACAGGGTTGGCGCATCCGATGCTCGAAAGCACCAAATTCTCATTGAACGGAGATTCCAGGGTTCGAGCATAGGAAACGCGGAGGATGGTATTGGTTTTCTTCACGTTGTACGAGACCCCGAGACGCGGTTCCGCTTGCCGTGCGCTCGTGATCCCGTTGTAGAGATCGCCGCGTATACCCAGGTTCAAGGACCAGTTTCCAACCGTCACCGCGTCTCGAACATAGAGCGCAAGCTCCTTCACGTCCGTGTGGCCGTTGAACGTGTAGAGGCCGCTCGTGGAGTTCGGGCAGTTTTGGCTGGAAAAGGGAGTCGGTCTGGTTAGGTCGTAGCAGGCCAGCAAAGGATTAAAAGCCGGGTAGAAAGCCGTGTTCGGCGCGTTCGGATTGACCGGAAATAGCGGGTCTGTGCTTTGCCCGGTGATCGCATTAACGCCAACGTTTTCCTGGTAGCCGGCGCCGGCGCACTGCGAGGGATCGGTGAAACCGGGGACAGGAACGTACCCCGTCGCGCTCAGAGGCGTCGAATATGCAGTGATACAGGGAGCGTTGAAGATTGGGTCGACAATCCCAAGCATGTCATTCTCTCTGAGAAACGTTTGTTCGTATGTCGCCCCAGCCTTGATGTTGTTTATTCCCTTGACGTAGGAGAGGTCGGAGCGAAGTCCCGCGTTGGTGAGTGTCCGGTTCTGAGCCACGGACTGCCGCTGCAGACTCGGCGGCCCCAGGTCCGCGAAAGCATCGTTGCTCGGGTAGTAGTTGTAATCGTCGCGGCGCACGAATCCACCCAAAGTAACCACGGCGTTCGTGTTCACCACGTGCGTCCACGAAGGTGCAATGTTGAAGCTCCCAATCTTGGAGCGTTGGTCGGTCACTCCAACAGGCGCGGTGCCATCGATGAAGCCGGTCGTATCGCCGAAGGGAACGAAGCCCCCATAATTCTGTACCGACGGAAGAACTGTGTTGAGTCCGCTCCAGGCCGTCGCGTTCTCAGCGTCGAGAGAATTCGGCGTTTGAAACCAGCTCCGGCTGTAACCGAAGTTGAGGTGGATGGAATCGGCGGTTGAGAGTTGGTAGTCCACGCGGTCGAACAAATTCTCTTCGTTGCCCTTGTCGTGGATGACCGCGAATTCCGGCGGATCCAGGAATCGGCCCGTGTTCAAACCGCCGATGGAGATGAAGTTTCCCCAGTCCTTGCCCCCGTATGCGAGTTCAGCGCTCCCGTTGGAGGATCCAAATGATCCGTACGAAGCAGTCACGCTGCCATGCGGTGTGGTTACGCCTTGACCCGAGCGCGTAGTCGCCACAATCACCACGCTGGTCTTGCCTCCGTACTCCGCCGGCGGCGCGCCCGATATGACTTCCATCGATTGTATGGAGTCGACAGGAAGCTGGTTGGAGAAGACTTTGCTCTGCTGGTCGGTGATCGGCTGTCCGTCGATCGAAAACGAATTCTCCGCGTGATCGCCGATCCCGTGGAACAGCCCATTCGAATCAGCGGCGATTCCCGGCGTGGAGAGAGTAACCAGCGAACTCAGCGACGACGACGCGCTTTCCAGCGGAAGCTTGTCGAACAAATTCTTGTCGATGTCGGAGTGGAAGGTTGAATCGTTCTCCACCAGATCTTCCCCAGCCTCCACCGTAACCGTCGTGGAGGAGCCGGTTACCTGAAGACTGACCTTGACACTGGCGGGCACAACCGACCGTATCTCCACATCCTGCGCGTATTGCGCGAACCCCGCAGCCGTAACTGTCATGTGATACGGATTGAACGGCACGTTCGTGAAGGTGAAATTACCCTTGCTGTCGCTGGTGGTCGTTCGGTCATAGCCGCTGACCGCGTTGTGAATCTCCACGCCTGCATTGGCAACCACCGCGCCCGATGGGTCCAGGACGGTCCCGTTAATCGATCCCGAACTTCCGCCCGATTGCGCATTGGCAATCGCGGCACTGAACACAAAAGCAACGGCCACAATAGCCGCAGCCAGACAGCTCTTATAAGACGAATGCATGATTCCTCCAATAAAGGTTCAGGAGCGAGTCCGATCGCAGATCGATCGAGGAATCGCAGCCTTTTTGGGAATGCCTGTCAGATCGGAGCGGGATCAGAGCGCCGGCGGAGGACGGATAAACTGGGCGGTGACGGGACGGAAAATCGGGGAATCTTCTGCCACAAAACTTGCCAGAGTCGTCGTACCCAAAACCGGCGCGGACGCAACCGTCGCGGTACTGAGTCCAGCATGAGCGGTCGCGCAAATCGTGCAGGTGTGGTGCGATGTGGTCGAGTTCTCGGGATGCGAGTGAGTCGCCTGGATCGTCCCCATCACGCATACCAGGACGATCGAGAGCACACACACCGCTCTGACGAACCCGCCCCGGTTTGCCGAAACCTTCAACATGCCATCCCGCTGTTCCGTATTTAGACCGATTGCCTTTAGACGATTGTACCCTTAGATGGTAATCAGGGGAAAAGCGGTTTACGAAAAAATGATCCTTCCCGTGCACCCTCGGAACATGCCCGACAGGGTTCTGGGCGGCGTCTGCCCCAGCCCCGTCGTCCTAGGTCAGAACCAGGAGGTGAGAACCAACAAAAGCACTATCACCGGCGCTGCCATTCTCCGACAATCGTTGGAATAGGAATCGGAGTTGTCCCCGACACTCCTCGATTGCAGCGCCACCTGCGTCCTAAACTTGATCTTTGCCAGTTGCGCCGGCTCCATGCGGCCGTTAGAAAAAGTCAGACTCAGGGAGAAGTATCTATGTCGGAACAAGTCATTCTGTATTTTGAAGATCAAGCGGACGCCTTGCGCTTCGCCCTCGCCGCCGGTTCTGTGATGGCAGGAGATGGAACTCGAGCCACCGACGATCTAGTCCAGGAAACGTCGCGGGTCACGCGCATCCGGCTGGACGCTGCCAATAAAGACGCCGCCAATAAAAGCGCGAAACAGGGAAAGAACAAACACCCCAATCCCCCCGAACGCGCCGCCTGAACCGGGCTGCTGCAGGCGCTTCGTATCAGGCGCTTCGTATCAGGGTATCGCTTTAGCGATACCATAAATCCCTCAAAACAGATGCCCCTTTAGGGGCTGCGGTCGCATGCGCCGCCTTCAATTAGAATGTCCGCTATGCCCCTCGCCGAACCGGCCTCTGCACCCTCATCCACCGCGCTCGACCTCGCCTGGGTTCGCTCGCAATTCCCAGCCCTCGCGCAAATCGTCAATGGACATCCCGCAGTCTTTCTGGATGGCCCCGGCGGCACGCAAGTGCCGCAGCGCGTAATCGAGGCGATCGCCGACTATCTGGCCCGCAACAACGCCAACTCCGGCGGCGCTTACCAAACCAGCCGCAACACCGACCGCATGATCGCGGAGGCGCGCTCGGCCATGGCCGACTTTCTGAATTGCGCTGCCGATGAAATCGTCTTCGGCCCCAACATGACCACGCTGACCTACGCCATGAGCCGAGCCCTCGGACGGGAACTCGGCCCCGGAGACGAGATCGTGCTAACGCTCCTCGATCACGACGCAAACTTCTCCCCCTGGAAAGCTCTGGAAGAAAAAGGCGTGGTAATCCGCACGGTCACATTCAACAAAAAAGACTGCACACTAGACATGCAAGACCTGGCGGCCAAAATAGGCAGTCGCACGCGTCTGGTCGCGGTAGGCTACGCATCGAACGCGGTAGGCACAATCAACAACGTAGCCGAAGCTGTGCGCCTGGCAAGGCAAGTGGGAGCGCTGAGTTACATCGACGCCGTCCACTACGCCCCCCACGGACCGATTGACGTGCGCGCTCTCGACTGCGATTTTCTCGTCTGCTCAACCTACAAATTTTTCGGTCCGCACATGGGAGTTCTCTACGGCCAGCGCGAGCACCTGAAAAGATTGCGTCCGTATAAAATCCGCCCCAACACCGACAACATTCCTTATTCTTGGGAATGGGGCACGCTGACTCACGAGTGCATAGCCGGAATCAAAGCCTGCGTGGATTATTGGGAAGACCTGGGCCGGCGCGCGAAACCCGCAATCACAACCCGGCGCGCCGCGATCCTGACCGCGCACGAAGCCATTCGTGGGCACGAGCGAGCGCTGATGGAAAAGATGATCGCAGGCCTGCTCGCAATTCCCGGCCTCAAGCTGTACGGCGTCAGCGACCGGCAACGCTTCGACGATCGTTGTGCGACCTTCGCAGTCCGCATCGAAGGCCACTCCCCGCTGGAACTCGCCACGAAGCTAGGCGAACGCGGCATCTTCACCTGGGATGGAAACTACTATGCCGTGAACCTGACCGAGCAGTTAGACGTAGAGCGCCTGGGAGGGTTCCTGCGCATCGGCCTGGTGCACTACAACACGATGGAGGAAGTGGAGCGACCGCTGGCAGCGCTGCGCAAGATTGTGGCACGACTCGCGTAGGGACAGCCGCCCCCGGCTGTCCAGTCGGGCGAAGCCCGACGGTGAGGTGCTACGGCCGCAATTCTTCCACGCGGTCTCCTCTTCCTACCAACGCCAGCTTCGCGAATCCAATAAACAGCCCATGTTCGACGATGCCCGGAATACTGCTCAAAGCGAGCGCCAGCCCAGCCGGATCAGCGATCTCGCCAAAGCTGCAATCGAGAATAGGATTGCCGTTGTCGGTCAGAAAAGCACTGCCGTCAGCCTTCGTGCGCAATTTGGGAACCGCGCCCAGCGCCACAATCTCCTTCTCCACCACCGCTCGCGCAAACGCAATCACCTCGACCGGCAAAGGAAACTTGCCAAGCACGCGAACAACTTTGCTCGAGTCCGCAACCACGACCATCTTCTTGGAAGCGGAAGCAATCACCTTCTCGCGCGTCAACGCGCCGCCGCCGCCCTTGATCAGGTTCAGCTTGGGATCGACCTCATCCGCTCCATCGATGGTAATGTCGATCTCCGGATGTTCGTCGAGCGTGGTCAAAGGAATGCCAACTCCGCGCGCCAGATCGCCAGTCTGCAAAGAAGTTGGGATGCCGATGATTTTCAGTCCCGTCTTCACGCGCTCGCCGAGCGCGACCACGGCGAAGTACGCGGTAGATCCGGTGCCCAATCCAACCACGTCGCCATCATGCACCAGCTTTGCGGCGGCCCGGCCGGCGGCTTCTTTTTCTCCTTCATTCGCCATGATCACCCATTCCACGATCGCTCATTTCACAACTCACTCATTTGTTGAAAATCTCGATGTACGCCAGATATCCCGCCAGCACCAATCCGAAAATGCCCAGTACGTAAGAAACCAGATCGATGACGAAGCCGGCCGGCTCGAACGTGTTCGAATCAAGCTGCACTTTGGTCTTCCGATAGCGCCCAAGACCGGCAAGAATCAGCAGCACTCCGCCCACCGTGGAAATAATCCCCAGCCACGCCGTAAGGCCTGGAGTGCCGGAGGCGTAGCCCTGGAGCTTCAGGAATTCGCGCAGTGCGATCGAGAAGCGTCCGATGGCGAATCCGAACACGATAGTCGCCACGCCGGTTCGCACCCATGCCAGAAAAGTGCGCTCGTTGGCCAGGTGATCGCGCGCGCGATTAGGGTTGGAATTATCGGGCATGTATAAAGGCATGCATAAGCGCATCTACAAGTGCGGCCAGCCAAGTCCGGCAGCCCGCCATTATTCCACAGCCTTCTGAATCAGCGCAGCAACTCCCGCGATGTTTTTCAGCAGGTCCGCGGGAAAGCCGTGCCGTTGCTGCAGGTATTCCGGCGAATTGTAGGAGAGCCATACCTGTCCCTGCTCGTCCTGCCAGGCGAGCGCCTTCAACGGCAGGTCGATGGCCAGCCGAGGTGCCGCGACCATCAAAGGCGTGCCCCCTTTCGGACTGCCAAAAATCAGCAATTGCGTCGGACGCATGGCAAGCGCGGCCTTCTCCGCTTCGCCGCTGTGATCGACAAGAGCAAACACCGTCATGCCTTTCTCTTTGACGATCGACTGGAGCCGTGCCAGAGTTTCCGGCACCGAGTAACGGCTGGGCACATCGACGATTCCGCGATCCATGCGTCTGCCTCCGACTTTCTAGCCGCCTTCCCGGCTGAATCGGCCACACCGGACGGCGCATCCGTTATTCTATATACACCTTATTATGGCGACTTCAACTCGAATTAAGAGCGGGGGCCGAGCGCCCGCAATCGTCCAGGACTACGAGCGCGAACGCATCTTCAACCTCTTCCGCCAATTTGGATATCTGGAAGCGGAACTGAACCCGCTCGGACTGCTGCCGCCGCAACCGCATCCCGACCTGCAGTTTGATACGGCGGCCGACAACGAGTGGGCCCGTGAAGCGCGCCGCATTTATTGCGGAAGCGTAGGCGTCGAATTCATGCACATCGCCGACCCCGAGCGCCGGCGCTGGATACAGGAACAGATCGAAGCCGAACCCTCCCCAGTCGACCAGCAGCGCGCGCTCGAAATGTTGTTGCGCGCCGATCTTTTCGAGCAAACCCTACAGCAGCGCTATCTGGGCAACAAGCGTTTTTCCCTCGAAGGCAACACGTCTCTATTGTCTGCGATGGATGAGGTTCTCGACGTGGCCGGTGAGCACGGCGCCGTGGAACTGGTGATGGGCATGAGTCATCGCGGACGTCTGAACATGGTGATTCATCTGGCCAATCGCCCTGCGGCCGAGGTCTTTGCCGAATTTGAAGACGTGGACCCGCGCAGCGTATTAGGTTCCGGAGACGTGAAATATCACATGGGAGCGACCGGCGAATATGTCACGAAGAGCGAAAAGAAAATCCATATTCACCTGGCGTCAAATCCCAGCCACCTCGAAGCCGTCGATCCCGTGACGGTGGGACGCACGCGCGCCAAGCAGGACCGCGCCGGTGAAGGCGGCAACGCGAAGTATCTGCCCGTGCTGGTGCATGGCGACGCCGCGTTCGCCGGCCAAGGCATCACCGCCGAAACCATGAATTATGCCGACCTGACCGGCTACACCGTAGGCGGAACGATCCACATAATCGTCAACAACCAGATCGGGTTCACCACCAACGCCCGCGAAGAGCATTCCTCGCGTTTCGCGGCGCAACTGGCAAGGCGGCAGGCGATTCCCATCTTCCACGTAAACGGCGAAGACGTCGATGCCGTGATGCGAATCTCGCGCATCGCCACCGAGTTCCGCTACAAATTCGGCACCGACGTAGTCGTGGACCTGATCGGCTATCGCCGCCATGGACACAGCGAAGTGGATGATCCCACCGTAACCCAGCCGCTCATGTATAAGGCGATCAAAGAGCATCCGCCGCTCTATCAGATTTACGCCAAACAGCTAGGCATGGATGACAAAACCGCCGCTGAGCGAGCGCAGGCGGTGAAGGCCGAGTACGAGGCCGCGCAGAAAAGCGCAACCCAGTTCACCAAAAAGCCGCTGATGCGCGATCTGCCCAGTTACTGGGACAATTATTTCGGAGGCCGCTACAAACCGTCGTACGAAAAGCCCACCGGCATCCCGCGCGAAGAGTTGCTGGAACTCACCGAGCGTCTGACCACGTATCCCGAGGGTTTCCACATCCATCCCAAGGTGAAAAAGTTGTTGGAGCAGCGCCAGGAAATGGGCACAGGCAAGAAGCCGCTCGACTACGGCATGGCCGAGGCGCTGGCCTTCGCCAGTCTGGTAAAGCAAAGTATACCCATACGCCTGAGCGGCCAGGACACGCGCCGCGCGACCTTCAATCAACGCCACTCGGTCCTGCTCGATATTGAGGATGAAACGGAATATGTTCCGCTGCAGAACATTGCGCCGGCACAAGCCGCGTGCGACATCTACAACTCGCCCCTGTCGGAAGCGGGCGTGATGGGCTTCGAATACGGCTACAGCCGCGATTATCCCGAAGCGCTCGTTTTGTGGGAAGCGCAGTTCGGCGATTTCGCCAACGTAGCGCAGGCGGTCATCGACCAGTTTGTATGCGCCGGCGAAGACAAATGGAATCTGCTGTCAGGCCTGGTTCTGTTGCTTCCCCACGGCTACGAAGGCCAGGGTCCGGAGCATTCGAGCGCGCGCATCGAGCGCTTTTTGCAGCTGGCGGCACGCGACAATATCCAGATTTGTCAGCCCTCGAATGCCGGACAATATTTCCACTTGCTCCGCCGGCAGGCGCTGCGGAATTGGCGAAAGCCGCTGATTGTCTTTACACCGAAAAGCATGTTGCGAAATCCGGATGCGCTATCTCCGCTGGAAGATCTGACGCATCAGCATTTTCTCCCGGTGCTCCCGGACACAGAAGCGCAGGATGCCAAACGGATTCTTCTCTGCACCGGAAAAATCGGCCACGACCTGCGCGCGGAGCGGCAAAAGCGTAACGACCTGACTACCGCAATCGTTTTCCTCGAACAGATGTATCCCTTCCCGGAGGCGGAACTGACCGCGGAACTGGAGCGCCACAGTACAGCGCGAGATATTGTGTGGGTGCAGGAGGAACCGGCCAATATGGGCGCACTTTCCTACATCCTGCCACGCTTGAGACAAATCGCAGGTGACCGCCCGGTGCATTCAGTGAAACGTTCCGCAAGTTCGAGCCCGGCCACCGGCTCGGCAAAAGCGCACGAGGTTGAACAGAAGACGCTGCTAGCGCTGGCCTTCACGCCGCTGGACTAAAAGCCTGAGCAAATCTAGTAGAGACGGGGCTTGCCCCGTCTCAACTTCGCCCTACGGCCAGCGCTTGGCCGCATCTTCCCAGCCCGCGACGCGCGGAGCGCTTGCGCCCTGGGCCGCCACCACGGGTGGAATCCGGACCGGCTGCGGCGGCTGTGTGGCAGTCAAGGTCGGCTTAGGCGCCTCGGCCTGCTGCTCTTTTTCTTCCGAAAGAAGTGGGGCGGCAACGCGCAAGGCCTCAACTTCTTTTTCCAGCCTGGTCAGTTCAAGTTCCTTCTGCCGTAAAACTTCATACACATTCTTCATGCTTGGCACCTGTAGGTCGTAACAACCGATTAAGCGCAGACTATGGGTTCCACCGCCAATTTGTCAAGGAAAACGGCATCCGCGAGTGCACAGGTGGTCATAGAGGCTTATCGAAACTGGGCATTGAAACTTGGCTGCCGGACCTTGGTTATCGAAGGTTATCGAAGGCTGCTTATCGAAATACGACGACCGCGACCAGAATGCCCAGGATCAAAACCACGATCGCGAGCACGTTGACGTGGTTCGCCAGCCACGACTCTTTTACGGGCAAGGCGTTTGCCAGGAAGGCCGGCACAAACTCCTCCTGCGCCGGAGCCGCCGAGGCCGCCGCTGAGTCAGGCGACGCATCCTCCTCCCGCTCACGTCCGTCGCTCTCTTGCGCGTCACCCTGCTGCTGCTCGATCTGAACTTGCTCCTGCTCGCGCTGCTTCTTCTCGAAACTCCTCTTCTCGCTATCCTTTTTCTCACAATCGAGGCACAGCGTCCTCCCCTCAGAAACGGGAAATCCGCAGGAAGCGCACTTTTGCACGCGCAGCATAGCCGCAGGGACCGGAGCGGGCGCCGCCTCTGGTTCTGACGCTGGTGTCGTTACCAACGACGGCACTAGAGGCGACGAAATTACAGACGGATCAACGGGCACGACCGAGGCCTCAGCGAACTCCGGTTTGAGAGCAATGCTGGGCGGAACGTTAGGCGGAACGCTAAGCGGAATCGCGGCAGTCTGCGGCGCGCTGCCTGCCGTAGAGACTTCAGATAAGCGTTCGGATAAAAGCTCGGGCAAGCCTTCCGACAAACGCTCGGCCGGCTTTCCCGCTTCTCGCTTCGGAGACGGCGCGGGCGCAGAGTTCTGGCGCCGCTCGGCCAGATCAAGCGCCGTCAGGGTGAGCTCGGCCATGCGTTCAAGTGCGATCAGATCGCGCTCTTCGAAAGCATAGGGATGATCGGAAAACAGCTCAAACAGCCCGCGCACCTCTCCGTTTCGCCGCAGCAACGGCAAAACGACGATCGAGGCAATGCCCATCTCCCGGCAAGCTTCCAGATTTACCCGCGGATCGGTTTCCGCGTTGTCGCAGCGCAGCAACTGCCGTCGGGCTATGCTTTCGCCGGTCAATCCGGAACGAACCTGCAGCCGCGCCCCCACCGCCGGCGCGGAAGACCCAGCGCTGGCACGGCAAACCATCTCCTCACCCTGCGGCAAAGCGAGCGCGGTCCCGGTCGCGCCGGTGATGTACTGCGCGCGTTCCACTAATAACTGGAGCGCCGAGTCCAGTTCCGTTTCTTCCAGCACGCGCCCCCCATTGGAGGCGCCGCCGATGCCCCCTGCGGAAGATCGATTGGTAGCAGCGTTCAGGTCCTCGGTGCCCGCTGGCGGAAATCGATCTTCGGGATGGGCGGATGCGGGCATGGCGAAAGGTCTGAACCGAGTCTCGCCTCGGAGACTCTGGCTGTCAAGCCTAGCGCGGCAATTGCAAATGGAGAGCCGGGCGCCTCGCCCGGCCGCAAAACCGCTGCACGGGTAAGACGCCCGTCCCTAAATTTCAGATTTATATGGGAGGGTTACTGCGACTTCTCGTCCCTATGCCGCAGCCATTCGATAAACATCTGTTCCTTCGGCTTGTCGTAGGCCATAAGCACGTGTCGAATACTCCGTCCGCTGACGAAGTGGCAAACTTCCTCCGCCAGGTTCTTGGCATGGTCGCCGGCGCGCTCCAGTGATTGCGTCATGAAGATCACCTGCAGGCTGGCGTGGTGCGCGATGTTCTCCGGATTTTCGATGTGCCGCAGAAAGATGAGATTGCGCAGCCGGTCCATCTCGGCATCGGCGCGCAGCACGTCGATGGCTTTCTTGACGTCGCGCTGCGAAAAAGACTGGCCCACATCGGCCAGCATTTTTTCCAGGATCGTAGCCATCTGCGTCAACTCGCGGCAATCCTGCGAGTCGAGGCGTCCGCCCGCAGCCTGCGCGCTGGTGGCAAAACTCAACAGCAGATCCCCTATGCGCTCCAGCCCAATCATAACTTTCATGCACGCCAGCAATTGCCGGGTTTCAGCCTCCGGAACGCGCGTAATCGTCGCCGTCACGCCGGAGTCTACTTCCAGGTCAATGGCATCCAGTTCCTTTTCGCACTGCCGTATAGCGTTCAGGCGCGACATGGAGCCAGTGGCGATTCCCTCAGCCGCAATGGCCGCAGCCTGGCGCGCCAATTCGCAGCCTTCTACCGTCCGCTGCACCAAGTCGGAGCGCGAAGGCTCCGGCGGAGGCGTTCTTACGCTGGCTGTGCTCATAGGCAAAACACCTGCTCAAATGGATGCCGAAACCCCGATGGCGGACGCGTGATCCCCTCAAAAGTTTGGCACACATTCCCCACAAAAGCATAATTCTCTGTGCCCAGGGGCAGGTTACAACCCGGTGAATTTCTTGTCAGTTCCTGATGAAAATCTACAGTGCATCCGGCTCGGAAGCGGTCAACGTAAACAAAAAGCTCGACCCGTGGTTAAGCTCGCTCTCGGCGCGAATCGTTCCCCCATGTGCCAGCACGATATGCTTGGCGATGGCCAGTCCCAGCCCCGTTCCCCCCGATTCCCGCGAACGAGCTTTATCGACGCGGTAGAAGCGCTCAAACAGACGAGGCAGATGCTCGGAAGAAATGCCCGGCCCGAAGTCCCTGACGTAGAATTCGACGCCGCGCTCGGCCGCGCGGGCTCCCAGAATGACTTTCTTTCCTGACGCCGCGTACTTCAACGCATTCTCAATCAGGTTCGAAAAAATCTGGTGGATGGCTTCGCGGTCCGCATTCACATTGCCGGCAAATGAATTCTCGCTCGCCAGCTCCACTCCATACGACCGCGCCACTTCGCGAAAACTTTCCAGAGCATCCTGCAGCAATTCTTCAGCGCTCACCCGCTGCATGTCGAACCTCTGCTCACCCGATTCGACGCGTGCCAAAGTAAGCAGGTCTTCCGTAAGCCGCGACATGCGGGCCGCATTCTTCCGGATGATTTCCAGAAAGTCGCGTACATGATTGCTTTCGAGTTGACCGTCGAGCAAGGTCTCGGTATATCCCTGGATCGAAGTCAGCGGCGTGCGCAGTTCGTGGGAAACGTTGGCGATGAAATCGCGGCGGCTCTTTTCCATGCGCTCGGTCTCGGTAAGGTCGCGGAGCACGGCCACCGCGCCGCCCCCCGGCATCGGCGCCGCTGTGACATCGAAGGTGCGGCCGGTAGCGATCGTGTTCGAGCGCGCCGACGTAACCACCTGCTCGCGCGCCGCCTGTTGAATCGCGGCAAGAAAATCCGGGTCCCGGACGCTGTCGATCAACGGCGCATTCAGGCGGGGAACGTGCAGCAGCAGACGATTCATGCCGCGATTGGCCCACTGCACGCGCCCTTCGACATCGACCGCAATCACCGCGTCCTGCATGCTGTTGAGCAGAGTTTCCAGCTCGCGCTGGCTGGTTTGCACGCGGGCGTAACTTTCTTCCACGCCGCGCGTCGTCTTATCCAGTGCCGCCGCCACCTGCCCGATCTCGTCCGTCGCCGAGGACGCGATTCTGGCGGTCAGGTCTCCGCTGGCCACGCGCTCGGCAAAATTCACGATCCGCTGCAGGCGGTGGCCAACATATTGCGCAGCGACCGCAGCCACGACCAGCGCAAAAACGAAAGCGCTGAGCGATCCCCAGAACAGGGCCACGCCCAGCGGACGATCCGTAATTTCCATCTCGGGCAACGGATACGCCAGCCGCACCGCCCCACCAGAAACCGGCGCCGCCACGTACAAAAAAGGAACACCGAGAGCCTGACTGTGGCGTTCATCCATGCCGAGATGGCCGGCCAGAGCGGAAACAAACTCCTTGCGATTCGCCTCACTCTCCATCGTGCTGGGCTCAGTCTCGGAATCGGCCAGCACCTTTCCGGTAGGGTCTATGACCGTGGCGCGCGCTCCCGCCGCCTGGCCCTCCTGCGCGGCGATGTCGCCCAGGGAGTGCTGCCGGTCCGCCTCCACGCGATAGGCGAACATCAAGGTTTTCTGCTTGAGATTGCGTTCGATCTGCTCGCGCAGCGTGCGTTCCCACACCTCGTGCACGGTCAGCTGCAGCGTGATCGCGCTCACGCCAATCACCAGCAGAAACACAAACATCAATTTAAAGAAGATGCGGCTTCTCAACGCGCGACCTCAAAGCGGTAGCCGGCCCCCCGTACCGTCCTCAAGTACCGCGGATTCTCCGGATCGGGCTCGATCTTTTCGCGGATGCGCCGCACATAGACATCCACCGACCGCGGCGTGACATACGCCGTGTCTCGCCACACCGAATCGAGCAACTGGTCGCGAGTAAAAACCCGTCCCGCGTGCCGCATGAAGTAGTCGAGCAGCCGGAATTCCGTGGCCGTGGTCGGCACCTGTTTCCCACGAACCGTCAAAGTCATCGCGCCTGGGTCAATGTGTATCTCGTCAATCTTGGTGGGCAAAGGCGGCAGTGGACGCTCAAACCGCCGCAGCACCGCTTTGACCCGAGCCACCAGTTCGCGCGGGCTGAACGGCTTGGGGATGTAATCGTCCGCGCCCAACTCCAGCCCCAGCACGCGATCCGCCTCGCCGCTCTTCGCCGTCAGGAAAATTACCGGAACCGGCGCCAGCGCCACCGACTGCCGAATCTGCCGGCAAAGTTCCAGCCCGTCTTTTCCCGGCACCATGATGTCGAGCAGAAACAGCGCCGGCCTCTGCCGTTCGGCATCGACCACCACCAGATTCCCAGTCGAGTAAAGCCGCACGCTGAACCCGGCCCCCTCCAGATGATGGCGAACCAGCCGGGAAATATCCGGATCGTCTTCGACCACATAGATCGTCGGTTTCACGCGAACCATTGTAGCTGGGAAGTGTTTCAATTCGATACCGGGGCGTCAGCCCCGAGGGCGGAGCCCAGCCCCGGAGGGGCGTTTGAGAATAGCTCGGCGCTTCAGCGCCGGGAAAAGTGGGAAGGATGATTCAAGTCCCGGAGGGACGCTGACCTGGCCCAGCGCTTCGGAGTGTCCGCGAGAACTCGTCTCGTCTCAACCGGGTGGAATATAGCACGGCGGAACACCGTCCCGCAGGGACGACCGAAAATAGCCCGGCGCTTCAGCGCCGGGAAAAAATGGGAAAGATAATTCAAGTCCCGGAGGGACGGCTGAGCTCTCGCGCACACTCTAATTACCGCAGCGCCATTCCCGCCTCAGCCGAAAAATCCATGCCCACAAATTCCCGCCGCAGAAATTTCGGAAACGACGCCGCCGCAATCATGGCCGCATTATCGGTCGAGAGCGCGCGCGACGGAAAAAAAACGGGCAATCCCTGCATTCCTGCGCCGCGCTCAAACGCCGTCCGCAATTCCCGATTAGCGGCCACGCCGCCGCTCACAAAAAGCGTTCGCACATCATACTCCCGCGCCGCAGCCAGCGTTTTCGTAACCAGATCGTTGACCATCGAGCGCTGGAAAGAAGCCACCAGGTTAAGCGTTTGCCGGTCGCAGAGTCCAAGAACGTCTTCGAGCTGAGCCTTGCCGATTCCCGCAAGCGCCTGCCGCCGAGCCTCAATCGCAGGCTTAAGTTTCTCAGTCTCCACATACCGCAAAACCGCCGTCTTGATTCCGCTATAGGAAAAATCAAACCGCGGCCCCTCTTCTTCGAGCAAGAGTTCCTTGTGCCCGCCCGCCTTATGATCGCGCCGGTCCGCATGTTTGATCTGCGAAATCTGAAACCTGACCGCCTGCGGATCGCCGTGCCCCGCCAGCCGGTCGATAATAGGCCCTCCCGGATAACCCAGCCCCAGCAGTTTAGCGACTTTATCAAACGCCTCTCCCGCGGCATCGTCGCGAGTGTGCCCCACATTCCGGTAAGTCCAGAGATTCTCCCGCTCCTGCGCAAGATAAAGATGCGTATGTCCCCCCGACACCACCAAAGCCAGCACCGGAAAATGCAGCTCGCCATCCTCGCCCAGCCGCTGCTCCATTTTCCGATGTTCCAGCAACACAGAATGTATGTGCCCCTCCAGATGATTCACCGCGATCAGCGGCTTATCTAAAGCGAAAGCCAGAGCCTTGGCAAAACTGATGCCCACCAGCAGCGCGCCCGCCAGTCCCGGCCCCTGCGTGACCGCGATGGCGTCAACCGACGCATAAGTCTGTCCCGCCTCCGCCAAAGCCTGCCGCACCACCGGCACAATCGCCCGCAAGTGCTCGCGTGAAGCCAGTTCCGGAACCACTCCACCATAAGGTGAGTGCGTGCTGATCTGCGAAGCGACGATATTCGACAGAATCTCCTGCCCCGAGCGCACCACCGCCGCCCCCGTCTCATCACAGGAACTCTCGATGCCGAGGATGCAAGCGTCAGGCATAATTGGCTCTTAGCTCTTAACTATTGGCTTCTAGCTCTAGCTGTCCAGTTTAGATGATTTGAATCGACCTCCGGCCGTCGGTCTTGCCTCGGCTGAGTGCTGAGTGCTGAATGCTGAACGCTCCCAAACAACACGCCGCCGAAATCATCCGCACCCTGCGCCAGAGCGGACACCAAGCCTACCTAGCCGGAGGCTGCGTCCGCGATCTGCTCCTGGGCCGCGAACCCGCCGACTACGACGTAGCTACCGACGCAACTCCGCAGCAAGTAATGCAAATCTTCCCGCAAACCTTCGCCGTAGGCGAGCAATTCGGAGTAGTGCTGGTGCCACAATCGGAGGCCAGTGTGGCGACGGGCGACCCCGCCCGTCACGCTGAGCGCAGCAACGCCCCTGTAGAAGTAGCCACTTTCCGCTCCGACCTCGGCTACTCCGATGGCCGTCATCCCGACGAGGTCCGCTTCACCAAAGACCCCAGAGAAGACGTGCAGCGCCGCGACTTCACCATCAACGGCATGATGCAAGATCCCGCCACCAGCGAGATTTTAGATTTCGTAGGCGGCCAAGCCGATCTGAAAGCCGGAATCATCCGCGCCATAGGCGATCCCAATCGCCGCTTCGCCGAAGACAAACTCCGCATGTTAAGAGGAGTCCGTTTCGCCGCAAGATTCGCCTACCAGATCGATCCCGCAACCCAGCAAGCAATCCAAAACTTAGCCCCCAAAATCAACCAGGTCTCCGCCGAAAGAGTAAGCGAAGAACTAACCAAAATGCTAACCGAGGGCCAAGCCAGCCAGGCATTCAAACTGCTAGACAGCAGCGGCCTGCTAAAGGACGTCCTGCCCGAAATCGCTGCCATGAAAGGAGTAGAGCAGCCGCCGCAATATCATCCCGAAGGTGACGTTTTCGTGCACACGCTGCTGCTGCTCGAGAAACTCCCCGCCGGCGCCTCCAAAACTCTGGCCTGGGGAGCGCTCCTCCACGACGTAGGCAAGCCGTCCACCTTCCGCGTAGCCCCCGACCGCATCCGCTTCGACGGCCACGCAGCCGTAGGAGTAAAAATGGCCGAAGCCATCTGCCGCCGTCTGCGCTTTTCCAACGACGAGACCGATCAGATTCTAGCGCTGGTGGAAAATCACATGCGCTTCGGCCAGATTGAGCGCATGAACCAATCGACGCTAAAAAAGTTTCTCCGTCTGCCCGCCTTCGACGAGCACCTGGAGCTGCACCGCCTGGACTGCCTCTCCAGCCACGGGCAACTGCAAGCCTACGAGTACGCGCAAGAGCAGTTGCGATCAATGCCGCCAGAAGCCATCCGCCCCACGCCCCTAATCACCGGCCAAGACCTGATAGAAGCCGGCTACAAGCCCGGCCCAAGATTCAAAGAAGTGCTGACAGCGGTAGAAGACGCCCAACTGGAGGGCCGACTCACATCGCGCGAGGCCGCGATGGAGTATGTGCGGCGCGAGTTTCCGGCGTAATGTAGAGTGGACACTTCTGTCCGCAGCCTTTGCCTTTGTTCTTGATTTTGCCTCTAATTGCCGGGTGCCCCATCCTAACGTCGTGCCTTTGGACGTTAGGGTAGGATTCCACCGCTACGTCCCGCGTGGGCCTTTGTCATGCTCACCAGCCGCCGAAAACCGACAGGTTGACGCCCAACCCGCCAAGCACATATACTCGTGCAGCACACAAACACGTGCTCGAAGAATGAAAACCAACATCACCCTAAAACTCGACGCCTCTCTCCTCCGCGAAATCCGCATCCTGGCCGCCGAAGAAGGCACCTCCATCAGCGCCCTGCTGGCGGCGCGTCTGGAGCAAATCGTCCGCGAGCGCAAAAGCTATGATCGCTCCCGCCGCCGCGCCTTGGCCCGGCTGCGCGAAGGCATGAAACTCGGTTGGACTCCGCCTCGCTCCCGCGACGAGCTTTACCAGCGATGACGCCCGCCGCTCCCAGGTATTTCGTCGACACCAATATCCTCATCTACGCCCACGACCGCGAGGCTGGCGCAAAGCACGAACGCGCCCGCCAGTTGCTGGAGCATCTGTGGACCACCGGACAGGGCGCTCTGAGCACCCAAGTTCTGCAAGAGCTCTGCGTGAATCTGCGCCGCAGAATCCGCCATCCGCTGCGACCCGAAGAGATCAGGAAGCTGATCGAGGACTACCTGAGTTGGGAGATCGTCATCAACACTCCGCAATCGATTCTGGCCGCCCTGGAGATCGAAGCGCACTTCAAGGTTTCCTATTGGGACGCCCTGATCCTGCAAGCCGCCGAGAGCTGCGGAGCCGCCGCCCTCTACTCCAACTCCGACGACCTGGCCCACCGCCAGCGCTACGGCGCAGTCGAAGTAGTCAACCCGCTCAGGACTTGATCATTTTTTCATCACATCCAGCCTGTGACCGCCATCACAGACTCCGGTCTCGACGGGCGCGACAATGTCCTCTGATTAGAATAGAAAAGCTGTGCCCGTCTCCAGAGACGGCCAGCGAAAAAAGGCCGGGCCTAAGTCCAGTTCTTTGAAATCGAATCTGGAAGATATTCGGCTAAGTCCTTATTCCTTCATATCTTGAAACTAAGTCCTTTGTATTCTATATTTTGGCGGAAATTTGGGGGGGGGGGGGGG
>Ga0209274_10000080_pt1 | contig 91913 bp, 101 predicted proteins | sample HubBroMetageREF1_FD_188343 | JGI IMG/M metagenome (GOLD analysis project Ga0209274, IMG submission 188343) | Reference soil microbial communities from the Hubbard Brook experimental Forest, New Hampshire, USA - Hubbard Brook CCASE Soil... | ecosystem: Environmental > Terrestrial > Soil >...
CAGCGCGACCCGCTCGTAGACGTACGAGTGGCCGCTGTAGAGGAAGGTGTCGTCCGCGGGGTTCCACGAGTAGACGGAGTTCGTGATCAGCTCGTTCGTCTCGGGGTCGAGACCGACGATCTCGGTGAGGGACTGGACGCGCCGCGTCATCTTGGTCCCGACCTTCACCTGCCGCTGGAGGAGCACCAGGTTGAGCGCGGAGACGAGCGAGCGGGGCAGCGTGATCGGCGGGTTCTCCATCCGGTGGACCATCGCGCTCACGCTCTCCGCGTGGAACGTAGTATAGCAGGTCTTCCCGGTCGCCATCGCCTGGAAGACGATGAACGCCTCGGCGCCTCGCACCTCTCCGACCATCAGGTACTGGGGGCGCTGCCGGAGCGCCGCCGCGAGCAGGTCGAACATGTCGATCTCCCCCGGGGCCTTCCCGCTCGTCAGGTTCTTGGCCCCGAAACCGGCGCGGGTCAGCGACGGCACCCAGTTCTCGTGCGGGAGGTTGAGCTCGCGCGTGTCCTCGATGGAGACGATCTTCATCTGGGGCGGGATGAACAGGAGCGTCGCGTTGAGGGTCGTGGTCTTGCCGCTCGCCGTCCCGCCGCAGACCATCATCGACTGGCCGTTCTCGATGGCGATCCAGAGGTACGCCATCATCTCCGGGCTCATCGTCTTGAACTTGAGCAGGTCGACCGGCGTGAACGGATTGTCCCGGAACCGCCGGATCGTGAACGAACTGCCGCGCTTCGTCACGTGGGTCCCGAGCGTCGCCTGGAGACGCGAGCCGTCGGGGACGGTGGCGTCCAGGATCGGGCTCGCGACGGAGATGTGCTTGCCCGAGCGCTGGGCGAGCCAGATGACGTAGTCGTCGAGCTCCTTGGAGCTCTGGAACTTCATGTTCGACCGGATCGAGCCGTACTTCCGGTGGTAGATGTAGAGCGGGATCCCGACCCCGTCGCACGAGATGTCCTCGACCTCGGTGTCGGTCATCGGGACGTCGACGATCCCGTAGCCGATGAAGTCCCGTTCGAGGTGGTAGAGGATCCGTCCCTTCGTCGTCGGGCCGGGTCCGAGCTCCCACTCCTGGAGCTTGTGGTCGACCATCTTGCGCAGCTCCCGACGCTTGGTCTCGGGGTCGATCTCGGGCAGCGGCTGGAAGTCGTCCACGAGGACGATGCGCAGCTTGTCGGTCAGGTCCTGCTCGATCGGGGAGAGCGGGGGCTCGATGACTTCGTACAGGTACTCGTTGCGCGTGTTGTGGTACGTGATCCGGATGAACGAGACCCCGGGCCGGATGGGGGCGAGGTCGAGCTCCTTCAAGCCGGGGTCGCCGAGCGGCGGGATGGGGGTGATCTCCCCCTCGCTGCCCTGGCCCGAGACGCCGAGGCGCGCCAGCTTGACCGGCCGGGGGTCGTCCGACCCCTTGCGGAGCGACGCCCCGAGGCGCAGCCACGGGGAGGAGGTCCCGCCCTTCCTCCGTTCCTTCGCGGTGGGGATGGTCGCGTCGGTCTCCTCGGGTGGGGGTGCCACTTCTCCAGCCATCGATCGTTCTCCTCAGCCGATGTTCAGGATCGGGACGACGAACCGCATCATCAGCCACCCCACGGCGAGCATGATCGTCGCGTGCTGCATCCCCTCGGCGATCCGGCCGTTGTAGAGGATGCCCGCCATGATCCCGTCCCCGACGGCGTGCACGATGACCGCGACCATGAACGCGAGGAACAGGATCGGGACGAACGTGAACTGGAGCGTCAGCGCCCCCGCGTTGGAGAGGGACGACGACGCGACCCCTTGACCCGCGAGGATCATCTGCGGCAGGAAGACCGCCGCCATGATGTAGATCGTGACGAGGAACACGAAGAACGCGATGTAGATGACCGTGACGTACGTGAGCATCGAGATCTGCCGGCCCTGGGCCTCGAGCTGGGCCTCGCGGGTGTCGTGCGCGACCATCGTGAGCACGTCCGCGACGTTCCCGCCCGCCTCGTTCGCCCGGGTGATGATCGAGACGACCCGCTGGACGAGCGGGGTCGGGACCCGCTCCTGGAACAGGCGCAGCGCCGTGGCGACGGGGACGCCCCACTCGAGCTGGCTCGCCATCTTCTTGATCTCGTCCGTCAGCAGGCCATACCGGCCGCTGCTCGCCACCACGATCGCGTCGGGCAGCGTCATGCCGAACCGGCCGGCCTCGGCGACATCCCGCAGGAAGTCGGGCAGCCGCTCCTCGATCTTGGAGATGCGCCGGAGCTTCGCGCTCATCGAGAAGCCGTACGGGGCGATGAGGACGAGCAGGCCGAGGACCATGAAGTCGAGCGCGGGGTTCGCCCCGGCGCCCTCGCCCGGGCGGATCTGGATGTTGAGCGTACCGACGAAGTTGAGCACGCCGATGAGCCACAGGACGATCGCGCCCGCCAGTCCCGCGATCAGGAGCGCCGTCTGCCGCGAGATCGTGACCGATTCGCTGGTGTTCACGTCGGAGCTCGTGAGCGCCTTCACTTTGCGGACGGACGCCGGGGGAGTTCCCATCGAGGTCGACATTCTACATCTCCTGCGTGATCGTGTACATGAAGAAAATGAACCCGAACTGGGAGAGCGGGATCATCAGGCCGACGATCGCCCACAGCACGTCGATCATGAACGTCCCGCCGCCGCCGATGATGGCGAAGATCGCGATGATGATCACGAGGAACAGCGGGAACGCCACCACGACGGTCACGAACGTCTCGGCGAGCAGTCCCATCGTCTCGACGCGCTGGAGCTGGGCGAGCTTGTTCTCCCGCTCGTACTGCTCGGCCTTGAGCAGGAAATACGGTTTCAGCTGGCCGCCGCTGGTGGCCGTGGTCACGACCCCCTGGAGGAAATCCTGGAACCTCTTCGACGGGCTGCGCGCGGCGCCGTTCCGGATCGCGGTCAGGATGTCGACCCCGAGGAGTTCCGTGTCGCGGGTGATCCACGCCGCCTCTTCGGCGACCTCCCCGTAGATCTTCTGCCGGCCGAGCTCCTTGAAGATCTGGTCGACGTTCACGTCGGCCGACGCCATCGCGCTGACGAAGCTCATCGCGGGGCTGATCTTCCGGTCGATGTTGCGCCCGCGGACCTTCGCCTTGGAGCCGGGGGATCCGGACAGGACGAAGAACGTGCCGACCGCTCCCAGTACGGGGAGCGCGACGGCGAGCAGGACCCCGAAGAGGAAGAGGCCCGAGCTGATCAGCAGGAATCCCATGACGATCCCGACCACGAGCAGCACGATCGTCGCGACGACGGTCGTCGCGTAGACGGTCGCCATGAACTCGTCCGCCCGCATCCGCAGGTGGGCCTTGACGAGATTCTCCTCGAGCACGGGGTCGGGGGGCTTGGCGAGCACCCGCCCACGGAAGGTCTTCCACGCCCAGCGCTGGAATCCGCTGAGGCTCGAATGGGTCGGCTGTTGGCCGCGCTTGAGCCGGATCGGGTGGACCGCCGCACCGGCCTCCGCCGGGTCGACGGCGGGGGTCTGGGTCGCCGGCACGGGGCCTAGGCCTCCTTGGGCGGCGACGGCGCGCCGATCCGCGCCATGACCTCGGTCGGGTCCCGGTAGTACTGGGCGATCGTGCGCCAGAGTTGACGGTAATCGGTGATCTGGTGCTGGACGAGGTAACGGATGACGGCGCTCCGGCGCTGGAACTCCGCCTCCATCTCATCCGGTGTGAGGTTCTTGAGTTCCATGATCTTGTCGAAAAGGAACGAGTGGCCCTTGAAGACGAAGCCGTCGGTCGCCGGGTCCCATTCGTAGACGGTGTTCGTGATCAGCTCGTTGGTCTCGGGTTCGAATCCGACGATCTCGAGGACCTGCTTCAGGCGGCGGACGACCCCTTTGTCGGTGCGAGTCTGGATCTGGATGATGACGTTGTTGAGCGCCGAGAGGAGGATACGCGGCGTGTTGATCGGCGGGTTCTCGAGCCGGTTGACCATCGACTTCACGCTGTCGGCGTGCATCGTCGAGTAGGTCGTGTGGCCCGTCGCCATCGCCTGGAACATCGTGTACGTCTCCTTGCCGCGGACCTCCCCGACGATGATGTAGTTCGGTCGCTGCCGGAGGGCCGCCCGGACGAGGTCGAACATGTCGACCTCGCCGGCCGCCTTTCCGTCGGGGCCCCGGTCACCGGTGCCGCTCCGGGTCGCCCCCGGGATCCAGTTCTCGTGCGGCAGGTTGACCTCCCGCGTATCCTCGATGGAGACGATCTTGGCGGTCGGGGGGATGAACAGGGCGATCGCGTTGAGCGTGCTGGTCTTCCCGGCCGCGGGGCCGCCGCAGATGATGAGGGACTCCCCCTGCTCGGCGGCGAGCCAGAAGTACGCCACCATCTCCTCGCTGGCGCTCCCCATGATGACGAGGTCGACCGGCGTGAACGGGCGCTCCTTGAACCGTCGGATGGTGAAGCTCGCTCCCCGGGTCGTGATCTCGCGCGCGTAGGTCGCTTGGACCCGGTGGCCCTCCGGGGTCGTTCCGTCCAAGATGGGGGACGAGACGCTGACGGCCTTCGAGCAGCGCTGGCCCAGCATGACGATGAATGAGTTGGTCGCGTTCTCGTCCGCAAAGACGACATTCGTCTTGACGGACTCGTACTTGCCGTGGAAGATGAACAGCGGAACGTCGACGCCGTCGCACGAGATGTCCTCGACCTGGGGGTCCAGGATCAGCGCGTCGACCGGTCCGTAGCCGACGAAGTCGCGAAGGACGTAGTAGATGATCCGCTCCATCGAGAGCGGGCTGATCGAGATGCCCCGGCTGCGGAAGTACTCCTCCGCCTCGCCCCGAAGGTACGTCCGCTTGTCGGCGACCGAGAGGTTGCTGACGTCGCTGCCGAGGATCATCGTGAGCGTCGCCTTGAGGTGTTCGACGAGCTCGCGTTCGCGCGCGGTCAGCTGGGGCTCGATGACCTCGTAGAGGTACTCCTTCGTCCGGTCGTTGTACGTGACGCGGGAGTACGAGTACGGCGGGTTCACCGCGTTCACCTCGAGCTCCTTCATCGTGGGCTCGGCCAGCGGAGGCATCGCGGTGATGAACGTACCGGGCACGTCGGTCGGGGTCTCGAGCGATCGCGAGGAGGCGTCCAGGGGCGACGGTTCGGTCCCGGGCGCGGGGGCCCGAGGGATCTTGACTCGTACCGAGCCGCTCGACATGGACCCTACGTGCTCCCGACGCCCATTCCGATCTGGATGCCCGCCTGGACGACCGTCGCGTAATCCACGCCGCTGACCGCGAACGAGAGGACGGTCGTCGCGCCGTTGTTATTGAAGCAGTTGCTCGAGAAGACGGGCGCGATCGCGGGCGTCGCGTGGCCGTCGAAGAACGTGCTGTAGGTGATGTTCCCCGGGGCCACCCCGCTCCGGCTCAGGGACTTGTAGAGGAACGACGACCACGCGCAGGGGTACTGCGTACCGATCGTGAACGTGAACGTGAGGGGAGTAAAGGTCGTGCCGACCGTGAGACCGTTCGAGGTGAACGTATCCGTGTACCGCAGGTGGCTGTAGACCTCCTCCGACCCCTGTCCGAGCACGGTCGACGCGTTGCCGTACATCTGCAGGAAGCTCGTGCTCACGCTCGTGTTCCCGCCGAGGCTCGTGATGTTGAGGGGGGGTGGGAACGCCATGACCTGGTATCCGGTGCTCTGGCTCTGGATGACCGCGTCGTCCTCGTAGTAGAACGTCTCGGGAGTGTAGTACCGGTTGGGGAGCAGGAGTTCGAGCACGCCGGTCTGAACCGACTGGGAATAGGCGCCCGAGCCGCCGGGGCCGATCGACTCGGTCACGTTGATGAAGACGCAGTAGGCGGGATTGACCGGCTGGCCCGCGTCCGCCGCGACGTAGGGGACCGTGACGCCCTTGATGTAGAAGCCGCCCGGGCACGTCGACGGCAGGAACACGAGGGACCCTTGGGTCGGTTGGGCGATGAGGGGAACCCCCTGGCTGCTGATCACGAACGGAGAGCCGTACGACTGCGGGCCGCCCAGGGTGTACTGCGAATCGACGTCCGACTTGAACTGCGCGAACGAGGTCGAGGCCTGAGCCGTGAGCTGGGACTCGTTGTCGGTCATCCAGAGCGGCACGTACTGGGTCAGAAAGATCCCGAAGAGTGCGAAGAAGACGAGCAGGGCGAGCAGGGTACCGATCACCGCGACGACCCCGTGCCGCTCCTCACGGAGCCGACGGGAACGGCGATAGCGCCGCCCCGAGTTCGGGGTGCTCGTTCCTCCCATCAGACGGACCCGCCGGGGCCAGACGGCCCCGGTTATCGAGAATTAGGCCCGGTTCGTGTATAAATACATGCGCGACGGCCGGTGAGACAAATCGGGGGTGGCGTCGAACCTTTAGTCCGCGGCGGTTTGGGACGGACCGATGTCCCTGCGCGAGATCTCGATCTCCCTTCCGAATCGCCCGGGGACGCTCGCGCGGGTCGCCCGGACGCTCGCGAAGGACCGGATCAACGTCGCCGCGATCAGCGTCGACTCGACCCCGTCGAAAGGGCGCGTGCGGCTGATCGTCAACGACCCGGATCGGGCCCTCAAGTTGCTGTCCGCAGCCGGCTACGGTGCCGAGGTGCGCGAGATGATCGCGGTCCATCTCGAGGACCGGGCCGGGAGTTTCCTCCGGGTGCTCGAGATCCTCGCCCAGGAGAAGGTGAACCTCCAGAGCGTCGCGATCCTGGTCGCCCGCGAAGGGAACCAGACGCTCGCTGCCCTCTCGACCGACGACCTCCGACGCGCGCGCAAGGTCCTCGCGGCGGCGGGGTTCGCGAGCCAGCGGGCGGAACGCATCGTCTCCAACGCCGACCTGCTCGCGAGCGCGCCCACCATCCCGTCCGAGTCGGTGGCGCTCCTCCTCTAGGGCCGGTTCGCGTCGTTCCGCACAAAGCGTAAGAAGTCCCCCACCTCCGGGGGGGAGCACGCGGTTGTGGTCTAGTGGTTAGGACGGTAGCTTCCCAAGCTACCTACTCGGGTTCGAATCCCGACAACCGCATCCCCGCGGGAGTGGAAATCCCCCAGGGGCCGCCGATTCGGTCGGGTCCCCGGCGGAACGGCGCTCCGCGGCAGAGTTCGATGCTGCCACCCCTTCGGTGTGGGGGGGGAAGGGAGCGGCCTATTCGGCCGGCATCAGCCAGAACTCGTTCCCGTCGGGGTCAAGGAATTTCGCGAGCCAACCCCAGGGCAGCTTCTTGGCGGGCATGGAGAATCGAACTCCGTGCTTCTTCAGTCGAGCGCAGGTCCGAGGGAATGACTCGTCCGTCACGAGGAGGATCCCCGTGTTGCCGACCTCCGAGCGCGGAGGTTTCTTTCCGGGCCGGCCCCCGACCTCGCACAGGTGGAGCCGGAACTTGCCCGAGCGGTCCCCGACCGTCGTCCAGTGGTCGGGGTCCTCCTCAAAGGTGCGGAATCCCAACGTCTCCACGTACCATTTCGCCGCCTTCGCTCGGTCGCTGACCGCGACGGCTGCGGAGATCGCTCGAATCGTCATTGGGTCCTCGTTCTCCGGGAGCGTCGACCCGATTTAGGGACGTCGCAGAGGCCCGCGACGGCCCTACGGGAGCGGGGCAGAGGGCGGGCCGTCGCGGCTCAAGCGATAGGCGTTCGGGAGGAGGTCCCGGTCGATCTTCCCCGTCGTGGCGTAGCGGTACAGCGCCGCCCGGAGGACCCCCTCCGCCGCGGCACCGATCAGCCCGACGACCACCGCGATCGCCACCCCGGACACGATCAGCACGAGGCCGAGGACGGTCGATCCACCGAAGAGGAGGAGCAGGCCGAGAACTCCGAGGACGAGCGCCGCGACGACCCCGACGCCGATGAGGAGTCCCACCACCAGGTTGGTCACGAGGGTCCGGCCGAACGTCGAGACGAAGAGTCGGCTCGAACGGGTGAGCGACTTCCAGGCGCCCTCGTCCTCGAAGATCAGCACGGGGATCATGAAGTAGGTCGCGATCGACCACGTGGCGCCGCCGATCGAGCTGATCAGGAGACCGGCGATGCCCTGCACCCGACTCGCGATGACCTGGATGAGCAGGCCCACCGTGGCCGTGATCAGCGCCCAGATCGTCAGACGCCCCAGCCGGGATCGAGCGACCCGCCATCCGTCGGCGGCGGTCGGCTGCTGCCCGTTGAGCTTCAACGTCGCGGCGCCGACCAGCGCGGCGGACGCGTAGACCGAGATGAACGAGATGGAGAAGTACACCGCCACGAACAGGACGACGAAGAGGAGGTCGACGGCGGGGGAGCCGCCGTTCCCGCTCAGGTAGTACGGCAGCAGCCAGAAGGCGCCGAGCAGGGCCAGGAAGAGAACGCCCAGGATCGCGAGCCCGGCGACCACCGGGAAGACGAGCAACGCCCGGTCCTCGGAGATGAGCCGGAACGAGGTCTTCGTGAGCTTCCAGGAGTCGGAGAAGGTTCCGGGCATGGGGTACGTCCCTCGGCGAGATGTCAGTACGGGAACCGTACTTGAGAGCTGTCCGTCGGAGCCGGGGGGTGGAGTCCCTCGACGTCCTCCGGTCCCGGCTGCCTGACTCGAACAGGCGACCTGAGGATCTCCACGGGGGCTGCCGGAGCTCCGGCAGTCTCGCCTACAGTCCCCCGCTCTACCACTGAGCTAAGCCGGGACGAGCCGAGGAGCGGTCAACCCGCTATAAACCTGCCGTCGCTCTCGAGTCCGGTCGAGGCCGGATGCGGACGCTGGAACACCGCCGTCACAGCCAGCGAGACCCGGCCGGCATCCACCTGAATCCGGCCGGCCGCGCGCTCGCGCAGCGGGTGGGTGCCGGTCTCGCGCCCTTCGACCGGGTGGTAACCTCCCCGAAGCCGAGGGCCCGCGAGACCGCCGAGGCGATGGGCTGCATCGTCGACGCCGAAGCTCCCTCGCTCGGCGAGATGCCGGACGACGTCGGTCTACCGATCGACGAGATGCTCCCCCGGACCTTCGCCGACTACGTCTCGTTCGTCCGTCGGAGCGAACCGATCGCCGCCTACGCCCGGGCCCAGGCGGACCAGTGGCGGGTCGAACTCGAGCGCCTCCCCGAGCGGGGGTCGCTCCTCATGATCTCGCACGGAGGGATCATCGAGCTCGGCGCGGCCGCCGCACTGCCGGGGGCGGCTGCGACGTGGGGAGCGACGCTCGGATACCTGGAAGGAGTTCGACTCGTGTGGGACGGGCGGCGATGGATGTCCGGCGAGGTCCTCCGGGTCGCGCCGACGGAGGGGGCTAGAACGCGTGCACCGCCGCGCGCACCCGGGAAGAGACCTCGTCCGGGCTCCCCGTAGCGTCCAGCGGGCGAAGGAGACCGGCCGTCTGGTAGTACTCAATGAGAGGCGCCGTCTTCTCGGCGTAGACGGTGAGTCGGGTCGCGATCGCTTCGGGCTGGTCATCCGGGCGCTGGATCAGCTCTGTGTGGTCCCGGTCGCAGTACCCGGCGACCTTCGGCGGCTGGGTCACGACGTTGTAGACCGATTGGCAGACCGGACAAAGCCGTCGGCCCGAGAGCCGCTCGATCAGCAGCTTCGCCGGAATCTCGAACGATATCACGCCCTCGAGCGGGGTGATCTTCTCGAGCTGCTCTGCCTGCGCCCGGTTCCGCGGGAACCCGTCCAAGACGAACCCCGAGCGAGCGTCCGGATGGGAAAGCCGCTCCTTCAGGATCCGGAGGACGAGGTCGTCCGGGACCAGTTGGCCGGCGTCCATGTGGCCTTGCGCTTCCCGGCCGAGGGAGGTCCGTGCCGCGACGGCCGCGCGCAGGAGGTCGCCGGTGGAAAGGTGGGGAACGCCCAGCCGAGGGGCCAGCCGCGCGGCCTGCGTACCCTTTCCCGCACCCGGCGGCCCGAGAAACACGAACCGGTACATCGGCCCTCCCAGAACCGTCCCCCTAAATCGATTGCCGAGCGACCCTACTCGACGCGACTGCCATCGAACGCGCGACCGCGGATCGCGGCTTCGAGGTTCGGCAGGTCCCGACCTTGGACGATCCAGAGCGGGATCCCGGCCCGCGCCAGCGTGTCGGCCCCGAGGCGGTCAAAGAGGAAGTTCTGCCCGGCCTCGCCGGCCGTCGCCGCGTGCACCCGACGGCGGAATTCGGGCCACCCGATCCTGGGGATCCGCCGGGCGTCCGGATGCGTGCGCGGGTCTTCCTCGTAGAGCCCGCGAACGTCGGTCGCATTCACGAGGCGCACCGCCCGCAGACGCGCCGCGATCAGCGACGCGACCCCGTCGGTCGTGTGACCCGGCTCCGTTCCTCCCAGGATCACCGGTGAGGAGCGCTGGAGCTCGTGGACCGCGAGCGCGATGGTCGTGGGAGGATGCGCCGGGGCCGGGGGCCCGATGCGCGCGGCCAGCAGTCGGGCATGGAGCCGTGTCACGTCGATCCCGATCTCGTCGAGCTCGACCTCCGTCAGGCCCAGCTCGCGACCGAGGCGAATGTACTCCCGCGCCGTCCGCCCTCCGCCCGTCGTGACCACCAGGGGAGTCGTGCGCCCGACGCGCCGGAGGATGTCCCCGAGGTCGTCGAGGTACGCCCGGTCCCCCGTTCCCGTGAGAAGAACGGACCCGCCGACCGAGACCACCACGGCGCGCGTGCGGGACGGTGCGCGGGCCGGCATCCGGGGACGGGAGGGGCCCCACGACTTATGGGTGTCGGGCGCGCCGCCCAACGAGTTGAATAGGCGGGGCTTCTCCGGCCGATAGTGACCGACGAACTCGCGGCCGCGAAGACCGCCGCTGCGCGCCGGGGCGTCGAGCGGGTCCGGCCCGACATGCGGTTGGCCCTCGGCACCGGCTCGACCGCGGCCGAGGCGGTCCGGGCGCTGGCGGAGAAGTTCCCCGGCGCCCCGATCGACTGCGTGGCCAGCTCGCGCGCCACGGAGGAGCTCGCGCGGTCGCTCGGACTCCCGGTGCGCGCCCTTCGAGCGGACGACCGGTTCGACCTGATGTTGGACGGCGCCGACGAGGTCACCCCGTCGTTCGACCTGACGAAGGGCGGAGGGGGGGCGCTCCTCCGCGAGAAACTGCTCGCCCGGCTCTCGCGCGAGCTGGTCATCCTCGTCGACCCGACCAAGCTGGTCCAGCATCTCGGCGAGCGGGCCCCGATCCCGGTGGAGGTCGTTCCGTTCGCTCGCCCCATCCTCGAGCACCGGTTCGCCGCTCAGGGGTACGGGGTCCGACTCCGGCCCGGCGCGGGCGGTCGGCCGTTCCGCACCGACAACGAAAACGAGATCCTCGACCTCACTCCGGGCCGGCCGATCGAAGACGCGGCCGCCGCCGCGAGGGACCTCGGCGCCCCCACCGGGGTCGTCGAGACCGGTATCTTCGTCGGGCTCGCGTCGGCGGTCCTGGTCGGACACCCCGACGGACAGGTCGACGAACTCACCCAGCGCCCTGCGCACCGAGGGTAGCCGCCCGCGGGGCGCCGGTGTTATCCGCCCGTACGGGTGCACTCGGTCGGACCGCCCGAGAGGGGCGGGTGAGGCACTATGCAGGGCAAATACATCCGGACCCGAGTCGACGACCACGTCGGCTACATCGAGATCGGCAAGCCGAAGGCGAACACCTACGACCTCGACATGATGCGCGAGTTCAGCGCGGCGGTCGACGAGTTCCGCTTTGACGACGAGGTGCGCGTGATCGTCCTCGCCAGCACCGTCCCCGGGTTCTTCAGCGCCGGGGCGGACATCGAGATGCTCAAGAAGAGCCAGCCCGACTTCAAGGCGATGTTCTGCCTCCATTGCCAGGAGACGCTCGACAAGTTCGCCAAGACGCCGAAGCTCGTGATCGCCGCGCTCAATGGCCATACGGTCGGGGGCGGACTCGAGATCGCCCTCGCCTGCGACCTGCGGATGATGGCGAAGGACTCGGGCATGATCGGACTTCCCGAGGTCACGCTCGGGGTGCTGCCGGGCACCGGCGGTACTCAGCGTCTGCCTCGCCTCATTGGCACTTCCCGGGCCCTCGACATGATGATCACCGGCAAGCGGATCTCACCGGACGAGGCCCTCGCGATCGGGCTCGTCAACTACGTCTATCCGAAGGAGTCGTTCGCCCAGGACGTGCAGGCCTACGCGAGCGCGCTCGCCCACGGTCCGGTCCGCGCGGTCAGCCTGATCAAGCGGTCGGTCGTGGAAGGGGTGGAGATGCCCCTCACGGCGGGGCTCGCCCTCGAGCGCGAACTACAGAACCGGCTGTTCGTCACCGAGGATGCGAAGGAAGGTCTCGCGGCGTTCACGGAGAAGCGGAAGCCCACCTTTAAGGGACGCTGAACCCTCCTAGGGGTATCTCCATGCCCGAACCCTCTGCCCCTGCCCCGGCGCCCGCGACCTCCCAGACCCGCGCCGGCTCCAGCAGCCTGAAGGACGGCGGGACCGTCGTGCCGGTTCGCGAGATCCTCTGGGGGGCGTCCGCGGGGGCCCACAAGTACGAAACGGGCGAGGAGCTCGACCCCGACATGGCCCAGCTGATCATCAAACTGATGGTCGTGCAGGCCGACACGGAGTTCGCCTCGATCCAGCAGCACCGCCCGTGGCTCGATACTGCGCCGACGCTCGAGGACCGGTGGATCGAATCTCGCATCGTCGCCGACGAGGCGCGCCATGGCCTCCAAGCGTGCCGGATCCTCCGGGATTTCGGGGAGGAAGGGCAGCGCTACATCGACGAACTGCTCACCAAACGCGAGGGGGAGCACAAGCTCGACGCGTTCAACATGAAATTCGATACTTGGGGCGACGTCGGGGCGTTCACCTGCTTCGTCGACCGGGTGGGAGTCTACCAGCTGCGCGCGTTCCAGGAGTGTTCGTACGGACCCCTCGCCCGTGCGATGCCGCTGATGCTGAGCGAGGAGCAGCTCCACCTGAACTTTGGCGCGAGCGTCCTCCGCCGGATGGTGAAGGACGGGCCGAAGTACTACGGGTCCAAGGCCGAGGCGCAGGCGGCGGTCAACAAGTGGTATCCCCGGGCCCTCGACATGTTCGGCCATTCGAATTCCGCCACCAGCCGCCGCGCGATCGAATACGGACTCAAGCGCTGGACCAACGAAGAAGCCCGGGCTCGGTACATCCAGGAGGTCACGGGGCTCACCTCCGGGATCGGTCTCGAGCTGCCGGCGCCCGAGTTCGACCGGCACGTCCTCTAGGACGGACCGGCGTCCGCCCCGTACTCACGTTTCGACCGCCCGGGCCCGGCCGGACCACGAGGGTCCGTTCGACGCCGGCGAGGTCCCGAAGGCCCGCTCGAACGCGGGCCAGATGGCGCTGGAGCGTGAACACATGAACGTGGGCGCCGGCGTCGTGCGTGTACGCCGCGATGGGGCGACCCGCTTGGCGGTTGAGCTCCCGTACCTCGGACAGGATCGCGCGGGAGGTGCCCGTCAGGTAGTCGAGCGTGGGCCGCGTCGTCTCACAGACCCGACGGAAACTGTCGCATTCTTCCATCACCAGGGGAAAAAGGCGGTCCGAGTCCCGGGCACCGATCGCCGCCCGGATGCGTCGGATCCGTATCGGCAGCTCGCGCTGGCGTTCGGCGAAGTAGTCACTCGTACGCACCGTCGACTGCATCGCGTCCGCGGACCGGACCTCCTTGACCGGTGCGCCGCGCACGAGGAGGACGAGGTCGACGAGCTGCGGCCAATGGTCCGGGGCACCGATCGAGCGGGCGTAGCAATCCCGGCCGTCCGGCCGTGTGCCGGCGCGCCACTCCACAAAACCGCCGAACACCGAGCGGCAGGCGCTCCCGGAGCCGAACCGTGCGAGGCGCGAGAGCTCCCGGTCGGAGAGGGAAAGGCCGGCCGCGAACGAGGCGGCCCCGGCGAGGGCCGCGAACCCGCTCGCGCTGGAGGCGAGGCCGCTGGCGGTCGGGAAATTGTTCGCGGACCGGACCGAAGCGCGGTCGGAGACCTCCGCGAGGGCGCGCACCCGGTCGAGGAACCGGACGACGCCGTCGCGGGGCCCGGGGGCCGCCGGGCGGCCGTTGAGCACCACGTGGTCCTCCTCGAGGTCCGGGTCGAAGCGCACGGTCGTACGGGACCGGAGCCGGTCCAGGGTGACCGAGATCGAGGAGTTGTACGGCAGCGCGAGGGCGCGGTCCCGAACGCCCCAGTACTTCACGAGGGCGATGTTGGGCGGCGCCTCGTACGTGACCGTGGGGTGCGCGCGCGGAGCCATCCGGACGGAGGCGTCACGGTCGCGCGCAGTACTTATCCGCGCCGTCCCGGTCCCGCCTCCATGCCGCGTCGTCCTCCCGAGCCGGACCCTCGCCCGGTCCGTCCGTTGCCGGATCTATTGCGCGCCGCGCGACGCGGGTTCCACACCGAGGTCGGATTCCGGATCGACGCGGGTCGGAGCGGCCGCGGGTCCGTCACCGTGACCGGAACGGTCGAGCGACGCCACTTGAACATCAACGGCGTCGTCCACGGGGGCGTCTACGCGACGATCCTCGACACGGCGATGGGGGCGGCGGTCGTCTCCATGCTCAGCGGAGAGGAGACGACCGCGACGACCTCGCTCTACGTCGAATTCCTGCGGGCGGCTCGGGAGGGGGAGACGCTGACCGCCCGGGGCGATGTCCTCCGTCGCGGCCGACATATCGCATTCGCCGAAGGAAATCTCTACGGCTCGGACGGTCGCCGGTTCAGCCAGGCGCGCGGAACGTGGTACATCTGGTCCCAGGAGTCCCCGCCGCCCACCCCGGCGCCTTCCCCGGCGCGCCGCCGTCGTCGCTAGCCGACGGGCCGGTGCAAGCGGGGCCCGAGCCGCTCCAGGATGGCGAGGCGCTCCAGTCCCTTCGCGAGCCCCCTCGCCCCCTCGGGCGCCGGGTGGCTACGGAAGAACTCCCGCACCTCGTCTCCCCGCCCGAGTCCGACGATGGGTACCGTCGTCTCGAGGGCGAGCGAGAGGAGTCCGGCGCCTTCGAACAGCACCTCGAGTCGGGAAAGGTGGGTCGTCAGCCACGGCCAGACGACCGTTCGGCCCGCCGGGTTCGACGCGGCGTTCTGAAGGACGTGATGGATGACCCCTCGATTGACCGCCCCCGTGCTCGCTCGTTCGAGCGTCTCGAGCACGAGGGATGGCTCCGAACTCCAGGCGAGGGCCCGCTCGATCTCGTGCCGTTCGCCCTCGGGCAGGTCCCGCTCGAGCGCGCGCCGGAGCTCCCGGTACCCGACCGCGCCCTCCGTCCGAGCCCGGGAGATCGCGACCGCGGGACGGAGGTCGGGGTCGACCGTCGACCATTCGACGAACTTCTCGGAGAGGTCGCGCGCGAAGCCGAGGTCGACGCGGGCCCGGCCGAGGGAGATACGTTCCCGCAGGATGCCTTCGGTCGCCGGCTCGCCCGGTCGTCGCGCCGGACCCAAACGCTCGAACTGCCCGCTGAAGAACCACCGGGCGAGGTCCTGGACTCGGGCGGACTGGGGGAAGAAGCGGGCGAGTGCCCCGAGCGTACCGTTGAGCACCTCGACCACGAGACGGTCGGAGGTGCGCCCGAGGGCCCGCACGGCTCCTTCGTACGTCTCCCAGTCGACCTCTCCGGACGCGAGGTAGGCTCCGAGGTCCTCCAGGAAGGTCCATCGGTCCGCGGGCGGTCGGTCCGGTAACGCCCGAAGTAGGCGCTCGCGGAGGAGGTCGTCGTAGCGCACCCGGTAAAACCCGACCGCGCCGGGATTGAGGTGCACGGTGGCGTCGGCCGGTCCAGGGACCGTCCGGCGCGGAGTGTCGAACCGGATCCGTTCGCGCCGACCCCCCCAGTCGAGCACCATCGGGATCGGCCAGGGCTCGGCCTCGACGGGTCCTCGGTACGAGAACCGGTGCTGGGAGAGCTCGATCCCCCGGGCGCTCGCACGCGCGAAGATCGAGGGAAGGCCAGGTCGGTCGAGCCACGGGTCGACCAACGGTCCGACGGATTCGCCGGCGGCCCGGCTGAGCGACTCCCAGAGGTCCGCGGTCGTGGCGTTGGCGTACGCGAACCGGTTGAGGTAGTCCGTGATCCCGCGTCGGAACGCCTCCTCCCCGAGATACGCCTCGAGCATCGCGAGAACGGTCGCGCCCTTTCCGTAGCTGATCTCGTCAAAGATCTGGCTGACCTCGTCCGGCCGATCGACGGGGGCGCGCACCGGATGCGTCGCGTCCAGCGAATCGCCCTCGAGGGCCGCACCGGTCCCGGCGACCCGCAGGAAGAAGTCCATGCGGCTGTCGAGCTCGGGGTCGACGCGCTCCGAGATCTTGGTCTCAAGGAACGCGGCCAGGCTCTCGTTCAGCCAGATCTCCGACCAGCGGGTCATCGTCACGAGGTTGCCGAACCACTGGTGCGCGACCTCGTGCGAGATCGTCTCGAAGACGTCCCGGCGGGAGAACGAGGGCGACGACCCGTCGACGAGAAGGCGTTCGTCCCGGAACGCGATCGCCCCCCAATTCTCCATCGCCCCGAACGACGCTTCCGCGACGGCGATGAGGTCGAGCTTGGGCAGCGGGTAGGGGATCCCGTAGTATTCCTCATAGCCGGCGAGGATCCGACGGACGGCGTCGAGGGCGAACCGGCCCGACTCGCCTCGACCGGGTGGAGTGTAGACGCGGAAACGGACCCGGCCGCTCGCGTCCTCGACGTGGTCGAACCGTCCGATCCCGAGGTAGAAGAGATAGGCCGACATCGACGGCGTGGCGGTGAAAGTCCACTCGCGTTGCCCGTCGACCTCCGGGGAGACCTCCGCGGTCGTGTTCGAGATCACCGTCAGGTCCGCGCCGGTTCGGACCGTGAGGACGATCCGGCTCTTCCGGTCGGGCCGGTCCAGGCACGGGAAGATCCGGAGGGTGCCGTTCGGCTCCCCCTGGGACGTCAGGATGTAGCCGTCGCCTTGTCGGGACCGGTAGAGGCCCAGCAGGATGTCGGGGGCGACGGCCCCCGAGAAGTCGATCGCGACCGGCCCGGCGCGCACGGACGGAAGGACGAGCTTCCGCTGCGCCGGGTCGAGACGGAATTCAACCGGAGCCTCGCCGGCCCGCACGCGGGAGACCGAGAGTCCCTCGGAGTCGAGCGCGACCGGCCCCGTGTGAGGCGGAAGGTCGAACGAGACCGTGCCGGTCCACCTCAACTGGCCGAAATCAACCTCGAGTCGGAGTCGATACTCGGGGATGACGGGGGGTTCCCCCACGTCCAACCTTCTCCACCTGCCCTGGGAGGCCGTCAGGACCCGCAGACCGAGATGAGTCTTTGGAGCCCGCCCCGCCGGCGCTCGGCCGGCCTACCGCGCCGAATCAAAGTTAAATATCCGCCCCCTGTCGGCGAAATCGGCTGACGGCCAAAGCGGCGGGGAAACACCCGGTCCCATTCCGAACCCGGCAGTTAAGCCCGCTGGCGTTCCGCGCGGTACTGAAGTGCGCGAGCCTACGGGAAACGCGGAAAGCTGTCAGCCTCCCTTCCCCCTCGGGGTTCCCTGACCGGCGACCACCGGATTCCCCCTCCCCGTTCCGACCGGTCGATTCGCTTTATCGCCCCCCGCTGCCGTGGGCCCGTCGGGCACTCGGACGATGGTCGACCTTTCCTACGTACTCGAAGCACTCAGTGGCGCCAGCACGATCGCCGTCATCCTCGGGATCCCGTTCATCGTTCTGCAGATGCGACAGAACGGGCGGATGGTCGAGGCGGCGAATCGACAGGCCGAACTGGTCGCCCTCCAGAACCGGTCCCAGGTGGTCCTCGCCATCGCCGAGCAGCTCACCGACCGGGACTTCATCTTCCAGCGGAAGGCGGTCCACGACCTGATCCCGAGACAGCAGGCCAGCCGTTGGGAGGGGTTCGTCGAATCCGCGGACGGGTTCGAAGTGCGGGCGCTCGCCGTGCAGTACGAGAGCATTGCCCTCATGGCCAAGCTCGGGATCGTGGAGGCGTCGACCCTTCACGAGGCGCTCGGGTACACGATCATCGCCGACTGGCGAGCGGTCGCCGCGACGGTCCCCGCCTTCGAAAAGGCGTGGGGGATGTCCGCGTTCCCCAACTTCCGCGCCCTCGCGGAAGGCGCCGAGAAGTACTGGAAGGACAAGGGCGCCCCCTTTCCCTCCCCTCCGATAGGCTAATCGTCCGGGGCCCGTCGCCGGGGAGATGATCCTCGGCGCACACCTCGGGATCGCCGAAGGGCTGCCCGAAGCCGTTCGCGAAGCGCGAAAGATCGACGCGGATGCGCTGCAGATCTTCTCGAAGAGCCCGCAGATGTGGACCGGGCCCCCGATCGCGCCCGCAGCGGCCGAAGCCTTCCGGGCGGCGCTCCGGGAGGAACGGATCCGGGCCACGGCCGTCCACCACGGGTACCTGATCAACCTCGGGAGTCCCAAGCCGGACAGCCTCGAAAAGTCCCGCAGCGTCTTCGTCGAGGAGATCCAGCGCGCCGAACTTCTCGGGGTCGATGGACTGATCTTCCACCCCGGGGCGCATCTCGGGTCCGGTGTCGATGCGGGTCTGCGCACGATCGCGGAGAGCCTGCGGGGGGCGATCGAGGCGGTGCCGGACGGGCGGGTTCGCCTGCTGTTGGAGAATGCGGCCGGGCAGGGCACGGCGCTCTGCTCCTCGTTCGAAGAGCTCGCGACCGTACTCGCCGCGGTCGACGCGCCGGAGCGGCTCGGGGTTACGCTCGATGCTTGCCACCTCTTCGCCGCCGGGTTCGACTTTCGAACGCCCGAGGGGTACGGTTCTCTCGTCGACCGGATCGACGGGACGATCGGCCGGGCCATGGTCCGGGCGTTCCACCTGAACGACGCCAAAGCGGAGCTTGGCTCGCACCTCGACCGTCACGAGAACATCGGAAAGGGCCAGATCGGTCTCGACGGGTTCCGTCACCTGGTGCGCGACCCCGGCTGGGCCGAGCTCCCCGGCTATCTCGAGACGCCGCTGGACGAGGACGGGTATGCTCGGTACGCGCAGGACCTGGTGACGCTCCGCTCGCTGCTCGAACCCGTCGGAGGATCGACCGAAAAGCCGAGCGCTCGCCGCCGGGAACGCCGCGCGTCCTCAACGGTCAAATAGCCCGCGCCACCTCGTGCCGCCGCGGATGGAGCACGACGTCCCCGAGGAGCTCGTCGGGTCCCTCGAGGCGACGGCGCGAGAGATTCGCCGAGACGTCATCCGGATGACCTGTGCGGCCGGCAGCGGCCACCCCGGGACCAGTTTCTCGGTCACCGACCTCCTTACGGCGCTCGTCTTCCACGAGCTCCGGGTCGACCCGACTCGGCCGGGGTGGCCCGACCGGGACCGATTGGTCCTCTCGAAGGAGCACGCCGCCCCGGCGCTCTACGCCGCGCTCGTGCACCGAGGATTCCTGCCCCGGGAGGAGCTCCTCTCGCTCCCGCGCTCGGGCCGTCGTCGCTCGGGCCCGGTCGACCGGGCCCCGCTCCCGGGCCTCGAGGCGTCGATCGGTGGATCCGGTGAGGCAACGGGGATGGCGGTCGGGATGGCGCTCGACGCGCGGCTCGACCGTCGACCCAGCTGCGTCTTCGCGGTACTGAGCGAGGCGGAGTGTCAGGCCGGCGCGACCTGGGAGGCCCTCCTCGCCGGCGGCCACCACCAGCTCAGGAACCTCGTGGTCGTGCTCAACCGGAACGGCTACGAGCCGGACGGCCCGACCGAGGCGATCGTCGGGATCGAACCGGTCGCCGAGAAGTTCCGGGCGTTCCGATTTCACACGCTCGAGATCGACGGCCACGACTTCCGGGAGATCCTCGGCGCCTTCGCGAGCGCGCGAGCGACGACCGGCGGACCGACGGCGATCGTCGCCTCGACGGTGACCGGGAAAGGCGTCTCGTTCCTCGAGAACGTGCACGACCCGCAGGCCCGTGCCCTGTCGAAGGCCGAGGCGGAGCGTGCGCTGATCGAGCTCGGCGTTCCGCCGGCGGAGGCGGTGCGATGACCGGCCCCGCCAAGAACGAGAGCCTGTGCGACGCTTACGGGAGGGCGCTCGTCGAGCAGGGCGAGCGGGACCCCCGACTCGTGGTCTTCGAGGCGGGCCGCTCGGGCCCGACCGGCACCCGGAGCTTCGGGGAGCGATTTCCGGACCGTTTCTTCGACGTCGGGGCGATGGACGCGTCGATGATGTCGATGGCCGCGGGCGCCTCGCTGGGCGGCCGAACCGTGTACGCCAGCACGACCGCCGTGCTCGCGGCGGGACACGCCTACCTCTACGTGCGAGAGTCGATCTGCTCCAACCACGCCAACGTCAAGATCGTCGCGACCCACGGAGGCCTGCTCGCCGGGTCCGACCGCCGGACGCACGCGATGGTCGAGGACATCGGTCTCATGCGCGGCCTCCCCGGAATGACGGTGGTGGTTCCCGCCGACGCTCCGACGACGCGGGCCGCGACGTTCGCCGTCGCCGAGCGGGCCGGGCCAGCGTACGTCCGACTATCCTCCGCAGACCTGCCGGTCGTTTCCGAGGGCGCGTTCGCGATCGGACACGCGGCGGAACTGAGGTCGGGGACCGACCTGACGATCGTCGCGCTCGGAGCGTTGGTCGGCCGCGCGCTCGCGGTGGCCGACGATCTGGCTCGCGTCGGCCTCTCGGTCCGGGTCCTCGATTTCGCCTCCGTCAAGCCGTTCGACGAACCCGCGCTGCTGCGCGCCGCCCGGGACACCGGCGCGATCCTCGTGCTCGAGGAGCACTCGGTCCTGACCGGCGTCGGCGCGTTGGTCGCCTCGACGACGTCGGAGAACTACCCCGTCCCGGTCCGTCGCGTCGGGGTGCCGGACGTATTCGGGGAATCCGGGGAGCCGGGGGCGCCCCTCGACCGAGACGGGATGTCGGAAGAACGCATCCGTGACGAGGCATGGGAGCTGCTCAAGATCCGGGGGAAGGTCCTTTGAGGCGGACGGAGTGAGGGAGGACGACGATGCAGCTATTCCTGGACACCGCGAGCGTGACCGAGATCCGAACGATGTGGGAGACCGGGATCCTCGACGGGGTCACGACCAATCCGACCCTCGTCGCCAAGGAGGGCCGGAAGTTCGAGGACGTGCTTCGCGAGGTCTGCGCGCTCGGCGTGCCGAGCGTGTCCGCCGAGGTCGTGTCCACCGATACCGAGGGCATGCTCCGCGAGGGGCGCCACCTGCGCGAGATCCATCCGTCGATCTACGTCAAGGTCCCGATGACGTCGAACGGTCTCCGCGCGACCAAGACCCTCGCCAAGGAGGGGACCCGGGTCAACATGACCCTCGTCTTCAGCGCGAACCAGGCGCTGCTTGCCGCGAAGGTCGGTGCGGCGTACGTGAGCCCGTTCATCGGGCGGCTCGATGACCAGGGTCAGGACGGCATGGAGCTGATCCGGGACATCGTGCAGATCTATCGTAACTACGCGGTCAAGACGCAGGTCCTCGTCGCCAGTGTCCGTCACCCCATCCACGTCCTGGATGCGGCCAAGATCGGCGCCGACATCGCGACGATGCCCTACGCCGTGATGGAGAAGCTCGTCCAGCACCCGCTGACCGACCTCGGTCTCGCTCGGTTCCTGAAGGACTGGGAGAAAGTCCCGAAGGCGTGAGCCACGGGAGCCGACCGACGGATTATATCGCGCCTCGGCTACCCCGCGTCGACCGTGACCGAGGCCTCCCTGCTCGAGAAGTACCTTCGCCTGACGCACGAGGCGCTCGACCGGGTCACGGCCGCACCCCCCGAGCGCTCGTTCCTCCGCGGAGCGTCCGACGACTTTCTCTCGATGGCGCGTGCCTACCTCTCGGACGCAGAGCACTTCTCGGCGGCCGGCGACTCGGAGCGGGCGCTCGCGGCCGCGAGCTACGCGCACGGATGGCTCGATGCCGGTGTGCGGCTCGGGATCCTGGACGGAGGTGGGGATGACCAGCGATTCACCCTCTTCCGATAGCCGCCGACCGCCCGGGACACCCGGAGTCTCCGACGCCGTGCTCGCCACGATCGAGGCCCACTTGCGTCAACGCGAGCTGCGTCGCGAGGACCTCTACCAGCGGGCGCGCCGGCTCCGGCGCCTCTCGCAGGGCACGATGACCCGCCTCCATGCGGACGGGGCGGCGGGACTCGAACTGGTCGAGATCCGTCGGGCGATGGCCGAGCTCGCCGACTGGTTGCATCGCGAAGGGCGCGGCGACGAGGGCCTTGCGCTCGACGCCTTCCAGGAGGCCGTCGAGGCCGTGCTGCTGGGAGCGATCGCAGCGGGGGAAACGCTTCCGGGACCCTCGGACCTCGGCGTCGATCCGGAGCCGTACCTGCTCGGGCTCGGCGACGTCGTCGGTGAGGTCCGCCGCCGGGTCCTCGACCGACTCGGCCGGGACGACCTGGCCGGTGCCGAGGCCGACCTCGCGCTCATGGAACGACTGACCCGCTCCCTCCTCCGGTTCGACACGACGCGGGCGATCGTCCAACTCAAGCCCAAGCAGGATACCGCGCGCACGCTCCTCGAGCGGACCCGGGGGGAGGTCGTGATGGCACGATTTCTCGCGCGGGCCCGCCCGGTCTCCCCGCCCGAGGGCCCCGAGGCTCCGTGACGTCCGAGCCCCGCCGGACCATCGGAGTGATCGGCGGTTCGGGGATCACGAGCATTTTCGGGACCGCGAGCCCTCGGTCGCACCGGGTCTCCACCCCGTGGGGAGCGCCGTCGGGACCGGTGGAGGAGGGCGACGTCGGAGGCGTTCGCGTGCTGTTCCTTGCGCGACACGGGCCGGGGCATTCGATACCTCCGCATCGGGTCAACTATCGAGCGAACGTCGACGCGCTCCGGGCCCTCGGGGCCGAGGCGATCGTGACCGTCAGCTCGGTCGGCTCGCTCAAGGACGAGCTCTCCCCCGGGACCTTCGTGCTGCCGAACCAGTTCGTCGACTTTACGAAACAGCGGCCGACCACCTTCTTCGACGGCGGCCGCGTGTACCACCTTTCTCTCGCGGACCCGTTCTGCCCCGACCTGATGCATACGGCCCTCGCCGCCGGCCGAGAGGTCGGAATTCCGTTCGCCGAGGACAAGACCTACGTCTGTGTCGAGGGACCCCGGTTCAGCACCCGCGCGGAATCGGCGTTCTTCCGGACGTTCGCGGACATCATCGGCATGACCCTCGTGCCGGAGGTGACCCTCGCCCGCGAGCGGGCGCTCTGCTATGCGTGCCTTGCGATGGTCACCGACTACGACGTCTGGGCCGACCGCCCGGTCGAGGCGAAGGAGATCGTCGAGGTCATGCACCGGAACGCCGACCGCATGGGGCGACTGCTCGCGTTACTGCTGCCGCGGCTCGCGACCGTTCCGACCTGCCGGTGCGCTCACGCGCTCGACGACGCCGGCGTTTAGCTCGAGCGCGGTCCCCGACGGACCGTGATCGGGATCCGACCGGCCGCGAACTCGGCTTCCGCGATCTCGACCGGGTCGACCATCGCTGGCGGAACGTCGATGAGGATCGGGGCGCCCAACGAGAGCTGAAGGGCGCGCGCGCCGAGGATCCGCGCGCGTTCGAATCGGGTGAATTCGCTGGACTCGAGGGGGGCCGGTAGCGGGTGCTCGGGCACGGTACCACTCCCCGAGGCCGCGGCAGGCGATGCGGCCATCAAGGGCTCGGCCACTCAGGGCACCCTATTTACCCCTTGCGCAGAGCCGGGCGTCGCCCGAGAACCCGGGACCGCACAGAAAGTAGCCCGCCCGCTCAGAGACCCTGACGGGCGTATAGAAACGAAAAGGCCCGCTCAACAACTCGTGATCAGAAACTAGTTCGCGGACCAAGCCGTTGGCACTCGGGACCGCGATCCGGCCGCCGCCGGACACCCGGCTTAAGGCGTCCCACCAGTTTCCCGTCACATGCCCGAACGGGGCCATCGGATCTACGGTACCACTACTGTGCGGGTCTCCCTATTGATTCGCGCCCCGTCGCGCTACGTGTATGGTTGGTGCACGGACTACCGGAGCGACGACGGACGATTCTCGAGTAGGCGTCCCCACCCGAGCTTCCGTGTGATCAGAATTTCGCCCCGCCGCGTGCTCCGGATTCGCGTGTCCCGGGGGGCCGGTCGCGATTCCGCGGTCGCGGTCGATTTGGTTCGGCTCAATCCCCCCCGCTCCTGGCACCTCGACCAGATCGACGAGACCGACCGGCAGTCCTTAGACTACCGGGTCAGCGCCGCCGGCCGCGGCCGGACGCGACTTCAGCTGTTGATCACCGAACGCTGGGTTACTCCGGAATTCCCGACCCGCGAAGAACTCCGTGCGCGGGTCGCGAGGACGTGGGCCCGGTTCGCCGCGGCCATCGAGGCGGACTATCGCGCCGGACGACCCGCCCGGGGCACGTGACGTCCGACGACGAACGTCCCCCGATGGGCGTTGCGATCGCATCTCCGCAAGAACTGGCCCCTATGCAACGCCACAGCGTGGGACGTTGCCCAGAGACCATCGTCCGCACTCTCAGGTCGCCACGCGACCGAGGATCTTGTCCCAGCTCCGTTCGCCGCACCGGGGGCACGGGATGTACAGCGACCCGAATCGGCCGATCCCCACGCGGAGTGCGAAGATGGGTACTCCGGAGAGTCGAAATCGCTGACCGCACGCGGAGCAAGCCAACTCGATTGGCCCTCCCACGGCAAAGGGCGTGCGCGCCGGAGGGTCCTCGGACGGGAGGTTCGGAAGACTGGGCACCCGGCTCGCGGTCAACCCGAGCGCCAGCAGGATGATGATCAGAGCGATCAGTACGCCCATGACGTTGAGGAGGATCCCGAAGGGCGGGCCGGAGATACCGAGGACGCCCGCCGCGCTCGCGAACTGTAGGCCGAAGACCAATGGCAGTACGCCCGCTACGATGACCCCTTGTAGAGTGAGGAGCGGTCGCACCAATCGGCTCCCGAACTGACTCGCCAGCGGCACCGACCGGGAGCCCCACCACAGAGCGCCGGTGAATGCCAACGTTACCGCGGTCACGAGCACGAGTTCTATTCCGAGCAACGGGAGCGGTCCCAGGGTCCCGGTGGTTTGCCCGTTCAGTCCGAATTGCCATGGGACCTGAGCGGGCAGGCGCACGCGCAGGGCCAGGTACTCCAGGAGCACCTCCATCCCGCCCACACCGCCGAGGAGCGCCGCGGTTCGGACCGGGCGCCCGTTCGCATGAAGTTCGGTGGGTCGGGCGGTGCCGTGCGACGCCGCCGGATTCCGGTTCGTCATGCGTTTCTCCCCTGCGTATGGGACGCGCGGTGTCGCCCGGGTGTCCGCAGGACGGCGACCTCGGCCCAGATCGCTCGGACAATCGGCAAGTTCTCCCGGCCCGCGGGGGTGAGTTCGTAGTACTTCCGCAAAGGACCCGCGCTGACGGTGCCGTGGAACGAGCGTACGAGCCCCGCCGCGCGAAGCCGCGCCATCGTGGGATACAGCGTCGAGGGTCCCACCTTGAGTTCGTCGCCGTGTTCCCGCGCGCTCCGGTCGAGCAGTTCGTAACCGTACGCCGGTCCGCTGGCGAGCTGCTCCAGGACCCAGAGCGGCAGGAAACCACGTCGAACTTCTCGGCGCAGATGAGAGAGGAACGCGAGATCCGTGTTCGGCACGACGGTACTATTGCGTTATACGATATAGCGATGTCGGCCCCCTCGACGGACTTCCCAATGAGATGGCATTCGGGGGCCCTTCGTGGACAGAAGGGTGAGGTTTCGTCCCCGACGCTTCGACAGCGCAGCCCACGGGGGGTAGGATTCGGAACCCGGTTTCGGGACGGGGTGGTGCGGGACGGTCCGCGGCTCGCAAGGGAGGCGTCATAAACTCCGGCGAAGTCGTGGAGTCGCAGGGGATGAAGCTCCCCTTCGACCGCCCGGCGCGGGCTGATAGCTTCTACCTCGCCCAACCGCGCCTCCGAAGAGGGCGATCTGATGATCGAGGTAGAGTGGGCGTTACTGACCGTAGTCTTGGGCCTGGCCGTTATCGCTTCGCTCATCTCGGTCCGGCTGGGAGTCTCGGTTGCGATCCTGGAGATCGTGGCCGGCATCCTCGCTGGAAACTTTCTGGGCATCTCGACGGCCGGCGAGACGTGGCTACCGTTCGTCGCAGGCATCGGAAGCGTGGTGCTCACGTTCCTGGCAGGAGCGGAGATCGACCCGGTCGCGATGCGCAAGACGTGGAAGGCATCGGTCAGTATCGGTGTGATCTCCTTCCTCTCGCCGTTCCTCGCGGCGTGGGCGTTCGCACTGTTCGTCCTCGGCTGGGGATGGAACGCCTCCTTGCTTACCGGCGTGGCCCTGTCGACCACTTCGGTCGCGATCGTCTACGTGGTGCTCGTAGAGACGGGTACCAGTCGAACCCCCACGGGAAAGTTGATCCTCTCGGCGTGCTTCGTCACCGACCTCGGCACCGCCCTGGCGCTGAGCCTCCTGTTCGTTCGGCCGAACGACTACATCTTCCTCCTCATCGCGGCCATCATCGCCGCGACGCTGATCTTCCCTCGTCTCTTCGAGTGGTTGTTCGCCCACCTCAAAGGCCGGGCCGGGGAGCCGGAGGTCAAGTTGCTCCTTTTCGGGGTGGTGTTGCTCGGCGCCTGCGCCCAGCTCGCCGGCTCTCAAGCGGTGCTCCCTGCCTACATCCTCGGTCTTGCACTGGCGAGCGTTCTCGGGAAGAACCGCGACGTCCTCCTGAAGCTTCGGACGCTCACTCTGGGATTCCTCACTCCGTTCTTTTTCATCAATGCCGGGCTCAACGTGTCGGTGGACGCCCTGGCGGCGGGGCTGGTGATCCTCGTCGCCCTGTTCGGAGTGAAGGTCGGAGCGAAGCTCCTCGGGGTCTACCCCGTGGTGCGCACGCTCGTGGGCCATGACTCAACGTACATCGCCCTGTTGATGAGTACCGGGCTGACCTTCGGTACGATCGCCACGACGTACGGGTTGACGGCCGGGATCATCGACCGATTCCAGTTCTCGATCCTCTTGATGGTCGTTATTTCCACGGCCATCATTCCGACCGTGGTCGCTCAGACATGGTTCCAGCCGGCCCCCGAGGAGTCGACATGACCTCGAAGGAGAAGCCCCGGCGCGTCCGATCCATCCTCGTCCCGGTCGACGGATCGGAGAGCAGCCGACGCGCCGTCCAGCTGGCCGCCGAAATGGCCCACGCGTTCGCGGCCGAGCTGACGTTGCTTCACGTGTCTCCTGTGAAGGAGCTGCCGGTGCTCATGGTCGAGGCCGAAGATCCGCGGGAGGCCAATGAGGCCGAGCTCCTTCTCGGGGGTGAGGCTCAACTCGCTCGCAAGCTGGGGGTGGAGTCCGCGGTCGTTCTGCGGCATGGACGGACGGCCGACCAGATCCTTCGACAGATCGCGGCGTCCCGGCCCGATCTCGTCATCATGGGAACTCGGGGGCTCACCGGAGCACGAAGCGTGCTGCTCGGAAGTGTTTCGCGAGTAATTTCCCGACGGTCCCAGGCTCAGGTCGTCCTAGTACGATAGTCCGGTCCCGGGCAACACCGCGACGGCCCGACGCCCGACCGTCCGTCGCGGATCTTGCGAGCCCTGTCCCCGGGGAACCGTGGTCGCCGGTCGGGACAGAGCTGCCTGCGGCTTTCCCGAGCCGTTGTCTGGAGCCGGCCCGAGCGACGGCGGTCGCTCCGTGCGGGCCCCAAGAGAAAGGATTAGAATCCCGGGGAAAGTGGCCATCCGGTGCCTTCCGTGCGGCAGAGCTACGCGACGATCTTGTTCCGGCGGCTATGGAAATTCTTGGCAGCCTATGTTGCCGTGTTCCTGATCGCGGCGATCGGGTTCTACTTCCTGGAGTCGAGCCACGGGATCACCCTGCTGAACTCGTTCTACTGGGCGATGGTCACTCTCTCGACGATCGGCTACGGGGACATCGTACCGACCAGCGCGAACGCGAAGCTGTTCACCATTGGGATCGCCGCCGTGGAGGTGTTCCTGGGGGCGTACCTCGTTTCGATCGTCATCTCCGTGGTCGCGGAGGAGTCCCAGAACCGGCTCCTCGGGACCTTCGGAACGAACTTCACGAATCACATAGTCGTCCTGGGATACTCCCCGGTCGCGAGCGCGGCGGTACGGGAACTCCTCAGCCAGGACGAGAAGGTCGCAATCGTCACCGAGGACGCCGCCCAGGTCGGCAACCTGCGCGTGCTCGCATCGGAGAAACAACTGTTCGCCACCTACGGGCCACCGGCCGACACGGAGATCCTGAAACGGGTCAACCTTCCCGGGGCCCATTCCGTGATCGTCGCCACAGGGGACGATACGACGACCCTGGTCGCCGCGCTCAACGTGCGCGCACTGCAGCCCGACATTCGCATCGTCGTCTCGGTCTCCCGACCGGAGCTCAAGCAGACGCTCAAGGCAGCCGGGGTCGAGTACGTCGCCTCCCCGGCCGACATGGGTGGGCGGCTCTGTGCCGATGCCGCGTTCCGACCCGAAGTCGCGAACATGGTCGAGGACCTCACGAGCACGGCGTTCGGGGCGGACATGGAGGAGTTCATCCTCACCGAACGCACCCCGGTCTCCGGTCAGGGCCTGCTCGAAGCGGAGTCCCTGGTACGCGCGGCGTCCGACTGTCTGGTCATCGGGTACGCGCGGCGAGGGGCGGACGGAGAGTACGTCACCGTCCTCAACCCCCCCTCGACGTTCCGTTTCCAGGTCGGCGACGCCCTGATCGCGGTCGGCACGCTCCCCAACCTCCACCGGATGCAGAAATGGATCGGCGTCCCCCAAGGACGCTGAGCCCCATGGTGGTTCCTTCTCCTGGAGGGGGGCGGGGGCGCCACCCGTAGTTTCGTATACTAGGTCCCAGCAAGTAGTGCAACATGCCCGACCCGTACCCTTCTGCGCCGCCGAACTACCCGACCGCGCCTCCGCCCCCGGGGTACGTCGAGGGAGGCAATGCTCCGCCGGGAGCTCCCGCGTGGCAGCCCCCGGCTCCGGTGCAATATCGGGGACCCATGCTTCCCGGGTGGCTCACCTTCGGCTCGATTCTCGTAGTGGTCGGTGGGATTCTGATTATGGTCGGATTCATCATCGACGTCGTGGGGACGGCCTCGTTCTACGGCAACGCCAACGGCAACCTGCAGAACTTTGCCAACGCCACGGAGGCGTTCGATGCGCTGGTCGGGGTCGGGATCTTCATCGCGATCCTCGGCTGGTTCTTCCACCAGATGACCCTGCATCACCGGTCGAGCCGCTGAGCACGGCGGGGATGGTCGCTCCCGCCCAACCCGTTCCCGACGTCCAAGGGTATAGATACCGGCGAGAACTAGGAACTCTCGGCCTGCGGGGCCAGGGGGTTCCTGGAATGACGAGCCGAGTCGAATTTTTCGCGTCGCCGGGAGCCGACTGAACCGCGTTCCGTCGTCCCGGCGGGAGCCCTCCGTTCGCCGACCGAACCGTCGCGGACCTGCACACACACACCACCGTGCCCAACGACCCGTACCTCGACTCCAGTGTACACTGGAGAATTCGCTCGGGCAGCGCGTCGTTCCACGAACAGCGATACTCCGAGGCGGCGGAGTCGATCCTCGAGTGCGGTCTCGCCACCGAGGTGATCCAACGCATCGGCTCCGGCAAGGAGGCCGACGTCTACGCATGCGCCGACGACCGGATGCTCCTCGCGGTGAAGGTCTATCGTCTCTACCGAACGAGCCATCGAGGGGGGCGTCCGGTCAAGCAGGAGTCGATGGGGCAACGGGCGTCCCAGGAACTCGAGATGCTCCTGTACGCCTGGCGCGGGGGCGCGCGGGTGCCCGAACCGGGGCGCCGGGTGGAGAACATGTTCTCCATGGAGTACCTCGGCTCTCCCGGCGGACCGGCCCCGCGATTGAGCAGCGTGACCCCGGAATCCCCGGAACGGATGTTGGCGGCGGTCGTAGAGCAGGTGCGCAAGCTGGCCGACGCGGGAGTCGTCCACACGGACCTGAGCCCGTTCAACGTCCTCGTCCACCGAGGCGAGCCCTGGGTCATCGACCTCGGACAGGCGGTCCGCGTGGACCGGCTCGGGTCCCCTCCGTGGGTCCGGCTCCACGAAGCGGAGGAAGCCCTTTCCCGGACCTTCCGCGCCTTCGACCGGTACTTCCGCCGATACGGACTGCGGGTCTCCGTGGAGGACGAGGTCGCGGCGGTCCTCGCTTCGGTCGACCGCTTCGGGGTCCGGGACTAGGCCTCGCTAGTACCGCTTCACGCCCATGACCTTCCAGACCGGTTCGTTGTCCGCGTACACCTGCCACTGGGCGATCTGGTGGTCGCGAACTACCGCCCTCCACGCCGTCGGCACCTTCCAACGGTTCTGCACGGGGAGATCCCCGCCGACGGCGAAGGTGCCGCTGGCCGTCCCGAACAACCCCACGACCCGGCCGTTCTGAAACCACTCCTTGACGGCGAGATGGTAGTCCGGGAACCACTCGAAGTACGCGCGCCACGCTTCCCGCAGCCGTTCCCGGCCCCGCACCTCCTGCCCCAGGCCGTCCACGAACAGGTGGTCGTCCGCCAGCAGGGCGACCAGGCTTTCGACGTCGTGCCGGTTGATCTCGTTGACGAACTTCAGCGCGGTCCGAACGGTGTCCGATTCCAACAACTCGGTCCCCACCTTCCCCGGGCGCCCGACCGCTGCGACGGGGGGAACGCTCCCGACTAGATTCTACTTTGTGAAGGGACGCGCGGAGGGCCGTAGGGCCGACGGGAGGGACCCGGGCGCCGGGGACGAAGGCGTGTATACTTCGATGGGTTGGTCGAGCAGGTCGACCATGACCGAGGAGAACCAAGCGATCGCCGCGCAGCTGGTACGTCAACTCGAGCTCGACACGCCGCCGGTGCAGGTCTCCTACCTCGATGCACCGCCGGTGGGAGTCGCCGAACATCCCGGCGGGGTGCCCTCCGTCTGCACCTTCTTTGCCTTCGGGACCGAGAAGCCGTTCTACGCAGGACTCCCCGCCCACGAGGAGTGCGAGATCGGCGCGTTCGTCCTCGGTGTCCCCCCGACGGGGGACCTCGGGAACCGTCTCATGGGGACGATCGGGAGGATGCAGAAGGAGGGGTACCTCAACCCCGGAGAGGAGGCGAAGGTCCCTCACAACGAACGCGCGCCCCGGTTCGTCGCCTACGGTCCGCTCGGCTCGTTGCCGATGCCGCCGACCGGCGTGCTTCTCTTCGCACAGCCGAAGGCGGCGATGCTGGCGGTCGAGGCGGCGGGTTCGGGGTCCGACGGCGCGGTCGTGCCGATGAACGGGCGTCCGATGTGCGCGATCCTACCGATCATGAACCAGGGGGCCCCGGTGGCGATCTCCCTCGGGTGCACCGGCTCGAGGATCTACACCGACATCGGCAGCGACAAGATGGTGGTCGGGATCCGAGGCGACCGTCTCGCGTCGTTCGCGCGGAAGCTCGACACCATCGTCCGCGCCAACGAGCTGGTCCGGGCCGAAGACTCCGCACGAAAGGCCCAGGCGGCGCACCCACACCGGCCGAGCTGAGGCCGGGCGGCCGCTCCCTTCCGGCCGCGCCGGGGGACGCCCGCTCGCCGGGTCACGGCGGGTCGGCCCGCTTCTGCAGGAGAAAGAGTGCGTGGTTGGTCTTTCCTTCGGGGATCAGCGTGCGGCGCAGGAGGTGAAAGCCGGTCTCCTTCAGCCAGCGTTCGTACGTGCGGATGTCCGCCTGGCTCCAGTACATCTTGGTGTTGGACCCCAGCCACCCTTCCTCCACGCCGGTCCAGGCCTTGGCCCCGGTGGTCACGAGGAAGAGGCCTCCCGGGTCGAGCCAGCGAAAGACCTTCGAAAGGAGGTCGGGCTGCTCCTCCAGCGGGACGTGGATCAGGGCATAGAGGCAGACGACCCCTCCGAAGGCATCCCGAGGGAAGGAGACCTCATTCACATCGGCCCGGACGAACTTCGCGTCCGGCACGAGGGCGCGGGCCCGCTCGATCTGGACGTCAGAGATGTCGATTCCCGTGACCCGGAACCGTTCGGAGAGCAGGCGCGCGGCCGGGAGGCCGCACCCACAACCGAGGTCGAGCACCTCGGACCCCGGCGGCACCGTGCGGAAGAACGGGCGCAGCCACTCCCGGTAGTCGGCGTTCGTATGGTCGAACGCGTCGGCCCTCGAGCCGGGCGGACGGTAGATCGTGGAGATGCGGTTCCACCCCTCTCGCACGACCTCCTTCGGGTCGAGGGAGTCGTCGAACGTCCGCGCCCCCTCCGACATGAACATAGAATGGCGCGCGCCCCCCATATGGATTAGTGGGTCCCCCCCACCCTTTCCGGGGGCCCCGAGCCGAAGACCCGCGGGGGGTCGCGGGAGCGCGCCGAGCGGATCGGGCCGCGGTGCGTCATTATCTTCGAGCCCCGGCTCGGCCGATCGATGGCCGAGCCCCGAGAGATCCTCGCGCTCTACGATCAGGAGATCCGCCGGGACCCGGTGGCCGAGCCCGGGTATCGCGTCGAACGGGTCGGCCCTGTTGTTCGAGTCGTCGGCCCCGACGGTTGGGTGATCTACTCCGACTTGACCGACGCCAACGTCCGGGAGACAGTCGCCAGCCAGGCCGAATTCTTCCGCCACGCAGGGATCGACGTTGAGTGGAAGTGGTTCGGGCACGACCGGCCCCCGGGACTCCCAGCGGCCCTGGAGGCGGAGGGTTTCCTGCCCGAGGAACCCGAGACCATTGTCGTGTTCGACCTCCAGCACGACCTCCCGAGGGGTACTCTTCCGGACGACACGGAGATCCGGCGCGTCACGGACGCTTCCGGGCTCCGCGACGCGGAGGCCGCGAACACCGCCGCATTCGGCCCCCCAGCGCATCCGTTCCTGGCCCCGTGGACGCAACGACTGAACGACCCGAACATCGGCCTGTTCGTCGCCTACGTCCACGGTACTCCGATCGCCTCCGGGCGGGTGGAGATGATTCCCGGCCGCTCCTTCGCCGGCCTCTGGGGAGGGGGAACCGCACCGGCCCATCGACATCGAGGGATCTACCGGGGCCTGGTGGCGGCGCGCGCGGAGCTCGCACGGGCGTCGGGGTCCCGGTACCTCACCGTCGACGCCCGGGAGACCAGCCGTCCGATCCTCGAGCGCCTCGGATTCGTCCCGCTCACGACCACTCGAGCTTGGGTGATACGGAATGCGCCCGCCGAAGGCACGGGAGCGCCCGTCGGGGCCGCCTAGGGCCGGAATCCCGGACCGTCGTTTCCTGCGATCTCGGAGGGAGAATCCTCCGCCCCGGTCGACTAGAACCCGGTGACGTCCTCGAGGAACTCTCGCACCGTTCCGAGGAATTCCTTCGGCTGTTCGAGGATCGCCCGATGACTGCTCCGCTGGAGGACCCGAAGGTGGGCCGGCTCGATCCGGTCGGACATCTCCACCGACGGGGTGAGGAAGAAGTCATACCGTCCGACCACGACGAGGGTCGGCACTTCGATCTTCGAGTAGTACTTCCGACCGTCCCACTTGGCCATCGTCCCGTCGACCGCGAACTCATCGCCCGAACGGGTCATCATGGTCCGGTAGACCACGGGATTCAGCTTGGTCGCCTTCCAGTCTCGGGAGTTGCCCTTGAAGAAGCGGGTCTGGAACGGGCCGAAGATCTCCTCCACGAGTTTCTGGTACTCGGGACTCTCGAACGCCTTCGCCCGGGTCAACTCCCGGACCCGGTTTCGGCGGCTGGGGGGAGCCACCGCGAGTGCCATGCGGTTTCCCTGACGGATCTCCTCGGCGCTCCCGGCCGTGGCACACAGCAGCAGGGAGGTCAGTCGGCGCTCGTACCGATGCGCGTATTCGAGGGCCACGAACCCACCGGCGGAGTAGCCCAGTAGGTGCAGCTCCGAGATGTGCAGGGCCTTGCGGATCGACTCGACGTCCTCGGCCATCGCTGCCAGGGTGTACTCCCGAGGGGAGCGCGGAGCCCAGCTGTGGCCGACGCCTCGCGGATTGAACAGCACGACGCGCAGGTTGGCGTTGGCAAGCTTGAGCAGGCCGCGCAGATAGTGGTACGTGAGTCCGGGTCCACCGGGGTGTACGAGGAGCGTCGCCGGCCCCTTTCCCTGCGAGACGTACTCGAACGAACGTCCGCCGGAGGTGGTGATTCGCCGAAGTCGGGCCATAGCAGCGGTACTACTCCTCCATTTCAAACGTTTCGACCCGGCGCGGGCAGAACGGTCCGTCTTCCATCTCTCCGATCCTGACTGCTTCGGGGGCCGAGCCGAGGGCGTATGCGGGCACCGGGATTTGAACCCGAGTTATAGGCTTGGCAAGCCTATGTGATAACCAGACTACACTATGCCCGCACGTTGAACTTCTTCTCGACCCTCGGGCGCTCCCCCTCGGGTCGGCGGGGGAGGCCCGCGGCCCTCGGTCGGCGCGGGAGACCCCGAGCATGGTTCTTGCCATAAAGCCAACGCCGGGCGCCGGGTTATTACCGTGACGTCCCCGTGGCGGAGACCGGGCCCCCGGCGAATGCATGGCGGACGACCGATGGACAGAGGGAGAGGCGGTGGCGCTCAAAACGCACGGCGCGCCGGCGATCCTCCTCACCCTCGCGCGGGGACCGGTTCGGCTCGGGAACGACGGGGTGATCGACCTGACCGACCAGTTGGGGCAGGCCCCGGGCGGCACGGTCACGTGGCTGGGGACAACGTACCACCTCGTACGTCCTTCGCTCTCCGACCTGTTCGGAGCGCTCCGGCGGGGGGCGCAGATCGTCACCCCCAAGGATGCCGCGCAACTCGTGTACCTGGCCGGCGTGACGCCGGGGTCGAAGGTCGCCGAGGCGGGCTCCGGTAGCGGCGCGCTCACCATCGCCCTCGCGCACGCCGTCGGAGCTCACGGCCACGTCACTTCGTTCGACCGACGGGCCGACTTTCTCGACGCGGCGTGCGCGAACGTGACCCGGTCCGGTCTCGGGGCCCGTGTCACGTTCCGCGAGCGGGATGTCGCCCGGGACGGGATCGACCTGACGGGCCTCGGGAGCATCGTGCTCGACCTGCCGGAGCCCTGGGCAGTCCTTGCGTCGGCGCGCTCCGCCCTCGACGTCGGGGGATACGTGGCCACGTACACGCCGACGTACAACCAGCTGGAACGCACGGTCCAGGAATTCCGGACCCAGGGCTATGACGAGGTCCGGGCCGTCGAGCTGCTCGAGCGGGGTCTCCACGTCGGCGACGGCGGCACGCGCCCGTCGTTCGACATGCTCGGCCACACCGGGTTCCTGGCGGCGGGTCGTCGGGTGACGTGACCATGGTGGACCTCAGCCTTTCGATCGGCGGGTTCGTCGGGGTCGTCCTCTCCGGAGGATTCGTCTACGTCGAGATCGGCCGGTATGCGACGCCCCAGGTACCCGAGACGCTCTTCGACGAACGCCGCGAAGTGTTCGCCTATACCGCGGGTCTGTTTGTCGGGGTCCCGCTCGCGATCGCGTTCCTCTTCTTCCTCGACTCGATGGCCAACGGCGCCGTCCCCGGAGCCCTGATCTTCCTCGCCGTCCTCGTCGGGGGGACCGAGGTCGCCCAGTGGGCGCTCCTGCGCGCCCACTACTGGGGAAAAGGGGAGAGCGGGCCGTTCTACGCCCTCGGATATCGAGCGGGGATCGGCGGCATCTTCGGTCTCGCCGTCATCGCCCAGTACCTGGCCGGCCCCCTGATCACCTGGGACGGGGTCACCCTCGTCATCCTCGAAGCCGTGGCGATCCTGACCCTCGAGGTGGCCGGAGCCCTCCTGTCCCTGCCCCCGTCGGAGAGCGCGGGGCGAACGGGCGGAGGGCCCGTGCCGGGCGCGATCTTCGGGGTCGTCGGGTTCTTCCTGCTCGGGGTGGGGGCCCTCTCGGGCATCAGCTCGGTCGGAGCCGAGGAGGTCGCCTACGGCGCCGCCGTGGTCGCGCTTCTCGGGGGCCTCCTCGTCTACCGTCGCCTGCGTCCGCTGCTCGCCACGATCCCCGCGCCGAGTGCGGGTGAGCCGCCCCCGCCCCGCCCGGTCGCCCCGACCTACGGTCGTACGGACCGAACGAACGGGGGCGGGGTCGGGGAAGACGACGGGTCGAAGGCTCTAGAGTAGTTTCATAAGGCGAGCCGCCTCCCGCCGGCCGAATGGCATCCGGTTCCGCGCCCGTTCCGTTCGACCGTCGCTTCCGCCACGGGCTGAGGACCTATCGAGCCTGGATCTCCGACTTCATCCTGGCCGTAGGGATCTTCCTGACCGTCCTTGCGCTCGGGTTCTTCACCCCGCTCGCGAACTCATGGCCGTTCACCGCCATCAACTCCGCGACGAACACTCCGAGCGCGAACTACAACCTCCTGTTCATCATCCTCGGCCCGATCATCATCATCGCGGGCGCCTATCTCGTCGGGTCGTACTACGTCGCCCGGACCAAGTTCGAGCACCTGATGGTCACCAAGAGCAAGGCCGAGTTCCTCCGGAACATCCCCGAGCTCGAGGACATCCTCTGGGAGCTCACGCCCGCGGACGAGATCCGGTACGAGCGCAAGAAGGTCGAACTGCGGGTCCGACGGTAGGGCCGACGGACCGCAAGGTCGTCCGGGTTAAGTACCGAACGCCGGTGAACGCCTCCGTGTCGGGCGCCGGCGTCAGCGACAAGGTCGAGGGCTTCCGGTTCCGGCGTCTCGGCAAGCCCGAGGAGTTCCGCCAGGTCGAGGAGGTGGAGCAGGCGATCGGGGGAGCCGAAGCGGCGAGCTCGGCGCTGCCGGTGCCCCTGTTGCGCGCGCTCCAGGACAACGGGGGGCTCGTGCTCGGCGCGTTCGCCGACATCTATCTCGCCGGGTTCACGGCGTCGCTGATCGGCTGGGACGGGGCGACCCTGTACCACTACTCTCACCGGACGGCGGTCCGGCCCGAATATCAGAACCATCACCTCGGCTTCGAGCTGATGGCGTTCGAGCGCGACGAGGTCCTCAAGCTGGGGCTCGGGGAGATCCGCTGGACGTTCGACCCCCTTCAGAGCCGGGCGGCGTGGCTCTCCGTCCACCGTCTGGGAGCACGACCGGATCGGTACTATCCTCACTACTACGGTCAGCTCGCGGACTCGGCGAACCGGGGGCTGGAGACCGACCGCGTGCGGGCCGTGTGGGGGATCGCGACGCCTCCCGTGGAAGCGCGGATCTCCGGCCGTTACCCGACCCCGGAGGAGGATCGGCGCCGGTGGGCCGACTCCTCCGCGATCGTCGAAACCGAGCCCGGAGAGACCGGGATCCGCGTCCCCACGGCGGTGGGCGAACCGACGGGTGCGAGCGCCCATCTCGAGATCCCGTTCGACCTCGGGCTCGTACGGGAGCACGAGCCGACGGCCCTGCGGCGGTGGCGACACGCCGTGCGCGACGCCTTTCGCGCCGCGACGGACCTGGGGTATGTCATCGACGACTTCTCGGTAGTCTCGGCGGAGCACGAGCGTCGGAGTTTCTACTTCCTCTCGCACGCGCCGCCCGAAGATGCCGTGGCTACCCCGAAATAGCGTCGGGAAGGGTATATGGCGGCCCGGCCCGGTCCGGGCCCTCGAGGCACCATGTCCGCGAGCCCTCCGCGCACCCGCGGGTCCCCGGTACTGCTCATCGTGCTCGTCGTGGCGCTCGCGGTCGGGGCCGCCGCGAGCCTCGTCGCGGGGGCCGCCACCTCTCCGGCGTTTCATGCGGGGAGGTACTCCGAGATCGCGCTGAGCGAGGGCACGCTCGCCGCGATCGTCGTGCTCATCGCGTTCGTGGCCCTCGGGTTGTTCCTCTACGTCCGATTCACCTCGAACACCCTCGGGGTCCCGAAGCGGTGGGTCGTCACGGCGCTGACGATCATCGTCATCCTCATCCTGCTGACCGCCCTCTTCCACGTCCTCGGGAACAGCACCGCGCCGAACTCCTCCACCTCGACCGGCACTACCGCGAACAACACGACGGGTACGGGGACGACGACGAACTCCACCGGTAACCTCTCGGGTCCGGGGGGACAGCTCGACGTCCTCTCGGTCCACCTACCGGGGTGGTCGCTCTTCGTCGCCGTTGCCCTGGTGGCGATCATCGGTGCGGCGATCGCGGTCCCCGCCCTCCGGGCCGCATCGCTCCGGCGCGACCGGATCCGCACGGCGAGCCGGGCCCAGTCCGCGGAGGTCGCCCAGGTGCGGGGAGCCTTGGCCGTCGCGGTCCAGGAGTTGGACGAGGGTCAGGAACCCCGAGCCGTCGTGATCCGACTGTACACCACCCTGCTCCGGCGGGTCGGAACGATGGTGGGAGGGATCGAGGAAGTGACCCCCGAGGAGATCCGGTCGCTGCACCTGGAACGACTGGGCATCCGCTCCACGGCCGCCACGAGCCTGACCCGGCTCTTCGAGGAGGCTCGCTACTCCTCCCATCCGATGGGTCCGGAGGCGGCGGACCGCGCCACGGTCGCGATCTCCCACGCCCTCGAGGACCTCGACCGCTCGACCTCCGCTGACCCATGAACTCGCCGATCGGATGGGTCCTGCCGGCGGTCGCGCTCGGGGCGACCGGCCTCGCCGTTTGGGCCGGACCGAATCTCGCCCTCGCGATCCCGGCTGCGGCCCTCGCGGTGGTCGCCGCCGGAGTCGCCTTCGCCCGCGCGGGACTGGGGGCGCGCCCCCGGACCCCCTACCACCCTTCGTTCGGTCCGCCGCGAGAGATGTTCCACATCCGCTCTGCGCTCCACTCCGGGCGCCTGGGCCAGGAAGAGATCGTCGCGCAGCTCGACCACATGGAGCGGACCGGACCGACCCCCGACCTCCCCAGCCGCACGGTCCCGGAGCTGGAGTCGATCCTCCGTCTCTCCCCGGCGGAATTCCGAGAGTACCTTCGGGGGCGCCTCGACGACCTCGAGCGCCGGCTATGAACGGGGACCCGAAACCGCGCGACACCTTCCGATGGCGGGCGCGCGCGTATCTCCTGTTCGGGGCGGGGGCCGTGCTCTTGGTCGTGGGGATCGCGCTGCCGAACCCGGCCCCGCTCCTGCTCGCCGTACCGATCCTTCTCGCACCGGTGGCGGCGGCGTTCCTCGGACCCCGCACCGCACCGGACGCCCGACTGGAGTGGAAAGTCGAGGGGGCGGGAACCGAAGTTCGGATCACCGGCACCGCGTCGGTCGAGCCTCCCACCGACGCGAACGACCTCATGGTCGAGTTCTCGGTTCCGCCGGGACTGGAGGAGACGGCGCCGCCCGAGATCGAGCGGGACCCTCAGCTGGTGCGGTTCTCGCTGCGCTGGCAGGCTCGCGACCCCGTCGTCACCGCCGTGCCGGTACCGCGGCTCGCTTGGCGCGACCCCGCCGGGCTCGTGGAGCGGTCCGTGCGGTGGGACCCGCCCGACCTGATGGTCGAACGGTATCCGCCCCAGCTCGTCGACATCGGGTCGGTGCGTCTCGAACGCACGATCCCGCTGCCGGGTGAGACGGCATCGCGCCGGATCGGCGCCAGCGGGGAGTTCTTCGGGATTCGGGAGGCCACCCCGACCGAACCCCCCAGTCGGATCAACTGGAAGGCGTCCGCGCGCGCCGGTCGCCTGTTGGCCAACGAGTACGAGGTCGAGCGCACCGGGGACGTTCTTCTCCTGATCGACGCACGACCGTCGAGCCTTGGCCCGGCGACCGACGCCCGCCTCCTCTCCCTGGCCGTCGCCGGCGCCTACGGGATCGCGGAGTCGTTCCTCCGGGAGAAGGCGCGGGTCGGGCTCGGCGTGTTCGGGGAGTTCCTGCAGGCGGTCCCCCTCGCCTCCGGGAAAACGCAGCGGATCCGTCTGCGTCGGGCGCTCCTCGCGGTCCGGCTGACGTCCGAACCCGGCCCCTCGGAACGGTGTGCGATCGCCCTCCGCCGGTACTTCCCGCGCGGCGTCACCACGATCCTCCTCTCCAGCCTCGCGGACGACACGACGAGCCACCTCGTCCCGTACCTGCGTCGGAGGGGCTTTCCCGTGGTCGTGCTCAGCCCGTCCTACCTGCCGACGCTCGCCGCGACGCGGACCCTGTCCGACGAGGAAGAGGAGTTGGTCGCCCGGTTCGCCCACCTGCTGCGTCGGCACCGTCTGGCGCAGGTGTGGCGGGACGCTCCGGTCGTCGACTGGGAGGAGTACTGGTCGCTCGACGGGCTGGTCGACCTGTTGAGCCGCCCGGGTCGACGGGGGAGGAGAGTATGACGGGGCCGGGGCGATGGCGACCGTTCCGCCGCGTCCTCGGCCCCACGTCGCCGGTCCTCGTGCTCGCGCTCCTGGTGCTCGCGTACGGAAGCGACCTCCCGCTGCTCCCGGCACTCGCGCTGGCGATCCTGGGGAGTGCCGCCGGGCTCGCGTTGCGAGCGTCGAGATCGTCGACCCTCTACGGCCTCGCCGCGGCACCGGTGTTGCTCGCGTTGGGGATCCTGGCCGCGACGACCCCCATCGCACCGCTGCCCGAGCTCCTCGCCGGCGCCGCCGGGGTGGTGTTCATCGCCTGGCTCACGGACGACCCGAGCCGGCCGCCGGCCGGCGCGTCGCGGGGGGCGCTCGTCTGGGCGATCCCGGGCCTCGGGATGGGGGTGGCATGGGCCAGCGCGTTCCTGCTGCCGTCCAGTGCGGCATCCGTGGGAGTCGCGGGGGGCCTCCTGGCGGCCTCGCTCCTGGTCCTCGCCTACGTGGTCGCGCGGCCGGAGATGTTCGACCGGGACATGGCATCAACGATTTAGCGGCCCGTCCGGTGGCCATCCCGGTGCGGCCTAGGGTCGCGCCCGGGTACCGTCGAAGGGTCCCTCTTGACTCAATGCGGACGGGTCGTCCGCCGAGGATGACGTGAGGACAACCCCGGTGTCCGACACCCCCGGTCCGGGTCAGACCGCCGAGAGGGCGATCGCCTACGGTGACGCGGATCGTTAGGACCGGGGAACAGCCGCGACGATCGGGCGCGTCCGGGCCATATAGGGGTGCCGTGTTCGAAGGCGAAGGTGCCCGGGTGCAGTTCACCGATGCGAGAGCCGTGGCGGACTCGATCCGAACGGCCGTGCGCACCGCCGTCGTCGGCCGAGAGGCGGCGACCGACCAGGTCCTGACGGGCCTGGTCGCCGACGGACACCTCCTGATCGAGGACCTCCCCGGGCTGGGGAAGACCCTCATCGCCAAGTCGTTCGCGTCCGCGCTCGGGCTCGAGTTCCAACGGATCCAATTCACGGCCGACCTCCTCCCGCACGATATCTCCGGGGGCGAGATGCTCGACCCCGCGACGGGCCGGTTCACCTTCCGGCAGGGTCCGCTGTTCGCGAACGTGTTGCTCGCCGACGAGATCAACCGCGCGCCCCCGAAGGTCCAGTCGTCGCTCCTCGAAGCGATGCAAGAGTACCAGGTGACGAGCGAACGGTCGACGTACCCGCTCCCGCGTCCGTTCCTCGTGTTGGCGACCGAGAACCCGCTCGAGCTCGAGGGGACCTACCCACTTCCCGAAGCGCAGGTCGACCGGTTCCTGATGCGCCTCAAGGTCGGCTACCCGACGCCGGAGGAGGAACGGATGATCCTCGAACGGCGACGCCAACGCAAGCAGGAGAGCGTCGAGGTGGCCCCGGTCACGACGCTCGCCCAGTTCCAGGACCTTCAGCGCGCCGTCGAGGAGGTCGAGCTGGAATCGTCCGTCGCCGGCTACATCGTCGACCTGGTGCGTGCCACTCGCGCCGATTCGCGCGCGGAGGTCGGCGCGTCCCCCCGGGGTTCCCTCGCCCTCCAGAAGCTCTCGCGGGCGCACGCGCTCCTCGACGGACGGGACTTCGTGCTACCGGACGACGTGAAGTCACTCGCGCTCCCCGCGCTGGCCCACCGGATCCTCGTGAAGCCGGAACCTTGGATCCGTGGCGTGCGCGGCGAGGATATCGTCTCCGGAGCGGTCGCCAAGACCGCCGTGCCCAAGGTGTCGTAGTTCCGGGACTCCCGCCAAACCGCCTTCCTCGCTGAGTTCCTCTCGTCCTCGACGCGCGGAAAGGGACCCACGATGCCGCTACAGACCCAGCAGCTCCTCCAGTGGGCGGCCTTCGTCGGCTCCATCCTCTTTTTCGTGTTGTTCGGAACGTGGGGAGTCCTCGCCGGGGGAGTGCAGACGAGGGGCGACTCCGAGGTCACATTTTCGAAAGTGCCCGACGACCGGTAGGAGAAGAAGCCCGGGCCCCGACCTCGTGCCTGCCCTCGGAGTTTTGGACCCGCAACACGCCTCATCGCCGGCGGTAGGGTGCTCGAAGGGCCCGACACCGCCTCTTTGCGATCCGGAAGGGCGCTTCGTGGCGGCAGATGAGCCATGGGAATGTCCACGCGGCAGATCCGGCGGCGTACGACGGTGCGGCGGTAGCGGACCGCGGCGTTCTACGGTCATTCATTCGCGAGACGCGGGCGGACGGGGGGCTCGGCGTCCGCGGTACGCGTGGATGCCTCGCTAGGGGGCCAAACCGTTTTCCCCCCGACGGGGGTCGGGCGCGAGATGCCCGACCCGCCGCTCGTGGTGGTCGCCGACCCGATCGACCGGAGTGCCGTCGAGCGGCTTCAGGCGGGGCCGTGCCGGGTCGTCGACGCGAGCGGGGACCCGGCGTCCCTGCGGGCCCAGCTCGCCGAGGCGTGGGGGCTCATCGTGCGGAGCCGGACGAAGGTGACCGCCGACCTCCTCGCTGCGGCCCCGGCACTCACGCTCGTCGCTCGCGCCGGCGTCGGAGTCGATAACGTCGACCTCACCGCCACCGGAGCTCGGGGCATCCGCGTCGTGAACGCTCCCGCGGCGGCGACCGCGAGCGTCGCGGAACTCACCGTGGCGCTCTATTTGATGCTCGTGCGGGGCCTCGTCCCGAAGATCGCGGCGACCAAGGCCGGTCGATGGGAACGCAGCGCTCTCGGTCGGGAGCTATCGGGGAAGACCGTCGGCTTCCTGGGGTACGGCCGGATCGCGCGGGAGGTCGCCCGCCGCCTCGAGCCGTTCGGCACCTCCTGCGTCGCCTACGACCCGTTCGTGTCCCGGTCCGTCGACCGCACCGAGATCCTTCCGGCGGACGAGGTCCTCGCCCGCGCGGATATCGTGAGCGTCCACGCCGCGCTGACGCCCGAGAATCACCACCTCCTCGACGCCCGAGCGTTCGCACGAATGAAGCCCGGTGCGTTCCTCGTCAATGTCGCCCGCGGACCTCTGGTCGACGAGGCCGCTCTCCTCGCCGCGCTCAAGGAGGGTCGGCTCGCCGGGGCCGCGCTCGACGTCTTCGAGGTGGAACCACCGATGAACCGAGAACTGCTGGAACTTCCGAACGTGATCGCGACGCCCCACATCGGGGCCATGACCGCCGAGGGCCAGGCACGCGCCGGCGCCGACGTCGTCGACGAAGTGCTGCGCGCGCTGCGCGGCGAACCGCTCACCGCCGTGGTCGCTCCCTCGGGAGGGAGCCGATGACGTTCGACCCGGAGACGGCGACCTTCCTCATCGCCGGGCCGGTCCGAATCCATCCGCGCGTCCTGCGCGCGATGTCGATGTCGTCCCTGAACCACCGGGGCGACTACTTCCACGGGGTCGTCGCCGAGATCCGCGAGCTCCTGCCGGTCCTCTTCGGGGCGAAGGGACATCAGTTGATCCTCACCGGGAGCGGGACCGCGGGACTCGAGGCGGTCCACTCTTCGCTCGTGCCGAAGGACCGGCGAACCCTCGTGCTCACCAATGGGAACTTCGGCGACCGTTCCGACGAGATCGTCCGTCGGTACTCGACGAACGTCACGACCGTGAAGGCACCCTGGGGCCAGCCGATCCCGCTCGAGGCCGTTCGGGCCGAGCTTGACCGCGGAGACGTCGGGGCGGTCTGTGTCGTACACAACGAAACGAGCGTAGGCCTCGCGAACGACCTCGGGGCGATCGCTCCCGCCGTGAAGAAATCCGGGGCCCTCTTCCTCGTCGACGGGATCAGCGCGGTCGCCGGGATCCCGATCGACGTGGAGGGATGGGGCATCGACGCGCTCGTCGCGGGCAGCCAGAAAGGGCTCGCCGCACCCGCGGGCCTAGCCCTCGTCCACCTCTCCGACCGTGCCGTGGCTGCCTTGCATCCCGGGACCTTCTATCTCGACCTGGCCGCTCACTTGAAGTCGCTCGACAAGAACGATACCCCCTGGACGCCGGCGGTCCCGCTATTCCTCGCGCTGCGCGAGGCCCTCGTCCTCCTGCGGGAGGAGGGGCTCGCCCGTCGCCTCGAGCGCACGCACCGGCTCGCCGAGGGCGCCCGCGGAGCGGTCGACGCGCTCGGGCTTCAGCTCTTCCCGGAACGGAGACATGCCTCCGATACCGTCACCGCCGTTCGGAACCCCGATGGGATGGGCGACCCGGAGCTCCGCAAGGCGCTCGAGCGCGAGTACAACGTTCTCGTCCAGGGCGGACAGGGCGCGTTGACGGGGAAGATCTTCCGCGTAGGCCACATGGGGATCGCCGACTGGCCCGACCTCCTCGTCACGTTCGCCGCCCTCGAACGGATCCTGGGGAAGGCCGGCCGTCTTCCCAACCCCGGGGCCGCGCTCCGGGCGATCGTCGACCGGATGCCCTGAGCGTTCGGGCTAGATGTCGACGATCACGCGGGCTCTCCCGGCCGCGAGGTCGATCGTCAGCCCGTGGAGGGTGACCGCCTTGACCTCCGTGCGGACGGGATGGCGTGCCCGGTCGAACGGTTCGCCGCTGAGACGGGCGACGATCGCGGTCGGCGGGTCGCCGACGGGATGGGCCCGGATCTCCCGCGCGACGAACCCCTCGGTCTGTTGGAGCAGCACGAGCGCGTTCAGGTAGGCGGCCACGAGCGACGTCGGGTCCGAGCCGGACGCGCTCACCGCGCGCTCGAGTCGGGGACGGACGCGACGCAGGTCGGTCATCAACGCGAACAATCCGAGGCCGAGGGCTTCGAAGAGCGCAGCGTCCGTGGGACCCGTCGCCCAGACCCCCACGTCGGCGGTCGTCGGGAAACTTCCCCACCGGCGCGCCTTCACGCGCGGTCTGGCCCTCTCGCTCGTGCCCGGAAGAAGGCCATCAAGGCGTTTAAGTGGTCAGCGGCTCACTCCTGCTCCTCCCATGCGCGCGACCCTCGTCGTCCCGACCCTGAACGAGTCGACGTCCATCGCGCAGGTCCTGCGCTCGTTCCGCGGCGCCGCCGACGCCGCGAACCGCTCGATCTTCCTTTCCCAGCCGATCGATTGGGAGATCCTGGTCGTCGACGGCGACTCGACCGACGGCACGGGCGCGATCGCGGAAGCCGAGGGCGCCCGGGTGATCGTCGAGCGTCGGAGAGGGTACGGTCGCGCGTACAAGACCGGATTTGCCGCGGCGCGCGGCGAGATCATCGCCACGGCGGACGGAGACCACACCTACCCCGTCGAGACGATCCCGGCGCTCGTGCGCCGGGTGATCGACGAGCGGATGGACTTCCTCACCGGGAACCGGATGGCCTACCTCGACCGGAAGACCATGACGACCGAGCACCGCATCGGGAACCGGGCGCTGAACTTCTTTCTCGGGGTCGCGTTCCACCATTACCTTGCGGAACTGCCGGGAGGCCCGCTCGAGGACAGCCAGAGCGGGTTCTGGGTCTTCCGGCGGGAGATCCTCGACCGGGTGCACATCGACCAGGACGGGATGGCGTTCAGCGAGGAACTGAAGGTCGAGGTGATCCTGCGGGGGCTGCGCGTCGTGGAGGTACCGATCCAGTACCGGGAGCGCTGGGGGCGGCCGAAACTCTCGAGCTGGCAAGACGGCCTTCACAACCTCGTGTTCCTGATCCGCAAACGGCTCGACGTCGCCCGGGAACGCGCGCGCGGGCAGCCGGTGCCGTTCGCCCACGGCCCGGACGCCGTACCGCCGCCGTGACGCCGCCTACTGGGTCTTTCCCGAACGTTCGCGCGACTTGACGCGCAGCCCGTGGTATCCGCACTTCCGGCACTGGACCGCCTTCGGCGGGTTCCGGGCCGAGCAGTTCATGCAGACCTTCTTGTTGAGCAGACGCTCGACCGCTTCGGGGAATGGCATGGGACCCGCGGGGACCGTCCGTCGGCTATAAAACCTGCCCCGGCGGGCAACACCTTTCCCTTCGGGGCCTCTGCGGCGCGCGTGCTCTCCACGGCGGACGGCGAGCGGGCGGTACGGCTCGCGCGGGCGAGCCTTGCGGCCGCGCTCCAGCTCCCGGCCGGGCCGACCGCCGAACCGGGTCTCGGGGGCGATCTTCCCCCCGTCTTCGAGGAGCCGAGAGGGGTGTTCGTCACGTTGCGACGATATCCGAGTGCAGAGCTCCGGGGGTGCATCGGCTTCCCGATGCCGGTCCTCCCGCTCCGGACGGCGCTTGCCCAGGCCGCGGTCTCCGCGGGAATGGAGGACCCCCGGTTCCCGCGAGTGCGCGGGTCCGAGCTGGGCGCCCTCACGGTCGAGGTCTCCGTATTGGGGCTACCGCAACCCCTCCGATCGACCCGCCCGGAGGACCGGGTGGCGGAGGTCCAGGTCGGACGGGACGGGTTGATCGTCGACGGATACGGCACGAGCGGACTGCTGCTGCCCCAGGTGGCTCCGGAACAGGGGTGGTCGTCCGAAGAGCTCCTCGACGGAACCTGCGAGAAGGCCGGACTCCCCGCCCGGGCGTGGCGTGACCCCCAGGTGCGGGTCCGTCGATTCGAGGCGCAGGTCTTCGCCGAACGTTCCCCCGGCGGCGAAGTGCACCGGGAAGGCGGATAGCTCACGCGGTCCGACGGACGACCCGCGCCGAGAACTTCACGCCGTCGAGGTCCCACGAACGCACGTCGGGCGCTTCGGGCAATGCCTCCTCAACGAGCTCGAGCGGGTCGGCGAGCAGTTCCTTGGCGAGCGCGGCCCGACGTTCCGTCAGCCCGTGGCGCAGGGGACCCGTCGCGCTCACCGTGACCGAGACCTCGTCGGTATAGCGCAGCCCGAGCTCCTTGCGCGTCTGCTGCAGACGTCGGGCGACCTCCCGCACGAGGCCCTCTTCGAGGAGCTCGGGGGTCGGGCGGCGAGGGATCGCGGCGACCGGTCGACCCTCCGCCTCGCGGACCAGCCAGTCGGACTCCGGGTAGGCGGCCCGCGAGGCAGCCGGGACTCGCACCACTCGTTTTACGTTCAATTCCTCGGCGAGGAGGAGGTCCCCCTCGGCGCCGAGCGCCGCCAGGGCGGGAGGCGCATCTCCGAACAGAATGAGTTCGGCCAGCGGGATCCGAGATTTCACCTCGGCGCGGTGGCGCATCTCCCGCCCGACCTCGACCAGCTCCCGGACCGTTCGCATGCCCTCCTCGAGCGACAGCTCCCGCGGCGCCAGCGGCCCGGGCCAGGGGGTGAGATGGACGGAGTCCGCGGCATCGGCATAGGCGCCTTCTCGCACCTCCTGAAGGACCCACTCCGCGGTGAACGGGAGGAGCGGTGCGATGATCCGGGAGAAGGAGGCGAGGACGTACGACAGCGTCGCGTGGGCGTCCCGCCGCTCGGGGCGGTCGGGCTCGGCCCAGAACCTCGGACGGGACCGTCGCAGATACCACGTCGAGAGGTCATCAACGAAATCCCGAACTGCGAGCGCCCCCGGTCGGGGGTCGAACCCCTCCAGTGCGGTCGTGACCTCCTCCCGGGTCTCCTCGAGTCGGGATAGGAGCCAGCGGTCGAGGACGGCGCGGGACGCCGGCAACGTGGTGATGGGGGGGAGTCCGTCGGCCCGGGTGTTCTGGACGTGGAACGCGACGACGTTGCGCAGTGAACCCAGCGTACGGTGCGATGCCTTCTGGATCGTCGCTTCGGAGACCCTCATCGGTCCGGTGAAATCTTGGGAGAGGAACGCCCAGCGGACGGCGTCGCCGCCGAGACGCTCCAGCAGGGCGAGGGGCTCGAGCACCTCCCCCTTGGATTTCGACATCTTCTGACCGCTCTCGTTCAGCAGGAACTCGCAGGTCAGGTTCGCGCGGTACGCCGGCCGATCGAACACCGCGGTCGAGATCACGAGGAGCGTGTAGTACCAGCCGCGGGTCTGGTCGATCGCCTCAGAGACGTAATCGAGCGGTTCCTTCGGGTCGAACGGGCCCGGTTCGAACGGATAATGGAACTGGGCGAACGGAGCAGCCCCGCTGTCGTACCACACGTCAATCGTGTACGGTTCCCGACGGCTTTCCTTGCCGCACTTCGGACACGGGAACCGCATCCGGTCGACGGTGACGCGGTGCGGGTCGAACGGCACGGGCAGCGGAGACCCGAGCAGCGTCGCGAGTTCCTCGAAGCTGCCGACGCACGTCGCGTGGCCGTCCGGGCAGAGCCAGACGGGCAACGGGGTTCCCCAGTACCGACTCCGGGAGAGCGCCCAGTCCTTCGCCTCCGTGAGGAAGTTCCCGAACCGTCCGTCCCTCAGGTACTCGGGGATCCATTGCACGGTCGCATTGTTGCGGACGAGCGCTTCGGTGAAGCGGGAGGTACGGACGAACCAGGAGTCGATCGCGCGGTAGAGGAGCGCAGTATCGCATCGCCAGCAGAACGGGTACGTGTGCCGAAGCGATTCGGACCGGAAGAGGAGCCCGCGGGCGGCGAGGTCCTTCACTAGTATCGGGTCAGCGACCTTGAATCCCTTGCCCCGGACGAGGGGCACGGAGTCACCGAACACCCCGCGCGAATCGAGCGGGTCAAAGACGCCGACGTGCTCGCGCGCCCCGACGCGATAGTCGTCCGGTCCGAAGCTCGGTGCGACGTGGACGAACCCGGTCCCCTCGGTGGCGGTCACGAAATCGTCGAGCACGATCCGGTAGCGTCCGGAGCCGGGGCCCGCTGCGTCGAACGGCGGCTGGTAGGTCCGACCCGCGAGGTCGCGACCCCGCATCCGCTCGACCACGTCCGCCCCGGAGGGAAAGTACCGCGACACGGCGTCGGATGCCAGTACGACCTCGGACCCGTCCTCGAGCCGTATCACGGAGTACTCGAGACCGGCCCGCGCGGCGACCAGGAGGTTCGCCGGTAGGGTCCACGGCGTCGTCGTCCACACGAGCAGGTCGCGGCGCGCCGTTCCCGCCCCTTCGAGCGGAAGTCGGACCGTCACGGAAGGGTCGGTCGCGTCGCGATATCCCTGCGCGACCTCGTGGGAGGAAAGGGTCGTCTCACAGCGCGGGCAGTACGGGAGGACGTAGTGGCCCTTCTCCAGCAGCCCCCGCTCGAAGAGGGACTTGAGCGACCACCAGACGCTCTCGATGAACGGCGGGTCCATCGTCCGGTAGGCGTGATCGTAGTCGAGCCAGTAGCCTTGCCGCCGGCTCATCTCGCGCCACAGGTCGGCGACCGTCAGCGCCACTTCGCGGCATTCCGCGCAGAACCGCTCGACGCCGTAGACCTCGATCTCCTTCTTGGACTTGAGACCGTGGCGCTTTTCGATCGCGATCTCGACGGGGAGCCCGTGACAATCCCACCCCGCCATCGAGCTGACGATGTGGTATCCCCGCATCCGACGGTATCGAAGCTGGAGGTCCTTGAGCGTCCGAGGGACCACGTGACCGAGGTGGGGCGCACCGTTCGCCGACGGGGGGCCTTCGGTGAACCGGAAGACCGGACCCCCGGCGGAGCCGTCGCGCGACCGCTCCGGGACCCCGGTACCCTCCCAGTAGGAGAGGACCCGACGCTGCACTTCCACCGAAGACGGGGCTCCGGTCCCCTCCTCGTCCGGCGGCATAGGCGCTGCGACGGGACCCCGGAGATAAAAGGCCGGGGGCGGCCGATGCTACCGCGTCAGCCCATGCGGCGGCCGGCTCTTCGACTCCGGTCCGACGCGGCTCGACGGATGCCGACGGACGATCGTTCCCTCGACCTCCCGGACGACCGCCCCCGCGCCGAGCACGATCTCCTTCGCATGGACGAACTCCACCTCGACGGCGGCGAGCTCGACCGAATCGGCCTCGATGCGATCGACGCGCACGTGGGCGGACCCGCCGAACACCTTGCGGAACAGCGTCGGGAGGAGAGCGGTGGGCGGACCCGAAAGGACGACGGACTTGGCCCGGATGGCGCCGAGGGTCGAGTCGCCCCGGAATCGAGCCCGCACTGAGAGCAGCGCGTCGAGGTCGCCCGGGATCTCCGCGGTCCCCGTGAGATCGAACAGGCCGACGTGCGCCGACGGCGCCTCGAACATTCCCATCACCGTCAGCCCGCGGTCGACCCGGACGTCGGCGGGAGAGCGCAACGTCCCGCGCGCCTCCAGGGTGCCGGCGTGGACCGCGGCTTGGAGGTGGACCGTCCCGTCGACGCGGAGCAGCTCCCGTACGTCGGTCGGACCCGCGACCTCCAAGGTGCCTTTCGCGCGAAACGCATCCGCCGAGAGCTTGCCTCCGACCGAGACGAGTCCGGTCGTCGTACCGGAACCGACGTCGACGTCTCCCTGTACCTTGGCCATCCCGGTCGTGGTCCATGCGGTCGCGTGGATCGAATCCCGCCGGACCGTCCCCACGTCGCGGAGTACGCCGGCTCGGGGAGGCGGGGCCGGTTTCAGCGCGGGCGGAGCCGAGACCGGCGGGGGTGGTTTCGCCGCCGGGGGGGAAGGAACCGGCGCCGGGGGAGCCGCTACTGCCATCCGGACCCCCTACCCGGTCGGCGTGACGGCGGGGAGGCCGAGTCGTCGGTGTTGGGTCATGATGCACAGGTTCTCGAACGCAACGCCCCCGGCCTCGCGGACCGCGGACGCCGCCTCCGCATTGTCGACCCCGAGTTGCATCCACAGCACCTTAACGCCCCGCCGTATCGCCTCATCCGCGATCGGATGTACCTGGTCGCTGCGACGGAAGACGTCCACGATGTCGACCCGGATCGCCTTCGGGATCGCCGTCAGGGAGGGGTACGATTTCTCGCCGAGGATCTCCGGGACGGCCGGATTCACCGGGATGACCCGGTACCCCTTCGATTGAAGGTAGCGGGCGACTTCGTTCGAGTCCCGGTCGGGTTTGTCCGAGAGTCCCACGATCGCGATCGTGCGGGCCCGGGTCAGGACCTCGCGGATCTCCGGGTCGCTCGGGGGCATCGGCGGCCCGACGCGAGTTGGTTACATGACGGTTCCGGGGCGACCGGCGCCCCCTCAACGGATATCTTCCGTGGCCGCGTGGGACCGCCATGTACCTCGACTACGCGGGGATCCGTGTCACCCACCTGGCGAAGGCGACCCGATTCGTCACGAAGGGCCTCGGCCTCGAGGAGGTCCGGCGTGGCAAGATGGGCCACGGGGGCGTCTGGGTCCTGTTCCGCGACTCCGTCTCGCACCAGCAGCTCGAACTGAACTGGTACCCGCAGGGGAACAAGTACGCGACGCCCTTCTCCCCGGGAGAGGGCCTGGACCACCTCGGGTTCCGGGTGAGCGATATCGCCGCCGTCGGTCGACGTCTCCGTTCCGCCGGCGCCCGGCCGGTCGAGGAGATCCGGTGGCGGGGGAAAGTGGTCCTCGCCTACTATGAGGGCCCCGATGGGATCTGGGTCGAGCTGATCCACTCGCCGACGGCCTGAACCGCCCGGGACGAGGCCGCGTTCAGGTCGCTCGAATCGGGTCGTGCGTCGCCCGCTCGTCGTTCACGTAGTAGGCCACCGCGACGACGGCGCCGACGAGGATCACGCCGTAATACAGTTCGAATCCCACCGTCGGGTTGATGAGCGTGTAGAACGCGGCGGCGTCGTGCGCTCCGTGCAGGAGGGCGATCACCACCAGGTTGCCGCCCGAAGCGCGGTACGTCGCCGCGAACGCGAACCCGATCAGGAACAGTCCCGGAAAGATCAGCGGCGCCGCGGCGGCGTAGGTGAACCCGTAGTAGAGGTGCACTCCGGCGAAGAGCGCGCTGGTCCACACGGCCGGAATGACCCAGGGCGTCGTCCGGTTGCGCCAGAAACCGAAGATCCACCCACGGAAGATCGCCTCTTCGAATGCTCCCACGATGAACGAGAAACCGACCCAGAACCATGGGTCCCCGGCCGCCTGGGTCAGCGCCGGGTTGGGCCGGCTGAGCAGGTGGAGGGCGGCCGGGTCGACCGCCTCGTAGACCACGACGAGGACGAGGAGCACGAGAAGGCTGAGCAGCGAAAGGGCGCCGTACCACCGGAGCCCTTGCACGGCCGCCGTGCCCATACGGTCCGCCCAGTTCCGGAGCGGCCCGAGGCCCACGAGGATCAGGAAGGAGATCACCGGGATCCCGTAGACGACGAACACGTCGCCGGGAAGGTTGTCGTAGACCACCCGCGCGGGGGACCAAAGTTGGGGGACGAAGTACTGGCTGAGGATCGCGACGACGGTGATCGCGACGCCGATCGCATATCGACCGAGGGAAACCGGCGGCGTCGGGGTCGAAAGTGTCGAATCCACCGCCACGGGTCCCGGACAACGCAGCCGTACTTATCCGCCCGCGCCGCGTTCGAGCGGGGGCGGCCGCACCGATGGATATCGCCGTACTCGTCAAGGCCGTACCGGACCTCGACCGTCTCCGCTACGACCCGAAGCTTAGAACCGTGGTGCGGGAAGGGACCGAGCTGTTCCTCAATCCGTTCGACCTACGCGCGCTCCGCGTCGCGCTCGACCTGCGTCGGGCCGGCGAATCCGTGACCGTCGTGTCGCTGGGACCTCGCGCGGCCCGCGACCCGCTTCGGGACGCTCCGGCCCTCGGCGTCGACCGCACGCTGCTGCTTTCGGACCCTCGCTTCGCCGGCTCCGACACGCTCGCGACGGCGAGGGCGCTCGCGGCCGTACTGAGAACGCTCGGGCACGACCTCGTCCTCGGGGGCGCGTGGACGACCGATAGTGAGACCGGTCAAGTAGGACCCGAGGTTGCCAGCCTCCTCGGGGTGCCGGTGCTCTCGGGAGCCCGTTCCATCGTGCGCGACGGAGAGGGCAACGCGCTCCAGGTCACGCTCGACACATTGCAGGGGTGGGCTCGGTACCGCGCCGCCCCCCCGCTGCTCATCACCGTCGGAGAGAAGATCTCGAAGGCCGCCAAGGTGGCGCCGGACGACCGCGCGCGGGTCCCCGACGGCGCGGTGGAGGTGCTCGGCCTCGACGGCCTTGCGCTCTCTCCGGCACACGTCGGGGCGGAAGGCTCCCCGACGAGCGTGCGTTGGGTCACCGACGACAGTCCGTCCCGTTCGCCCTACGTTCTTCGCGACGGGACTCCCGAGGAACGCGTGACGCGTGCCGCGGAAGCTCTCCGAGCCATCCTACGGGACTCCGCGGTGGCTGGGGTGAGGCCATTCGAAAATCTCACCTCTCTGGGGGAAGGCCACCGGGTGCTGGTGCTCGTGACCGACTCTTCCGGGCGGTTGGAGCCGTCGGCGCTCGCGCTCCTCTCGGAGGTACGTCGGTCGCTGCCCGGGCATTGGCCGTCCGCGGTGTGGGTCGGTGGCCCACCGAGCGTCGAAGAGTCGGCTCTCGTCCGAACGGCCGGGGCCCTCGACGGGGACCTGGTTCCCGTGACGCCGCTCCCGACGGATTCGCGGATCGTCTCCGCCGCGTTCGAAGGGGCGATGGACCGCCACCCCGAGGCCGCTGCGGGGATCTTCCTCTCGGATTCCTTTGGTCGGGAAGTCGCGGGGCAACTCGCCGCGCGCCGGTCGCTCGGATTGACGGGCGACGCGATCGGAGTGCGCGCCGAGGCTTCGGGCGACCTTCTGTGGTCCAAACCGTCGTTCGGCGGCCGCACCCTCGCGGGGATCCTCAGCCGTACCCGGCCGAGCCTCGCCACGGTGCGGCCCGGGGTTTGGGACCTCGGATCGACGGACGCCTCGTCCGGCGCGTGGGGTTGGAAGGCCCTGCCGGCGATCTCGGACCGGACCCCGCTCGTTCCCGAGTCCGTGGGAACGGAGGTGGGCCCGGGGACGCCGTCGCTCGAAGGGCGACCGGTCGTGGTGGCCGTCGGGATGGGAGTAGGCGGACCCTCGGGCGTGGCGGCCCTCGCGCCGCTCCTCTCCCGCTGGGACGCTGCGCTCGGAGCGACCCGACGGGTCGTCGACGCGGGATGGGTCCCGCGCCGGTTCCAGGTCGGACTGACCGGGCGCTCGCCGGCGCCCCGGCTCGGCGTCCTGCTCGGGGTCAGCGGTTCCCCGAACCACCTCGTCGGCTGGAAACGCGCACGCGCCTTGCTGGCCGTGAACCGCGACCCGGAGGCTCCCGTCTTCCGGGACGTCGACGTCGGGATTGTCGGCACCCTCGAGGAGATCGTCCCCCTCCTCGGGGACGCGATCGCGCCGCTGCTGGGACGCTAGGGCGGTGCCGGGGCGGCCCGCTCGGCCGCGTGGAGGCAGGCGAGCAGGTCGTCCAGCGTGGCGCGGGCACTGGCCGCGGAGGCGGCGACCACGCGGACGACCAGGGACGTGCCCTCGACCTCCACCCGGACGAACGCCGGATTGTCGACCGCGACCGCCGCGCGGAGCCGGTGGGCCTCTTCGACGCTCGCACAGGAGCGGCGGACGACCACCGCTACTTCGACTTCGAGCGCTTCGGGGGGTGTGCGTGCGGGGATGAGTCCCCTCCCTTCGGTTGTGCCCCGGGTCCGCGGCTCAACGCGCCCGAGACGATCGGCGCCGTCTCGGTACGTCGGGACGTCTCGGCGGCCGCCCGTTCGCGCAGGTAGACGACGATCGTCGGCCAGACCGTCCCGTCGTCCCGCTGTTTGTTCTCGAAGTTGTGCTCTCCCAGGAACCGACCGAACGCGGCCTGGCTGACCTCGTCCCAGGTGCCGGTGAAATGCCCGGTGTAGTACCCGAGGACCGAGAGGTCGTGCTGGAGCCCCTTCGCGACCTCGCCCTCGATCCGAACGAGGGACGCCGGGTCCTCGCGGCTCAACATCGTCATGTCGTAGAGCTTGAAGATGCGCTTCAGTTCCTCGATCGGCGTCGCGTGGTCGTCGACCCGCAGGTCGACCCAACGGTCGGTGCCGCCGCCGTAGCCGGAGTCCTTGCGGACGATGTAGAGCGCGGCGGACTGCATCCCGCGACGGTCGCCGCCTTCGCGCTGGCCCGCCGACAACGCGGCGAGAAGCCGGTCGGCGATGTCCCCCGGGGTGGTCTCGTACCCGCGGGCCATTCCCCGCACTACCGCGGGGCCGAACAGGATGTTCCCCTGGCAGGCGAAGCCGTCCCCGACCTCGTGGCCGGCCCAGTTCATGCACTTCTTCCCGGTGAACGCGGCCGCGGTCCCTCTCGAGTCGACGACCCCGACCTGCCGCTCATCGCTGTCGGAGTCCGCTTCCGTGAGCTTGCGCACCACCTCCGTCGCCGACGTGCCGGCGCGGAGCATCTTCAGGCCGACGCTGCCGTAGGCGACGTTGGCGAGGGCCTGCGTCGCGATCGCGCCGGACCCCGCCTCGGCCCACGGGACGACCGACCCGACGGAGATGAACTTCGACTGGACCGCGATCCCCCAGCTGCCGGTTTCGGCGTCGTAGGCGACGATCGAGAACGTTCCGAAGCGGGGCCCGGGCATCGCGGCCCGGGGAAACCGGCGGCCCGCATAAGGTGGAGGTCGTTCGACCTCGAGGGCCGCTCAACGAGGTCGTTCGTCGAGGTCCGCGAACAGCTGGTCCACGAGGCGGGTCGCCCGGGCTCGCTCGCCCCGGGAGAACGCCGCCTCGGCCTCGGTGAGCTCGCGGACCTCCCGGTCGACGTCGCGTCCTTGAGAGCGAAGCACGGAGAGCAGGCGGGCCGCGAGGCGCAGGCGGTTCCCGGTCCGGTCCTCCTCGGGCGACGGGGTCTCGTCGTCGGGTCCGGACGGGACATACCCGACGAGGCCCCGGGGCCACTGGGTGACCTCGCCCTCGCCGCGCTTGACCGGACGTCGGGGTTCCGTCGGTGGGTCGTCTTCGGGCACGAGCGGTCTACGCTTCGCCGACTTCGGGCGGAGGGGGCGCGGCCGCGGGGGGCGCCCGCACGGTCGCCGATTTCGGAAGGGGCGCACGCGCCCGGATCCCCTCCCACACGACGTCGATGCGTTCGTAGAATCCCGCGCTCGCGCCTTCGGTCCCGAAGATCGTCCGCGCCTCGGCGACCCGGGGCGTGAGGTCCGCGACCTCGAGCTGGTGGGCCGCGGCCCACGTGACGCTCGCGTCGGCGAGGGCCAACTGTTCCTCGGCGAACTGCCGTGCCCGCTTCGCCTCCCGTTCGGCCGGCGCGAGCGCGTTGTCGGGGTTCCAACTCGGCGGCATCGGGGCGAAGATCGGAACGCGCAGGAAGCGGAACGGCTCGGGGAGGGTCGTCCACCGGGGCTCGGCGAACCGGACGGACAGTAGGTCGAGCGCGCTGAGCGCGTTCGGATAGTCCGCGGCCGCGTACGCCGCCTCGGCCTTCTCGAACGGCGTCGTCAGGTCGGAGTTGGGGGCGCCCTTCCACTGGTCGAGGAGGAGCGCGATCCGGGACGGGGCGAGACGACGGAGCACCTTCTTTTCGGGGGGCTCGGCGACCGGGCTCGGGGGAGGCGCTTCGGGGGCCGTCTCGGGCGGTCGGTTGGGTGCACCGGGCATCGGCGTCAGTCCGTGGCGTTCAGAGGAACGCCTCGAACTCCTTCGTCACTTCCGGATACTTCTCGTGGACGGCCTTGAGGATGTTGTGGACGTTGAGCTTCTGGAGCTTGACGCCCTGGAGCGCGTCGATCAGCTTGTCGAACGTCTCGTCCGAGATCGTGCAGAGTTTCTCCTTGGCGAGCCAGTTGCGGTAGAGCTTCTCCTCGAGTCGACCGCGCCAGCCCCTCTCGTAGGCCTGCAGGAACACGGCGGAGGTATCCCCTCCGTGGACCGCGTTCGCGGCGACCTCGCCGCAGATCTTGCCGGCGATGCACCCGTTCGCGATCCCCCCGCCCGTGAGCGGGTCGATCATGCGGGCGGCATCCCCGACGAGCATGAAGCCGTCGAGGACCGTCTGTTTGAGGGGAGGGGAGATTGAGACCCCACCGCCGACCATGTCGATCTTCTTGCCCTTCGCATAGCCGGGGTGCTTGGCGATCCACGCATCCAGGTACTTCCGAGCCTCGGCCGTCGTCTTGACCTGGCTCACCTGGACCCCGATCCCGACGTTCGCCACGCCCTCGTCCTTCGGGAAGATCCAGACGTAGCCGCCGGGGGCGACCTTCCCCAGGTAGAAGTCGCAGTAGCGCACGTCCGACTCGACGTTGGTCATCCGGTACTGGAGACACGTGTCCATGTCGCGGAGCGCGAGGTTGGTCGGGAGGCCCGCCCAGCGACCGACCTGGCTCTCGAAGCCATCGGCACCGATCGTGATCGGGGCGCGAATGTCGAACGCCTGACCGGACTGCTTGACCTTCGCCCCGACGACCTTGCCGTGGTCCTTCAGGATCTCGACCGCCGCGGTCTTGAGGACGACGTCGACGCCCTCGTTGGCGGCGTCGATCGCGAGCTGCTTGTCGAACCCGTCGCGCTCGACGACGTAGCCGACCTCGTTGCCCGCGCTCTTTTCGTTGATCTCGAAGACCTGTTCCCGGGGAGAGTAGATCCGGGCCCCCTCGACCTCGACGTTGATCCACTTGCCGGGCTTGATGCCGACCTCGGTGAGCCACTCCTTGCTCATGCCTTCGCCGCAGCGTACCGGGCTCCCGATCTCCTGGCGCTTCTCGATCATCAGGACCTTCGCGCCGTTCTTCGCGGCCCACTTGGCGGTCATGCTGCCCGCGGGCCCGGCACCGATGACTAGGACGTCGGTCTTCAGATCCTGGACCATGGACTATCTCGGGAGGGAGGGCGCGGCCCCGATCTCGATCGCCCCGACGGGGCAGGCCTTCACACAGATCTCACAACGCGTGCAGATGTTCTCATCGAACGTAATGCGGGTCTCGTCGAGATAGATGCAGTTGAGGGGGCAGATCCCGACGCACGCCCCGCAGTAGATGCACAGCTGCCCGGAGGCCTCAATGTGGAGGCTCTTCTTGCTCGGCACGCCTTCCTCGGGTCGCACCGGAGCGTTCGCTATTAAAGGCTACCGCGCAGGCGTGTTCGGCGTGACCCGGGGTGGGTCGAGCGGCTCGGTTCGCCCGGCGCTCGTCCCCTCCACGGCCTGCTCGGCCAGCCAGCGTTCCGCGTCGATCGCCGCCATGCACCCGGCGCCCGCCGCCGTCACCGCTTGGCGGTACCGGTGGTCGTGCACGTCCCCCGCGGCGAACACTCCTTCGACGCTGGTCCCGGAGTGGCGGTGGACGCGGACGTACCCCTGCGCATCGAGCTCGAGCGACCCGCGGAATACCTCCGTCGCGGGGTCGTATCCGATCGCGACGAACAGCCCCTGCACCTTCAGATCGGAGAGCTTGCCCGTCGGGATGTGGCGGAGCCGGAGGCCGTCGACGGACGTCGTTCCCAAGACCTCCGCCACTTCGGAGTCGAGAACGAACGAGACCTTCGGGTGGGCTCGGGCTCGCGCCTGCATGATCGCGCTGGCCCGCAACGTATCTCGGCGATGGATGATCGTTACGTGCGGTGCGAAGTTCGTGAGGAAGAGGGCCTCCTCGATCGCCGTATCGCCCCCGCCGACGACGGCGAGTTCCTTGCCTTTGAAGAAGAACCCGTCACAGGTCGCGCACGCCGAGATCCCGTGCCCCTTGAGCGCGGTCTCGGAAGGGATGCCCAACCAGCGGGCGCTGGCCCCGGTGGCGACGATGACGGCGTCGGCGAGGAACGCCCCGTTCGAACCGCTCGTGATGAGGAACGGGCGGTTTGAAAAATCCACGCGCGAGACGTTGTCATCCAGGAACTCGGTCCCGAACCGGGCGGCCTGGCGGCGCATCAGGTCGATCAGCTCGGGGCCCTGGATTCCCTCGGGAAACCCGGGATAGTTCTCCACCTCCGTCGTGATGAGCAGTTGGCCCCCGGCCGGGACCCCCGAGATCACGAGCGGTTTCAACTCGGCCCGCGCGCAGTAGAGCGCCGCCGTGAGGCCGGCGGGTCCGCTGCCGATGATGACGACCCGTACCGGACGGGCAGGAGCGGGCATCGGTAAAGTAGGTCGCGGCCGGTTTAAAGCGCCACCTCATCCGCCCCCGGGCGCAGGATGCGGCCGGCGAGGGCCGGCGGTCCGAGTTCGTTACGTCCGAGGGCCTGCCCGTACCGCGGGAAGGCGGAGCCGCTCCGCGCCTTCGGCTTCGGCGTACGCCGAGCGGAAGAAGAGCAACGGGGGGGCGTCCCGACCCGTCTCGTCGTGAACCACGTCGCCCACAATGAGGACGTGGTCGTAGGCCGGCGTCCGCGAGACGACCTGGCATTCGAGGGCCCCCAGTGCGCCGTCCAGGAGGGGGCTGCCGTGGGGCCCGCGATGCACGGCGATGCCGGCGAACTTCTCGCCGGCGGGCAGCGTCAGGGCGAACCGCTCGCTGACCGCGCGCTGGTCGGCGGCGAGGAAGCTGACGCCGAAGTGCCCGCTTCGCTCGATCACGGAGAGCGTGTCGGCGTCGGTGGAGATGCTCACCAGCAGCGACGGCGGAGCCAGCGAGACGGAGAGCAGTGCGTTCACGGTGAGCCCCGCGTCCCCGCCCTCGTCGTGGGCGGTAAGTACCGAGACGCCCGTGGCCCAGCGACTCATGAGCGCCCGATATCGGGCGGGGTCGCTGGGGACCGGCGCCTCGGGGCTCGTCACTCGTCCCGCCACTTGAAGAACTGGACCGCGAGCGCGAAGACGATCAAGGCCGAGATCAGCACGATGACGAAGTCCGTGAACGCCCGGGTCGCGTTCGAGAAGAGCATCACCTGGTTCATTCCGTCGATGACGTAGTAGAGCGGCAGGACGTGCGCGAACGTCTGGAGGGCGGGCGGGAACATCGATACCTGGAAGAACGTCCCCGAGAGGAACATCATCGGGAAGGTGATGATGTTCCCGATCAGCGCCGCGCTCTCGGGGGTCTTCGCGACCGAGCCGGCGAGCATTCCGAGGGAGACGAACAGGAGCGGCCCGACGATCAGGAACGGAACGAGCCCGAGGTTGACGTTCACGTGGGCGCCGAACAGCTCGATGCCGGCGCCGATCATGATGCCCGCGGTCACGAACGTGAGCACGGTGTACCACAGGATGTGCGAAGTGAGCCACTCCGCGCGGGTGAGCGGGGTCAGGGAGAGCTGGCGGAAGATCCCGTCCTTCCGGTATCCCGCCGCGACGTCGACCATCGAGAACATCGGGCTCGTCAGGATCGAGAACCCGATCAATCCCGGGATGAGGTAGTCGATGTACGTGTAGACCTGGCTTCCGACGTTCTGCTGGGTGATCCCGACGATCGCCGTGCCGTTCGAGGCGTGGAGGTTGAAGGCGTTCGACACGCCCTGAACCGCGCTGAGGAGGGCGCCCCCGGAACTCGCGTCCTCGGGGTCGGTGTACACGACGACATTGACCGGTTGATGCGCGGAATAGTTCGCATCGAACCCCGCCGGTATCACGAGGCCCACGGGGTCGTCGTTCTGGCCGAGCTGGGCGGCGAAGTTCGACGCGTTCCAGTTGACGACCTGGACCTTGACGAAGGTGGTGTTGTTGAGCGCGTCCAGGAACTCCTGACTGGCGGGCGAGTTGTGGTCCAGGTTGAGGACCTGCACCGTGACGGTCGCGCTGCCCACGGCGGAGAAGATGAGCCCGAAGAGCGCGATCAGGATGATCGGGAAGATCAGCGAGAAGAACAGCGCGACCGGGTTGCGTTGGTACGAGCGGAAGACGATCTTGAAGTCGGCCGCGATGTGGCGGGGTCTCATGCGGGCACCTCGGACTTCAGGGCCCCGTCATCCATCTGCCCGACCAGCCGGACGAACACGTCCTCGAGCGTGTCCTGGGCGGTGGAGAAGTTCTGCCACGGCAGTCCGCTCGCCTCGACCGCGGTGAGGACCCTCAGCACGTCGCTCTGGTCGTGGAGCTCGACGTCCACACGACCGTCGGCGGCGATCACCGGGAGGTCGAGCTTCGGGCGGAGGTAGTCGGCCAGCGCCGGGGAGGCCTGGAAACGCAAGCGTTCCGGTCGCCCGTGCGCGGTGATGATCTCGTTCGGGGTACCCGAGGCGATGATCCGCCCGTGGTGGATGATCGCCACCTGGTCGGCCAGGAGCTCCGCCTCCTCGAGGTAGTGGGTCGTGAGGAAGACCGTCCGACCTTCCGCCTTCAGGGCTCGGATGACCTCCCAGATCGCGCGACGCGCGGTCGGGTCAAGGCCGGTGGTCGGTTCGTCCAGGAAGCAGATCTCCGGGTCGTTCGTCAGCGCGAGGGCGAGGCCGAGCTTCTGCTTCTGGCCGCCCGAGAGCGTGTCGAACCGCGCATTCGCCTTGTCGGCGAGCTGTACGCGAGCGAGCAATTCGTCCGGGTCGGGGTGAGTGTGGAACAGACTCGAGTAGTACTGGACCGCCTCCTTGGGAGTGATCTTCTCGAAGAACCGGAAGTCCTGCGGGATCACGCCGACCCGGAGGTGCAGCGCATAGGCATCCTTCCAGGGGTCGAGTCCGAGAACGCTCACGTCCCCCTCGGTCCGCCGGCGCAGTCCCTCGAGGATCTCGGTCGTGGTCGTCTTGCCGGCGCCGTTCGGACCGAGGAACGAAAACACCGTCCCCGCGCGAACCCGGAAGTCGATGCCGCCGACGGCCGCGAGGTCCCCGTACTTCTTGACGAGGTGGTCGACCTCGATGGCTTCGGGCATCGTCGCCGTCTGGGACCGGAGGTTAAGAAGGCTCGGGGCGACCCGCGGTCCCCGGGGCCGGCACGCGCGACGGAGGTCGCTTACATCCCGAGCGCGTTGATCTCGCGGGTCCCGATCAGCGGCTTCGGGGCTCCCTCTCGGGCGACCCGGATCATCGCTCGGCCGACGTGGTCGGTGCACGTCATCGAATCGGGCGACGCGAGCCGCACGAGGAACAGGAACGGGCGCAGGAGCGCGTACAGCACGCGATACGACCGGGTCTTCGACCGGATCCCGTGCATCGGTTGGATGATCCCGGGGCGGAACATGAACGCGGCGTGGAACGGGAGCCGGAGGAGTGCGTTCTCGGTCTGGCCCTTCACTCGGGCCCACATGGCGCGTCCGTGCTCCGTACTGTCGGTGCCTGCGCCCGACACGTAGACGAACGTCATCTCCGGGTTGAGGCGCGAGAGCGTCTGCGCGGCGCGGAGCGTGAGATCGTAGGTCACCCTCCGGTACTCCGCCTCCGTCATCCCGGCAGAGGCGACGCCGAGGCACCAGAAGCAGGCGTCGTATCCCCGCACCTGATCTTCGACCTTCGAGAGGTCACCGACGTCCGGGAGCGTGAGCTCGCGGACCTTTTGGTCCATGGTCCCCGTCGGGCTCCGTCCGATCATGAGGACGTTCGACACCTCCGGGTCGAGGAGACAGGCGCGGAGCGCGGCCTGCCCGACCATGCCGGATCCGCCGAAGACGATGACCTTCACGTTCCTGCCGCATCTCCCTCGACTCCCAAGAAGGATTCGACCGGGGTCCGAGGACGTGGGGGAAGAGGCGCTCCCCATCGGAGCGTCGTGGACCGAACGCGGAGCGCAGGGCGGCCGGTCACTCCGGAGCGACCGTAGCGACGTCACTCACGGAACCGGGGGCCACGCTGACGGTCCCGGCCCCGCCGTCGACGGTCAGGGTTCCCGGGCCGGACCAGCGAACCCGCAGGCGTTCGGGAGACCACTCGAGCGCCACCCGTCCGGCTCCGCAGCGGAGGTTCTCGATCGATGCCGACCGCCAGCTCGCGGGGAACGCGGGGCGAGCGAGCAGATGGCCCGTCCGCGCATCAATATGGAGCCCCCACAGGCGTTCGAACAGGGTCGTGAGGAATGGCGCGATGCTGAACCCGAGCAGGAAGCACGAGTCGAACGGTTCCGCGCGGTCGCCGCGGTAGCATTCGCTGGCCCATCCTCCCTCACGGTCGAACCGGGCCGCGATGGTCGCGAGGTAGTCGACGCCGAGCTCGACCTCCCCGGACGCCAGCGCGGCGTCCGCCGCCCACGCGGTCGCGATCGTCCAGACCTGACCGTCGTGGTAGGCGGCGGGGTCGTAGAGCGGGTCCTGATTGGAGAGGGTCCGCACCCCCCAGGGCGTCGTCAGGTCGTCCTTCGCCGCCCGCTGAACGAACTTCCGAGCGAGCTCGGGCGGAAAGAAGCCGGCACTGACCGCTCGCAGCGCGTTCGGCCGGACCCGCTCGGCCGGAACGCCACCGCGGAAACTGTCGTAGAGGTACCCTTCGGAGTTCCAGACGTACCGGGTCCGGATCGTCCCGGCGAGGTGGTCGGCGAGGTCGCGCATCCGGGCGGCCGCCCCGTCGCGGGTCTCTCCCAACAGTGCGGCCGCGGTTCCCAGCGATTGCCACCAGAGGACCTGGACGTCGATGGCGTGGTCGCGTCGATCGGTCGAGTCCCAGATCGTCGTGTCGGGCGAATCGATCCCGTACCGGACGTGGGCCAGGGACTGGGTCGCCGTACTGATGGCCTCCGCCTCTCCTCCGTTCCGAAGGAGCCCCGTCGCCGGCTCGGTGCGAGCCTCCCCCCAGGCGATCATCCTCCGGATCGCCTGGATCCACCCGTCCGTCGGGGTCCGGACCCCCGAGTGTCGGTAGAGCCGTTCGATCAGGAGGGGGTAGTACAACGTCGTATCGGACGTACCGTAGAAGAAGATCGGTCCGGGGCTGATCTGCATCGGCAGTTCCCCGGTTTCTCCTCCCAGGATCGGAAGCGCGGAGCGCGACTGGTAGCGAAGGACGGTATCGACCGACCGGTCCGCCCAATCGAAGTCCCCCAGCCAGACGACGGCCGCGAGCATCCACGCGAGGTCGCGGCACCAGATCGCTGAGTACCAAGGGAATCCCGCGAGGAGTCCGGTCAGGTCGTCTCCCGGCGACGTATACAGGCGTCGGAGCGCGGCCCGGGCGTGGGAGTATCCACGCTCCAGTTCCGGCGCGTCCGGGAAGCGAACAATGGGCGTGGACTCGAGCCACGCCCGGTCGGCCGCCGCGAGCGCGGCCGCCGGGACGTCGGGATGCGCGACGACCGCTCGCGCGGCGCTCAGCGACGCATCGAGGGTTCGGTCGAGGCCCCCGGCGACCAGAAGGGTCAGCTCGCTCGATGCCGCCGGTGCGACCGGCATCGAGTACTCGAACCCGATCTCGTCCAACCGACCCCGGAAGTGGCCGCCGATCCACGACGCCTGGTTGAGGAACAGTTCGTTCGGGGCGACGTTCGACCGGACCGAGAGGCCGAAGCCCCGCTGACGCACGCGAACCTCCTCGTCGGCCGTGTCGACTCGGAAGTTGTGGGGCCGGATCCCCTCGACCAACACCGGGAGGAGGAAGGGGGCGAACGAGCTCGTCACGGTCAGTGGGAGCGGAGGTCCGTCGGCGCGCGAGCACCGGAGGGTCCGCACCACTCCCGGCACCTCCGGCACGGCCGCGACCTCTTGGGTGATCTCGAACCCGTTCCAGCGATGGTGGCTCCTCCATCCGCCGGGGAACGGTTCGGCGGATAGGAACGACATCGGAAGGGAACCGTCCGAGTCACCGGCGCGGAGCGCAAGACGCCAGGGCCCGGTGAGGCGTACGCACTGGCCGAACACCCCGCCCCAGTCGACCGGCGTCCCTCGCATCTCCTGGGTCAGTTCGAGGTCGCCCCGCCCATCGAGCACGGCGGCGGAGGCCACGCTCGTGAGCAAGACCGGCGGACCGGTGGCAGCACGCGACGACGGTGGGCTCACGGGGCGGACGGCGCCTCCGACGGGGTCTCGGTGAACTCGAACCAGACGAGGGGAGGGATCGCCGGACTCCGCAGCTCGAGTCGGACCGTCAGGGCCTCGGTCCCGTGACCGAAGGCGCCCACTACGTCGAACTCCGTGCGGTCCCCCGGCGCGAGGGCGTAGCTGGAATCCGCCCCGATCGACGCCGCCGTCCGCCACGGCGTCCCCGGCCCACGTCGCAGCCGGACGAACTCTCCGGCGACGTCCGTGCCGTCGATGCGGAGCCGGAGTGACGTAAAGGCGCCGACCCGGAGCAGTGGATTGTCGAGCGTGAACGCGATCCCCTCGACCGTCCTCGTCAGCGAATGGGGTACGTAGACCCCTTCCTCGACGGTCTGCGCCACCCAGAGCAGCGCTTCGACGGAGTGGGTGCCGAATTGCACCCCCAGCGTGAGTCCCTGTCGCAGAAGAGAGAGGACGCCGCCGAGCTGGTGCGTGCCCACGCGGGACGGATTGAACGCACCGACTTATCGATTGGGAACGGGCCCGGGGAGGATCCGAAGCCCCGGGTCACACGCGGAGCCGCCGAGGCCCCGGCATGCGCCGCGGACCACGGGGGCTCCGGGGAGGAGGGAACGGAGACGAGACGACCGACGCCGCACCGAGGTCTCCCGCGGTCGAGCATCCCTTTGGCCACGGCTCGAAGGCCGTCCAGTGCACCCGGAATGTCGACGCTCGGAGGGGCGTGTGTTCACCCCATCGACCCCACGAGTCGTTCCCTGCTTCCACAGAGGAGTCGAGGGCCCTTCGGGTATTTGGATATCGTAACGATAAATCCGTTAATTCAGTGAACTCTCGTCTCCGCGGGGGCGCGGCCGAACAGGACGAGAGCGACGCGCCCCTGTTCGGTGATCCGCACGCGGGCCCGGGGTCCCCGGGCCTCGGTCCGAACGAATCCCCACCGCTGTTCAAGCGGCTCGAGCCGTCGGGAGAGCCGCCCGTGCTGGGCCTGGGAGGAAACGGCCGGCGTGCCGTCGTCGGAAGGACGGTCGAGTCCCAGCTCCCGCAGGAGCTCGCGTTTCCGCAGCGAGCCGCCGCGGCGTTCGAGGGCCTCGAGCACGTCGATCAGCTCCCGTTGGGGGGCACGCAGCTCGTAGACGTTCACCGGTTCGATGCGTTCCACGATGTCGTTCACCGACCGGACCCGGGGCGTACGGTCGGAGTACCAGGACCGGGAGACCTGGACGTAGTACGGCTCCCCGTTCCAGAGCATGCAGGCGAGCGTGCCGGCGATCGCCGTGATCTTCGTCCCCGTCGAGACGTTGACCCGGAGCGGCAGCACGCCCGGCTCGCCCCGGACCGTCCGACGCTCGGCCGTGAAGATCGTGCGGTAGGCGGCGAGCGCTTCGAAGACGCTCCAGAGGTCGGTCCGGACCGTACGCACGTCGATCGAGGGCGAGGCCCGAGCGAGGCGTCGGGCGACCTCCTCAACGAACGGAGCCGCCGCATCGCGTTCGGTACGGGTCACGAGGTACACCCGGTCGGCCCGCTCGTCCAGCAGCGGCTTCGTGATCCGTTCCACCTCGAATCCGACCGGGACGATGTGCACGCGCGCATGCGGGTCGCCGAAGGGGGGAGGGCTGCGAGCGCCGGGGCGGCGGGTCGGCACGAGGACGCGAGGTCGGTGGGTCGGATGAGGTTGGGGGGCCGCGAGGAGCGCGCCCGGCCGGATTACGTCGAAGGACCGGCGATTACGCGCGTTGCAACGCGCCGCACCGAACGAAACGCTTTATCGCGTCGTCCGTCCCCCCGGGGGCGCCGCCCGAGGTCGAAGGGGATCGATGATCCGACCGCTCCCTGCCGCCCTCCGGGAGGTGCCGCTGTTCTTCGAACCGGTGCCCCCTTCGGCGCGCGCGAAGCCCGAGCGCGCCGCCGCCGAGGTCGATGCCATCGTTGAGCTCCTCCGGTCGGTTCCGCGGGTCGATGCGATCGACGTTCCCGAGCTCGTCGACGAGAACCATGAGGGACGGCCCCTCTATCGGACCGCGGACCCTCGGGGGTTCGGACGGACGCTGGCGGAGCGGACCGGACGCGAGGCGGTCGTCAACAAGGTCGTCGCACATCTCGAGAGCCCGGAAGCGATCGAGCGGTGGGCGGCCGAGTCGGTCCGTGTGGGCATTCGCCACGTGGTGCTCGTGGGCGGCACGAGCCGCTACATCCCGTACCCCGGACCCGCCGTGACCGAGGCCAACCGGATCTGTCGCCCGATCCTCGAGGCCGCCGGCGGCCTCGTCGGCAACATCACGATCCCGCAACGGGAGGGGGAAGCGCACCGGATGCTCTCCAAGACCCGGGCCGGGGCGGCATTCTTCACGACGCAGATCGTCTTCGACGCCGACGCCACGTTCGAGCTTGTGCGGCAGTACGACCTGCTGTGCCGGCACGCCTCGCTCGTTCCCGTGACCGTGTTGCTGAGCTTCGCCCCGCTGGTCGACGAGCAGGACGCGGAGTTCGTCCGGTGGCTTGGGGCGGACGTGCCGGAGGCCGCCGAGCACGCGATCCTCGAGGGAGATGACGGCGGAGCTGCCCGGCGCAGCGTCGACCGCGCGCTCGAGGTCTGGGAGTCGGTCACCCGCCGTGCGCGCGACGCCGGGCTCGAGGTCCCCCTCGGGGTGAACGTCGAGCAGATCTCCGGCCGGCACCTCGGCCATGCGCGCACCTTGCTCGAGGCCTTTGCGGGCCGGTTGGGGTCGTAAGGCCGACGCGCAGATCCCTACCGAGTTCGCCGGCGAAGCCGCGCCGGAGGAGCTCCCGCCCTCAACCATGGTCGCTCGTCCGCTTCGACGTCCGCCTCGGCCAGGGTCGCAAGGAACGAGAACCCTGATCGGCGGAACCCACGTCGCCGGGGGCTATCCCCGAGGAGGAGTCCGACGGTTCCCGCGCCGTACTCGAGGACCTCGGGGGCTTGGGAGATCTCCGGGTTGAGACCGATCGTGAGGGCCGTCGGCCGGTCCCGTCCCCGGCCGGCCCGGCCGTACGCGGAGGCGAACCGTTCCCCGCCCCGGTCGAACGAGAACTCCTCGAGTCGCCCTCCCCGAAACTCAAAGCGGCCCCCGAGCGCCAGCGGCGGGTCGGCGAACCGGTCGTAGGCGGGTCGGTTACTCTCCCACGACCCCTCGGCGACGTCGGCTCGAAGGGGGAGGATGAGGAGGCCGGACGGGGCTTGGCCCCAGCCCGAACCGGGGGTCGCGGGCGGCGGCCCCGACGCGACTTCCGGGAGGCCTGGACCCCGTTCCAGTCGGAGCTCGCTCCCGTTGGGATGTCGGACCCGAAGCCGTCGTCGGCGCCCGAGCGAACGAAGGAGCCGGTGACCGGATCTCGCGATCTGTTCGGGGTCGACCAGGCTGGCGCGCAGAAGCTCCGCCGTCCAGGATGCCGCATCGACCCCATACCGGGTCGCCGCAGGGAGTGTCGCGTCCGCGACCGCGAGCCGGACCGAGCGGGTATGGGGCCCCCGCGCGGACGGCCACCACGCCCCGTCTCCGCGATCGGTCAGGGCCTCGAGGTCGTCCGCCGGGAGCCCGAGGAGCCTCGAGAACTCCTCGGGGCCACCGAGGTAGACCTGCGCATCGCTGAAGTCGTTTGCAGTGCGCCGGGTCCGAAGGACCGAGCGGGACCCGGACGCTTCGAGCGAGCGAAAGAACGCGCCCTCGTCCTCCACGACGAGGGTCGGGTGGACTCCGCGCCGTCGGGCCGCGACGACGAACGGACGCGCCCAGGGAAGTGCCTGGCTCCACGACTCGATGGTGAGGGACTCGCCGCGACGAACGTGGAGGTACCGGTCAAGCACGAACTGCGCGAGCGCGTCTTCGTCCCGCGACGCTCGAAGCTTTCGCATGGGAGTGCTCCGGAACGCGCGAAGGGTCGTGAGGGTGACGGTGCCCCGTCCGCCCTCCCGCCACCGCCGGCGTCGTGACGATCGAGCCCCCCTCGAGGACCCCTTTCACGCCTCGGAGGTCCTGGGCGGCTTCGTCGACCTCCCGGCGCTTCCCGAAGAGGACCGCGACCTCGGCGCACGCATCCCCTTCGAGATGGACGTGGGTGGTCGACCGGATGTGGTTGCCCCAGCGGTGCTCCGCCGCGGTCAGTCGGGCCAGGACGTTCGGCGCCTCGTGACGGTAGAGGAGGGCGACGACCCCGAGCGCATCGGCCTCCGGGTCGGCGAGCGTCCGGTCCGACAGTTCCTTGCGGATGAGCGCCCGGATCGCGTCGGAACGGCTCGGGCTATTGCGTTCCTTCACCCACCGGTCGAGGAGCGCGAGCAGCTCCGGCTCGAGCGAGACGCCGAGGCGCACGACCTTAACGCTCACGGCTCCGTCGCCGCCGGGGGGACGCTCCGCTCGGGAGAGGACGCGGGCGGGGTCGACACCGGTCCGAATCCAATGTCCTCGTAGTGTTTGTAGCGATAGATCGCCATCGCGACGAGCCAGGACCCGATGAACAGGCCGACGATCCCGAAGCCCAGGGTCTCGAAGTTGAGCCCGTCGATCGCGTTCCAGAAGGGGCCGCCCCATCCCAGCTCCCCGGAGAGGACCTGGAGGAGCTCGACCCCCCCGATGGCGAACGCGACCAGGACGGAGATGATGGTGAGCGTCAGATTGTAGTAGATCTTCCGGATCGGCCGGAGGAACGCCCAGCCGTACGCGTACCGCATCGAGAAGCCGTCGCTCGTGTCCGAGAGCACCATTCCGCACGTGAACAGGAGCGGGAGGATCAGGATCGCCCAGAGGGGGAAGGCGCCGGTGAACGCGAGGCCGATGGCCAGCGCGATGATGATGACCTCGGTCGCGGTGTCGAAACCGAGTCCGAAGAGCACCCCGATCGGATAGATCTGCCAGGGTTCGTTGACGACCTTGAACAGTCTCCCGAAGTAGCGGTAGAGGAAACCGCGCTTGTCCATCTGTTCGTCGAGGCCCTTCTGGTCGAGCTCCCCGTCCCGGAGCTTCCGGAAGATGCGATAGACCTCGAGGACGATGATCAGGTTGACGAGACCGATGATGAACAGGAAGGCGCCCGAGATCAGCGTCCCGACGACCGCGCCGTAGTTCGCGAAGTTCGCGTACTGGGACTTGACGAAGTCGAACGCCACGACCAGCGCAACGATCATCGCGCAGACGATCGTCGAATGACCGAGCGAGAACCAGGTACCGACCGTCAGCGGTCGCTTGCCGTCGTTCAGCAGCTTCCGGGTCGTGTTGTCGATCGCGGCGATGTGGTCTGCATCGAACCCGTGCCGGAGCCCGAGGACGTAGGCCGTGATCGCGAGACCGGAGAAGATCAGGGCCCCCGGCACCGCCTCCCCCGGGACCTGGTGGGGGAGGAACCGGAAGGCGGCCACGAACGCGACGATCGTGACGGCGAGGATGACCGCGTAGAGCACGCCCATCGAGAGCTTCTCGCGCGCCGTGAGGCTCAGATCGCCCGGTCCGGGGGCGGGCGCGCCATCGACCATCCCGGGGCGAACAGAGGTCCCCCCAGATAATGTTATGTTGTTTCTCTAAAACGTAACACCGCGGGCAAACGCTCCCGCGCGGAAGAGGTTGGGACGCCTGCTCACTCTTCGAGGATCGGGCGTCGGTCCTTGATGAACTCCCCGGACTGAAGCTCGCGGACGGCGGACCGTAGTTCGTCTTGGGTGTTCATCACGATCGGACCGTACCACGCCACGGGTTCGTGGAGGGGACGGCCGGAAACGAGCAGGAATCGAAATCCCGACCCCGAGGCCCGGGCTCGGACCGGACCGCCGGGACCGAACAACACGGTCTCGCCCGCCGCGACCGGAGACGCGTCGGTCCCCGCGAACGTCCCCTCACCCTCGATGGCGTGGCTGAACACGGTGTGACCGGCGTGGGTCGGAAGCTCGAACTCGCCTCCCGCGGGAACGCGCACATCGAGGTAGGTCGGGTCGACGGGGATGCCGCGGACCGGACCCTCGACGCGCTCGAAGGAGCCCGCCACGACCTTGACTCGATTGCCCGTGTCGGTGGAAACTTCGGGGATCTCACCCGCTGCGAGGCCGCGGTAGGCCGGGGTCGACATCTTCTCCTTCGCCGGCAGATTGACCCAGAGTTGGAAGCCGGACATCATCCCCTCGGTACGCTGGGGCATCTCCTGGTGGATGATCCCGCTTCCCGAGTTCATCCACTGGACGTCGCCGGTTCCGATGATCCCGGAGTTTCCGAGCGTGTCACCGTGCTCCACTCGACCGTCGAGCACGTAGGTCACGGTCTCGATGCCCCGGTGCGGATGCCAAGGGAACCCCGCGAGGTAGTCCTCCGGATTGGAGGAGCCGAAGCGGTCGAGCAGGAGGAACGGGTCGAAGAGGGGCACTTCGTTGTTCGAGAACGAGCGGCGCAGGCGAACGCCGGCTCCTTCGAGGGTCGGGACTCCAGGGAACCTACGGGCGATTGAGCGGGGAGGATCGGTCATGTCAGTTGCCTCGGTATACTCAATTACCCAAGGTAACTTAAAGGGTTCGGGGTCCGCAGGTAAGTTGGTGACCCACCAGGGCTGAGGCTAGGTCGTGTCCGTGTGGCGACGCATTAATGGCCACCGAGATTGGTCGCCGTCGGATGGCGCCGCGCTTCTGTCCGTTCTGTGGACAGCCGGTCGTCGCGGGTGGAGTGTTCTGTCCGTCGTGCGGCGCCGCCGTGTCGGGAGGGTCCCCGCCGGTCGGCAGTCCCGGTTCGATGGCGCCTCCCCTCCCGTGGGCGGGGGGTGCCGTGGGCCCTTATCGAACCCCGTACCCTGGAGCGGCGGTCACGACCCCGGCGAACCCCGAGGCCGACCGGAAGGCGCTCTCGAGCGTGAGTCAAGGCGCGCTCGTGACCCTGGCCGGATTTGCGATCGGATTCGTGCTTCTGCTGGTGACGCCGGTCTCCGGCCTGGTGGGAACATCGACGGCCGCCACCGGGGTCTCGGTCACCATCCCGACGTCGTACCTCTACTCGATCATCGCGGCCTCTGCGGTGGGCCTCGTGATCACGCTGGTCGGACTATTCCTCTACCGACGGGGATTTCAGACGCTGGCCGCGCACGATTCCCGCTTCTCTACCCCCACGACGTTGGTTCTCGTCCTCCTGGTCGCACTTCCGATCCTGGAGATCTCCGTGATCGCCCTGCTGTACCTTCTCGCTCAGGCGCTGGTCTGCAGTGGGAGCTCGGGGGCGGTCACGCCCGCCTGTCTGAACTCCGGCACTCTCCTCGCGGTGTTCGGGCTGGCCGGCGTCGCGGGGATCGCCGACCTGATCGGATACATCGGTCTCCTCGTGGGGATCTGGCGACTCGGCACGCGCTACGCCGAAGGGATGTTCAAAGCGGGCGCGATCCTGCTCCTCATTCCCCTGCTGAACATCGTGGGCCTGATCCTCATCGTCGTCGCAGCGCGCTCGGCGCGGCAGAAGCTCGGACGTGGACTCCCGCACCCGACCTTCGCTTGATCCGCGCACGATAGAGTATAGAGAATACGAGACCGGGACTTCTCGGGGCTCATCGCGGGGCGTGCCTCCGCACGAGTCAGAGCCACGTCGTCCGGTCCCGAGTGCGCTTCGACAGCGAAAGGGCCCGTCCTTCGAGTCGTTACACCCCCCAATCGTCGGCTCTGCGGGTGCCGTAGGGGCTTGATTCGGCTTGAGGGATGGTTCAAGAGCGCCGGGACCGAACCCCTTTTCGCAGAAAGGTCAGCGAAGATGACAACTACCACCAATACGAGCGTCGAACTAGAGCGTCCATACTGGGGAGCCGGCCTCGTCGCGATCATCCTGTCGTTCGGAGTACTCGCGTTCAGCCTCGGAGTCCTCGACCGCTGCGGCGGCGGAACCGGGATTTGCATTAGTCCCTCCACGCATGCGTCCGGCGATGCCGGGCTCATCATCTTCGTGGTCCTCTTCATCATCGGCGTCGCGTTGATCGCGACCACCGGTACCGGCGCTATTCAGACGCGGACGACGACGCGCGACCCCCCCACCCCCGCACCGGTCACCAATGTCTTTCCCGCGGCGGCCGTCCCGGCCCCCGCCGTCACCAACGTCTACCCGCCGGCCCCGGCGGAGCCGGCGACCACGGTGGTCGTGACCCCGCGAGCGTAGGTCTACGGGGCGGCGGGCGCCGATTTCCGGCGCCCGCCCGGAGTCGAAGCACGGAACCGTCGCAGAGGGATTGCGATAGGCCCAATCACGGAATCGGTAGGCAAACGGCCGAGCCGGACCAAGCGGATCGAGCGAGGGCTCGGAGAGAATCGGTCCCCACCTACTCGCGGGCCCCCGGAAGTCCTTCGGCGAGTCCAGCGAGTGCGGTGTCAAAGGCGTCCGGACGGGAGAGGTTCAAGAGGTGGTCCGCTCCCGGAACGAGCTCGACGGTGGCGCCCTCGATGCCCCGCGCGAGAAAGTTCGCACAGTGCGGCATCGCCGGGTTGTCGCGGTCCCCGACTAGGATTCGGGTCGGGACGTGAATCTCCTTCAGCCGCGCAGCGGCGGGCTCTCCTTCCCGCTTTGTGTATCGGCCGGAACGCTCCTCGAACACTTCCTTCGCATTGTCCCGGACCATGGTCCGGAAGAGGTCCAGCGCGCTCCCGGTGAGCGCCGCAGCCCAGAGTTGCCGAAGGTGTTCGGTGGCCTCCTCGAGCTTACCGGCGGCCCATGCGTCGGCCGCGGCCTTGGAGAGTCTTTCGTCGCGCTCGAAGGTAGCTTTCCCACCGGGCACGTGGTCGTAATCCATGCCCGAATACCCCGGGGCGATGAGCAACAGGGCTCCTACCTTCTTGGGAAACGCGAGGGTAAGGTCGAGGGCAATCGCGCCCCCGACACTGGGGCCGACGACTAGCGGCCGCGAGAGGTCAAGGTGCTCGAGCAGGGCCACCACGTCGCCGACGGGAGAATACTCCGCGGTCGCGGGCGCTGAGCCCCCATACCCACGCAGATCGTAGCGCACCACTCGATGGTCCCGCGCGAGGAGCGAGAACTCGCGATTCCACATTCGGCGGTCCGCGATTCCCTCGTGGAGGAGTACGATGGGCGGACCCCGTCCCTCCGCCTCGAAGGCGATCTTCCCGCCGGGCACCTCCACGGTCTTCGTAGGGGACGAATCGTTCATCGGTACGGGAACCGCTCTCGGCCTCATAATCGAGAAGCAAGGGTCATGGAACGGCCCGAGCACGACCCGCCCGGCCACCCAAGCCCCGCGTTCCCCGAGTACGCGATCAACGCGCGAGAGGAATCCGATGGTCGCGGAGGGCCTCCAATCTGAGCCTCGATCCACCCTCGCCTCCGGAACGATCCGGGCTCGCGACGCTGGGAGAACGAACCTGTGGGACTCGACTCCCGGTGGATGGGGCCCTACCGTTCCGGTCCGACGAACCCTATCTTCGGGAACGCGGGTGAAGTGAGAAGTATCGCTGCCCGATTGCCGGAGGGTGACCGGGGTTGGATAGAGAAGAACCCGGAGTCCGTTGGCTCCTCCAGTCGAAGGACCCGTCGGTCCGGTATTTCGCCCTCACCGACATTCTCTGGGAGAGTGAGAGGTCCGCGGAAGTGCGAACCGCGAAGCAGCAGATCCCGAAGGGGGCTCGACTTCGTGCTCTCCTCTCCGGACAGCGAGCCGACGGAGGTTTTGGAGTAGACTGGTACAAGAAATGGGCCGGGGCGACCTGGCGTATGGTCTCGGCGGTGGAGCTAGGGGTCCCGCCCGAGAATGAGGCGGCCCACCGAGCGGCGAATCACGTGCTCTCCCGGCTCCCCTTGGTCCGGAACGAACCTCACCAGATCCGTGGCCGATTCCGACTTCATGCCTCCGTGCTCGGGAATCCCTTAGGAGTATGCGCTCGGCTCGGGATGGCCGACGACCCTCGGGTCCGGCACGTCGCCCATTCCCTCGTTCGCTGGCAATGGCCAGACGGCGGGTGGAATTGTGACTCGTCCGAGGACGCCCGGCATTCCTCGTTCTACGAAAGCCTCGCCACATTGTGGGGGCTGAGCGAATACCTGCGGGCTACGAACGACGACTCTGTCCGCACCGCGGTCGACCGGGCGGCCGAGCTGTTCCTGAACCATCGACTGTTCCGGTCCTGTCACGGGAACGAGGTGATGGATCCCCGCTGGACTCGGCTCCACTACCCGGTGTACTGGCATTATGACATCCTGCAGGCGCTCCGAGTGCTCGATCGGGCCGGTAAGCTGGGGGACCCGCGTGCTCGGGAGGCCCTCGACCTCATCCAGTCGAAGCGGGCGAAGGACGGCACTTGGAGCGTGGAAGGACGCTTCTGGCACCCCGGGCCCGTCCACGCCGCCAACACCGAGGTCGTTGATTGGGGCGGAGCCGGTCCCAACGAAATGATCACTCTGAACGCTCTCCGAGTTCTCGCCGCATCGGGCCGAGACTCGTGAGCCTCGTCCGCTCCGGAGCGGGACTAGGGGTGGAGCCCGAGCGCGGCGGCCGCGGAAATCGCGGCCACACCGGCCACGAGACCCGACACCGGGCCGACCGCCCAACCGACCAGGATGCCCCGGAGCACCGGCCAGTGGATCGTGCGCTGTCCTCGCGCGAGGCCGGCACCGGCCATTCCGCCGACGAGCGCCTGATTCATCGAGGTGAACGCCCCGAGGAGGACCACGCTCGTGAGGATCACCGCCGCTTGGGCCGACTGGGCGGCGATCGCCATCGGTCGGTCGACGGTGACGATGTCCGTCGCGACCGTCGAGAGGAGTCGTCCTCCCCAGGTGAGCACTCCGACCGCGAGAGCGATCCCTCCGACCACGCCCGCGAGCAGCACTCCGGTGAGGCCGGTCGAGACGAAGACCGCGGTCGCGTTCGCGACATCGTTGGCCCCCATCGCGAAGGAGGCGGCCAGCGCCATCAGCACGAGCAACGTTGCCGACCGGGCGCCCCAGGCACCGCCCGAGCCAGGGTCGCCCGGCCGGGCGCCGCCCCGGGGAAGCCCCCGAGTGATGAGGTACCCGAGCGCGAGGGCTGCGACGGGGGCGGCCACCCAGATCGCGACGAGGCCGCCGATGTTCCCCCAGTGAACGGGGATCCCGTCGCCGAGGGACACACCGACCAGGGAGAACACGAAGATCTGGATCGTCGAGGTGGGGACCTTGTAGTAATTGTACGCCGTGGTCAGCGCGAACGCCGTGAGGATGACCACGGCCGCGGAGACGACGGAGAGCTCGGACGCCGCAACCAGGTTGAGACCGATGTTCCCGACGACCTTGCCGCTCGCGATGGCCGCCCCGGCGACCGTCAGGATCGCCATGCCGATCAGGGCCCGGTTCCGGCTGATCGCGCCGGAGCCGTAGGCCATGCCCATGCACGCGCCGGTGTAGTGGGCTCCGATGCTCCAGGCGAACGCGAGCGCCGCGAGTACGAGCACTAGGACCGGGAGGCTCAGCGCGATCGTGGTCGTTCCCCTTCCCACCGACGCTCGGTCACTGCTCGATCACGTGCTGCAGAACCCGGAGAGCCCCAAGCCCGATCGCCGAACGGGGGAGGCGCCTCGATGCCGCGCCCACCGTCGGAGGCTCGGGCAGATCTCCTGGGTGCCGCCGTGGTCGACCATTCCGACCGAGCCCGTGTGGAAGCGCCGATCCACCGAGAGGAACTCACGATACGATCCCGGGTCGGAGTGGGGCACATCGTACAGGAAGAGGTCGATCGTGTCCAGCTCCTCGGCCAACAACGGGAGTACCTCCTTCTTGTCGCCGAGACGCAAGTCCCACCGCTTGCGGAGGGCAAAAGGAACCGCCCAGCCGGACGACCGCCCGGCGGGGAGGCTCCACGAGGGGTTCTTTCGCGCGGCGAGGGGGCGCCGGTCTTCCTGAGGCAGGTCCACGGAGTGGAGCGTGCCTCGGCCGTTGCGCTCGAGGGCCTTCAGGATGTACGCCGAGGAGACCCCCGACGAGACGCCGACCTCCACCGCATGTCGCGGGCCGAGCAGGCGGGTCAAGGCATAGAGCTCGAGCGGGGCATCGATCTCGATGTAGAACGAGCGCCCGCCCGTCCGATGCATCCGGTCGATCTGTCCGAAGAGACGGGTTTCCTTACGCGCCTCCTCGAGGGCACGGCCGGCGCGAGTCGTCGAGACTCCCGCGAGGGACGATACCCAGCCGGCGTCGGGGTCGGTTTCGGGTCGCATACGACAGGTCTCCGAGAGGGGCTAGCCGTCCAGCGGCGCACAGTCTCCGATCCATTCGCGAGCGGTCTCGATCTTCGGCCGGACCGCCCGGATGCGCTCGTAGGCTTCCTCGAGTGGGAGCTTCTCGTCCCGATGGAGGTACCATGCCGCCGCGAGCGGAGAGCGTCGGACGCCGTGACCGCAAAAGACCAGGACGGGTTCACCGGACGCGCGAGCCCGGGCAATCTCGGTCGCCAGGCGATCGAGATTCGCTACGATGGGGGCGTCCTTCTCCCCGTCGTAGATCCGGACGTGGGTCGCGGGAGGCATGTCCTCCGGCGCCTCGTCCAGCACACAGAACCTCCGTCCCGAGAACGCGAGGGCGTCTTTCCATCCGCCCAGAAACACTCCGGGCGAGATTTCCTGGGGACTCGGTGGGGCTTTCTTCGCGGTGGGGGCTCTTGCGGTACGTCGGGCAGCGACCATGATCCGAGAAGGGGGAGAGGGGGTATCAAGCCGCTGATGTGTGGAACAAGTAGGGCGTGACTTAAGCGAGCCGGTTCTCGGCGATGAAGATAAACCCCTTACGGCATCTCGCACGCTGTGCGCGTCGCTCCCCCGGTCGTGCTGAGCCCTGAGGAGCGCGAGACCCTCCTGCGCTGGTCGCGGGGCCGTGGGGCGACGAACCCGCGCGCGAGTCGAGCTCAGATCGTGCTCCGCGCGGCCGGCGGCGCGCAGGATCTCGAGATCTCCCGGGTGGTCGGAGTCGGGCGTTTGACCGTCGCTCGATGGCGGAAGCGGTTCCTCGTCGCTCGGCTGCGCGGGATCGAGGGGACCACCGCCCGGATGCCTCGCACGGGAGGGATTCCCTCGGGGCGAGTGCGGGAGATCGTTCGGGCCTCCGGTGTGGGGAGTCAGTTCGGTCCCCAACGATCGAGCACTCGTGCGTTGGCACGGCGATTCGGAGTGAGTCATACCACCGTTCGCCGTCTATGGCTCGAGTTCGGGGTCCGGCCCGCCGGCCGTCAGGCATTACCGATTCGGCCCGACCCGATCCCGCCGCTGGAACCGCGCGACGTGGTGGGAGTGTACCTCCACCCGCCCGACTGCGCGGTCGCGTTCTCGCTGGGGCCCGCGTCGAGCTCACGTGCGCGAACTGCGCCATCGCCCGCGCTGGAGTTCCAGACTGCCGACGCGGGAGGGGCCCGGGGAACCCTCGCTCTTCCCTCGGCCTCGGGATCGATGCCCACCTCGGCGCGATCGGACCCGCAGCGAACGCAGGGGCTCCTGAGGTTCCTGGCGGCGCTCGACAGCGCCGCGGGACGCACCCGTCCCGTGAAGGTGGTGCTCTCGACCTCCCCGGGGGGAACCCTACCGGAACTCGCGGAATGGCGGGCGCGACGTCCCAACGTTCGGGTGGAGCGGTGCGCTTCTCCCGAAGAGTGGCATCGAAGAGTGTCGAGGGACTTGGAGCTCGCGGGACGGCGACCGGTACGCCGGGGAGGGGGACATGGGCCCAGTGAGACCACGCGGTCGATTGCGCAATTCCTCGCCACCGATTCGGGGCGGACCGGCCCATTCACCTGGGTCGCCTCCGGTCCAGAGATCCGCTCGGAGGACGCCGGAAGCCGCTTACGATACGACCTGAGTGTTACAGGCGACACCGGATTCAAGACGTTGCCCGGGATCTCACGGGACATGCGATCCCGACGACCGCCGGACACACGCGCACGGGAGATGGCGCGCGTCGTCCTGCGAAAGTGCCTTCGAGTGCGACCCGGCGAGCAGGTCGCGATCGAGAGCTGGTCGGAGACCCTGGAGTACGGCAATGCCTTCGTTCTCGAGTCGCTTCGTCTCGGTGCCTTTCCGTTGCTGCTGTACCAGGACGAGCCTACGTACTGGGCGGCCGTGGCCGAAAGCCGACCTTCCCACCTCGCTCGGGTGGGGGATCACATGAAGGCGGCGATAGCCAAATCGGACGTTCTCGTGACGTTCTTCGGCCCGAGCGACCGGGAACGATTCCACGCCCTCCCCTCTTCGACCATGAATCGCTTGAGCGAGTATCGCGACGGCCTCTACGCAGCTGCGGCGAAGGCCGGCACCCGCGCGGTCCAGATCGCACTCGGCCGGGCGTCTCCCGCCTCGGCGCGGATGTACGGGGTGGATCTGGCCACGTGGCAGTCCGAACTGGTCGACAGTACGACGATCGACCCCGAGAAGCTGCACGCGCGCGCCGAGCGCGTTGCTCGGGCCCTGGCTCGGGGTCGGGTCCTGGAGATCACCCACCCCAACGGCACTCGGCTCCGCCTCGGGCTGCGGGGGCGGCGCCCGCAGGTCTCCGACGGACGGGTACCGCGCGCGGGGCCGGGGGGCGACTGGAACCTCGTTCAGCTCCCCGCGGGCGTCGTCAGCGTTGCCCTCGATGAGCGGATGGCCGAGGGGATGTTTCGTTCGAACGTGAGAAACTCGGTCGGAGTTTTTGACACGGTGGGCGAGGTCGACGGAGGGCAGTGGACCTTTTCGAAGGGCCGCCTCGACCGGTTCTCGTACGACGTCGGCCAGGTCGTGTTCTCCCAGAGCTACGAGCGCGGACCCCCGGGGAAGGAGAAGGTGGGTCTCCTGTCCGTGGGACTCAACGACCGGATCTCGATGTCACCGCTCTTGCTGGACCAGGAGGCCGGAGCGCTCACGCTCCAGCTGGGCCGGAACGAGGCCGCCGGCGGTTCCAACCGAATCTACTGGTGGGCATGGCTGATCCTGCGGGGCGGGGATCTCCGGGTCGACGGAAAGTGGATCGTTCGGGGCGGGAGGATCGTAGAGTGAAGCGTGCAAGCCCGAAGGACGAGGAAGGGCCCCTCTCTCGGACCCCGGCGGAAGGGTGGGCCCCGTATGCGAGCAAACCGCTTCGGGGGCGGGTCGCCCTCGTGGCCGGAGCGACGCGAGGAGCCGGTCGCGCGATCGCCGTGAGCCTGGGTCTTGCGGGGGCGACCGTCTATGCCACCGGGCGTAGCGTGCGGGGCCGCCCCGCGACCCCCGGCCGGTCCGAAACGATCGACGAGACTGCGGGGATCATTCGGTCGTACGGGGGCCGGGCGTACGCCGTCCGGGTCGACCACACGGTCGAGTCCGAGGTCCGCCGACTCCTTCGGGCCATCGCCCGACGAGAGCACGGCCGGCTCGATATCCTCGTCAACGATGTCTGGGGAGGGGAGGACCTGATCGAATGGGGCCGGCCGCCCTGGACGATGACCTATCCTGTCGGTCGAGAGCTGATCGAACGCGCGGTCTTCTCCCACATTCTGACCAGCCGCTACGCCGTGCCTCTGATGGTCCAGCGGAAGCAGGGAATTCTGTTCGAGGTCACGGACGGAGACCATCAGCGATACCGTGGGAGCTTCTTCTACGACCTGGTCAAGACCAGCGTGATACGGCTGGCGTTGGCCTATCACGAAGAGTTCGTGGAGGCCGGTCTCGCCCGGATGGCCGCGGTCGCGGTCACCCCGGGGTTCCTCCGTTCGGAATACATGCTCGACAAGTTCGGGGTCACCGAAGCGACCTGGAGAGACGCCATTCCACGCGAAAGACACTGGTACGCGTCCGAGACGCCGTACTTCCTGGCGCGCGGTGTCGTGGCGCTCGCGTCGGACCCGAAGGCACGACGATGGTCCGGAAGGGCGGTCGGCTCCTGGGAGCTCGCGAAGAAGTACAAGTACGTCGACCTGAACGGAACCCGCCCGGATTGGGGAAGCGTCCTCTAGGGGACGATCGGGAACGAGTCACGAAGGTTTCTTCGAGGCGATCCGGAGGATCGCCGCGGCCGACCGATCGATGTCGTCGTCGGTGGTCGCCCAGGAGCTTACGCTGATCCGCATCGCGGCCGTGCCGTGCCATACGGTCCCCCCGCACCAGCACGTGCCGTCCCGCTGCACGGCGTCGATCACCCGGCGCGTCTCGTCGTCGCTCCCGAACGAGACCAGGACCTGGTTCAGAACGACGTCGTTCAAGATGCGGCATCCCCCGGCGCGGAGGAGCGTCGCCATCCGGGAGGCGTGGCGGCAACAACGTTCGACCAGGTCGGCGAGCCCCGACCGTCCCAGCGATCGGAGCGCGGCCCAGGCATCGACACCCCGAGCGCGCCGCGACATCTCCGGAACGTACTCCATCGGCTCGCCCTGCTCCGACTGGGGCAGGTACGCGGATGCGGCTCCCGACATCGCCGCCCGAAGGTGCCGACCCTCGCGGACGAACACGACCCCGCTATCATACGGGACGTTGAGCCATTTGTGCGCGTCGGTCGCCCACGAATCCGCCCCGTCGATGCCCGTCGTCAGGGCTCTTCGGGCGGGGCTCGCGTGGGCCCAGAGGCCGAACGCGGCGTCGAAATGCACCCATGCGCCCCCTCGGTGCGCCCGCTCGCAGATCTCGCGGGCGGGGTCAAATGCCCCGGTGTTCACGTTCCCCGCCTGAGCGCACACGAGGGTCGGACCGTGAAATTCCGGGAGCCGATCCGCGCGCATCCGGCCCTGTCCGTCGGCGGGGACCCGGACGACCCGGTCTCGCCCGAATCCGACGAGGGCGAGCGCCTTGAGCACGGAGACATGGACCTCCTCTCCCACGACCACGGTCACCGGCGGGGCTCCGAAGAGGCCGCGGGCTTCGACGTCCCACCCGGCGGTCTCGAGCAGCGCGTGCCGCGCGGCGGCGAGCGCGGAGAAGTTGGCCATCGTATCGCCGGTGACGAACGCTCCCCGTGCGGTCGGCGGGATCCCCAGCACGTCCCCGATCCACTCGAGCGCCGCCGTTTCCAATCTCGCCGCCACCGGTGACATCGTCTGCACCGCGGCGTTCTGATCCCACGCTCCGGAGAGCCAATTGGCCGCGAGCGCGGCGGGCAGCGAGCCTCCGATGACGAACCCGAAGTACCTCCCTCCGGCGGAGCCCACGGTGGCCGGGGAGCCGAATTCGTCGAGCCGTTGCAGGACCGACGCGGGATCCTCTCCGTGCTCTGGAAGCGGGCCACAGAGACGATCGATCCCTTCGATCGCGGCCTCGGTCGGAGCCACCGCGCGAGAATTCAATGTCGCCAAGTACCGGTTGGCCCGAACCGCCGCGTCCGTCAGCAGATTATCGTGCATGCCGCCACCGGTGGATGGACTCTCCGTCGCGCCTTGAGCCTTACGACGTGGGGAGGAACCCCGTCCTCGTCTTGCGAGCCTGGTCCCGACAAAGCTAGACCACGCAGGAGCCAGTTCCCGTCGCGATGATCGTGGGGGTTCGACTCCCGGCGGATTGAATCTCAGGGGAGTCTCCAGGGGATTTGTCGGTAGAGGGCTCGCGGTCCATCCAAGAATGCTCCCGAATGCGAATTACCCGATGATCCTCGACCGTACGCCGGCCTTTCCGGGTCGGTCGCCACAACGTCGCCTAGGCCCGGTGCGGGGGTCGACCCCAACCGTCGTGGCCGAGGCCCCCCCGAAGCACCGGATCTTCGCACGGGACAACCCGCTTCGAGCGACCCAGCGTTCCAACGCTGGTCGCGCAGAGAAGCTTGGACAATCCGCCTTTCGGGGACTCGGAACCCACGGATCCCCTGACCCCCATCGGTATGCGTAAGAGGCGGCGGACCGTCTGGGGGGGAGCTGAGAGAGTCCGTGGCCGAGGGTGCCCCAGCTTCCAAGGTGGCGGAGCGCCGACTCATCACGTGCCTTTTCCTCGACGTGGTCAGCTCGACCGAGCTGGTCCGTCGCCTCGGGCCCGACCGCATCGACGACGAGCTCCGACAGACGTTCGCCGGCGTCCGAGGTATTGTGGAGGCTCACGGGGGCATGATCGAGAAGTACCTCGGGGACGGCATTCTGGCCGTGTTCGGAGCTCCCGTCGCCCACACGGACGACCCGCAGCGGGCACTGCAAGCCGCCGCCGACTGCCTCCGGTTGGTGGGACGCCGGCGCCCGGAGGAAGTAGGGATCGAAGTGCGCATCGGAATCGAAACGGGGGAGGCATTGGTCGGCACCGGCGTCGCGAGGACCGACCCCGAGCACACGCTCGTCGGCACGTGCGTCAACGTGGCCACGCGACTCGAAGCGGCCGCTGCGCCGGGGCAGGTCTTCATCGGCCCGGTCTGTCACGAGGCCGCCGTCGAGGCCGGTGAGTTCGAGGACGCGGGGCGCCTCTCGCTGAAGGGCGTCGGGGAGATGCAGGTGTGGCGATTGGTCCGTGTCCTGGAGTCTCATCCTAGGATCGGTCCGCCGTTCGTCGGTCGCGCCACGGAGCTCGAGGTCCTTCGTTCGGCGTTCGCTCGGGCCCGGGAGAAGCATGGGACGCTCCTAGTCATCCTCGGGCCACCGGGCCAGGGAAAGAGTCGGCTCGCGGAGGAGTTCATCGAGAGTGTGCGACCGGAGGTCCAGCTGCTGACCGCGCGATGCCGCCCCGACGACGAGACCGGCGCTCAGATCCCGTTGCGCCAGTTGCTCGCAACCGACGGGCGGGAGCTGACCGCCGCGGGTGTCCGGGAGCAGCTCCTCCCTGTGATGTCGGATCCCGGAGAGCGAGAAGGTGTGGCGGAAGCGCTGACCCACAGCGCCGGGCTCGAGGTGGTCCCCCGGTTCCTGGCCATCCGGGGAGCCGGACGCGAAGGTGAATTTGTCCGAGGCTGGCGTCGGTATCTCGAGGTACTGTCTCAGCAGCGACCGGTCGTGGTATGGATCGATGACCTGCACTGGGCCGAACCCAACGTCATTCGATTGATCGATCGACTGACCGACGCGAACCCCACGCCCCTGTTGGTGCTGGCGACGAGTCGGCCGGAGCTCGCGGGGTCCGCCGACCTGCGTCCGAACCCCGACCACCTCCAGGTCGAGCTCGGGCCGCTCGACTCGGACGCGACCGAGGCCCTCGCGCGGAGCGTGGGGACCTCGGTGAGCGCCGAGATGGAGCGCGCCCGGGGGAACCCGTTGTTCATCCTCGAGATGGCTCGTTCTCCCGGACCGCCCGGGGGGGTCCCGCTGACGATCCAGGCCGCGATCGGCGCGCGCCTGGATGAACTGCCCGCCCAGGAACGCGAGTTGGTCCGCCGCGCCGCGGTCGTTGGCGAGAGCTTTACCGTGCGGGACGTCGCGCTCCTCGCGGACCGTCGACCCGCCGACGTCGCCGGGACTCTCGCCCGCCTCACCCATCTTCAGTATCTCCGGTCGGGGGATGGGAAGTACGCGTTTCATCACGGGCTGGTCCGGGACGTCGCGTATGGTCGTCTGGCCACCGCAGAGCGCCTGCGCCTGCATGCGCGTTACGCCCGAGAGGGCGTGGACCCGGGGGACGTGGAGATCCTGGCGCACCACTGGTGGGAGGCGCTCGGGGGACCGGACGCCGACTGGGTCTGGAAGACTGACCCGGACCTCGCCGCGCACCGGCACGAGGCCCTCCGGGCGCAGGTTGCCGCGGCGCGGCGCCATTCCGAGCGCGGGGCGTTCGAGCATGCCACCCTGATCTGCGGACGGGCCGAAACGTTCGTGACGACGCCGGAGGAATCCGCGGAGGTGCATGGGCTGCTCGCGTCGATCCATGTCTTCCGGAGCGATGGGGACCGAGCGTGGGTCGAATGGCAGCAAGCGCTGGACGCGTTCCGAACCCAGGGCCGGGAGCCTCCCGCGCGTCTCTATGCCGAGGCGACGAGGGTACCTACCGCGTACTGGGGATTCTTTCGGCATCTGCCCGAGAGCGGCGACGTGGTGGCGTTGCTCGAAGAAGGGATTCGGACCGCCCGGAAGTCGGGGGAACCGGTCCCGCTCGCCGACCTCTTGGCGCAACGCTCCCACTTTGGTGGCACCGTGAACGGACTGTCCGAGGTGCTCCAGCTGATGGATACGGCCCCCGACGCGGGGGCATTCGCCGATATCCTCCCCCAAGTGGTCGCCGCCCAGCTCATGGCGGGGGACGTGGACGCGGCGATCGCCACGAATCGGCGGATCGATGGGCTGACCCGCTCCGGGGCGAAGATCAACGAGCCCGATGCGCTGCTCTGGCGAACACTCGCCTACTACTTGGCCGGTGACCTCGACGAGGCCGAGCGCCTCGCCGAGCGATTTCGGTCGGTCTCGGGGAACCGCAGCGCTCACCTGCAGACGCATGCGATGGGTACGCGCGCAATGGTCCGGTCCGCCCGGGGCGACTGGCGCGAGGCACAGGAGATCGCGGAGGAGGTCGAGCGCGTCGTCACGCAAAATCCCCATCTGGGATTTTGCCTCGTGGGGGCGAGCGCACTCGCCTGGGGGTCGGTCGGCCGCGTCCTGACGGGGGCCGGGCTTTCCGAATCGTTGCGCGCCCAGGTGGACCGAATGGTACCCGAGTCGCGCTCGGTCAGCGCAAGTACGCTCTTCCTCCCGTGTGCGATGGCCGGGCAGGACGACCTGTTCCCGGCGGCCCGGGAGGCGTTCCGCGCATCGACCGGTGAGTGGCACCGGCAGGAATGGGACCCCTACGCCATCAACATCGCGCTCGGTTTGACCGTCTTGGAACGGTGGGACGAATTGGACCCCTACCTCTCGGGGCTCCGAGGCTTTGCCGAGCGCGGGGCCCGGCTGGCCGGGGCCGTGGCGGAGGCGGTGGTCGAAGAGCGAACGAGGACTCGGGGAGGTCCCCCGCCCGGCCATGCTGCGCTGCGACGTTTGGGATACACCGGTCTGAGCCAGATCGTGTCGTCTCGCTCTCGCCGCGCGTAGGGGGTTCACCGGCGCAGGATCGTTCTTCCCCTCCCCCCCCGAAGGCGTCCTGCGAACGGACCCGTCGAGGGGGCTGGGTACGCGGGAGCGGCTCCCACGGGCCCGAGGGGACCCGCCCGATGATTTGGGCGATGGGTGCTTCACCTCGCCCATGGTGGGGTCGGCGAGAATCCGTGGATACCAGGTCAGGCCAGGATCCTCGGTAACAGTGCCTTCAGGAACGGGATGACTCGCTCCCTGTGTCGCTGGAAGGCATCGAGATCGATGGGCTTGAGCAGAAGCGGCCGCACGTCTTCCTCCAGCAAGAGGGTCTCGCGTTCGTCGAAACTCCGGGCCTGCGCGCGGTAGCGAGCGGACCCCTGCACGGAGCGACGCGTCTTCTCCACGACTCCGGCCTCGTCGTTCTCGACACGAAGGCCCCGATCCCTCTCGAGAAGGAAGAGGTCCACGAGGTCCCGGCCCTTCGCCGCCGTCCGGGTCAGAATGGCGCGGCACTTCTCAACGAGAATCTCCCTCGGATCGTAGGCTGTGACCGGGATGGCGGTCGCGTAGCCGGTCGCCGGATTCCCTTCCAAGAGGCGAAACGCGGGAGGGACGGATCCTCGCAGGAGACTCTTCGCCCGGGTGGAGACGGTGGGATAGAGGAGAGGATCCTCGAAGTTGATCTGAACCTTCACGAGACCGTTCACTCCCGAGGCCGACGGGTAACGGAGGTTCGTTGTCATCATGCGGTTGCTCCCACCGTAGCTGAAGAATTGTGGGTTCTCCGACTCGTACCCCTGGCGCGTGGCCAAATCCTCGAACCACCCCTCCAAGAGGCGCTGGGTCGGTCGAATCCGACGGCGGAACCTCTGGGTCCCAGGACCGCCCTCCGCGCCAGCCCCTGCAACCCAAGTGAAGTCTAGGTCCGTGCTGAACCGAGGGTAATCGAGGTAGCATTTGATGAGGCACGTGCCGCCCTTGAAGGCCAGATGGGGCCCGAACGTAGGATCTCGGACGAGGCTTGCTAGGAGAGCATGGAGACGGACGTCCTTCTCCAGGAGCTCTTGGTCCTTCACGCCGAGGTGCTCCGCGAGCATCGGAACGAACGCCATCATAGGCGACCCTCCACGGTTCGACGAATATCCACCGGGTAATGGACGAGGTAGCGGCGGACTTTTCGCGAGTTCACGGAGGCGAGATGCTCCGTCCATGTTCGTGTCGCCGGGTGTCTCTTCTTCGCTCGCCAGAAGTCGAGGTAAGCAAGGTCGAGGACCGTCTTTTCCGGGTCGCTGACGAAGTAGGTTCTACGCCGCTCGAGGCCGAAGCCGAAGAGTTCCTTGTCCCACTTGTGGATCACGAAGCGTCGGCTCCCAATGGGGACGCCATGGATACGGTAGAATGCGCGGCTCACCACCGTTTCCTCGCGTCGGTCCTCGTGCGTGAGCCCGTTCAGTCGAAGAGCCGTGGTGAGCCCGAAGTACCACTCCCCAATCCCCTTCGCCCGGGCCGCGAGGGCGAAGAGCTCCAGCGGGTCGTAGCGCTCCGTACGCAACCGGACCTCCTCCGGGGTCCGTACGTAGTAGAACCCGCGGAAGAGGGGGACGAGGTAACCCTCCCGGCGCAGATGTCGCAGGGCGTGCGTAGGCCGGGCCCCAATCCGCCGGGCCATCTCGGCGAGTTCCCCCGATGTGAGCACCTTGCGGCCCTCCCGTACGGGCACCTCCCAGAGAGCGGTGCTGGAGGTTTTCGGAGTCATATCACAGAAGGACGTAAATCGTCCTCCTGTAATATATGCTTGCAGGGGACTCTGCGTCGTGGATCACTCGACGTGATCGCTGCTGGGGACCACGCCCCGCTCTCGCCCCTCCACAGATGATGAGGAGAGCGCTCACGTTGTCGGCTTTCTGCAGCCGTTACGATAGTAACCGGGCCCGAGGGTGCCCGAACGCATATGCGCCCGAATCCTCTGGCCCGTGAGTAAACATCGACCCAGATCCGAACACGGCGACGTGGGAAGAAGAGTCCGCGGGCTTCCGCTGGTGCGGTCAGTGTGTCGGTCGATAGCGGAATCACACGCCGGCTCAGTACGACTCCACGGCCAACGCGGGAATGCGGTTGAACCCGGCGTCGCCGGTCACCAGAATGCTATGATGCCTAAGAACGGTGGATGCGATCATCGCGTCGAGCATCGGCAAGGAGATCCCTCGGCTCCGAAGGTCCGCACGGAGCTGGCCCGCAATGAGACTGCACTCCTTATCGAAGGGCACCACGTCGCGCCCCGCAATCAGCTGCATCGCCTTCGCCAGATACGTACCGCCAGCAAAGTAGGCCCCATCCAGGAATTCGGCCAGCACCGGCGCGGGTATGGTGACGACTTCCGATTCGGAGTCGAGGAGATCCGCTTTGGCGACCGCTCCGCGGTGCCCTCGGAGGACGTCGATCAGGAACGACGTGTCGAGGGATCGAGTCATTCAGCGTCCGGGTTTCATGAGCCGCTCGAAGCGTTCCTCATCGAGCTCGCGCAAGCGTTTGCGGTTGGCCTGGATCTCCCGAAACGTCTTCTCCGGTAAGTCCTTCCAGGCCCCGGCGAAACTCGCTAGGGGACGGCGGTTGTTCGCCAGTCGCTTGACGACTTGGCTGAACGACTCTCCCGGCCGCTTTTGGCCCCGTAAGAGATCGTACGCCTCCCGGTCCAGGGCCACCGACGTGCTTTCCATGGCCTACAGCTATGGGTACCATAAGTGGAGTACATATAGTCGCGCTGGCGCATCCCGGGAGCCCCAGATCGCGGACGCCAAGCGGGCCCGGCGGCTCGGGCTTCCCCGAACCGAGGGGACCATCTCCTCCAGCGAAGACGTTCCGGAACGGGCCGTATCCGCCGTGTGTGTGCGCTGGCTGTGGGTACTCGTGGCGGCCGAGGGCCGGAACGGGCGGTCGGTGCCGCGGTGCCGCTGCTACCGGCGAGGTGAACCCGTGTCCGGGTCCGCAACAAGGCTTAGTTCCGCCACCTAACGGTTCGAGTTCACATTCGAGCCGTCTGACTCGACAGGTACGCACGAAGATCCCCGACGGGGCCCGCTCGCCTCGCCGACATCGAGCGGTTCGTCCAGCGCAGGTTACTCCTACATCGAGGGCAATTTGCCGGTCACGCGGCGGAGACCTCATCAGGCCGGTTCCGTTGTTACGCAGGATGCCGACCGAGGACGAACCGGGAACAGTGGAGCTGGTCACTCACTCCCGGTCACTGCCCCTCGCGTTTCTCGTGGACGGGGATAACGCGACCGCCGGATTGATCGGAGAGATGCTCGCGGAAGCCGCAAAGTACGGGTCCGTTGAGATTCGGCGCGTGTATGGAGACTGGGCCTCCGGCAAGCTCGCCTCGTGGCGGTCCGTTGTTCAGGAGCATGCCCTCGCGCCTATCCAGCAGTTCGTCGCGGTGTCGGGGAAGAACTCCACGGATAGCGCACTGATCATTGACGCGATGGACATCCTTCACAGCGGGCGGGTCAGAGGCTTCTGCATCGCCTCGTCCGATTCAGACTTCACTCGTCTCGCTACCCGGCTAAGGGAGTCGGGGATGTTCGTCGTTGGCATGGGTCGCGCCCAAACGCCAGCCGCCTTCCGAAACGCTTGCCACATCTTCGTCGCCACCGAGAATCTCATCGCCGAACCAACCGGATCCGAATCGACCGCCCGGTCGCCCCAAGCTCGCGCTCAACCGGATGTCGCACCCTCCCGTCGGCCGGTTACGGAGGCGTTCGAACTGGTCGACAAGGCGTTCGATTCCGTGGTGAGGGACGACGGATCCTGTCACTTGGCGGAGCTCGGGAACGCGTTGTTAAAGCTAGACCCCGCTTTCGACTCGAGGACCTTCGGGAAGAGCAAACTCGGAGATCTCCTCGAGTCGATCCCGGGGAAGTACGAACTGACCCGCCCTCCCCCTAAGACTCCGGGTCCGGTCTTCGTCAGGCGTCGCACGACCGGCAAGCGCTAACCCGTCGAGGCGGGCACTTCCCTGACCCCACGCACTAGGACTCAGAGCAGGCGCAGGGTGCGCTTCGGGTGGTCGTGTACGAAGCCTCCCCCCTCGCTTCGAAGGCCGAACCCCGCCGGGACCCGTGGGTGGTTGACCGAAGGGTGGGATTCGGGCCCCGCAGTTCAACACGCTTCGCCCTTCCAGCAATTGGAGTGCGCGCCCTTCCCGGAGAATCCTTTGCGTGCGAATGGGTCCCTGTGCCAAAGACCTCCCAACGGCTTCATACCACACGATACTTCCATCGATTCGTGGCCGATTGGCTCTGGTCGAGACTGGGGTAAAGGGCGCACTCTTCCGGAACGACCGTCTCCTGCGGTTGCACCGACGGGACGATTTAGGTCTATGGCCCGGGTTGTGGGACCTGCCGGGTGGCGGAGTAGAGAAGGACGGCACCCTCCTTCGGACACTCTGACGCGAGGTTCTGGAAGAAACGGGGTTCGCCGTTCGTGTGGGCCACGTCCTAGACGTATCCTTCGATTGGGTCAAGGTGCGCGCCGAACCACGCTTCCCTAGCGTTGTGGTCATTTTCCGCTGTTCGACGAGGTCGCGGGCCACTCCTCGGTGTGATCCTTCCGAGCACTCCGACTTTGCATGGGTCGATAGGCGGGATCTAGGGAGGGTCGCCGGGGTGCCAAGGCTCCGGCGAGCTACGGAAAACGCCTTTCTAAACCGCCGGTAGACGAGGCAATCCGCCCATCTTTGGATCTACCACTTATGGTCGAACCGGGCTTGTGAGCCAAACGAAGCTAGGGTGTCGACCCCGGACTTCGAGCTCAACCGCAGGGCCAGTTCTCCGTCAGAAAACCAAGCGTCGGGGCGTGCGATAACTGCTGTCTTCAGGGCATTCTTACCGTCCCCGGGAACCACCCCCGGATGTCGTCGTTCGCCTCGGTGCGGTTAGCGCAGTCCTCGCGGCGAGCGCCCGGTCGAAAGCTCCGGCAGCCCGCCTGGCCCATGGGGCTAGGCTCCGCGTGTCGCCCGGTCGTATGTTCGGCGCCCATCGCGATGTGTGAACTCGGGCGTGCGGCCACCCGTGCGCCCGCAGATAGCGCGCAATCGGGCAGGTGGCCGAACGTGGGTAATCAGGTTCTTCGCACCTTCCCTCCCACCATGCCCAGAACCGCTCTTCTGTGGGGAACACATGCCAGGATCCTCGCGAGGCACTCTTCTTCTTTGCAGCTCTTTCGGCCATCGATTTCGCCGCACTCTCGTAACGGGTTCAGCGGTAGAGCTGCCGAAGATCCGGGCTTGACAGAAGGGTCGGCGACCGCGCCTTTCTGGGGCTCGTATGCCCTGGCCCATCGTCTTGATCCTCGTCCTCGTCAGTAATCTCCCGATCGGGCCGTTCCGCCTTGAACCCATCCAGCACATCGAGTCCCGTTCTGAGGAGCAGTGATGCGACTTCATTTCGCTCATCTCCCCACCCGGGGCTCAGACGCTCTCGGGTGTATACCTGGATGCGCCCGTACTCGTCCTGATGCACGTCCACCCGTACCAGCACTCCTCGTGGAAGGCGAAGCCGTTTGGGACTTCGTGACTTCCGCGCAGTTCGGTCCTCGCTTAATCGAGCTGCGTCGCGCTCGTAGGGTGACTCGGTCGGTCTGACGCCCTCGCTTTTGGTCTCGTTTATCGCTGTCATCACTACGTCAAGGCGGGGAGATGGATTTAGCCAAGGTGGTGGAAAACAGTCATATAAGACTCAATGCCTCAGTCATGTGGAAAGTGCTCGAGTGTTTCCCGACCTAACCATAATTCAACGTCGGCGGCGAGCCTTGGGCATGACTCAGCGGTCCCTGGCCAGCGATGCCGGCTGTACTCAGTCAAATCTGGCCAAGATCGAGCGCGGCAAAGTGGTGCCGAGCTACGCGCTGGCCGGAAGAATCTTTCAGGTGCTCGACGCGGCAGAGCGTCGAGGCGAGAAGACTGTTGGTGACGTCATGTGCACACGGGTCAAGTCATTCGATAGTTCCGATACGGTAGCCGATGCAGCGAAAGCTGCCAAGGACATGGGGGTGAGCCAGTTTCCGATTCTCCGGAGAGGTCACCCGGTCGGAAGCATCACGACCAAGCAGATGCTCGGCGTCGACCCTGACGTTCAGCTCGGGCGGGTCATGGAGCCGGCTTTGCCGTCGGTACCTCAGACTACTCCGATTGTAGCCGTGCGCGAGTTACTCCGTGTGGCCCCGGCAGTCATCGTGCTCGAGAACGGAGAGATCCGCGGAATCGTGAGCCCACAGGACCTAATCTAGGACTTTCGACGGACGCCCACGGTTCGCTTTCTGACGGTGAACAGACCCGGGGGTCGCGTCGTAAGTGCTGAGATAATGCCCAGTTTCGAAGGATCCGATGCTCCGGAGCTCGCTGAGAGGCATTCCAAACCTCAATCAGGAGACTCCTCTGGCGCATGACTCCGGGCCGAACCTCCACCCGGCGCCGTAACATCGCTCTTCAGGGGGCACGGCGTAGCCGGGAGGCGATCGATGTCACGCCGCACTTTCTCGCAAATCAGCC
>Ga0209274_10000081_pt1 | contig 90940 bp, 69 predicted proteins | sample HubBroMetageREF1_FD_188343 | JGI IMG/M metagenome (GOLD analysis project Ga0209274, IMG submission 188343) | Reference soil microbial communities from the Hubbard Brook experimental Forest, New Hampshire, USA - Hubbard Brook CCASE Soil... | ecosystem: Environmental > Terrestrial > Soil >...
TGTGGCTGCCATCTCCCTGGGGCGTGCCGACCCATCCTCAGGCGCCTGACAAAGACCCACGCTCATTCCGCGACAGATATTATCTCGACGTCTGGGCGCGCCTGAAGCCAGAAGTGACGATGCAACGGGCGCGCGCGGAACTCGAGACGATCGGACGCCGCCTGGAAAAGCAATATCCGGATTCGAATGATAAGACCGGTGTGAGCCTTCTGCCCTTACACGAGTATGTCGTCGGCGACGTCCGTCCGGTTCTGCTGGTCCTACTGGCTGCAGTGGTGGTCGTGCTTCTGATCGGCTGCGCCAATGTTGCCAACCTTCTTCTGGCACGAGCCACGGCGCGTGCCAGGGAAATCTCGATACGGACGACTTTGGGAGCGAGCCGCCGGCGCTTGCTCCGTCAGTTGCTCACCGAAAGTGTTTTGCTCGCGTTGGTGGGAGGAGTCTTAGGGCTTGTGCTCGCGGTCTTGGCCGTTCCGTCGCTGTTGGCACTAAGCCCACCGGATATCCGTCAGTTCACGCGGATTGGCATCAACTGGGAAGTGTTGGCTTTCAGTTTCCTGGCTTCAGTTCTCTGCGGAGTTGTCTTTGGGCTGGTTCCCGCTCTGCAGTCGTCGCGATCAAACCCCAACGAATGCCTTAAGGAGGGTGAACGCGGCAGCACGGCGAACCGCGGGCGAACCCGTTCCGCGCTGGTAATCGCCGAAGTCGGACTCTCGCTCGTCCTGCTCGTTGGGGCCGGGCTGCTAGCTAAGAGTTTTGCACGGCTCATGGATGTTAATCCCGGTTTCGATCCCGATCATCTCTTGACCTTCAACCTCGGACTTCCGTCCTCGACCGATCCTGCTCACCAACTCGCGTTTTACCATCAAGTATTGCAGGGGCTCCAGGCGTTGCCAGGCGTGCAGGCTGTGGGTGCGGTCAGCAGGCTGCCGCTGGCTGGAGGCAACAGTTCGCGCAGTTTCAGCGTTTCCGGGGGTGAAAGAGATCACAACGCGGACATCCGTGTCAGCACTCCTGACTATTTCCGCGCCATGGGAATCCCGTTGCTGAAAGGTCGCAACTTCAGCGAGAGCGACGTCGATAGCCCTCTCAAGCTAGCGGTCGTCAACGATGCTTTGGCACGAACCGTATTTCCTGGACAAGATCCGATTGGCAAACAGATCACCAAATTCGGCCCAGACAGTTTGACGCTGCAGATCATAGGCGTTGTCGGTAACGTTCGGCACGTGGGCCTCGATACCGGTCCTCGCTCTGAGATCTACCAGTTGCTCGGCCAGGCGCAATGGCCATCGATGTTCGTGGCCATACGCAGCGCAACCTCCGACGCCACGAGCCTGACTTCAGCGGCGCAGAATGTGGTGTGGAGCGTTAACAAAGACGTTCCGCTCGCTAACCTCCGCACCATGCAGGAAGTCATCGCCAACTCCGTTCAACGGCGAAGATTCAGCATGTTACTGCTGAGCATCTTTTCCGCGGTGGCCATGCTGCTTGCGGCGGTCGGCCTCTACGGCGTCATGTCTTACTCGGTCGCACAACGCACTCACGAAATCGGTATCCGCATGGCTCTGGGAGCCCGGCGCCCCGAAGTGCTCGCACTCGTAGTGAAGCAGGGAATGGCGCTCGCCCTCATGGGGATCGCAGCGGGCACTCTGCTTTCGCTCGGGATGACTCGGCTGATCTCGGGGATGCTGTTTGGGATTACGGCAAGCGACCCTCTGACTTTCGCGGGCGTTGCCGCATTGCTGGGCGCTGTGGCGTTGGTCGCGAACTACCTGCCAGCCCGCCGAGCGGCCTCTGTCGATCCCATGGTGGCGCTGCGGTACGAATAGGAGAGAGTAATGACCGGACTATTGCAAGATCTCCGCTATGCAATGCGTCAGCTGCGCAAGAGCCCTGGCTTCACTGCGGTTGCGGTGATCACGCTGGCCTTGGGGATTGGAGCGAACACCGCAATCTTCACCGTGGTCAATGCGCTTTTGCTCAAGATGCTTCCGGTAAGGGATCCGCAGCAGTTGGTTGTGGTTGGAGATCCGGCGCGTCCCAACACACGTTCCAACGGAACCCCACGCACGGATGTCTTTTCATACCCTCTGTATAAAGAGCTTCGCGATCGCAATTCTGTTTTTAGCGGATTGTGCGCCGGCGGCACCGACCATCTCATCGAGATCGACACCGGCCAGGGCGCGAGCGCCAGCGAGAAGATCAACGGCCGCCTGGTGAGTGGGAATTATTTCACGGTTCTTGGGCTCGAACCTGCGGCCGGACGTGTGTTTTCGAATGCCGACAACACGGCGGAAAATGCCAATCCGGTCGTGGTGCTGGGCTATGAATACTGGCTGCGCAAGTTCGCGCTCTCGCCATCGATCATCGGCAAGGACATTCGCTTAAATGGATATCCCTTTACCGTCATTGGCGTCGCGCCTGCCGGTTTCGAGGGCGATGTCGTCGGCGAAGAGATGGCGCTTTTTGTTCCTATCAGCATGCAGCCTGAGATCATTCGCGGACGCCACTGGCTCAAGTCCGCAAACAGTTCGTGGCTATCTCTGATCGGGCGCTTGAAATCCAACATTACTCCGTCCCAAGCGGAAGCGAACCTCAACGTGGTTTTCAAGCAGGCCGTCGGCAGCGACTACGGAGCGGCGCTCTCCGCTGACGACCGAAACGCGATTCGCGACGCCCACATCAATGTCACCCCGGGTGGGAGTGGCTTTTCCGACTTGCGCCAGGATTACCGGATTCCTTTGCTCCTGCTGATGGGGATCGTCGGTCTTGTGCTGCTGATCGCTTGCGTGAATGTGGCGAATCTCTTGCTCGCTCGCTCGTCGGCCCGCAATCGGGAAATCGCGGTTCGCCTGGCCATCGGCGCGCATCGGCGCCGCATCTTGCAGCAACTTCTTACGGAGAGCATTCTGCTCGCCTTTCTTGGCGGTGCGGCGGGTTCGCTGCTCGCGATTTTGGGCGTTCGTCTGCTGGTCACAATCTTTGGAACCCATGCAGCACTCCCGCTTTTCCCCGATGCGCACGTGCTCGCATTCACCACAATGGTGACCCTGCTCACGGGAGTTCTTTTCGGCTTGGTTCCCGCTTTGAAGACGCTGAAAGTGCGCGTGTATCCGGCACTGAAGGATGCGGCGCGAACGACATCCGGCTCCCGCTCCCGATTCGGATGGGGTAAGGGATTGATTGCCGGACAAGTCGCGCTCTCACTGCTGGTGCTCTTTGGCGCAGGCCTGCTCGTGCGCAGCCTGCAAAACTTGATGCGGCAAGACTTCGGATATTCACGCGATCACCTGGTCATCGCTCGACTTGATCCCGCCGCCGCGGGCTACGTGGCGCAAAAGATGGAGCCCTTAGCATCGCAGATTGCAACCCGAATCGCCGGCGTTCCGGGGGTGCGCGGGATCACGTACTCGACGAATGGATTGTTTGCCGGCACTGAATCAGCTGATGCGATTATCGTCCCCGGATTCAAGGCCACCGATCCCGCCGGCCGTATCGCGCTGGAAGATTATGTCGGTCCGGACTATTTCGGAGTGGTGGGCATTCCCATTCTCGAGGGCCGCGGAATCGAAGCGCGGGATACAGCCGCTTCGTTGCGCGTGGCCGTCGCGAATGAGGCCATGGTCAAGCGATATTTTGCCGGGCAGAACCCGGTCGGACGCCAGTTCAGGATCGACGATCCCGACTGGCTCGATAAGCCCATTACCGTCGTCGGCGTTTCTCATAACGACAAAGACCACGCCAGCGGGCTGCGCGAAGAGGTGGGGCCGCGTTTCTACCTGGCTTTTCAGCAGATGCCCGATCCCGAACAGATCGTGCTCGAAGCGCAGGTTCGTGGCGAACCATCGGCAGCCGTAACCACCATCCAAGCTGAAATCAAAGCCACGGACTCCAATATTCCGATCTCGTTTGTGCAGACACTCGACAGCCGCGTCGAAGCCAGCGCCGGCAACCAGATCGCGCTGGCCAAGCTTTCGGCCTTCTTCGCAGGATTGGCCTTGCTGCTCGCCTGCGTAGGGCTTTACGGCGTCATGTCGTATACGGTCGCGGGCCGCACTCGCGAGATCGGCGTGCGTATGGCCCTTGGCGCGCGGCGCGGCGATGTTATGGAATTGGTGCTGCGTGAGGGCATGCTGCTCGTGGCAGTTGGTCTTGTGGTCGGCATTCCACTCGCGCTGGCTGGCAGCCGCGTCCTGCAGGGTTTTCTTTTCGGATTGAAAAGCACTGACCCGCTCTCTTTGATCTCAGTTGTTCTGCTGCTTGGAGTCGTTGCCGCCTTGGCGGGACTTATTCCCGCACGCCGCGCCGCGAAGGTCGATCCCATGGTGGCGCTGCGGTACGAATAGGAGAAGACTGATGACTGGGCTGCTGCAAGATCTCCGCTATGCGATGCGTCAGCTGCGCAAGAGCCCTGGCTTCACCGTGGTGGCGGTAATCACGCTGGCCTTGGGGATTGGCATGAACACGGCAGTGTTCAGCATTGTCGATGCCACCGCACTGCGCTTGCCGTTCCCGCATCCGGAACAGTTAGTTGTCCTTGAGAACAGTTATTCCGACACCGACCATACGCCAACTTCGTTTCCCGATTTCCTGGATTGGCGCGCCCAAAGTCATTCGTTCAGTCAACTGGTGGCTTCGTTTCGTTCCAGTTTCAATCTGACGGGCGCAGAGGAGCCGCAGCGGATTCGCGGCCGTTATATCTCGCGCGACTATTTCCTCCTCCTCGGATCTCAGCCACTTCTCGGGCGATCGTTTCTGCCGGCCGAGCACACCAAGGGAGGTGCCAACGTTTGTCTCATCAGTCAGGATTTTTGGCGGCGCCAACTCGGTTCCGATCCCGCTGTCCTAAGCCGCTCGGTCGTGCTTGATGGCGTGTCTTACAACGTGGTCGGCGTGATGCCGGCGAACGCGCCAGACCTCGCAACTCCCATACCCACGGAACTCTGGATTCCGCTGGAGAGCAAGCCGCCCTACTATTTCCATGGCACTAACTATCTGCAGGTTATCGGACGGCTGAAACCCGGAGTAACCAGAGAAAATGCGGCCTCTGAAATACGCGTGATCCAGGAACAGATCAATAAGCAGTTTGCGCCCACTAAGCATGACGTAATCCTGACGCCTTTAACCGATGTATTGCTGGGTGACGTTCGCACGGTTCTGCAGATTCTCTTGGCCGCGGTTGGACTGGTCCTTCTGATCGCATGCGCCAACGTCGCGAACCTGATGCTGGCCCGCGGCGCGAGCCGTGTGCAGGAGATTGCCGTGCGCGAGGCTTTGGGCGCCGCACGCTGGCGGATCGTGCGACAGTTGCTCACCGAAAGCGGGCTGCTCGCTGGAATCGCATTGCTGGCATCGGTGTTTCTGGCCTGGTGTGGAACGCGTATCTTGCTCGGGGTGTGGCCGGAAAGTCAGAGGATGCCGGACGTCGTTCTCGATTGGCGAATCGCAATTTTTGCAGCGCTGATTTCCCTGTTAGCCGTAGTCGTGTTTGGTTTAGCGCCGGCGTTGCTCACTTCGCGCACACATTTGAACGTCGTGATGAAGGAGGGCGCGCGGACTACAACGGATGCGGCTGGACACGGCCGGCTGCGGACGGCGTTCGTGGCGTCGGAAATCGCGCTGGCTCTGGTGCTGGTCATTGCATCGGCGCTGACTCTGCGCAGCTTTTATCGCATGCTGCACACCGATCCCGGTTTCAACAAAGAAGGCCTACTGACCGCGCGGATTGCGCTGCCGGAGACTCGATACTCAGCGGCGGCTGGCCAGCGATTCTTCACCGAGTTGCTTTCCCGGACCGGCAATTTGCCGGGAGTGCAATCCGTTGCGGCGACGGCGTACGTGCCGTTGGGGGAAGGCGGGCAAACCGGAGACTTTCAGGTTGAAGGGGTTGCTGCTTCGAATAGCCAGAGACCTTTCGCGGAAGAGCATTTCGTTACGACCGGCTATTTCCAGACCATGCAGATTCCGCTTGTTCGCGGCCGCTATTTCAGCGAGACCGACAAGGATGGTGCGCCCAAAGTTGTCGTGATCAACGACTACATGGCGCGGCAACTTTGGCCGGGCCGGGATGCCGTGGGCAAGCGCATACAAGTGTTGGGCACCCCGAACGACTGGAGCGTGATTGTTGGCGTGGTCGGAGACGTAAAAACCGGCGCCATGAATCTTCCGCCTGCCATGCAAGTTTATTTGTCAACCCTGCAGCATCCGATTTCCGACATGTTTCTGGTGGTGCGGGCCTCTACAGATGCCGGCTCTTTGATTCCGGCGGTTAAGAGTGCGGTCTTCAGCCTCGACAATCAGCAACCGCTCGCCAACATCGCGCTGATGGACCAATTGCTTTCCCGGTCGGTGTCTCCTTCACGATCCTCCTCTTTGTTGTTAGGCATCTTCGCGGGCGTCGCCATACTTCTGGCGACGATAGGAATCTACGCGGTCATGGCCCACAGCGTAAGCCAGCGAGTTCACGAGATTGGAATTCGGATGGCCTTGGGCGCGGGCGACAACGACATCCAACGAATGGTGATGGGAACGTGCGTACGTACCTGTGGCTGGGGACTGGGCATCGGCTTGATCGTCGCGCTGCTGAGTACGCGTCTGCTGCAAAGCCTGTTATTCGGCATTGGTGCGACTGATGCGGCGACCTTTATCCTGTCCACTTTGCTGCTGGGCGGGGCGGCGGCGCTCGCCAGCTATATCCCGGCGCGTCGCGCGGCGAAGGTCGATCCCATGGTGGCGTTGCGATATGAGTAAGGAGAAGGCATGAACGGATTGCTCCAAGATCTCCGCTACGCTGTGCGGCAGTTGCGCAAGTCACCGGGGTTTGCCACGGTTGCGATCTTGACGCTCGCCCTGGGCATCGGCGCCAACACGGCGATTTTCAGTTTGCTCGATCAGGCGCTGCTGCGCAGCCTTCCGGTAAAAGATGCGGATCGCCTTGTAATTCTGAAGTATGAAGGCAGCAACAACGGACGTCTCCAGTCACGTACGGATGGGAAGTTCTACTTCTCCTACCCAATGTATCGCGATCTACGCGACCGTAACTCCGTCTTCAGCGGCCTGATTGCCACGGATTCGGCGCAGGTCGGAGTGCAGTGGCACAACCAGCCCGACCTAGTCGCCGCGGAGTTGGTCTCAGGCAACTACTTCGATGTTCTCAGCCTCCAGCCCGCACTCGGACGGTTGTTCGTAGCGGCGGATGATCTCACGCCAGATGCGAATCCCGTGGCTGTGTTGAGTTTCAGCTATTGGCAGCGCCGCTTTGGTACGGACCCGGGAATCTTAAACCAGAGCATTCTGGTAAACGGGCATCCCTTTACGGTAATTGGAGTTGCGCCGCCCGGCTTTCATAGCGTGGTGATGGGCGACACTCCAGATGTGTTCGCACCCATGATGATGAAGGCGGAAGTCATACCGGGAAGCAAGGACATCGAGGACCGCCGCTCGAGTTGGCTGAACATCATCGGAAAGCTGAAGCCAGGGACCAGCCGCGAACAGGCGGAGGCCGGCATCGGCCCGCCGTGGTACTCGATCCGGTCCGATGAACTGAAAGAGATCAAAAATTCGTCGGAAGATTTCCGCGATCGCTTCCTGACCAAGTCGCATCTGTTCGTTCTCGACGGCGCCAAGGGATTTTCTCCCCTTCGGGGCGACGTCCAGATGCCCCTGCTGATCGTGATGGGCATGGTTGGACTGGTGGCGCTCATGGCATGTGCCAACGTAGGAAGTTTGCTGCTCGTCCGGGCATCCGGGCGCGTCCGTGAAATGTCGGTGCGTTACGCGCTCGGCGCAAAGCGCAAGCGGGTCGTACAGCAATTACTTGTCGAAGGACTTCTGCTCGGCTCTGCCGGAGGATTGTTGGGCATGCTGTTAGCGCCCCAGGTCTCGGCCCTGCTGATCAATATGATCTGGAGTGGAGGCACGGGCGATCTGCCTTTTTCCGCCAAACCCGATCTGCGGATCATGCTCTTCAATTGTGGGTTGGCACTGTTTGCCAGTCTTCTTTTCAGTCTCGCTCCGGCGGCACAGTTCTGGCGCCCCGATCTGGCTCCTGCTCTGAAACAACAGGGGATGACTGCCAGAAGCGGTCCGCTCCGCTTCCGCCGCGTTTCGGTGGCAATGCAGATCGGGTTGAGCTTGATGTTGTTAGTGGGCGCCGGCCTGTTCGTGCGCACGTTGCACAATCTCAAATCGCTCAACGCTGGATTTGCGACCGATCATCTGCTCACTTTCGGAGTTGACCCCAGGATGGCCGGCTACGAACCTGCCCGCACTTTTGCCCTCTACCAGAGAGTCTTCGAAACATTGAAGGGCTTGCCTGGAGTTCGTTCTGTTGCCGCGACCAACGATCCCGAGTTAGCAGGCAACGATGAAACTGGAAACATCACCGTCGCCGGGTATGCCGAAAAACCGCAAGAGGACATGCACGTCGAACAGCCGAACGTGAGCGCGGACTACTTCTTGACCCTCCAAATGCCGTTGCTCGCAGGCCGCGGATTCACTGGCCAGGACTCGGTGGGATCACAGCAGGTAGCAGTAGTCAATGAGAGTTTCGCCCGTCACTTCTTTGGGGATCCCCAGCAGGCGGTTGGGCACAACGTGGGGTACGGCGGCGGCAAGGGAACAAAAACTGACATTGCCATCGTCGGCGTGGTGAAGGACGCGAAGCATACCAGCCTGCGTGAGGCCGTCACGCGCACGATGTTCGTGCCCTATCTTCAGGTGCCGGAGCCGCACGCGATGACGTTCTATGTCCGTACCTGGCAGCCGCCGGAAAGCGCGGAAAGTACGATCCGCCGCGCCATGCAGACGCTGGACTCCAACCTGGTGCTTGACACGTTCCGGACCATGGACGAGCAGATCGACAACAACCTGATCGCCGAACGCGTAGTCGCATTGCTGGCCTCCGGGTTTGGGGTCCTCGCGGCTCTCATGGCGGCCGTGGGCCTGTACGGCGTTCTGGCGTATACGACCACGCAGAGAACCAGTGAGATCGGTATTCGCATGGCGCTCGGGGCGACGCGCGCGTCGGTGGTCAGGATGGTGCTGTTCGAAGTGGTGTGGCTGGCAGGAATCAGCATCGCGGTTACGCTGCCGGTGTCGTTGCTGCTGATGAGCGCTGTCAGAAGCCAGTTGTATGGTATTTCGAGCAGCGACCCGCTAACCCTGTGCGCGATGACGTTGCTGGTGATCCTGGTCGCACTGGCATCCGCCATGTTGCCGGCTCGGCGGGCGGCTCGGGTAGAACCCATGAAGGCATTGCGCTACGAGTAGGAGATTCGGACCATGAATGGATTTCTACAGGATCTGCGTTACGTCGTGCGACGTTTGGGGCTAACGAGGCTCATGGCCAATCTGCTTTATGGCGTCCGACCCAACGATCCGCTGACGTTCATTGCCGTTCCTGCGATCTTGATTTCGGTCGCTCTGCTGGCTGGTTATCTGCCTGCACTCCGCGCCTCCAAGGTCGATCCGATGGTGGCGCTGCGGTACGAGTGAGAATGAATTTGTGACACACCGGGAGTGAAATGATCCAACTGAAAAATATCGAACGTAGTTACAAGACCGGTCCCGCGCAGACGTGGGTGCTCCGGCGCATCAATCTGCAAATTCAGCCGGGCGAGTTCATCACGGTGATGGGGCCGTCGGGTGCGGGGAAGTCTTCCCTGTTGAATGTTCTCGCCTTCCTGGACGACCAGTGGCAGGGCGAATACTGGTTCCGCGAGCAGGCCGCGCACGCCATGAAGAGGAAGGAACGCGCGGAGTTGGCGAAGAAGAATGTCGGCATGGTGTTTCAGAGTTATCACCTGCTCGACGATCTCACGGTGCAGGAAAACATCGACCTGCCGCTCTCCTACAAAGATATTCCGCGCAACCAGCGGCAGAGCCTTGTCGCCGACGCGCTGGATCGTTTTCAGATTGTCGCCAAGAAGGATCTTTACCCCAGCCAGCTCTCTGGCGGACAACAGCAGTTGGTTGGGATTGCGCGGGCGGTCATTCATAAGCCTGCGTTGCTGCTCGCCGACGAGCCGACGGGCAATCTGCATTCCAACCAAGCAAAGGAGATCATGGAGCTCTTTCGGGAATTGAATCAACAGGGAACAACCATCGTGCAGGTGACGCACTCCGAAACAAACGCTGGCTATGGCACTCGCACCATCCAGTTGCGCGACGGCTGGCTGGTTGGCGATACGGCGAATCCGACCATGGAGCCCAGCGACGCGGCGGTGAATCGATGAAGGCTTCTTTCCGTGGACGATCTTTCGACATCACGCTGATGACAGTGTGGCTCGTGCTCACAACAGCCTTAGCTCACGCTCAGGTGCACGCTCCGGCTGAACTGCAGATGCCGCAATCCCACAACCCGATCAGCCCGTATATTGGCGACCAAGTCGCGCAGCCGGTGCTTACAAACTCGCCGCGTCTCGACCGGCTGATTCGGGACGGCAAACTCTACTTGTCGCTGAAAGATGCGATCGACCTTGCGCTGGAGAACAATCTGGATTTGGCGATCGCCCGCTACAACTTGCCGATTGCCGATACGGATGTGCTCCGCACCCAGGCAGGCGGAACCTTTCGTGGCGTCAACACCGGCGTGGTGCAAGGGACTCAGGGAGGCGGGGTCGGAGGTTATGGGGCAGGAGCGCCGGGAGCGGGCGCGGGTGGCACGACGAGCGGCGCTGGCGGCGCTGGCGCTGGCGCATCAGGATTGGTGCAGTCCACCTTGGGCGTGGGAACTCCAGTGTCATCGTACGATCCGTCCCTCAGTGTGAGTGGAGGAATCGAACACTTGACCCTGCCGCAGTCGAGCAATGTGCTCTACGATGTTCCGTCGCTGCAGTTGAATACGACGACCGTGGACGCCCTCTACACGCAGGCCTTTTCCACCGGGACAACGATTTCTTTTCAGTTCAATAACAGTCGCCAGACTACGAACAGTCCCGAGATCTTCCTGACGCCGGCTCTGAATTCTTACTACCGTTTCACTTTCCAACAACAGCTTCTTGCGGGATTTGGCTTCGGCCCGAACCTGCGCTACCTGCGCATCGCCAAGAACAACAAGAAGATCTCTGACATTGCCTTCAAAGACCAGGTTATTGCCACGGTTACACAGATCGAGAATATTTATTGGGATCTGGTCAGCGCTTACGAGCAGGCACGCGTGAATGAGCAGTCTCTCGCCTTCGCCAATCAGACTCTGGAGAACGCCCGGAAGCAATTGCAGTTGGAAAGCGTTCCGGAGATGGACGTGATGAAGGCCGAAGCCGAGGTTTCCAAGCAGGACCAGGATTTGACCGTAGCGCGGACCAACCTACAGCTACAGGAATCGTTGATGAAAAACGCGCTAACCAAGAGCCTCGACGATCCTACCCTGGGAGAGATGCCCGTTGTACCGACGGATCGCATGCAGACCGCCGACACCGGAGCGGACGTGACTGAGCCGATTCTCGATCTGATTGCGGAAGGGCTGCGGGATCGTCCGGAACTGCTGGAGACCGACGTCGACCTGGCGAACCGGCAACTCAGCCGCCAAGCCGCGCGGAATGCGCTCCTACCCACGCTCTCGCTTGTAGGATTCTACGGTGGCAGCGGCCTTGGAGGATTGCCCAACCCCCCTGGCAACTCCAGCGTTTCCGCCGGCACTCCGACAGACCTTGCGGGCAGCTGGCAAAACGCCTTCAACAATTCATCGCCCGACTACTACATCGGCCTCAATTTGAGTATTCCATTTCGCAACCGCGTCGCCAAGGCCGACCAGTACCGATCCGAACTGGAGTACCGGCAAGCCGGCCTGCGTAAGGAGCAGTTGAAAAAGCAGATTCGAATCGAGGTGCGGAACGCGCAGTATGCGCTGGAGCAATCTCGGGCCCGGGTTGACTCAGCCCGCAAGGCAAGGGATCTAGCCGAGCGCACATTCGAAATCACAAAGAAGGAACAGGAATTGGGATCGGGATCGAGTTACCAGACCATGACGGCGCAACGCGATCTTTCGATGGCGGAACTGGACCTGGTCAACGCCATGACTACCTATCAGAAGGCCAGAGTCGAACTTGATCGCGCCACGGGCGCAACTTTGGAACATAATGGAGTGCTGATTCAGGATGCGGTCACCGGGACAGTTACCGCGTCCTCTCCATAGCCCATGCCGACTTCGGCCAAGCCGCAAGATCTCCTCAATGGGGCGCCTTCCCTTCCCTATGGGAACCGCGCGCCGCGCATTCTAGCCGCCGACGATCAACCGCACATCCTCGAAGCTCTCCAACTTCTGCTTCGTCCCCAGGGCTATCGGTTGGAGACTGCCAACTCTCCCGCCGAAGTCAGGGAGGCATTGTCGGCGGATTCTGCCGCGAATTCTGCCGTGAATTCTTACGATGCGCTGCTCATCGACCTCAACTACACGCGGGACACCACTTCTGGCCAGGAAGGATTGGATCTTCTTTCGGATATCGTAGCGCTCGACAGCAATCTCCCGGTCATCGTCATGACGGCGTGGGGCAATGTCGAAGTGGCGGTCCAGGCGATGCGCCGCGGGGCGCGAGACTTCATCCAAAAGCCCTGGGAGAATGAGCGCCTGCTGGCTATTTTGCGCACACAGGTCGAATTGCATCGCGCCCTGCAGCGCGCCGAGCGACTGGCGGCGGAGAACCGGCTGCTTCAGGCTCAAGGCCGCCCGGAGTTCATCGCCGCGGCGGCTTCCATGCAGGCCGTCCTCGAAGCCATCGCCCGGGTTGGTCCTTCGGATGCGAATGTCCTGATCACAGGCGAACACGGCAGTGGCAAAGAAGTCGTCGCGCAAACGCTGCATGCTCTTTCTTCACGCGCCTCGCGCCCGCTGGTGGCGGTGAATACGGGCGCGCTGGCGGAAGGATTATTCGAAAGCGAACTTTTCGGTCACGTGAAGGGCGCCTTCACCGACGCGCGGACCGATCGCATCGGACGCTTCGAACTCGCCGATGGGGGAACGATCTTTCTCGACGAAATCGGAAATGTACCCATCCGGCAACAGGCGAAATTACTGAGAGTGCTGGAATCGGGAGAGATCGAGCGGCTGGGATCTTCGCGCTCTCGAAAGATCGACGTGCGCGTGATTTCAGCCACGAATAGCGACCTTCAGGCCGCGTGTTCCTCAGGACAGTTTCGCGAGGATCTCCTGTTCCGGCTCAACACAGTCGAGATTCACGTGCCGCCCCTTCGCGAACGCCGCGAGGATATTCCGACGCTCGCCATTCATTTTCTCCGTCGCTATGCGTCGCGCTATCGCCGGGAAATCGGCGGATTCGACGCTTCCGCACTGCACGTCATGGCGCAATATTCCTGGCCGGGCAACGTTCGAGAACTCGAGCACACATTAGAGCGCGCCGTCTTGATGTGTCGCGGAGTGGAGATTCAGCCCGCGGATCTCGGCCTGAATCTGCAGCGTCCGCAAGCGCAGAATTTAGAAGAGCTCAGCCTGGAGGCGGTGGAGACGCTGCTGATCCGCAAAGCGCTGCAACGTTTTCAGGGGAACATAAGCCACGCCGCCGAAGCCCTGGGGTTAAGCCGAGGTGCGCTCTATCGACGTATGGAGAAGTATGGGCTCTAGCCCGCCGATCAGCGGCAAGGCAGCAACGCGGAAGGCCCCCCGCAAGCGCGTCCGCCTCCTCTACGAACATCGCATCAGCCTCTACTCGCTGCTCGTGGCCGTACCCGGAATTTTGGTCAGCGGCATTCTTATCTGGTGGCAGCCGTGGTCCACGGAATCGAAGGTGGCACTGTCGTCGGTTGAGCTGCTGGTTTGGTGGCTCCTGGCCCTGGCATTGCACGAACAAACGGTAAGGCCCTTACAGACACTAGCAAACATAGTCGCGGCGCTTCGCGAAGAGGACTATTCCTTTCGGGCGCGTGGGGCCGCCGCCGAGGACGCCTTGGGAGAGCTTTCGATTGAAGTCAACGCCTTGGCTGATCTGCTCGCGGATCAGCGCATCCGCGCCATCGAAGCGACGGCGCTCCTGCGGCGAGTGGTGGAAGAAATCGATGCTCCAATGTTTGCATTCGACCCGGACCGAGTGCTTCGACTGGTGAATCCGGCAGGCGAAAGACTCCTCCAGCGAGCCGCGATTCGCCTGCTGGGACGCACCGCCGACGAGATCGGGCTCGCCGATTGCCTCCGCGCCCCGAGTGAGGCACTGGTGGCGTTGCCAGCCACCGGATCGAACGCCCGCTGGCTGGTGCGGCAAAGCAAGTTCCGCGAAAAAGGTGCGCCGCACACTCTGGTGGTCTTGTCGGACGTCAGCCGAGCGCTGCGCGAGGAGGAGCGCCGTGCGTGGCAACGATTGATCCGGGTGCTGGGGCATGAGCTCAACAATTCGCTGACCCCCATCAAGTCGATCGCAGGAAGCCTGAGCACTCGCCTGGCGGAGACCGAACTCAACGCCGAGCAGCGCCGGGACTTTGAGCGCGGTCTGGCCATCATTGAAGCCCGAACCGCGTCGCTCAACCGGTTTCTTCAAGCCTATCGGCAATTGGCGCAGATGCCGCCTCCCGTCATCAAGAAAGTTGCGCTGCTCCCGATCATAGAGCGGGTGGTTTTTCTTGAGACGCGGCTGGCGGTTGCGATTTCCCGGGGCCCCGATTTGACGCTCATCGTGGATCCCGACCAGATCGAGCAGATGCTGATTAATCTGGTGCGCAATGCGGTCGAAGCCGCACTTGAACCACGCTCCGTTAACGGCCTTCCAAGCAACTCCTCGAACGGCGCGGAGGATCGACGGCCGCAGGTAACGTTGAATTGGACGATCGAAGGTCAGAACGACGATCAGAGCGTGGCCCTGACCATCGACGACAACGGACCGGGACTGCTGAATCCGAGCAACGCATTCGTACCGTTTTATACGACCAAACCGGCGGGCAGCGGCATAGGGTTGGCGTTCTCACGCCAGATCGCGGAAGCCCACGGAGGCTCGATCGAGCTCTCCAACCGGAACGGGAAAGGAGGCTGTCAGGTACGGGTGATACTGCCGTGCAGTAGCGGGCACGATCTGGCGTCGCAACCCTTGCCGCCGGAATAGGTCAGCGGTGTCAGGCGTTCTGCGCCGTGTTCACAGGTTGCGGACAAGATGAGAAATGTTCAATTCCGGACATCGTCCGTTGAATGTGAACACCCTTACGTGATCTTGAACCAAGTTCCAGTTCATTTTCAAGAAGTTGTACAGGGCACCGTTGGCGATAGTGTTGCTTCGGAAAGAGTGAAAGACCGCGCTCGGAGAGAGCATCCAATGCAGGTTTTTTTACAGGACTTTCGTTACGCGGTGCGACAGCTGCGAAAGAGCCCCGGCTTTACGGCAGTTGCGTTGCTGACGCTGGCGCTGGGCATCGGTGCGAACACGGCCATCTTCAGCGTAGCCAATGCGGTTCTGCTGCGCGCCCTTCCGTACCGCGATCCTGATTCTCTCGTCCTCATTTGGAGTCACGAGCACGCCGATGGCGACAATCCCCGTGCCCAGCTATCGTTCACCGATATCGACGACTACCGCACGCAGAGCAAGGTTTTCGACAATGTGGTTTCCTTTGGCGATTGGAGCGCCGTATTTTCCGACTCAGGCTCTCCCGAGCGAATCCCCGGAATGCAGGTGGCCGACGGTTACTTTTCGCTGATGCGGGTGCAGCCGCTGCTGGGGCGTGATTTTCTGCCGGAAGAACAAATTGACGGAAAGGACCAAGTCGTCATTCTGAGTTACGGACTATGGCAGCGGCGCTTCGCGGGTGACCCTGGAATTGTGGGCACGCACATTACGCTCAGCGAGCGCCCCTACACCGTGGTTGGCGTAGCACCCAAGGATTTTCCAGCGCTCCCACCGAGCCTGGTCTCGAACGGAGCGCAATTCTACCGCCCGGAGGCGGACAAGCGCGACGACAAGGAACGCTTATCGCGTCATCTGCGAGCCATTGCGAGACTGAAGCCGGGAGTCTCCGTGGCGAGGGCGCAGGCCGAGTTGGACGTGATCAATCGCCGCCTGGCGCAACAGTTCCCCAAAGTGTATGCCACCACCGGAGTGCGCGTCGTCAAACTACCGGATGACATCGCCGGAAAACTGCGCCCCGCTCTGCTGGTGCTCCTGGGAGCGGTTGGCTTCCTCTTGTTGATCGTGTGCGCCAATGTGGCCAACCTTTTACTGGCCCGTTCCACCAGCCGGCAGCGTGAACTGGCCGTGCGCACCGCGCTTGGAGCAAGCCAAGTCCGTTTAGTGCGGCAGGCTCTCACCGAAAGTTTGCTGCTCGCGTTTGCCGGCGGCGGCCTGGGCATTCTGCTGGCCAGCTGGGGGACGCGGCTGATTACCGCAGTAGGCGCCAAAGTAATTCCTCAGCTCGTTGGCGTCGAAATTGATTTTCGAGTGCTGGGCTTTACCGCCGGGATCAGCCTTGTGACAGGCGTTCTCTTCGGCCTGGTGCCTGCGCTGCATTCCTCCAGGCTCGATGTGACTAACGCCCTCAAGGAAAGCTCAAACGCCAGTCGCGGAGTAACCCACGGCACAGTCCGCAGGACTCTGGTGATCTCAGAAATCGCGCTGTCCCTGATGTTGCTGGCCGGTGCGGGATTGCTGTTACGCACCTTGGGCAAGCTCCACGGCGTGGACCCGGGCTTCAATTTCACCAACATACTTTCAATGAGCATGGGGTTGCCGTCGCTCACCTATCCGTACGGCAGTCCGAAACCTGTTGCGTTTTACCACGACTTGTTGGATCGAGTAAGTTCGCTGCCCGGAATACAATCCTCTGCCGCCGTCAGCATTCTGCCCTTGGGCGCCGATTTCGACACTGTAGGGACCGAAATTGAGGGGCGTGTTTATGGCCCGGGCGAACTGCCTTACCCAGAGCGTTATATCGTCACACCGTCGTATTTCAAAACGCTGCAAATCAGTGTGCTGCATGGGCGGGCTTTCTCCGAAGCGGACACCGCAGACTCTCCATTAGTAGTAATGGTCTCGGAGACCGCAGCCCAGCGTTGGTGGCCCAACCAGGATCCCCTCGGGAAGCGGGTGCAGATTCCGGGTTATACACGTGACATGGACCACGTCTGGCGCACCGTGGTAGGTGTCGTCAACGACGTAAAGCAGGCGGGACTGGATGCGCCGCATACCATGCAGATTTACACTCCTCAAGCCCAGAACAGAAACGGCTACATGATACTCGTGGTGCGCACGGGTGGGGATCCAATGACCTACGCCACAGAAGTCCGCCGTGAGATCTCGGCACTGGACAAGGATTTGGCTGTGTCTGATATTGCCAGCATGGACCAGGTGGTGTCTGACTCAGTCGCCTCGCGGCGTTTCTCCGCGGTCTTGTTGGGCGCCTTTGCCGTACTGGGCCTGCTCCTCGCGTCAGTCGGCGTGTATGGGATCCTTGCCTACTCGGTGGCGGAGCGCACGCCCGAGATTGGCATCCGAATGGCGCTGGGCGCGGCGCAGAAAGATGTGCTCTGGCTGATCGTAGCCTTAGGTCTCAGGCAGGCATTCATAGGTGTGCTTGCGGGCACCGCAGCAGCGCTGGCGCTCACGCGGCTCATGTCCAGTCTGCTGTTTGAGGTGAGCCCAGCCGATCCCGCGACTTTCGTGGGCGCGGCATTGCTCCTGAGCGCCGTGGCCTGCGTTGCCGGGTACATTCCGGCCCGCCGCGCCGCCAAGGTCGATCCCATAGTGGCGTTGCGGCACGAGTGAACGAGGAGAGCATCTACCCTGACGCCGGACGGCCCAGCCGCATGTTAGGCTTTTTGCGGGGCCTCCGGAGACGCCACGTTTGATTCGCCGGGTTTTCAAAGCATTTCAATATCGCGATTTTCGCCTGATGTGGATTGGCGCCTGCACTTCCAGCATCGGCACTTGGATGCAGATCGTGGCGCAGGGCTGGCTGGTATACCGGCTCAGCCACTCCGCATTCTTGCTGGCGCTGGATCAATTTCTTGGCGGCATTCCCATCTTTCTCTTCTCTCTGATCGGCGGCGTGGTGGCCGATCGCGTAGAGCGCCGCAAGATTCTGCTTGGCTCCCAATATGTGCAAATGGCAAGCGCCGGGCTGCTCACCGTTCTGGTGGCAACCGGCCGCGTCCACGTCTGGCACATCCTTTGCCTTTCGTTCGTTTCCGGATTCGCCCAGGCTTTCGGCGGTCCGGCTTACCAGGCGCTGATTCCAACGCTGGTCGACAAGGAAGACATGCCGAACGCCATCGCCTTGAATTCGATCCAGTTCAATGTGGCGGTTATGGTCGGGCCGGCGCTGGCCGGGCAGGCGTTAGCGAGGCTCGGAGAAAAGTGGTGCTTCGGGCTGAATGCACTTTCGTTTTTGGCGCCGATTGTGTCGCTGTCGATCATTACCGCGCGTTTTTTGCCGCTGAAGACCACGGAGTCGATGTTCACCAGCCTGAAGCAGGGCATTCAGTTCGCGCGCAAACAGAATTCAATGGAAGCCCTGATTATTCTGGCTTTTTGCATGACAGGTTTGAGCATGCCCATGCGCACCTACTTTCCCGTATTCGTAAAGGACATCTTCCATCGCGGTCCGGAAACCTACGGCAATCTGCTTGCCCTTATGGGACTCGGTTCGATTTGCGGCTCATTGACCATCGCCAGCGCGGGCAATATGAAGAGGAAGGGACGCGTCGCTCTCGCAGCGCTCATCTGCCTAGGCGCGGGAATTTCAGGGTTCGCTCTTTCGAAGTCTCTGCCCCTGAGCGAGGTTTTTCTCGTGCTGGTGGGAGCATCGATGATGGCGGTTTTTGCCACGGTGAATTCGCTGGTGCAATTGATTACCACCAACGAAATGCGCGGGCGCGTGATGAGCGTGTATAACTTCGCATTTCGTGGCGGGATGCCGATGGGAAACCTGTTGTCGGGATGGCTCGTGCCGGTATTCACGGCGCCAGTAGTGCTCGGCCTGAACGGATTCCTGCTGATTCTGCTGGCCCTCTACTTCTTGCTGGTGCAACGGCGGCTGGCCGCGCTCTGATCGGCGACGAGCTAGAAGATGGACCATTTTTTCGCTGGTTGCAAATACTCGCTTTATGCTTTAACTTGTCAGGGAAACTATGGCACGGTACGAATGTTGTTTCTTGAAGTTGGCTGGGTTCGTGGCGTTGTAGTCGATGCCTGCCCGTTTGAGCCGAACCGCCGGATGAGGGCGACCGGGCGAATGTGGGGTTCATGTTCAAAGAATTTGTCTCTCGAGTGCGCGATTACGCCGAACTGACCAAGGCGCGGATTACAACTCTGATCGTCCTTGCGGCATGGTGCGGCTACTTCTTTGGCGCGCACCGGCAAGGGGTTTCGTCGTGGTCGCTCGGCTTACTCCACGCCCTGTTCGGAGTGGCGCTGGTTTCGAGCGGAACGGCGGCGCTGAACGAAGTGCTGGAATCGAGTGTGGATGCGCAGATGCGGCGCACCGCATCGCGCCCCTTGCCTGCGGGACGTATGTCCAGGGCTCACGCGGCTATAGTAGGTCTGAGTTTGACTCTGGGCGGCTCCGCATATCTCGCGATCTACGCCAACTTACTAACTGGACTATTAGTGTTCCTGACGTCGCTGGTGTATCTGGCGGCATATACTCCACTGAAGAAAGTATCTCCGGTATGCACATTTGTGGGCGCGTTTCCGGGAGCCATGCCGGTGGTGCTGGGTTGGACGGCGGCGCGCGGAAAACTGGAAACCGAGACCCTGATCCTTTTTGCCATCATGTTCGTCTGGCAGTTCCCGCATTTTCTTTCCATCGCATGGCTCTATCGCGAGGACTATGCGCACGGCGGCATTCGCATGTTGCCGGTGGTGGATTCCGATGGAAAGTCAACCGTGTGGCGGATTCTGGCCTATTCCGGAGCGCTGATTCCGGTGAGTATTTTGCCGGTTGCGCTGGGAATGGCAGGGCGCTGGTATTTGATTGGCGCCATCCTGATGGGCGCTGCTCTGTTCCGCGTCTCGATGGGAATGGCTTATCCGCAACTTCCGGCAACCGCTGCGGCGTCGAAACCGCCGGCTCGGCGGCTGCTGCAGGCAACGATCGTCTATCTGCCTGCGCTGTTCGCGCTTATGATGGCTAACTCCGGGAGTTAGTCGGGCCGTCTCACTAAACTTCTGGCTTCGTTTACCGCGAATGCCCTGGCTCCTACGGCGAACGTTTCGTCACCGTCACAGGATTGACATCGTATTCCGGATGCGGAACGTCCATGATCCATTTATCGAACCAGCCGACGATGTGGTCGAGACGCTCTATGCGATGCCAGGGCTCTCCGGAACGCGAAAGCTCGTGAGTCTCTCGCGGAAAGACGACCATGGCGGTTGGGCGTTTCAGAAATTTGAGCGCCCGGAATAGTTGCTCGCCCCCTGAATCCGGAGGAGTCCGCGAGTCGGACTCGCCCAGCACAAACATGACCGGAGTGTGGATGTTCTTTACAAAGGTGATGGCGGACCGGTTGGTATAGTCCTGCGGGTCGTCGAAAGGTGGCGCCTTGAACCAGCGCGGCTGGAAAAGGGTGAAGTCCGCCGTGTACCACCACGATGCCCAGTTGGAGATATCACGTTGTGATGCCGCCGCCGCGAACCGATCAGTATGGGTAATCGTCCAATCGGTAAGCACACCGCCGCCGCTGCCGCCGGTCACCGCCAGTTTCTTCGCGTCGATGTAACCACGCTTGAGTAACTCGTCAACGCCAATCATCAGGTCGCGGTAATCGTCGCCCGGATAGTGATACTGAATAATGTTGCCAAAATCCTGGCCATAGCTGGTCGAACCGCGCGGGTTGACGTAAAGGACGACGTATCCCCTAGCCGCCATAAACTGAAATTCATGATCGAACACCCAGCCGTATGCCGCATGCGGGCCGCCGTGGATATTCAGGATGAGCGGGTATTTTTTCTTCGGATCGAAATCGGGCGGCTTCTGAATCCACCCTTGAATATTTTTTCCATCGAAGCTCGTGTAATCAATCTCCTCCGGCGCGGTCAGGTTGAGTTGCGACCAGAGCTTGCGGTTGAAGTCTGTAGTCCGCGTTTGAGCGCCAGTGGCGGCAACCGTGAACAAATCGCCAATCATAACCGGCGTAGAGACCAGGGCGACGATGGTTTGTCCATTCGAAGTCAGCCCGTTCGAAGTCATCGAAAAATCGAGCACAGCCTGATCGCCGCGCGTGATTTCGGTTACGGCGCCGGATTGCGCATCGACGCGGACGATGGGCGTGTGTCCTTGCTTTTCGACCAGGTCGTACAGCCAGCGGCCATCGGGCGACCAGTAGAGCGAGCGTCCGCGACCGCCGCGCGGAGCCGCATTGTCGCCGAAAACAGAACTGCCCATATCAAAGTCGTAATCGACAGTTAAGTTTCGTGGTTGCGCGTTGGCGGCCACATCCATCACCCAAAGATCGGGCTGCGTGTAGGAGCGAACCGGCTGCTCGACGGCTCCGTGAAATGCAAACCTGCGGCCATCCGGGCTGAGCACCAGGTCGCCGATGCCCATAGAAACGGTGGCAAGCTTTGCGGGGCTTCCGCCCGTCGCGGAGACAGAGTAAATATCCGTAGTAGGAAGCTCGTAATAAGGCTCTTCGATGCGCTCTGTGAGAAAGTACAGGCGCGAACCGTCGGGGCTCCAAACCAGTTCGCGCTCGCTAAAATCTCCGCTGGTCAACGGCACAGGCTTGACGATTTCGTCGGAGGTGGTAGGCACATCGAGCACCCAGATATGCTGGTGACGCTTGGGGTCCAGATAACCTTCATCGTTGCTGCGGTAGACCGCGCGGCTGATGATGTGAACGTCGGATTCGTGCTCGCTCTCCGGTTCGGCCGCTTTGGACTGCGCACCGTCCTTGGTGCCATCCGCCCCCTTGCCGTCACCCTTAGCGGATGTCTTCTTGCGCTCGGCCTTCTCGATGTCTTCCTGCGTGGTGGAACTCAGGAACGCTATCCGCCTGCTGTCGGGCGACCACACCGGCTCCGCAGCTCCTTTTGGCAGATCGGTGATGGTCCAGGCTTCCCCGCCGGCGAGCGACAGGATTGCGATCTGCGATGGTTTGGGCTTGCCCGTCTCGTCCTTATCGCCGCCGCGCGTAAATGCCAGGCGCTTGCCGTCCGGAGACCAGCGCGGCTGCGCGTCGTGCTTGCCGTTCGTCATCCGCACAGGGGATTCGCCGCCGGAAGTGGCGACCGTCCAGATTGACGTTTCATAACCCGTGCGCTTCTCGTCCACACTGACACGGGTGAAGGCAACGCGCGATCCGTCGGGCGAGAGTTGCGGGTTGGCAACCCAGACGAAATCGAAAAGGTCCTTCTCAGTGACCGCGCGTTTTGTCGCGGCTGCCGGCGACGCGGAGTTCTGTCCGGAGTTTTGTGTCGAGTTTTGCGCTAAGACCGAAGCGGCAATCACCAAGCTGACGATCACAACATTGATGATCACAACGGGGAAGCGGAATTTCATGAGCATCCTAGGACCGCAGTGCAGCGGCGAACCAGCCATTGTGCTCTCGTGGGAGTCTGGTGGTCAAACGCCTGTGGTCAAACGGACGACGCTTCGGTGAACATGGCCGCTTAGGAACGACCGGCTCCCGTACAACCCAACAATAATAATAATAATAATGACGAGCATCGACGAAGCATCGCGATCGTCGGTCAATCGCGGTTGTAGGATTTCGGGGGTAGTAGAAACTGAAGCCCGAAATAACCGACGAAGTAAGACTGATTGGAGCGGGCCGGTTCGAGGCTGCGCCCAGTCATGAGAAGAAGGATCACTGGCTTATGGATTTTGTAGCGAGCGCCCAAGCCAATCGTGGGTTGGTTCTCGGTGGGATGGAAGGTGCCTTGGGCATAGAGTTCCATGTCCATCTCGAATTTTGAGGTGAAATCGTGGCCGAGGACCAAGCCGGTGAGCCATCCATCCGGTCCTTTGTGGACAAACTGATAACCGATTTCGTAATCCACACTAACCGGGCCAAACTTCCTGGAGAATTCGAAAGGCAGGAGGAAAGCCTGGCTGGCTGGGGTGATGCCGCGGCGAACGGCGTTGTTGGGGTTATTGAGGAAGAGTTGGGGAAAGGTCGAGACAGAGAGGCCGGATTCTCCCGCGTCGTAGAAACGCCACTTGACGCCGGGATTGGATTGACCCAAGCCAAACTTAGTCGGAGAAGAGGAATCTTGCACGCGCAACCAGGCATTTTCATAAGTCAGCTGGATGCGATCACCGACCCCGAAATTGATATCGAGGTCGGGGGTGTGGGAGACCGACTGGTTGCTGTAGAAAAAAGGCATGTAGCCAAGGTTGATTTCCCAATTGAGATTGCCGGGAGTGCCCGGATCATTGGTGTAGTAGGGAGGACCGCCTTGGGCAAATGCGCAAGTGGCGGCAAGGAAAAAGAACAGGACGACGATCAAGCTCCGCAACCTGCTCAGGGAGCCGAGGCTTGCAGAGCAAAAACGGTAACCAGCGATCAAGGATAACTCCACGATCCTAGTGCCCCGCTTCCACCACCAGCACCACGAACGAATCCGGCTCCATTTTTCTCTCCTGCCGAGTGCCAGTCACGTTCGCTGCCACGGTGAAAAGCTGGTGCGTCCCGGTGTCGACCGTCATGGTGCGGGCCGACTTCTGCGTCGTCACCGTCTGCGCCACGCTGAACTTGTCGCCGTCTTCTTTGATTACCGTGATCGTGCCATCTCCCGCCGACGCAAACGCCAGGCCCCGATCGGCGTCAAACGCGGTCGCATCGCACCCCTCTCCAATGGCGGGACTCGCCACTACCTTCCCACTGTCGGCGTCCACCACTACCATCTTCTTATTTCCGCTGCAGCCAGCAAACAGACGCCGGTTTTTCCTGTCGATTGACAGCCCCGTTGGTTCTTCGCAGTCCGTCAACTTCCAACGCGATTTGACCGTTAGCTTCTGCGGGTCGAACGCCACCAGTTCTGAGGTGTCTTCAATATTGACGAACACGGTTCCCTTTTCGTCGGTCGCGGCAAATTCCGGCTTGCCTCCCAGCTCGATTTTGCCCACCACTTCGCCTTTGGATGCATCCACGGCGGTGGCTGACTTCTCATTGCCCTTTCCGTTGAAAGTAAAGACACGCTTCGAATACGGATCGTACAGAATCGCGTCGGGCCCGCTGCCGACCTTGATCTTCTTCTCGACGGCCAACGACTTGAGGTCGAACACGCTCACCGTGTCTTCGCGGCCGTTGCTGGTAAATCCGCGGCCGATCTCGTAATCCAGCGCCACCCCGTGCACGCCCGGCGTATCCGGAATCTCGCCCACCTGCTTGCCCGACTCGGTATCGACGACCATCACCCGCGTGGCTCGCGCGATGAACAAGCGATGCCCGGCGCTGTCCGCAGTCAGGTAATCCCATCCGCCATCGCCGCCGAGTTTCCATGTCTTGACAACCTTGTAGTCCGCAGCCGACGACGCCGTTGCCAGCGCCACCATGGTTGCCAGCAAGATCGTTGCCGGCAAGATCACCGAAATTCGTATCGCTGTTCGCATTTTCATCTCGATCACCTCATCGTGCGTTTAAGAGAAAAATCTGGCGGAGGCGCTTTTCGCTCAACAAGTCGGCTGGCCTTCACCACATGTGAGCGCGCTTTGTGAAATAGGCTCTCAGAAAATGAGCTTTATCGCAAATTGTGTCGAATTGGCGGATCCAATGCCGTGCATGGCAGGTAGACTGGACGTATTGACAGGGACTTCTCGCTTGCATAAAGTTTGTGGATTCAGGAAGGAAGCTGGGGGTGGCATCCGGTTCGGCAACGCGGATCGCCCATCCACTACAAACGAGGACAAGTAACGATGAAACGCGTTGCCGCCTATCGGGCGCCGTATCCAGGAACCCAGCCGAACCATCTGCATCTGCCGTATGTGTCGTCGATCAAGCGTGCGCCTACCAAACCGCTGGTACCGATTCCCTACACGCTTTCCGAGGTCACGGGGCCATCATTTGAATCCACAATCGTCGCGCCTAAAGCCAGCGATTTGACGCGCGCGCACTCTGGAGAACCGCTGGGCGAGCGCATCGTTGTGAGCGGGCGAGTGCTCGACGAAAACAGTCGCCCTATAACGAACACTGTTGTCGAAATCTGGCAGGCGAACGCGGCGGGGCGATACCGGCACGAAGTCGATCAACACGATGCGCCGCTGGACCCGAATTTCACCGGCTGCGGACAAGCCGTCACCGACGCCGAGGGCCGCTATAGGTTCGTCACGATTCGTCCAGGCGAGTATCCGTGGCGCAATCACTACAATGCCTGGCGGGCGGCGCACATTCACTTTTCTCTCTTCGGCCCGGCGTTTGCCACGCGCCTGGTGACGCAGATGTTTTTCCCTGGCGATCCGCTGCTGCCGTTTGATCCGATCTTCAACTGCACAGCGGATGAAAAGGCGCGCAACCGGCTGATCTCCGCGTTCGATTGGGAAACAACCATGCCGGAACACGCGCTTGGATATCGTTTCGATATTATCTTGCGCGGACGCGAAGCCACGCCGATGGAGGACTGAATGAGTTTGATGACAACCACGTCGCAGACGGTCGGACCATTTTTCAAAATTGGGTTCGACTGGCTGACCCGTGACAACCTGGTTGGCGAAGGCGTCTCCGGTGAGCGCGTCACCATTCAAGGGCGAGTTTTTGACGGCGACGGAGTTCCGGTGCCGGATGCGATTCTCGAAATGTGGCAGGCCAACGCGCACGGGAAATATGATCATGCGGAAGACACCCAGAACAAGCCTGTGGAGCCTGGTTTCAAGGGATACGGCCGGATGCCCGTAAGCGCTGACGGGGTGTTTCGCCTAGTCACGATCAAGCCCGGCCCCGTGCCCGGACCAAAGGGAAAGGAACAAGCACCGCACCTGGCGATCTCAATCTTCATGCGCGGACTACTGAAGCGGCTGGTCACCAGGATGTACTTCCCCGACGATGAGCGCAACGATGGCGACCCGATCCTCAATCTGGTGGAACCAGCAAGGCGCTCGACTTTGATCGCGAGGAAAACCGCAGGCAGTCCCGGTATGCTGGAATGGAATGTTGTTTTGCAAGGACCTGACGAAACGGTATTCTTCGACGTGGGATTGTAACTCCTTAGGATTGTAATCACCTGGTTGTAACCGACTTCGATGACCTTGCTAGATCCACTCTTCGGCTCGGCGGCAATGGACAAAGTTTTCTCGGACTCCGCGCGTCTCCAGCGCATGCTGGACTTCGAGGCGGCGCTTGCGCGAGCGGAGGCCCGCTGCGGGGTAATCCCCGCGGCCGCAGCCCAAGCGATCGCTTCAAAGTGCAAAGTGGACTTGGTCGACGCTAGCGCACTCGCCACTGCGACCGCTGTGTCGCTTAATCCCGCAATTCCGCTCGTCAAACAGCTAACCGCGCTGGTCGCGAAGGACGATCCCGAAGCAGCGCGTTTCGCGCATTGGGGCGCAACCAGCCAGGATGCGAACGATACCGGTCTCGTTCTGCAGATGCGGCAGGCTTTCGACATCCTTGAAGCCGATCTGGCTGTCCTTTGCAGCGGCCTGACCGAACTGGCGAGAAAGCATCGTTCTACGCCCATCGCCGGCCGCACGCTCATGCAGCATGCGCTGCCCACGACTTTCGGTGTCAAGGTTGCCGGGTGGCTGGACGCTACGAATCGCCACCGTGAACGCTTCGCGGAAACCAGGGCACGGGTTCTGGTCTTGCAGCTTGGCGGCGCGGTAGGAACGCTGGCGGCTCTGCGGGAAAAAGGATTGCAAGTGGCGGAAGCGTTGGCCGTGGAACTCCATCTCGGGCTGCCAACCATACCCTGGCATACCCAGCGCGACCGCGTGGCGGAAGCGGCAACCACACTGGGCCTTTGCACAGGTACTTTGGGTAAGATCGCCCGCGACATTTCGTTGCACATGCAAACCGAAATCGCGGAAGTCTTCGAACCTGCCGGCGAAGGCCGCGGCGGCTCCTCGACCATGCCGCACAAGCGCAACCCGGTCAGTGCGGCAGTGGTATTGTCGGCAGCGACGCGGGTTCCCGGTCTGGTCAGCACAATGCTGAGCGCCATGGTGCAGGAAGATGAGCGCGGCCTCGGCGATTGGCACGCAGAATGGGAGACGCTTCCGGAAATCTTCCGCCTGACCGCTGGAGCGCTTCATCAACTGGCGACGATTGTTCCTCATCTGGAAGTCGACGCGGCGCGCATGAGGAGCAATCTGGACGCAACGCAAGGTTTGATTTTTGCCGAAGCCATCACCATGGCCTTGGCCGGTCACATCGGCAAATCTGCCGCTCATACGCTGATGGAAGCGGCCAGCCGGCAGGCGCGCGCGTCGGCAAAGCATCTCCGCGCAGTGCTGGCTCTGGACCCAGCCGTAACCGGACATCTGACTTCAGCGGAACTGGATCGCCTGTTTGCGCCGGAGAATTACCTGGGCGTCGCACAAGAGTTGGTGGATCGAGCTATCGATGCCAGTCGCAAGCATTGATAGTTGATATTTGATTGTCATCGCTGACAGTCGTTGCTGGAAAGGGCAAGCCATGACGGTTGTCGAGGTTGGAGAACTGCGGGTTGGAGAACTGCGAACGCATTACGCACTCACGGGTGATCGGGAGCCGGTGCTGGTTTTCTCCAACTCCCTTGGCACCGATTTTTCGATGTGGGATCCGCAGATGGCGGAACTGCAAGGACGTTTCCGCATTCTGCGTTACGACACGCGCGGGCACGGACAGTCGTCGGTAACGCCAGCCGACTACACCATCGAGGAACTGGGTCGCGACGTCCTCGGTCTGCTGGATTCGCTTCGCATTGAACGTGTGCATTTCTGCGGGCTCTCGATGGGCGGCATGATCGGCATGTGGCTGGGAATTAACGCGCCCAACCGGCTGCATCGCTTGGTGCTGTGCAATACTGCGGCTCGCATCGGCACAGAAGATGTGTGGGATGCTCGCATTGCAACCGTGCGCAATGATGGAATGAAGCGCGTGGCTGCGGCTGTCATCGAGCGCTGGTTTACGCCGGAGTTTCGCGCGTCATTTCCAGAAAAAGTTGCCCCGGCGCAGCGCATGCTTGAGAACGCGCCCCCAGAGGGTTATGCCGCCTGTTGTGCGGCCATCCGCGATATGGATCAGCGCGAAGCGGTTGCGCAGATCAAGGCTCCGACGCTCGTGATCTACGGCGCGAGCGACCCGGTCATACCCGCCTCCGATGCTCATTTCCTCACCGCCAGAATCCCGGGGGCGATAGAGGTCGAACTTGCCGCTGCTCACCTCTCGAATGTCGAGCAGGCCGACGCGTTCACGGAGGCAGTGAGTCATTTTCTTGCGAAGTGAGTCGACGAACTATTTATGACGCCAATGGACAACACCAATGGATGACACCAAACGTTACGAGCGGGGGATGAAGATTCGGCGCGCTGTCCTCGGCGATGAATACGTTGACCGCGCCGTAGCCGCAACCACTGACTTCACCCGCGATTTTCAGGACTTCATCGCCCGCAGCGCCTGGGGCGAAGTATGGACGCGCCGCGGCCTTCCCCGCCATACTCGCAGCCTGCTGACACTCGCGATGATGGTGGCGTTGAATCGTGGCGACGAATTCCGCATGCACGTGAAGGCCGCCTTTAACAACGGCGTCACTCGCGACGAGATCAAAGAGGTCCTTCTGCAATCCGCTATCTATTGCGGCGTGCCGGCGGCGAACTCGGCGTTTCACATTGCAGCCGATGTTTTCAAAGAGATGGACGGCAAACAAAAGACAAACTCCAGGAAGAGGAAGCAGTCCTGACTATGACGATAACGGAAGTACAGCTTCTGATCGGCGATCGTGATGCCACTGCAATCAGCGCGGCAACCTTTGTCCGGCAAAACCCGATCTCCGGTGAAGTGGCCACGCGGGCCGCCGCCGCCGGCGCCGACGATGCCATCGCAGCCGCGGAAGCCGCTGCTGAGGCTTTCCCTGCCTGGTCCGCGCTCGGCCCACACGAGCGGCGCAAGAAGCTCTTGCATGCGGCCGACTTGCTTGAGGCCCGCACTCCCGATTTTATTTCCGTCATGATGGACGAGATCGGCGCCACCGCCGGATGGGCCGGATTCAACGTTTACCTCGCCGCCCAAATGCTGCGCGAAGCGGCCTCGATGACCACTCAAGTTTCCGGCGAGGTCATTCCCTCCGAGATTCCTGGCAGCCTCGCCTTCTCCATCCGGCAACCAGTGGGCGTCGTCCTAGGGATCGCGCCCTGGAACGCTCCCGTCATACTTGGAGTGCGCGCGATTGCTGTGCCGCTAGCCTGCGGAAATACGGTCGTTCTGAAAGCGTCGGAGGTCTGTCCGGCGACGCATCGCCTGATCGGCACCGTCCTTCGTGAAGCTGGCCTCGGTCACGGAGTAGTCAACGTGTTGACTCACGATGCCGCCAGCGCTTCGACGATTGTCGAAACCCTCATCGCTCACCGCGCCGTACGTCGCATCAACTTTACGGGCTCCACTCGCGTGGGAAAGATACTCGCCGTCGCTGCGGCGAAACATCTGAAACCGATTCTCCTCGAACTGGGAGGCAAAGCTCCGCTCATCATTCTCGACGATGCCGACCTCGACGCCGCCGTGGATGCGGCGGCTTTCGGGGCATTCATGAACCAGGGACAAATCTGCATGTCAACGGAACGCATCATCATCGATGAAAAAGTGGCGGATAGCTTTGCACAGGAATTCGTTGCGAAAGTAAAGGCTTTGCCGTGCGGCGATCCGCGAAGAGGCGAGGTTGTCCTCGGTGCTGTAGTGGGCATGCCTACGGTCGATCGAGTGCGTGCACTCGTGAAAGACGCGGAGTCTCGTGGCGCGAAAGTTCTTCTCAGCGGCGACGCGCAAGGCACAATCATGCCGGCCGTCATTGTCGACCGTGTCACTCCCGACATGCAGATTTTCCGCGAAGAATCCTTCGGGCCCTCGGTTTCCATCACTCGCTTCAAAACCGTTGAAGAAGCGATCGCACTGGCAAACGACACAGAGTACGGACTTTCGGCTGCGGTCTTCGGCCGCGACATTGCTCGCGCCGTGGAGGTCGCCAAGCGCATCGACTCCGGAATGTGCCACGTGAACGGGCCGACCGTGCACGATGAGGCGCAAATGCCATTCGGAGGCGTAAAAGCCAGCGGCTACGGCCGTTTTGGAGGAAAAGCCGCGGTCAGCGAATTCACCGAGCTGCGCTGGATCACGATTCAGACGACTCCGAGACACTACCCGTTCTAAGATTTGCGCTGAATGCTACGCGCTGGCACGGACACGCTCGGTAACAACTGACCGGACCGCAGCGGCGATCTTGTCTTCATTCGGCAGCAGATAGTTTTCGAGCGGCTCGCTATAGGGCACCGGTGCATCAAGAGCTGTCACCAAAACCACCGGCGCGCGTAAATGCTCAAAACCCTTCTCCGCCACCTCGGCGGCAATCACTGCTGCAGCCGACGAGTGGCGCGGCGCTTGATCGACTAACACGAGCTTCCCCGTCTTCTTCACCGACTTGATGATGGTGTCCACGTCGAGAGGCGCAAGGGTTCGCGGATCGATCACTTCAACGCTGATTCCTTCACGCGCTAGCTGGTCGGCTGCGGCCAGCGATTTCTTCACCATCCATCCAGTCGCAACAATCGTAACGTCGCTTCCCGTACGCTTGATGTCGGCGACACCGAAGGGCACGACGTATTCGCCATCGGGTACATCGCCGGTATCGAGCGTCAGCATGTAGTGGTGGAGATACACGACTGGGTTGTTGTCGCGAATCGCCGCCGCCATGAGTCCCTTGGCATCGGCCGGCGTGGAAGGAAGCGCCACCTTTAGCCCCGGAATTCCCATCATTGTGTGATAAAGGCAATTGGAGTGCTGCCCTGCCCAGCCGGCGGCGAATCCGTAGCCGGCCTTCAACACCAGCGGAACTTTCACCCGGCCTCCCGACATGTAGCGTAGGCGGGGAGCCTCGTTGAGCACCTGATCCATGGCCACCAGCATGAACTCACTCATCCACAGCTCGACGATGGGACGCAAGCCCGTAATCGCAGCACCCACGGCAATTCCAATCTCGGCGGTTTCTGAAATCGGTGCCAGGCGAACGCGATCCTTGCCAAACATCTTCAGCATAGGGTCGCGCTCGGTCATGGCCATGTTCTGGCCGTAGAAAACCACATCCGCATCGCGCTGCATTTCTTCGATGATGGCGGTGGCCATCGCCTCTCCGTACATCATTTCTTTGGGCATCGGACCTCCTGATGGCTATGGTCGACCTGCAGCGCCTAAAGGCGCATTCATAATCAGCACGTGCGGCACGCCTGAAGGCGTGCCCTGATACGAACCGCACTTGCACCACGGCTACTTAGGCGTAGACGTAGTTGGTGGCTTCTTCGGGCGCGGGTTGCGGGCTGGCGAGCGCAAACTCGACAGCTGCGTCCATTTCCACACGCGCGCTGTCATCGAGCCGCTGGAGTTCTCCCTCCGTAAGGATGCCCTGGCTCAGCAACTTTGCACGGAAGCGCGGAATTGGATCATTCTCCTTCGCAGCTCGATACTCCGCTTTGTTGCCGTACACTCCGATGGCTTCGTGCTCGGGAAACTGCGTGGGCACGGGAGGCACGGTGATGGCGTTACCATGCGCACTGAGTCGGTAGAACTTCGATTCAATGAGACTCGGGCCCACTCCAGCGCGCGCCCGTTCTGCGGCTTTAGCAACCTCGTTGTAGACCAGCAGCGGATCCGTACCATCGACGGTCGCGCCGGGAATGCTGAACGCGGCCGCCTTCTGAGAAAGCGGATCGCCAGCTTGCGCATTGGCGTCCTCAAGGCTGACCTGCGTGTAAGCCTGGTATTCATTGTTCTCCAGGATGAAGACGATGGGCAGTTTCCACACCGCTGCCAGGTTGAGCGTCTCGAAGAACGCTCCTTGCTTGCTCGCTCCGTCTCCGAAGAAGCAGTAGACGATCTGCCCGGTGTTCTTGACTTGCGCCGTCAAAGCGGCGCCCGCCGCGTGGGCAATACTTTGACCAACGATGGCCGAGGTGCCGGGGAAATAGTGTTCGGGATCGGCAAGATGCATGGAGCCGCCAAACCCCTTGCACAGCCCGTCTTTCCGGCCATAAAGTTCAGCCATCATTTTCCTGGAAGAGGTGCCGAGCACGAGGGGTTGAGCATGGCAACGATAGCTGGGCATCGCGAAGTCGGTCGCGTTTCGCGTGGCGAGCGCTCCCACAATCGAAGCTTCGGCGCCGTCGGCAAGATGAGTGTGGCCGCGCATGGCTCCGGGATGTTCGAGGAAGGTGCGCTTGACGTGCTCCTCGAACTCGCGGATTCGCGTCATCTGAGTGTAGATCCAGATCAACCGGTCTTTCCCGAGAACGTTCTGGTTTGTCATCGCATTACTCCCTTTCCACGCTTACTGATGATTCGTCATGGAACTGAGTCGCCCGGTTGGCCGATATGACACAAAGGTCCGCCCACTGGAACCTGCGCGCTTTCTCCGGCAACAATTTTGAGCAGCACGCCCGCAATCGGAGACTCCAGTTCGTAGCTCACCTTTTCTGTTTCCAATTCCACGATTGCCTCGCCCACTTGCACGAGATCTCCCTCGCTCTTGAGCCAGCGCAACACGCTGGCTTTCGTCGTGGGTATCCCGCCAGTTTTGGGGACTTTCAACGTCGTAAGAATGACACGCCTCCGCCATAGGCCGCCCAAGCAGGCCGGTTAAATCTAATGGACCTCGCGGTCCACGCTTGCCCAATACTGCTTGCGCATCGCTTTACGGTCGAACTTCCCTGCTGGAGTCTTTGGAATTTCCGCCACGAATTCCACTGACTTGGGAGACTTCACGCCTCCCAGTTTCGCCTTGCAGTGAGCGATAACCTGGCTCTCAGTGAGCATCTCGTCGTGCCTCGAGTCATGCTTCAGAACAACCAAAGCCTTGACCGCTTCTCCCCACTTGTCGTCGGGCACGCCGATCACGGCGCACTCCTGAACCTGCGGCAGACCCATGATGCCGGCCTCGACCTCCGCGGAGTAGACGTTGAAGCCGCCGCTGATAATCATGTCTTTCTTGCGGTCCACAATATAAACATATCCATATTCGTCGATGTATCCGATGTCGCCGGTGTGATGCCAGCCATGCTTGTGAATTTCAGCAGTCGCTTGCGGCAGGTTGTGGTAGCCACCGCTGACCAGGGTGCCGCGAGCTACGATTTCCCCGGGCTGATGAGGAGGAAGGATGTGTCCGGCATCGTCCATGATGGCGACATGTATCGATGCGGTCGGCCTCCCGCAACTGCGCAGGCGTTCCGGATGGTCGCCGACTGCAGCCGCAGCCACGGTGTTCGCATCGAGAAAGGTGAGCAGCATAGGCGCTTCGGTCTGGCCATAAGACTGGCACATGCATGGGCCGAAGACCTCCACACCCTGCTTCAGTTTGTCAGGCGACACGGGAGAACCCGCCAGCAGAAAAACGCGCAGACTGGAATAATTGAACTTACTCACATCCGGATGGGCGAGCAGCGCGTAAAACGCCGTCGGAGGAAGGAAAAGGTGCGTCACGCGGTACTGCTCAATCGCCTGCAACACCTGCGCTGCGTCGAATCCGGGCAAAACGACGTTGGTCCCTCCCTGAGCGAGCATGGTGAAAGCGACTGTCCCGGCGGCATGTGAAAGCGGAGCGGTACAAAGGCAAACAGGATTGTCGGCGTCGCCCTTCCAATAGTGAATTGCCATCTCGGTCATCGTGCCCCAGGCCAGGTTGGTAACGCGCACGCCGCGCGCGGGTCCGGTCGTCCCGCCGGTGGGGACGAGGCCCATGATCTGATCGAGATTGCCGTGGGCATCGGCCCAGTCGAGAGCGTTGTCATTCTCATTCTCATTGCGCACCTTTCCCAGCTCCATGAAATCTGCCAGCGAAGGATGCGCACCGTCACGGCCGTCGATGCAAATCAGATGCTGCAGTGAGGGAACGCGTTTGCAAATCTCTTCGACTTGCTCCCGAAAACGACTGTGATAGAAGAGCCAAGCTGTCTCAGAGTAGTTCAGAAATTCGACGTTGGCATCGGCGGCATTGCGAAAGTTGATGGGAACCCATGCGGCCCCGGCGCGCAGAATGCCCAACATGCAGAAAAGCACCGCCGGATGATTGTGAGAATAGATGGCGGCACGCTGTTCGCGCTCCACGCCGCGGGCCCGCATCCCGCGTGCGATGCGCTGGCTGAAGGTGCGCGTTTCAGCGTAGGAATACTGAGCGTCCCCGTCGACGATCGCGATCCGGTCGCCGTGGAGATCTACGCTCTTGTCGAAATAATCGATCGCTCGCATCGTTTCCTATGATGCCCGGTGTCTAACAGCTCCCGAAGGCCGTTTAACGCCGAAGAGTTTGGTATCGCTGAAGCGATACCCTGATACGAATCCACCCCACACGAATCCACTACGACGATAGCTTTGCTTTGGAAAGACCATGCGTTTCCAAAACGCCGAGGATTTCGCGATGGCCAAAGACTTCGGCCGCGGACGCGAAGCCCACCCTGCGCGGTGCGCGGTGTACCAGGTTGTGGGCCGCGAACGCCTGAATGAGTGCCGTTTGGCGATAGCAGCACGTGCCGAATACCACACACTGCACGGAGTCCGTGCTGCCACGTCCGGCGATCACATCGATGGTGCGATGCTCACGCGGGTTTTCGCGCGGCGGTGTACCCCCGGTCACAGCATTCGCCATCTCACCGAGCCGGCGTTCCTGTTCGGCCAGAGGCAGCGGACGAATCTGCTCCTCAAACAATTTCTCCGTCGCCGCCACGCCTTCCATGATTTGCCGGTCTAGCAGTCCGCCAAACGACCGCACGTTCGCCACCTGCGGATGATCCTTATACCAGACCGGATGCGGGAAACCTCCCCAGGCCAGAGCGAGCTGAGTTTGGACGCTACCGGGTATGACGACGTCATAACGCGTAGCACGCGGCCACGGTTTGTACGCGTTCTGCTCGAGATAATAAGCGTCGGTTTGAATGACGGCAAAAATCGTTTGGGTCGAGCCAAAGGTCGGGTTGCCCTTGAACATGGTCAGCACTTCCAGCGTGTCAATGCCGCGGTGGCTCTCGAGACACATGCGAATCGCGGAGTCGCTCACCGCCGACATGAACGCTGTCGCCGGAGCGGCGAGCAAACCGCGCTGGGCAAATTTGCCGCCCCATTTCTCCGCCACTGTGCGCAGCCAAGCCTGCTCCCCGCCGATATCCAGATAGTGGCAGCCCGCATTCAGCGCGGCTTCAATCACTCGCGGACCGTTATAGATAAAAGGCCCAGCTGTATTGCAAACCACTTTCGCGCCCGCAAAAAGCTCGGTGAGTTCTTCGACCGAACCCTTGGTCTCGGCGATTTCGTAGTTGGCGGTTTCAATGCCGGGGACGTGCTTCATCACGTCTTCCAGCCGTGCGCGGCTGCGCCCGGCGGCAATGAACGGCACATTGTATTCACGAAGAAATTCCGCTATGAGGCGGCCCGAAAAACCATTGGCGCCGTAGACTACCACAGGTTTCTTGTCGCTCATCATGTCTGCGACCTCGTGTGGAATTCGTCCCCCTTAGTTGATGCCTGATGAACACAAATGCTTTCCAAGTCCACGCCGAATCAGGTATCCTTTCGGGACCGAGGGCTAATTCTAGGCAAAAGTAACTTTTTTGCTAGTAGGCACGTTTCGGTAACCTAATATCTGCTGGGGACTATCCTCTGGGGGAGTATTCCATGGATCACACCAATTGCCCTGTAAAGCTGACGGCTTCCATCATTGGCGGGAAATGGAAACCGTCGCTTCTGTTCCATCTCGAAGGCCGAACCCGGCGGTTCTGTGAATTGCAAAGGCTCATCCCAGGGCTCACCAAGAAGATGCTGACCCAGCACCTGCGGGAACTGGAGCGCGACGGAATTGTCCACCGGAAGGTGTATGCCGAGGTGCCGCCGCGAGTCGAGTATTCGCTCACCCGCCATGGCGAAAGCCTGAAGCCGATTCTGAAGCTGATGTCGGCTTGGGGAACCCGGCATAGGGCCCGGTACGGTGTGACCACTGCCCGCCCGCAAAAAAGCGAAGTGCTTGGCAGCACTGCGGAGATCACCACGCCGAGTCCGCCGCTCGATTCGCATCTGCCCCGGCTCGTCGTCGCAGGCGAAGAAATCCGGGACATTAAAGCATCGCTATGAAGTCTCGCAACAAAGCTCTGCTTTCGCATTACGACGACGTATTCCTGCTCGACGGCGTGCGCACTCCGTTCGTGGAGTACAACACGGCGCTTGGATTGGTGTCTCCAACTGACCTTGGGATAAAAGCATCTCGGGAGATTTTCCGGCGCAGCGGTGCGCCCCCGGCCGATGTGGATATCGTGATCGCCGGGAACATGGCTCAGGCCTCCTTCGATGCTTATGTGTTGCCCAGGCACATCGGACTTTATTCCGGAGTCCCCATCGAAGTGCCCGCACACCTGGCGCAACGTGTCTGCGGCACGGGCGTTGAGGCTATTCTTCAGGCCGCCGACAATATCAAACTTTCGAAAGCCAACTTGGCGCTGGTCGTCGGAACCGAGTCCATGTCGCGCAACCCGATCGCCGCCTACACGCACCGCTCTGGATTCCGCATGGGCGAGGTGGAGTTCAAAGATTTTCTGTGGGAAGCACTGCTCGACCCCTGTCCGAATGAAACCATGGGTGGAACCGCCGAAAAGCTGGCGAAACAATATGGCATTACTCGCGGAGACGTCGATCAATTTGCTGCCGAGAGCTTCGCACGCGCTATTGCCGCGCAACAGAGCTGCTTCCTGAGTGGCGAGATCGCGCCGCTGACGAGTGAGGTCTTCGAGCTTGCCGGGTATTCTCCGCGTGGAATCAGACTGCCACGCGGGATCGAGAAGTTGAGTTCGGATACACACATCCGACCCTCGCCGTTGGAGGTTCTCTCCAAGCTCAAACCGGCATTCGGGGGAGTGCAGACCGGCGGGAACAGCTCGGGTATCGTGGACGGTGCGGCGGCGACCCTCGTGGCTTCTCGCGATTATGTGAAGCGGCACAAGAAAGAGCCCTTGGCCCGAGTCGTGGCCGGGGCCGTCGTCGGCGTCCGCCCAGAGATCATGGGCATCGCGCCGGTACCGGCAATTCAGGCGCTGCTCGAATTGGCTGGCTTGAGCTTGCATCAAATCGATCGTTTCGAAATCAACGAAGCGTTCGGCGCGCAGGTTCTAGCCTGCCAGCGCGAGCTTGGCCTGGACCTCAAGAAGCTCAACGTCAACGGAGGCGCAATCGCCATCGGCCATCCGCTCGGAGCTACTGGAGTCCGGCTGGCCATCACGGTAGCGCGCGAGTTGAAGCGCTCGAACTTGCGCTACGGCGTTGCCTCCGCATGCATCGGAGGAGGACAAGGCATCGCCTTGCTGGTCGAGAACACTTCTGCCGTCAACTAGGGTGGTGCCGCGCAGCTTCTCGGGCATAAATTCCGCCCAGGAATACATCTCCGATTTCGCGCGCCAGGACTTTCGCGTCGCCGTCGACGTGCGGGTTGTACCAGGTGTAGATCCAGTTCATCATTCCGAACAGCGACAGGACCGCCACGCGCGAGTTGAACTGCAGTCCCTTGGCGGCTCTCAGCGCGTCGACCAGGTCCGCGCCGCAGCGGTAATACTGCCGCTTGAGGCTGGCGATGTCCTTGCCGAGTTCTTCCTTGAGCACGTCGTCTTCGTGCGAAAGCACCTTCATCGATTTTGGACTGGCGAGAAAGTATTCGAGATGAGCGAGAATGAAAGCCCGAACCCGTTGCTCCGGATCGGTCTCGTCCTTTAGACGTTCGCGGACGAGGTCCATGACCGAGAGAAAGAGATGTCTCTGGATAACATAGAGCAGTTTTTCCTTGGACTCGAAGTAGTAATAAAGGCCGGCCAGCGACATCCCGCTCGCACGGGACAGGTCGCGGATGGAAGCGCCCTCGTATCCTTTTTCGTAGAAAATCGCGGTCGCATGTTCTAGGATTTTCGCCAGTTGGCGATCGTAGCGGCTATCGGAACTGGCCGCGGTGGAATCGGGCGTGGGCGAGGATAGGCTCATAGATGATTCGAGCGAACGTTCGTTATATCGTGCACCATCTTACGCACCACCTTATTATGTGGCAAGAACCTGCTTCTGAAGTTGTCTCATTGTCGGCGGAGACGGGGCAAGCCCCGCCTCTACTTTAAGGATCCGTATGCAAGGAACCATGATGCACGATCCGCTGACGCTCTCGCACAGCCTGGAGCGCGCCGGCAAGTTCTTTTCGGCGGCTGAGATTGTTTCGCGGCGGCCAGATCATACGCTCCATCGTTACACCTACGCCGACCTCTACCGGCGAGCGCGCGCCCTTGCCGAAGCCCTGCAGAGAGCGGGTCTGGAGCGTGGCGATCGTGTGGCAACTTTGATGTGGAACCATCACGCGCATCTGGAAGCCTACTTCGGCATTCCTATCTGCGGCGGTGTGTTGCACACGCTCAACCTGAGACTGGCGCCATCGGAGATCGCATACATCGCCAATCACGCGCAGGACCGGTTCCTGATCGTCGATGACATTCTGCTCCCTCTGTATGAACAAATCCGAGACTCCGTCCGATTTGAGCGCGTCATCGTGGTCGGCTGGTCGGGCCGCACCACAAGCTTTGGGTTCGATGACTATGAGGATTTCCTGTGCACCGCTTCCGGCAATTTCCGTTATCCCGATCTCGACGAAAATGAAGCTGCCTGCATGTGTTACACGTCGGGCACAACCGGAGTTCCGAAGGGAGTGGTGTACACGCATCGCTCCGTGATGCTGCACTCGTTTCTGAGCACCACTGTCGACAACTTCGGCATCTGCAACGCCGATACTGTGTTGCCGATTGTTTCCATGTTTCACGTCAACGGTTGGGGACTGTCGTACGCCGCGACTTTGGTGGGCTCGAAACAGGTTCTGCCGGGTCCGCACCTCAAACCGGAGAGCCTGTTGGAGCTTTGCGAAAAAGAAAGTGTCACCGTTGCCGGGGGCGTGCCTACGGTCTGGCACAGCATTCTGGAGTGCCTGGACCACAATCCCGGCAGGTGGAAGCTGCCGTCCATGCGAGTTCTGATTGGCGGCGCGGCGCCGTCCCTCACGCTCATACACAGATTGCGGCAGCAAGGATGGAGCATGGTGCAAGGCTGGGGGCTGACCGAGAGCAGCCCGCAGGCGACAACGAATCAGCTCAAAGCCCACATGCAGAATTGGGCTGAGGACGCAAAATGCGAAGCCAAGGCGCAGGCCGGAATCCCGGTTCCTTTTGTCGAGCGAAGAGTTGTCAACGAGCATGGCGAATCTCCAACGGACGAGGTTCCATGGGACGGACAAACTATGGGCGAAGTGCAACTGCGCGGACCCTGGGTCGCGGCCAGCTACTACAACCTGCCAGCGGAAAACGACAAATGGACCGACGATGGATGGTTTCGCACCAGCGACGTCGGAACGGTGAATGCCGAAGGATATTTGAGAATCGTCGACCGGACAAAAGACCTGATTAAATCGGGCGGCGAGTGGATCAGTTCCGTCGACCTGGAAAATGCCCTGGTCGCGCATCCGGAAATTCGCGAAGCCGCGGTGATCGCCGTTGCCCACCCTAAGTGGCAGGAACGGCCCGTGGCTGTGATCGTGGCACAGAACGGTGCGACGCTGTCTCCGGAAACGCTGCGCGACTTCCTGTCGCCGAAATTCGCAAAATGGCAGTTGCCGGATGCATTTGTGTTTGTGGATGAGCTGCCGCATACGTCCACGGGGAAGCTGCTGAAAGCGGAACTGCGGCGGCGCTTCAGCGATTGGAATTGGGAAGGCTAGCTCTTAGCTATCAGTCATCGGTTATCAGTATCAGTTAAGACAGACTTCTTCCCGCATCTTCATCACAAAACTTCTGTGACCGCCGTCACAGACCTCCGAAACCGTCCTGCGCAACAATGATTTGATTAGTGCAGGGAAGAGCTGTGCCCGCCAACCAAGCCTGGCCCGCGAAGCTCCTCCGCCCGTCAGATTGTTTCGTGCGGACTAGATGATGGGCTATGTTTGAGGCAAAGAGCGGGCCCAAGAATTGCGCAGAACTATGAATTCTAAGAGAGAATTAGGCGAAGAATGGAGCTAAGTCCTTATTCCGGAATATTTTGAAAATAAATCCTTTCCGCTCTAGATTTTGGCGGGAATCGTCCCCCCAACCCTATGATTCCAATGACGAGGGGGAGGGGGGTAGTGGTAAACACGGGTTAATACCTTAGGAGTAAACAAACAGGAAAACCAAGTCGCTTGGCAACAGGTGATGTCGCGCTGGCCGTCCCAGGAGTAAAACGGCCAGCGCGGTTTTGCCCCCTCAAAACGAAAACTTCATCGAGAACTGCAACTGCCGGGGGTTGAACATCGTTCTCGGCTTGCCGAAACTCGGATCCGGAGCGTTGGGAATCGTGACCGGCACGAGCCCGTCACTGAGCCATGCTATCGGGTTTCCGGTTACCTGTTGCGAAGCGCAAGACACCGACGCAGCGCCTTGCTGGATGGCAAGCGTGGTCGCGTCGTTGTAGTGCTTGGGGATGGCGGGACTGGCCCCGCAGAAAGCCGGAGAGCCGTAAACGTAACTCACTTCATCCACGTTCGGATGATTAAGCAGGTTGAAAGCGTCGACACTGAAATCTAGCAACTTGGTCTCGGCAAACTTGAAATTCCGCGACAGGCGCAAATCCCACGAATACAACGGTGCGCCGACGTAGGTGTTGCGGCCGACGGTGGTCGCGCAGTTGGAGACGGAAGTGCAGGTGCCGGTGACGGGCGCGCCTCCGACACGATCCGTGCTCAGGCCGGCAACGTCGCCAAACGTATTTTGTCCGGCGAACAAGGTGAAGGGCCGGCCGGACTGGAGAGTGATAATGCTGCTGAGCTCGAAGTCACGGAGAAAAGTGTGCTCGGGTGCGATCGCCGTGAAGTTCGTAACCAGGTGGTTGCGAATATCCTGGTTGGAGTTGCCGCGCTCCGAATTGTAGTCGAACTGATTGGGAGGCAGATTGATAAAGGTGGTGAAATTTCCGTTGTCGATGGTGTGGGAATAGGTGTAGTTGGCGGTCAAACGGAAATTCTTGAAACGCTCGATGGCGGTCAATGTCATGCCGTTGTAGGCAGCGTTGGCAACGTCGTTGTTGTAGTCGAGAAGGCCGCCGCTCAGCGTCGGCGACGAAGTCGGGGGCGGAAGCCCGGCGGTCGGGACGCCAAACTCCAGCCCGCTGGGATTGAACGGCAGGAGAGGATTGGGATTCGGAGCGCCGGGATTTACTCCATTGAAGGGACCTTCGAAAGCGAAAAACGGGCCCAAGCCAAAGGGCCCGAGAATGGGTGTTCCGCTGCACGGCGTGAGCGAACCGCTCGGATCGAGCAAACCTTGGGCATAGTAGGGATTGTTTGGCTTGGCTGTGCCGTAAGGGCACGGGACGTTGATGTTATTGCCGCGGACCAGCTTGTGCGCTCCCACGAAGAGAAATCCCGCTTCCATCGTGAAACCCTTCCCGAACTGGTGATCGATCTGCAGGCTAGCCTGTTCCGCATAGGGAAGGCGCGCGTTGCGCTGTATGCCTCCAGAACCCACGCCACAGGCGCCGGTCGGCGCGCCTGTGATTGGGTTAGAGGTGCAGGCGCCAGTCAGACTCACCGTTGGATACGCGGTGGGGCCAGCACCGAGGATGCTGAGGGCCTGCAGCATGGCGATGCTTAGCGTCTGATTCGCTGCCGTGCCGCCGGGGGGGATGGGAAGCTGATTGCAAACAGTCTGGGGTATACCCAAAGCGGCGCACGGGAGGGAAGGCGTGCCCGGATAGCCTGGGTCTGCGGATAATTGCCAGCCGCCGTTCTGCGCTCCGTTGTGAATCATCGGAACCACCACTCCCTGCGTGAAGCCGTTGGCGGCGCAACTGGGATCTGCACTTGGCGGATTGCAAAAGTAGCCCGGTACTGTCTTCTGGTTTCCCGTCGTGAAGAAGAAAGTCAGGTTGTTGCGATCGAAGAATGTCCCAAATCCGGCGCGGATCACCGTCTTGGAGTCGGGTGCATAAGCAAATCCGATTCGTGGCTGGAACCCGCGATAGTCGGAGTTAACCGTAGTGCCCAGGCCGGTTTCGAAATCCCAGCGCAGGCCGTAGTTGAAGGTCAACTTAGGTGTAACTCGCCATTGGTCCTGGCCAAAGAATCCCCAGTAGGCGTGGTTCAAGTTATAAGCGTAGTTGGAATACATATTGGTCGGAAATGCATTCGGCCAGCCGCTGCCGAATCCTCCGCCGGTGGGTGGGGCCGGCTGGTAACCGTTCTCAAAGCCACTTCGAGGAACCGCAACTCCCCAATAGAGGAACGCGACGCCGTCTGCCTGATCCTGAAGCGGGCAGTTCGACGACGGGATTGTTCCATAGGCGCCGGTGGTCAGGAGGCTGATCGTATCTGCAAACGAGTACATGCAATCGAGGTTCGGCAACAGTATCCGCTCCGGCGTGAAGCCCGGATAGTTGTTGTAACTCCAAACGTAATTCCCATCGAATCCAAACTTGGCGACGTGGTTGCCTTTGACCCAGGAGACGGTGTCAGAGTATTGTGCGCGGCTCTCGTAGATGGCGTCATAGGTGCCGAAGTTGTGTCCCAACTCCAGGTCGTTGACGACGCTCAGGTCGGGCTCGCCGGTGGCTCCGGGGAAGTTGTAGTGGCGCCTGGAGTACTGGCCCAGCACGGTATTGACAAGGTTCGATCGGAGGACAGAGTTCAGCGTACCCACCAACGATTGGTCGCGGATGAAAAGATTGCGCGCCCCGCTGGGAGTGCCGAGACCGCCGCCGTCTTCAGTGTTGCCGATCAGTTCGCCGAGGTCGCGCGCATCCTCCACCACATAGCGCAAGGCGAAGCGATTATTGTTGTTGATCTGATGATCGATTTTCGCAAAACCGTAGTCGTTGTTGACTGTCTTCAGGACACCCTGCAGATACGAAAACGGCGAGCCGGTGCATTGCGCAGGCGGAAGATCGCAGCCCTCGGGCGATAGACCCAGGTAGCCTTTGGCCTGATCGATTGCATCGATGTTGTTGTACAGATCCGGTCCGTAAGTGGGGGATGCACCGCGGCGGTGCCCTTCATAGTTCAAGAAGAAGAATGTCTTGTCCTTTTTGATGGGGCCGCCGAGGGTGCCGCCGAACTGATTCTCCCGCAATTCCGCGGGTAACGGCGACGGCTGCAGCAGGGAGCGTGCGTCGGTGGCGCTGTTCTGCAAGAACTCGTACACCGAACCGTGAAGCTGGTTGGAGCCAGAGCGGGTCACGATGTTGACAATGCCGCCGAGCGCGCGGCCGTATTCCGCACCAAAACTGTTGTTCACCACCCGGAATTCCTGCACGGAATCCTGCGGAGGCGTGGCGCGTTGCACGCCTGTAATCGTGTTGACGAAATCGGCGCCATCCACCGTGATCTCGTTGCTGAACGAGCGCATGCCGCCGAACGAGATTTGCGTGACCTCAAACTCGGTGAAGGTTGTTCCCAGAGCGGTTCGGCTGGTAGCGACGCTGGGCGCAAGCAGAGCGAAGTCGGTGAAAAGGCGGCCACTGATGGGCAGATCTGTGATCTGCTGGGTATCGATAACCTGGCTTACCTCGGAGCGGGTCGTCTCCACGGTCGGAGCTTCGGTGCTGACGATAACCTCTTCCTTGACGGCAGCCACCTTGAGCGTCACGTTGACGGTGGCGGCTTGGCCTACTGTCAACTCCAGGCCGGTGCGCGTGTACGTCCCAAAGCCGGAGGAATTCACTGTAATTTCGTAGCGCCCCGGCGGCAGGCTGGGCAGCGCGTAAAAGCCGGCTTCGCTCGACGTTGAGGTGAAGGTCTCGTTCGTGCCGAGCGAACGGACCGTAATCGTGGCCTTGGCAATGGTTCGCCCCGCCTCATCGGTTACGGTTCCATTCAAGAGGGCATAGCTGATCGTAGCCTGGGCGCCAGCATATTGAGTGAAAGCCAAGGCAAGAAACAAGGCACATAAGCAGGCAGACAACTTACGTGAGTTCATAGATCTCCTGTCGTTTCCAATCGAGCATTCGAGCGAACGTACGTTCGATTCTGAGACCAAAGCAAACCTTGCTTGACGGGGTTCGCTTAAGCTCCGTCATTGCCGGATTCTTACCGCAGCCCCACCGTTCGGAACTCATCTCCTCCAGAGGCCGATCAAGTTATCGCAGAACTTGCACTTGCGCGATAATTCGGTCGTCCGTCCGGGACTTGAATCTCTGCTTCCGCTTTCCCAGCGCTGAAGCGCTGGGCTATGCTTGATCACCCCTCCGGGGCTTGGTTTCCCGCGCACCCCCCACGAACACTCCTCAAGCACTGTGTGCTAGTGGGACAGACTTGCCCCACACTTCCTGCGCGGTTTCAGCCACCAGGCGGAGCTTTGCTTCCTGGTCCGCGGGCGTCACGGCATTGCCTTCAATGGTGGAGGCGAAACCGCATTGCGGACTGAGGGCTAACCGCTCCAGCGGAACGAAGGCAGCGGCAGTTTCAATCCGCTTCTTGAGTTCGTCTTTGCTTTCCAAGTCTGGCTTCTTGGAACTCACCAGACCGAGCACAACGGTGCGGTCGACTGGCACCTGGCGCAGCGGCTCGAAACCGCCGGAGCGTTCGTCATCATACTCAAGCAGGAATCTCTGGAACTTTGTATTGCGAAATACTTTTGTGATCGGCCCGTAATCGCCGGCCGCATAAAACTTGCTCTGGTTGTTTCCGCGGCAGAGGTGCAGACCGAAGATGATGCCGGGATGGTCACCGATGACGGCGTTGTCCATTTCGATCGACAAATCGAGAAGGCGGTCGGGATCGTTGCCGCGTTGCCGATAGCCCTCGCGCAAGTCCGGATCGAGGAGCGCGGTGTATTGGGGCGAGTCGATCTGGATGTAAGTGCAGCCCAGTCGAATCAACTCCGCCACCTCATCGCGCAGAATGTCGACCAAATCGGCGAGGTAGGCATCGACCGTGGCATAGGCCCCGGCGGATTTCTTGCTGTCGTAATAGGCTGCCGCCTGCTGCGCGCTGATCATCGTAGTTTTGACCCCGGTAGTCTTGATGCCGGTGGTATTGGCCGGGTGCTCGGTGCGCGCACGCAGGTAAGTGAACTCTTCGGCGCAGAGCGGCCGCTTGCGACGCAGCTTGGAAACGACCACCGGACGCGGCAAAACCAACTCTTCACCCTTCTCGTTTCGGAAAGGAATGGCCCAGCCGCCGTATTTGTCGAAGCCTTCAACGGCGTCAATCAAGTGTCCGTAGAAAGCGTAGCGGCGAACCTCGCCGTCGGTGATCACTTCCATGCCAGCGCGAATCTGCAGGTCGATGCATTCATCGACGGCCCGGTCTTCAACTTGCTTGAAGGCGGCGTCCGTGAGCTTTCCCGCTGCGAAGCGGTCGCGAGCTTCCTTGAGATACGCTGGACGCAAGAGACTTCCAACTACATCACTGCGATACACAACGACCTCCACGAACGGCGCATCGTCGAAACATCGACAACAAAGTTCGACGGCCTCACCTCGTCGTGGTTCACGAGGGCAGCGAAGCGGAAATCACTGTAATCCAAGTCCGAGCCGGACCACAAGTGGAAACTATTGTCCCTGAAGGTGGTATGTTGCGAGATAGTTGGTTACTTTTACGTGCCCTTACTTGGTTACTATGAAGTGCCTTTTACGGAGTGACGCTGGACAAGAGTATGATGGCGCTCCAACCGGCGGCTTCAGGGCGAGGCAGGAGTCGACATGAATCCAAATATCAAAGCTACCGTCGTGGGAAGTTATCCCGTGCCCTCATGGCTGGTCGGCAACACTTCGCGGCTGGTTCTTCGGGATGCGGTGATGGCGGTGCTGAAGACCCAGGAACTCGCCGGCCTGGATCTGTTGAGCGACGGGGAGCTCATGCGCTTCAACCCCAGCCACCCCGAGACCAATGGGATGGTGGACTATTTCGTCTCGCAGATGGAAGGAATCCGCAGCCATTTTGCGGTCTCGGATTTCGACCGCTTCCGTTCCGACCGTGCCTCGGCGTCTCGCTTGCTGACCGCCGGCATGGTAGCTGGCAAGATCGGCGAGGGCATGCTGAATTTGCCCCGGGATTATGAGTTTGTAGCGCCGCTCACAAAAATGCCGCTGAAGTTTACCTGCACCGGCCCGCACATGCTGTCGCGCATGGTGACGAATTGTTACTACAAAGACATTCCCGACCTGGCGATGGATCTGGCTGCGGTGCTGCGCCGCCAGCTGGAATCGATTGAAGCCGATGCGGTGCAACTCGATGAAGCCTGCATCGCCGGCTACCCGCAGGATTCATCCTGGGCCGCGGAAGCGATCAACCATGTTCTCGACGGCATCCTGAACGAGCGTGCCGTGCACATCTGCTTCGGCAACTACGGTGGACAGCCGGTGCTCCGCGGCTTCTGGCGCGACCTGGTTCCATTCCTCAATTCGCTGCATGCCGATCATCTGGTGCTCGAATTCGCGCGGCGCGGGTATGACGAACTCGAGGTCTTCACCGATCTGGATCCGAAAATTGCGCTTGGCATCGGCTTGATCGATATCAAAGACAACGAAGTAGAGACGCCCGATCTTGTGGCTTCACGCATCGAGCGGGTGGTGAAGACACTGGGCTCGGAGCGTTTGCGCTATGTTCATCCCGACTGCGGATTCTGGATGCTGCAACGGAGCGTGGCCGATCGTAAGATGCGCGGGCTGGTGGAGGGCAGGAATCTGTTTGAGGGCAGGGCGTAGCGGAATCGCATCCTGGCGCTGCGGGCGCGTGCATAGGTCCTTCGCTCCGCTCAGGATGACAGAGTTAGTTTATGCCAGCAGCAACAATGTCATTGATCGGCGATGAGGAGAAGGCAGCGGTTCGCGGAGTAGTGTTTGGTCATCTCGCAGGTGTGGTTCTGGCGCCCACGGTAAAGGCCTTATGGGACCGGCGCGTATTCGATCTCTTCGGCTCAGCTGGAGAGTGGGTCGACTTCGACCGCATCGCAAGAGAGACTCGCGCCAATCGCGGTTATTTGCGAGTAGCGTTGCGCCTGCTGGCATCATGCGGCTGGCTGAAACAGCGCGTCGAAAGCGGACACACTCCGCGCCACGCCCTGACGACCGAGGGAAGAATCGCAGTGAACACGGCGCCACTGTTGTACGGCGAGGTGCTTTCTTTTGTTGCGAAGGCAGTCTTCCTGGAAGATTTTCTTTTCGGGGCATCCGATCGGCCCGTCCTCCCGTCGCTGCAGGAACTGGTTCGACGGTCGAAAGAGCAATGGGGCCTGCAGCCGGATGTCGACCCCGTCGTCAGCCAAGTACGAAATCAAATTCGCGAGCACCTCGATGGCATGATTATAGGACCGGCGATGGTCGCCCTGGCGCGCGCTGAGATTCTGGCGCAACTCGAGCGGCCGGTCGACATCGATGCCATTGCCGCGAATCGTGCAAGCCTTACCTGCATTCTCGACCTACTGGCTGCGCAGGGATGGGTGGCATTGGAATCGAGCACACGCGACAACGCCCGCGACAGGAATTCGGTGATCCTCACCGCCTGTGGCCGGTATGCCGCCCAGATTGCGACTTCCTACGGCGTCACCGTTTCGTACCTTCCGCTCTTCGACAATGTGAGTACTCTCTTGTTCGGCAATTCGCGCATCCCGCGCATGGACGAAAGTGGCGTGGAACTACTGGTCAATCGCGGCATGAACGTGTGGGGCAGCGGGGGCGCGCATCGCACGTATTTCAAGAAAGTGGACGAGATCATCGTCGAGATCTTCAACCGCCCGCTCAATCTGCAGCCTCGCGGCATTTGCGACATGGGTTGCGGCGACGCGAGTTTTCTCGAGCATCTATATTCCGCGGTGAAGAATAAAACCGACAGAGGCAAGGTGCTCGATCGGTATCCTTTAATTCTCGTGGGCGCCGATTTCAATAAAGTGGCGCGCCGCGTCGCCAAGCAGACGCTGCGAAAGGCCAACATTCCCGTCTATCACGTAATCCCGGGCGACATTAACCGTCCCGCGCAACTGGCAAGCGATCTGGAGGAACTGAACCTCGACATCCACGATCTGCTCCACGTGCGTTCCTTCCTCGACCACAACCGTCCGTACATTTCGCCGGCGAACTATGCGGGAGGCACGCGCATAGGGAAATCCACCGGCGCGTTCGCCCACCTCGGAGAAGAAATCTCGTGTGACGCACTGGAAGAAAATCTGACACGCCACTTGCGGCGCTGGGCACCATACGTCGGACGTTTTGGTTTGTTGGCGTTGGAACTGCACACGCTGCCGCCGGAAGTCACGGCGGCGAATTTATCGAAGACTCCGGCAGTAGCTTACGACGGGACACATGGATTCTCCGATCAATATCTCGTGGAGTTACCGGTATTCCTGGATGCAGTAAAAGAAGCCGGTCTGAAAGCCGATCCGCGATTCCAGGCGAAGTTTCCACCGTCGGAGTTGGCGACGGTGAGCATCAACTTTTTCACGACGGGCGGCGATGCGATCGCCGCTGGACTGTAGGACGATAGAGGGACGAGCGTCCCTTCGGCAAGCTCAGGGTAGGCTCTCTTACCTGCGGAGACAGCCCCTAAAAGGGGGAATTCAGGTAGACGATTAGCTGCATCGTTGAAGCGATGCCGTGATACGAATCACGAGTTTCCACGCGGGACGGGCGGGGCGCCCGTCTCTCCGCTATTTTTTGGGGCTGGGCTCCTGCGCATCTGTTGGTGCGGCAACCTTCGTCTGGCTCACGCTTTGGTTGGCGCGGAAGATGACGTAGGCGCGAATATCGGCCGCGTCTTGCTGCGATACTTCCTTGCCAAACGGAACCATACCCAGCCATTGATATGAGCCGTCGCGAACGATTTTGAACCAGCGCTGGTTCGCCAGCGTAGTGGAGTAGCGAAGATCCGGCAACACTCCGCCGCTAACTGCAACGTCGCCGTGGCATCCGGAGCAGAAGCGCTGATAGACGGCCTCTCCGTGGTGAATCTGCGCCGCGCTTGCGGTCGATGCGGGCGGATTCAACACCGGTTCTTCTTGCGGCGGCAATGGCGGGAAAGTTGCCTTTCCATCCAGCTTGAACGCCAACATGCGGCTGACATTGCGTACTCGTCCGGACTTGAACGAGACTTCGCCTGCGACCAGCGGAAAAACTCCGCCCCAGCCGGCGAGCACCGCGATGTACTGCTCGCGCTTCACGGTGTAGGTGACGGGGCCGGCCATCACTCCGGTTTGAGCGTCAAATGACCAAACCTTTTCGCCGGTATCGGCGCGATATGCCTCGAAGCGCCCGGCGGCGGTGCCTTCGAAAACCAGATTCCCAGCCGTGGCCAGTGTTCCCCCATTCCACGGTCCCGGCCGCTCCACCGCCCATGTTTGTTTCTGCTGCACTGGATCCCACGCGACTAATTTCCCTTTGACGCTGTCGAGAATCGCTTTCTTGATCTTGGGGTCCTGCGGCATTCCCGCGGCCACCATGTCGATTCCGAAATTCAACGCCGAGTCCTTGAACTGGAAATTTTCCTCTGACTTGTAATTGAATCCGACTTCATTGACGGGAATGTAGGTGAGGCCGGTTAGCGGGCTGTAAGACATGGGCTGCCAACTGTGTGCGCCGAGTGGTCCGGGAACTATCGGCGGCGAGTCGACTCGAGGGTAGCGCGCCGTGGCGCTTTCAATCGGGCGGCCGGTTTTCATGTCGATGCCGGTGGCCCAGTTGATAAAAGTGAAGGGCTTCGCCGAAATCAGCGCTCCGGTTTCGCGATCAATGACGTAGAAGAAGCCGTTCTTCGGCGCGTGCAGCAAGACTTTCCGCGGCTTGCCTTCGACGGGGATGTCGGCCAAAATCATCTGTTCCGCGGAATCGTAATCCCAGTCGTCGGCCGCATTTTCCTGGTAATGCCAAACGTACTCGCCGGTGTCGGGTTTGAGCGCAACCACGGAGCAAGTGAAAAGATTCTCGCCGCCCTCAGGACTCCGATACTTTTCGTTCCACGGTCCGCCGTTGCCGACGCCGATGTAGAGGAGATCAAGCTCGGGGTCGTAGACTATGGCGTCCCAAACCGTGCCGCCGCCGCCGATCTTCCACCACTCGCCAGTCCAGGTCTTGGCGGCTTGCGCGAGAATAGGCTGCTCGAATGGTTTCGCAGGATCACCGGGCACAGTATAAAAGCGCCACAGCAGCTTGCCCGTCTGCGCGTCATAGGCCGACACATAGCCGCGCACACCATATTCGGCGCCTCCGTTGCCGATAATCACTTTGCCCTTCACGATGCGCGGCGCTCCCGTGATCGTGTAACGCCATTGCGGGTCGATGGTGAGCTGTTCCCAAACCAGCTTGCCGGTCGCGGCATCGAGCGCGATCAGCCGGCCGTCGAGGGTTCCAACGTAGATTTTTCCTTGCCAAATGGCGACGCCGCGATTTACTACATCGCAGCAGGCTCTTGCTCCAAACCGCGGCGGCACTTTTGGATCGTACGACCACAGGCGAGCGCCAGTCGCGGCGCCCAGCGCAAAGACTTTGCTCCAGGCGGTGGAGAAATACATCACGCCATCGACCACGATGGGTGTGGCTTCCTGCCCGCGGTGGGTATCGAGATCGAAGTACCACGCTAAATCGAGTCGGGCGGCATTGTGATCGTTGATCTTGTTCAACGGACTGAAGCGCTGCTCGCTATAGGTGCGGCCGTAGGTCAGCCAGTTTCCCGGCTGGTTCTCGGCCTGCACGATCTGCGCGTCGCTCACGTTTGCCGAGGCGGCTGCCTGAGACTTCGTTTCTCGCGCAGTGGAGATCTTGTATCCCTGGAAAATCAGAGCGCCGATGACGATCGCAACAGCCGCAAATTTTGAATTGCGCATGCGTTTCAAGCCTTCCGTGCCGGGCGCTTCTTCGTGGCCGAAAGCTTCCTTATCACTTCCCGGGGCAGAGGCACACTCTTCAACCGGTGACCTTCGGTCGGATGGGCGGCCGCCCACACATGCGTCTCCCATCCCTCCAGGGCCAACACGCCGTCGCGCAGGAATCTGTGGCTGACCACAAAACTGGTCTTTCTCCATTCCGTAACCGAAGATTCCGCCACAAGTTCGTCGCCATAGGTCGAAGGGGTGATAAAGCGGGCGCGCGCCTCGACCAGCGGAATGCCGACGACACCGTGAGATTTGAACAGTGGCCCCAGCGGAAGGCCCGCCGCACGAAACAGCGCCGAGGTGCACTGGTCGAACCAGCGGAAATAGTTGGCGTAGAAAACGATGTTGGCCGGATCACAATCTCCGAACTCAACCCGGATTCGAATGCGATTCATGAACATGCGACTCTGCTCCCACACACAAACAAAAGTACGCAACGAAAATAGACAATGCTTCCAACTTGACACGGCCAGGCGCAGCGCTGAATTCTAGCGAACGTCCGTTCTAATATACAAACCTTTTTCTGTCTTGCGCTTACGATGGTCACACCCGCGAACGTGTTTTCAGATTCACCGGCGATCAAGATCCTGGACTTCAAGATCTTGGACATCGAGATCTTGGACATTGAGATCTTTGAGTTCAAGAATCTTTGAGTTCAATAATAAGGATATTGATCTCCGACGGTCCCAGGTTCTCTACCGTGTGCGGCGGAAGCGGCTGCATCCACTGCGCACAGGGCGTCGTCGGCGCGCTTCCAGTCTGGCGGCTATCGAACAGAATCTCACCCCGCTCATCCCTCCGGATGAAATGGCTGACGCTCTGCACGTAAGCTACCCCACCCCATCGATGAGTGTGCAGCGGGACCACGTCTCCCGCCGCAACGCGGGTATGAAGAACGCGCACACGATCGTCTTCCAGCAAGAGTTGATGATGAGCCGGCGCAGCTGCGAGCGCATCGAGCGAGTCCGGCCACGGCCAGGTTTTCGGGTTCGGAAGGACGGGATTCTGGCTCATGCTTGTGGCGTCATGGGCGCCAGCTCGCGGCATGAACCTATCTGTCGTCTGGGCCAAGGCCTTCCGCATTGTGGCGCTGCAGGCAGATGCATAGGTCCTTCGCTTCGCTCAGGATGACAATACAGAAAATATGCGTCGGCTCCACGAGCATTCTACTGAAATTGCGTCATCGTCGTACGAAACGCGCGCGCCGTCAGTTCATCGAGCGGGCGCGTCCGCAATTCCTCCGACAGAACTTCAATCCCCCAAGGACCGGTGTAGCCGGCCTTCTGCATGCCCTGAATGAAACCCCGAACATCAAACTCTCCGTCGCCGCAAAAGCGCCGATGATTGATCGTATCCTCGTGCAGACTCCAGGGTGCATTCACCGTTCCATCATTCAACTCCACACCGACGACGTATTCGATAGGCACGCGGCATACATCTTCATACGGAATGCCGAGTTTCACCACGTGCCACAGATCGAAGACGATTCCGCCGTTGGAAGCACCCGCACCCTTCACCATCGCGAGCGACTCCTCCAGGGTTCGGATCATGGCAAAGGGCATCAGCTCGAAGCCGATTCTGGTGCCGTGTCGCGCGGCCTCTCCGCAGAGAATGGCGAACGCGTCGATGAGGCGCGGCAGAGAGCATTGCTCCTGGAAGAAATCACCAACTTTGATATGACGCGCGCCCAGCACTTCGGCGGCTTCGAATAAATTTTCTTTTCGGAGGTCCGATAATTTTTTTCGTTCCCCCTCCAGGAACCAGTCCGTCAGGAATTCCAACTCCACGTGCGTCATGCCGTTGTCGTCCAGGATTTGCTTCATTTCCTGGAGGCGGTATTTTTCGAGGACGTGTTCGAGGTCGGCATGCCAGATGCCAAAGCCCTTGAAACCAGCGCGGGCAGCCGACTCTACACGATCTTTGAAATCAAACGGGCTATACTCCCGGTCGGTGTGGGGAAGGCCTGCCGAGATCGTCCAGTAAGAAGCCAACAAATCGACGAGCGGTGTCATCCTGATTCTCCGCAATTTTGAACGTCGCAGTCTGACCGCAGCAACTGAAGAGGCTGCGCAAAGAATCAATTCCCGATGCCCAGCCACTAAATGGGCGTTTCATTTTGAAGAACCTACGGTATCGCTAAGGCGAGGCCCTGATACGAAACCCGAGTTTTTCCGCAGTCGCTTGGAGCTGGCTTCTGCTGGGGGGAAAGCGTTACTTCACGTCTCGCAGCCGTGAGACGGCTCCGATCTCCGCCAGGAATGTAAACGTATCCAGGATCTGCCACACCTCAATAGCTTGGCCGTCTTTAAAAAGATGAATCTGCACCCCGGCGGCACGCACGAGTTTTCCCGAGGGTGCAAAGCCGAGGTACTCGCCTTTGTGCGAGCCGAAAAACATGAAACGATGTACGACCTTCTCACCCTCGGCAATGATGTCGTCGATATCGATGCGCATGTCGGGAAATCCCTGGAGCAGAGCGTTGTAGTGATCCCGCAGAACCGCTACTCCCGGCCGGAGGCGGCTGGAAAAGCCGTGGTGAAGGACGGAGTTGCAGTACAGCTTCAGATGACCTTCCAGGTCTCTCGCTTTGAATCGCTCCGCGGCCTGATGCAAGGCTTCGATGTTCTCTAATCGACGCATGATCCTCTTCCCCCGCATAACGCGGGTGACATGCATACGGCATTCTACTTGCGATTGCCCGCGGCTGAAAAATGCACCGGGGCTTATTTCGAAGATGCGCTAAAGCTGCGCGCACACGGACTTGGTCTGGGTGTAGAGCTCGAGCGCTGCATGGCCACTTTCGCGGCCCCATCCCGACTGCTTGTAGCCACCGAAAGGCAAAGCCGGGTCGAAGACGTTGTAGCAGTTAAGCCACACCGTGCCCGCGCGCAGCTTGGCCGCCATGCGGTGCGCCTTGCCGATGTCGCGGGTCCAGACGGCGGAAGCTAATCCATAGATTGTGTCATTGGCGAAGGTGACGACCTCGTCGGGGTCACTGAACGGAATGGCAGTGACTACGGGACCGAAAATTTCCTCACGCACCACTTTCATGTGCGGCTTCACGTCGACCAGGATGGTGGGCTCAACGAAGTATCCCGTGTTGCCAATGCGGTGGCCGCCTACGACGGCCTTCGCACCCTCCTTGGCACCGGAATCAAGATAGCCGCAAACACGGGCGAGCTGCTCTTTCGAGACCAGCGGCCCTAGATTTGTGGACGGATTGATGCCGGGGCCGACGTTGAATTTCGTGGTCTCCGCGGCAACGCCTTCTACGACTCTGTCGAAGATGCTCCTGTGCACGAACAGGCGTGAACCGGCCGTACAAATCTGGCCCTGATTAAAGAATATGGCGCTGGCGCTGCCAGGAATGGCTGCCTTCAAGTCGGCGTCGGCAAAAACCACGTTGGGCGATTTCCCGCCGAGTTCGAGCGAGACCTTTTTCAGATTTTCCGTGGCGGCCTTGGCAATCAGTTTGCCAACCTGGGTCGAGCCGGTGAAGGCGATCTTATCCACGTCAGGATGCGCAGCCAGCGCGGCCCCGGCCGTTTCGCCGAAGCCCGGTACGATGTTGACCACGCCGTCCGGAAAGCCCGCTTCCTGAATCAGTTCCCCCAACCGCAGAGCTGTGAGCGGCGTTTGCTCGGCGGGCTTGAGTACGCACGTGCACCCCACGGCGAGAGCGGGAGCGAGTTTCCACGCGGCCATGATCAGCGGGAAATTCCATGGGATGATTTGCCCGACAACGCCAACCGGCTCGCGGAGCGTGTAAGCAAAGTACTTGGCGCCGGGCATGGAAATCGGAATTGTGTTGCCCTCGATTTTTGTCGCCCAACCAGCCATATAGCGGAAAACTTCGACTGCGGTCGGGACATCGACAATGCGCGAGAACAGGAGCGGCTTGCCGTTGTCCAGGGTCTCAAGTTCGGCGAGTTCCTGGTGGTGCTGCGCGATCAGATCGGAGAGCTTCCACAGAAGATGGCCGCGCTCCGCTGGTGACGTATCGGGCCACGGTCCGGTTTCGAAAGCCTTGCGCGCCGCTGCGACGGCTTGGTCAATGTCAGCGCGATCGCCCTCCGCCACCTGCGCCAGAACCTCGCCTGTGGCCGGGTTATAGGTTTCGAAAGTCTTGCCTGACCGAGCTTCGATCCATGCGCCGCCAATCAGCAGTTTCCTCGGCTGGCTCAGAAACTCCTGGACAGATCTGTGCAGTTGCACGGGTGCTGTTGTGGTAGCCATGCGTCTCCTTTTTTTGCTATTGCGCCGTGGCTGTAGTCGCGAAGAGCTTCGGGCACAGGTTTGGCGAAGTCAGATATCTGCCGGGTTCCAACTGCGGCCCAACCGATTGTAGGCAGAGGCAGCACGATTACAAGTGGGAACCCCGTCGTAACCAGGCCCCCATGAAGAGACCACCATGGCGCGGTCAGAGCAAGGAATCACGGTGATGCCAGCGCTAGTGCGCCGCATCCGCATACTTCACCGAGCATCCGTAGGGACGCGTCGACGCCGTCTGCACCGGCTTTCCGGCCATAGCCTGCTGCAGCGCGAGACTCACGTAATTCGCGGCGCCCGGGATGTCGTTCAAGTCGGTGGTCGGTTTGTCGTCAATCGCTCCATCGTAGATCACCACGCCCTGGGGGTTGATGACGACCATTTGCGGAGATGTCTTGGCGTCGTAAAGATGGCCGATTTCACCAGCGGGGTCGAGCAGCGCGGCGGTTGGCGCAGCCTGCATCTTCGCCATGAAGTCGTTCTCTTCACCGGCGGTTGCATATCCCTGCTTGCCGAGGGCGGAAGAGAGAATCGTGAACCAAACTACGCCCTGGCTCGTCCACTGCTTTTGCAACCGCTGCATGTTGCCACTGTTGTACTGCTTGCGTACGTAGGGACACCCGTTGTTGTGCCATTCGAGGACCACATATTTTCCGCGATAGTCCGAGAGGTGAAAGGTCTTGCCGTTGCTCGCCGTGCCCGTAAAATCCGGAGCCGCGGCGCCGACTTTCGCTGCCGAGATGAGCGGCGGAGCTGCGCACAGCGCAAGCGCAACTAGCATCGGATAGAAAAGCATGGGGTATAGAGTTGAGCGCTTCATAGGTATGATCCTCCTTTAATTCAGTTATTGTACTGCGCGGGCTCCAAGGTCGGAACTGGCTCTCGCCGCGCTGGGCTTGCTAACCGGCGCATCAATCAAGAAGGCTTCGTTCAAGTGGGAATCACCGGCGGAGAGCTCGAGCACGCCCTTCAGCCGCGCGATGGGCTTGAGGAACCGATCCGACTTCCGCAGTGTCAGCCGGAAGCCATTCGCTTCGGGCAACAGCTTCTGCGGTGACGAGTTTTCAATCTGCGACTCAGCCAGCGGGAAGAAAGTTGCCTGCGTGATCGGGGGGCCCGAACTTTTATGACTAACGTTAGCAGTGAGCACGAAAGAGTCGTTCAGGTCGGCCACGCCGAACTTCCAGTTCGCCGGAGCCGGGCGCGGCAACGACTTGCGCGTGGCGGCAAACAAATCGGCATAGCGAGAGTTGGGAACTGCAGCGTGAGACTCGATTGGGAGGGTAAGCGAAAGTTGTGCCTTGCCCGGAATGCACATCTCCTGACTGCACACGAGGAGCTTAACGTCGGCTCCAATGTGAGTCGCCTGCTCCGTCGCCAGCTTGGGGTCCGCATGCATCGGCACAATCAGTAATACAGCATCTTCGTAGCCGTAATCCGCGATGCTGGACGAGTCCTGAAGGCGCCGCGGAGTCGGCCATTCGATCGCTCCGGCTGAAAGGCCCGAAGGCAATCGCCACTCGACGCGAGGCGGTTCGCCCGAGTCGCCCGGATTGACCCAGTAGATGTGCCAACCCTTTTCAAGTTTGAAATACAGTCCGACATCGAACTTCTGTCCTCCGGCGAGGTCCCGTTTCTCGATCCATTGATTCTCGGCGATGAGTTCCAGCGTGCCGTGCGGGGTGGGCGTGGCCTCCGCTTGCGCGCCTGTCGCGCACAGCAGCAGTGCAGCTCCGGATACGAGAAGGCGGCAGAACCCCGAACTCGGGTTACACCATCGCATTCTTCTTTTGATGCACGAACCGTGCGGCAAGTTTTTTCTAACCTTGTACTTTCGGACTTGAACCACTCTCTGTGGTTATAATCTGCCGAGGTTTGGAGGCCGTTTTGTGAACCGCTCTATTCATCTCATCCCGATCCTGCTTCTCGCGACGGCTGCCTATTCTCAGACAAATCCATCGGTGATCGCCGCCCAGCAATGGCGTCAGCAGCACGAGCGGGAGATTGTGGATGAATTTATCACCCTGCTCTCGATTCCAGACATCGCCGGCGACCGCGCTAACATTCAGAAAAATGCGGAGACCATCGCACTGATGATGAAGAAGCGGGGTATTTCGCCGCGACTGATTTCGGTTCCTGGCGCCAACCCGGTAGTGTTTGGAGAAATTCTGACGCCCGGCGCCAAGCGAACGATCGTTCTGTATGCCCACTACGACGGCCAACCGCTCGATCCCAAAGAATGGGCAACTCCGCCGTTTACGCCGACGCTGCGCGATCGGCAGATCGAAAAGGGCGGCCATATCGTTTCATTGCCGGCATCGGGCACACCGTTCAATCCTGAATGGAGACTTTACGCGCGGGGAGTGGCGGACGATAAAGCACCGATTGAAGCTATGATGACCGCGCTCGATGCAATTCGCGCGGCTGGACTCAAGACGAAATCGAATATCAAGTTTGCCTTCGAGGGTGAGGAAGAAGCCGGCTCCATCAATCTTGGCAAAATTCTGGACGCAAACAAGGAGCTTTTTTCGGGCGATGTCTGGCTGATATGCGACGGACCGGTCAGCCAGACGCGGCAACAATCGATCGTGTTTGGCGCTCGCGGAATCACCGACGTGGATATAACGGTTTATGGGCCTCGTGTGGAGTTGCACAGCGGCCACTATGGCAACTGGGCTCCGAACTCGGCCATGATGCTGGCGCAACTGCTCGCGTCGATGAAGGACGAGAAAGGTCATGTGCTGGTGGAGCACTTCTATGATGGAATCGAGCCGCTGAGCGACACGGAAAAACTCGCGGTTGCCGACTGCCCGAAGGTTGATCCTCAACTGATGGATGAATTTTGGCTGGGGTCGACCGAGGACTCTCCACGAACACTCGCGGAAGCGATTACGCAGCCATCGCTCAATGTTCGAGGCATGGCCAGCGCGCGCGTTGGCGCCCAAGCCTCGAACGTGATTCCTGCCTCGGCTACTGCGAGCATCGATATGCGTCTGGTGAAGGGTATGGATCATCGGCAGACAGCGCAGCGGTTGATCGAGCACATACGAAAGCAGGGCTTCTTTGTGGTCGACGAGGAACCCGATGCGGAAGTGCGCCGGACGCATGCCAAGGTGGCATGGGTGGTAGTGAAGCCGGGTGGTTACAACTCGGTGCGAACGTCGATGGACCTGCCAATATCGCAAGAGGTGATGCGAACGGTGGAGAGCGCCCGCAGTCCCGCCGTGAAACTACCGAATATGGGCGGGAGTGTGCCGCTGGATATGATTGAGCAGTCGCTCGCCACACACACGATCATCGTGCCCATCGCCAACCATGACGACAATCAGCACAGCTTCGATGAGAATCTCCGCATACAGAATCTTTGGGACGGAATCGATCTGATGGCAGCACTGCTCACCATGTAAATTAACAAATTCGGAGTTGGGGAAAATCCATGCGTCACCGCTCAAACGCAATTCTGATCTGCATTTCCATCTGTCTGCTCGGTGCAGCGCCGTTAGCTGTCATCGCCGCGCCCGTCTACGCTCAGGTTCTTACCAGCAGCGACCTTTCGCGGCTGCGCTCCGTTGGCAGCGCGGCGCTCTCGCCCGACGGCCGCTACATCGCCTATACGATTGCGATGCGCGATCGCCCCGGCCGCACGTATAGCCAACTCTGGGTGATGGATTTGAGCACGGAGAAGAGCGTCCGCCTCGGTGGCGACAAGCCCGCCAGCGGTCCGCTGTGGTCCGGCGACAGCAAGTGGATCGCCTTCCACGGTAGCGATGGAGACAACCACGGCCTTTGGATCGCGCATGCCGATGGCAGCGGCGCTACCTACCTCGCGGCGCTCGCGGGGACAAATTCCCCGCTGCCCGACACGGGGAAGGAAGTCGCATGGTCGCCCGATGGAAGGCAGATCGCCTTCGTTTCTTCTACACCCGGCGAAGGCGCGGCCGAAGCCAGCGGCGACCCCCGGGTCATCACACGCTATCTCTACAAGCCGGACGCGGGCGAAGGGCTCACGCGCTTCAACGACAATCAGCGCCTGCACATTTTCGTTATCGACATCGCATCGAAGCAGGTGCGCCAGCTCACCCAGGGCAATTACGACGAGCATTCCATCGATTGGTCGCCCGACGGCAAGCAACTCGTCTTCGCGTCCAACCGCGAGCCGAATCAGGATGAGTTCTTTAATTACGATCTTTTCACGTTGCAATTCGCCGACAACAGCATTCATCGCTTAACTGCGACCGAGTACTGCGAATACGATCCGCGTTGGTCGCCCGACGGTAAATCGATCGTCTATCTCGGTACGCGCCGCGGCCTCACCGATCGCGAAACCACCATGGAAGACACGCACGTCTGGATCATGAACGCCGACGGCAGCAATCGCCGCGAAATCGGCAATGCGAGTGTCATCGACAATCGCCAGGGCGTGCCGCAGTGGGCGCCCGATGGCAGCGCCGTCTATTTCACCGTGCAGGAACGCGGCAGCAATCATTTCGTGCGCCTGCCCATCTCCGGGGGGCAGCCAGAATACATCGTCAAGGACGTCGGCGCGGTTGGCGGCTGGTCAGTCGGCAAGAATGGCGCGGTCGCCTATGCCTTCACCACACCGCATGACGCCGCCGAGCTCTACTTCAAATCTGGCTCTGCCGCTTCACGCAAACTCACCGACCTCAACCAGGAACTGCTCGCGGGCAAATCCATCGCCGAGGTTGAATCCTTCACCTTTGTCAGCAACGACAATCGCTTCGAGGTAGAAGCATTTCTCACTAAGCCCATCGGCCCCCTTGACATGACCGCTGCGTCCAAGCATCCACTCATCGTGGTGATTCATGGCGGACCGCACGGACAAAACGGTCCTGGCTTCAACTTCAAGAACCAGGTCTATGCGGCGCACGGTTACGCCGTGCTCAATGTGAATTATCGCGGCTCGACAGGTTACGGCCAGAAGTTTGCCGATGCCGTTTTCGGAGACCAGGACGGCAATGAGGGCCAGGACGTTCTCTACGGCGTCAGTGCGGCGGCGCGGCGCTATTTGTGGATTGACCGCGAACGCATGGGGATCGAGGGCGTAAGCTACGGCGGGCAGCTCACCGATTGGCTCATCACGCAGACCAACGAATTCAAGGCGGCCATTCCGACGGCCGGCATCGCCAATCTCATCAGCTATAACTACATGACTTACTACAACCAGTACGAGGAGATGGAATTTGGGCAATTCCTGCACCAGGGAAATCTGATGGACGTCGCCTGGGAACGCTCCGCGCTGAAGCATGTCGCGGCCGCGCATACGCCGACGCTCATCATCCACGGCGAGAACGATAACGATGTTCCCATCGCGGAAGCGGAGCAGTTTTTCGTCGCGCTTAAAGATGTGGGCGTTGAGACGGTTTTTCTTCGTTATCCTCGCGAAGGACACGGCCTCTCCGAGGTCAGACATCAAATCGACGCTGCCGACCGTTCCATCGCGTGGTACGAAAAGCATTTCCCGAAGCCCGGCGCGGAAGGCGTGACCAACGTTCAGCCGTAAGCAGGCATCTTTTGTTGTTATGATCTACTAGACTGTGAGTCGGAGTATTCGCACATCAATCCGCAGCGTTTCGTTTATCCTTTGCCTGATCCCCGCCGCCATTCACGCGGGCCCGACCGGTCCCGTCAGCGCACCCGATGCGGTTACGACGGCGCCGGGCAGCGTCATCGTTATCGGTTTCGTTGGCGGATTCGTCAAGCACGATGACATGGTCCACAGCGCCGTCCAAGTCGCGGCGCATCTCCGCAAAGACTACCCATCGGGAGTGTATACAGAGGTTCTTGAGAATCATCGAGGGGGAAAGGCGTACGCGGACATTCTTCGATTTATCGACGCCGACCACGACGGTAAACTATCGACCGAAGAAAAGCGGAACGCCCGCATCATCTTATATGGGCATAGCTGGGGCGCTTCGGAAGCGGTCACGCTGGCGCGAGAACTGGGAAGAGACGGCATCCCGGTGTTGCTCACAGTTCAGGTAGACAGTGTCGCTAAGCCCGGCGAGAACGATAAGGTCATCCCCGCCAACGTAGCCGAGGCCGCAAATTTCTATCAACTGAACGGCCTTCTGCACGGCGAAACCCAGATCCGCGCCGCCGATCCGGCATACACGCACATCATTGGGAACTTCCGCTTCGACTACAAGGCGAGTCCCATCGATTGCAAACAGTACCCATGGTACGACCGTATCTTTATGAAGGCTCACACCCAGATTGAGTGCGATCCCAAAGTTTGGACTCAGGTAGAATCCATGATCCAATCGCGACTACCGCCGCAGCACTAGTGATGCTGATTGATGCGCAAGTATTGTCTGGTGTCAAAAGAACCCGCGACCGAAAATAGCAGGCTACTGAGAATCGGCTGCTGCCGGAGCGCGGTTGCTGTTCGTGGAGGACGGTGTGACGGCAACTTCTCTCGGCGGAAGCGAGAGGAGGTATTGGAAGAGCGTCAGATCTCTTTTCACGTCACTGGGCGAGGTCTTGCGGGCTGCGGCGGGCCGCAATTCCAGGCGGAGCCGCGCCTCCAGAAGTCTCGCGGCTAACTCCGACGAATCAGAAACGCTCAAGATGTTTTCTCGCGAAAGGCCCACCTGAGCCAAATCATCGCCTACGCGTAACTGCAGGACGGGTTGCCCAGAAGTGTCGATTCCAGGGGTGGCGCTCGCCTGCACGCGTTCCCAGGTTTTCACTTCCCTGGTTTTTTCTTCGTTCTTTCCTTCGTTCGAGGGATCAGCAACGGAACTGGCTTGGAGCATCTCATTCATGCGGCTCTGATAGGCAAGGCGCTCATCGCGGGTCATGGGCGCATCCAACTGGCGACTCGAATCCAGAATAAGGGCGTTTCGTGCGGGATCGAAGCGCCGATGGCCAAAATACTCGACCAGCAAGCCGCCTCCGATGTAGGGATGCAGCACCACCAAGGGCACCATGTATTTCTTGGCTGCCATCACGGATTCCAACACTCCGTGGACGGGTTTGCTGCGCCGCACCGTGCCCGGCACCTGTGGGACCAGGAAATCCGAAGTCTGCAACTCAGGATGATGGTGGCTGTACTTCACTAGCATTTTCGCGATCTGTTTCGGCGTCGTGACCCCGAGATCGCCAATCACGCTGCGATGCAGCGCGTGCGGATAATAGAAATTGATGACCTCGCGCACGAAATCGGCGCAGTTCCGCTTGACGAAGTTATAGTTCTCGAGGTTGGGCTGGCTGTTGAACTTCGCGATGAGCAGCGCATCTTGTTCCGGGCTGGTCTGAATCTCGAATCCATAAATTGTCCGGTCATAAGCCGATCCGACCAATTCATACCAGTTTCCCTGCGGCGTTCCGCCGTCGGGGCGATCCGGAGCAAGTGCTTCCAGATAGTCGCGGCGGTATTGATCTCTGAGGAAAGCAACCAGTCTTGCGTCGGAGAACAGCGGGATTTCTTCCGGCCGATCAACCGCATATAAATAAGGGAGGAGAGGGATCGCAATCCAATCGTATCCCGCGATGCCGTCATACCGGCTCAGCACTACTCCGGTTTCGCCCGCGTCACACGGACGCAGGATTACCGGGGACGCAGAACAAACATTGCTGAGATACACGGCCACGTGGCCAGTTCCGGCAAAAGCGCCATCGTAGCTATATGGCTCCTCCAGAAGCAACGTCGCTTCCGCGTGCGCGCGTGGAGTATAGCCAAGGCAAACGAGCAGGATGGCGCATACCGTCGCAAGGCAACAAGCGCCTTTGGGCCGCGCAGCCGACGATTTTGCCAAAGCCTGCATTATGATTTGATGACCAAAAGCCTTGTGGGGCTGCCTTGGCTTGGGGGGAAGTCCGAGTGCGCCGAGGCGCGTTCTCCCTTATCTTACAAACGAATTTCCCCCAGCACCTCGTTACCTTAGTCCTAAACCGCGGGGACGAGGATAGGAGCCAACGTAAGAGTAAGAACCCGAGTCGAGTAGAAAAGTTTCCCATCTCTTTTTGGGTTGTTCTGGAGATTGCTCACTCCGTACCGTAATATCTAAACTGAATGTTTGAAGCACACTATTAACCAGAAACGAGGACTATGAGCGCCCCAGCACAGGACAAAGTTCAGGACAAACAGGAAAAAGCACGGGAAAATCCGGCCCGTCAGTACCCCGCTCTCAACCCACCTCGCCGTTATCTGTTCGGGCCCGGCCCCAGCATGGTTCATCCGCGAGTCTACGAGGCGCTGTCAAAGCCGATTGTCGGGCATCTCGACCCTTACTTCATTCAGGTAATGGCAGACGTCCAGCAATTGCTCAAATCCGCCTTCGGAACCAGCGACGGCGCCACGCTGGTGATTTCCGGCACCGGCAGCGCGGGCATGGAAGCTGCCGTTGCCAACTTCGTGGAGCCGGGAGCCAAATTCGCCGTGTTCGCCAATGGCTACTTCTCCGATCGGCTTACGGAGATGGCGAAGCGCAACGGCGCGAACGTCGTGCGCTTTGAGAAGCTCTGGCGTGAGACCTACACTGAGGATGAAGCGATAGATTTCATCCGTCGTGAAAAGCCCAAGGTGGTGGCGTATGTTCACGCCGAGACTTCGACCGGAGCGTTGCAATCGGGCGATGCCATCTGTACCGCCGCTCACGAGGTAGGAGCTCTGGTAATCGCCGATTGCGTCACGTCGCTAGGTGGAGTGCCAGTAGAGTTCGATCAAACTGGCATCGATGTCGCCTACAGTTGCACGCAAAAAGGACTGAGCTGTCCGCCAGGCCTATCGCCAATGGCCATGTCGCCGAGGGCCATGGAGTGGCTGCGCGCTCGCACTTCTCCGTCGCGCAGTTGGTATTTTGACCTCAAGCTGATTCACGATTACTCCACGGTATCGCATCGCTATCATCACACCGCGCCGATCTCCATGTTCTACGCCCTGCGCGAGGCGCTGCTCGTGATCGCCGACGAAGGAATCGAAAATCGCTGGGAGCGGCATCGCCGTTGTCACAAGCTCTTCGTCAAGGGAATCGAAGCGATGGGTCTAAGCATGCACGTCCCCGAAGAGCATCAAATCGCAACGCTGAACACCGTGTGCGTTCCCCAGGGAGTTGACGAGGCGAAAGTGCGAAAACACCTGTTGGACGAGTCGGGCATCGAGATCGCCGGCGGTTTTGGTCCGCTCGCAGGCAAGATTTTCCGCATTGGCGTAATGGGACCGTTGGCCACTGAAGATAACGTGCAGTTTTTCCTGAAGGAATTCAAAAAGACGTTAAACTGATCGGGGGATGACCCGATGCCCATGGAAGCGCGTATCCTCGGTCAGTTTCGCGCCATTGTCGGCAAGGGTTTGATCACCGAAGCTTCCCAACTGCACACTTATGAATGCGACGGGCTGACGAACTTCCGCCTCCTGCCTCAGGCGGTTCTGCTACCCACTTCAACCGAAGAAGTACAGGCCATCGTGCGTATCTGTCAGCGCGAGAAGATTCCCTTCGTTGCTCGAGGCTCGGGCACCGGACTCAGCGGCGGCGCCCTGCCGGTAGAAAATGGCGTGGTCATCAGCCTAGCCCGCATGAACCGCATCCTCGAGGTCGATCTGCCGAACGCGCGCGTGGTGGCGGAGCCGGGCGTCGTGAACTCGGATGTTACGCAGCGCGTGTTTCCGCATGGATATTTCTACGCGCCCGACCCTTCGTCGCAGTCGGTATGCAGTATCGGCGGAAATGTTGCGGAGAATTCAGGCGGCGCGCACTGTCTGAAATACGGATTCACCACAACCCACGTGCTGGCGCTCGAGGTGGTCCTTCCCGATGGATCGATCGTGCATCTCGGCAGCCGCGCCGTCGATCGCCCGGGATACGATCTGCCGGGAATCTTTGTGGGATCGGAAGGAACGCTGGGAATCGCAACCAAAATAGTGCTGCGCATTGTGAAGAAGCCCGCGATCATTCAAACCCTGCTGGCCGCGTTTAATACCACCGAGGAAGCGGGCGCGGCGGTCAGCGGAATTATTGGAGCCGGAATGCTGCCTGCGGCTATTGAGATGATGGACAACCTGGCCATTCAGGCGGCGGAGGCCGCGGTACACGCGGGGTATCCAAACTGCGGCGGACTGTTGCTGGTGGAACTCGATGGCCCGGCCGCGGAAGTCGAACACTTGATCGACGAGGTGAGCGGGATCTGTACGCAATGCGGGGCTTGGGAGATTCGCATAGCCCAATCCGAAGCGGAACGGGCCGTCTTTTGGAAAGGCCGCAAGGCCGCCTTTGCCGCCATGGGACGCATCTCGCCCAACTACATTGTGCAGGATGGAGTCATTCCTCGCACAGCGCTGCCCAAGGTTCTCAGCGCAATCGAACGCATGAGCGCCGCGGAAGGACTGCGGGTGGCCAACGTTTTTCATGCGGGCGACGGCAATCTGCATCCCCTGGTGCTCTACGACCGTCGCATTCCGGGGCAGGAGGAGCGCGCGATGGAGCTTTCGATTAACATCCTGCGGCTGTGTGTCGAGTGCGGCGGATCGATCACCGGCGAACACGGCGTTGGCGAAGAGAAAAAGATGATGATGGGAGAAATGTTCGCGGAGCCCGATTTGGAAACGATGCAACTGGTGCGCTGCGCTTTCGATCCCGAACGGCTTTCGAATCCAGGCAAGGTGTTTCCTCGCACGCGCCTGTGCGCGGAGAGAACCGGCCCCTACCAACCGCATCCTCTCGAAGTCGCCGGCGTAGCACAGTTCTTCTGAGGATTATGGAAGCGCATTCATCGTCGGGAACATCCATCGCCGGCGCCGAAACCGCGTGGAGCGATCTGCGGGCCCTGGTCGGCGCGGAGAACATGCGCGCTGCCGCGGAAGAAGACGCGGTCGACGGCATCGTTCCGCAGATAGTTATCGCGCCGGGTAATGCTGAGGAAGTCGCGGGGGCGCTGAAGATCGCTACGGGTGCGGGTTTGCAGGTGATCCCGCGCGGTGGACGAACCAAGACGGATTGGGGCAATCGTCTTCGGAATAGCGAACGCACCGGCGAACTGATTCTTTCCACGCGGCGCTTGAATCGCGTCGTGGAACACGCCTGGGGCGACATGACCGCGACGGTGGAAGCCGGATGCACGTTCCATCAGTTCCAGCAAACTCTCGCCGAGCATGGGCAGCGGTTGGCCCTCGACCCGCTGTGGCCGAAGCAAGCGACCATCGGAGGGATTCTCGCGACCAACGACAGCGGGCCGCTCCGCGTTCGCTTCGGAAGTTTGCGCGACTTGATTATCGGCATCACGCTGGCTCTGCCCGATGGCACTCTCGCCAAGAGCGGCGGCAAAGTTGTAAAGAACGTCGCTGGATACGATCTGCCCAAGCTGGCAACCGGCTCATTGGGCACTCTCGGAATCATCACGCAAGCAATTTTCCGGCTTCATCCCATCCCGCGCGAAAGCCGCGCCTTGAGTTTCTCGATTTCTGACAGCGTACTTTCTGCCAGCGAAACCATGAATGCTTTGGTGCTCGCCATTCAGGACTGTAATATGGTTCCGACCGGCGTTCAAATTCGCGCGGGGAGTTCATCGACACGAGAGATCGATCTCTGCGAACTCGACCTCCGTTTCGAAGGCACGGCCACGGGCTGTAAAGCGCAGATTGAGCAGACGCTGCGCATGGCCTCAGGAGCGCGTCGTATCGAGTCTCCGGCAGACGTGTGGAATGCGCACTCAACGTTGTGGAGCGGCGACGAACCTACTGTCGTGTGCAAGTTCACCCTGTTGCCCGCGGATCTCGGAACTTTCTTGAATTCGGTAAGACAAACATCGGAAGCGCTGCACTCACCCTGGCGGCTCGTCGCTCAGGCGGTCGGAGTTGGGTATCTGCGGATTGAGGGAGACGTAAACAATACGGAAGCCCTTCTCCACGCACTCGAAGACCTGCGGAGCAGATTGGAAACTCGCGGCGGCTCGTTCGTCATCTTGCGCTGCCCTCTCGAAATCAAATCGAAAATGGATGTCTGGGGAAGCACCGGCGATGCGCTGCCGCTGATGAAAAGCATCAAAGCGCAATTCGACCCCACAAGAGTCTTGAATCCCGGCCGGTTCGTGGGGGGGATCTAAGTTTAATGGTGAAGGGAATCTGATGGCGGAACCCGCGAACATGCCTGCAGACGCCCGCTCTGGCGCCTTCGACGCTCTTCACCCGCCATCGACCGACTTGGTCAACGAGTGCGTGCATTGCGGGTTCTGCCTCGCCACCTGCCCCACCTATGCGCTTTGGGGAGAGGAGATGGATTCGCCGCGAGGGCGAATCTATCTGATGAAACTCGGCCTGGAGGGACAGGTTCGCCTCGATCCCACCTTCGTAAATCACATGGACAACTGCCTCGGCTGCATGGCCTGTCTGACGTCGTGTCCTTCGGGGGTGAAGTACGACAAGCTGATCGAAGCGACGCGGGCCCAGATCGAACGCAACTTTGCTCGGCCGACGCCCGACGGTCTTCTGCGCCGAATGATCTTTGACATCTTTCCGCGGCCCGAACGGCTGCGCCTGCTGCTCGGGTCGCTGCGAATCTACCAGCGCTCCGGGTTGCAATCGCTGCTGCGCCGCAGCGGCGTCTTCAAACTGCTTCCGGCAAGCCTGCGCGCGATGGAGAACCTCGCACCGCCAGCTCCTTCTAAAATGAACGGCGCCGCGTTTCCCGAGCGCGTGGAAGCACAAGGCGAACCGCGCCTGCGCGTAGGTCTGCTGCTGGGATGCGTGCAGAGCGTATTCTTCCCCGAGGTCAACACCGCCACTGTCCGCGTATTGACCGCGGAAGGTTGCGAGGTGATCATTCCCAGGGATCAGTGCTGCTGCGGCGCGCTTATGATCCACGCTGGAGAAGAGAAGGCAGCGCTCGATTACGCGCGGCGCACGATTGACGCATTCGAACGCGTGCAGGTGGATACTGTCGTGATCAATGCCGCCGGCTGTGGATCGAACATGAAAGACTATGGCTATCTGCTGCGCGACGATCCGAAGTACAGCAAGCGGGCGAAGGCATTCTCCGCCAAGTGCGGCGACATTTCTGAAGTCCTGGCCGGGCTGGAGCCGCGGGCTCCGCGCCATCCTCTTCCCTTGAAGGTGGCGTACCATGACGCATGCCACCTGCAACATGCGCAGGGCGTGAGGACGCAGCCCCGTGCGGTGCTGGGAAAGATCCCCGAACTGCAGATCCTGGAAACCGCCGAAGCGGCATTGTGCTGCGGGTCGGCTGGAATCTACAATCTCGTGCGTCCCGGCCCGGCCCAGGAACTGGGTGAACGCAAGGTCCGCCATGTGCTGGCGACCGCGCCCGATATTGTCGCTTCGGGGAATCCCGGCTGCCTGCTTCAGTTGCGCAGCGGAATCCGGCTCGCAGGCAGCCGAGTGCCGGTGCTTCACCTAGTGGAAGTGGTGGACGCTTCGATTCGAGGACTGCCGGCGGAATCTCTACTCAAACGCTAAACGAGGTGGCGGCGCAGTTTGGAAATTGCCGTCCCTCAGCGGCTAAAGCCGTCGCTGAAAATAGGCCGGTTATCGCAGCGGTGAACCGCTGCGCCACCCAAAAACAAACGCAATTCTGAGTTTTTCCGGAGCTTGTGAAGCTGTGCCTTTTGAAACCGATTCAAACTGCACCACAACCCTAAACCAGGCTTCTTCGCCAACAAGAGCTGCCTGTCTGGTATTCTTCTTGCCTCACCCGGAATGCGAAGATATTTCGAAAGATAGTGCGCATAATAGTAGGGAAAGACTGACCCCGACAAATGGTATCTCCTTCTTCAGACAGCGTAACCGGTTCGGTGGGTCGGATCTCTCCCCGGCACGTGTTCGAGGCGAAGATTTGGATCCGTCTGGAGCGGCACGGCCAGAAGCTTAGCCTGCCGGGATGGGCGCGCGATCTCAGCGAAACGGGTCTTGGGGGGTTCGTCGCCGAAGCTCTGGCGCTGGGCGAGTTGGTTACGCTCGAAATCCCGCTAGGGGACTCCCAAAAACAGCTGATTCCAGCCAAAGTCGCTCGTACTCTGGGAACAGAGTTCGGGTTCCAATTCACGGCTTTGAGCGCGGAGCAACGTGAGCGGGTTCAGGCAACGCTGAAAGGACACCCGGCAATTCCCTACCACGGCAACCAAAGATGATTCTCGGCATTATTCCTAACATTATTCTCAACTATCGCCGACTCCCGAAGCGGTAGACAATGCTGGTTATGACTCGGAGATTGTTCTGGAACTTCATGGCCGCACTGGAATTGGCAAATGTCGTTCGCAGATAGTCGCCGCCGACGCGGATAGCGAATGGCCCAGCGATCGTCCGTTCCACTCCGCCACCTGCGGCATAGGAGAACCGGCTCACGGCTCCGCCCAGGTAATACGTCCCTTTGACCGGAACCGCGCTGTCCACCATACTGACGCCCACCAAAGTGCGAACGAAGATCCGCGTATTTCTGTACTCCGGGGGATAAAATACCGGACCGGTCAGAAAGCTCAAAACATTGCCGCTGTGTCCCGTGCCAAGCACGTCGCCGATGCGGGCATAGGTCGAATCCACCATCAATCCCCAGCGCGCGCTGAAGTCGGTAAAGCCATTGGCATCCACTCCGCTAAGGCCGACGCGCTGGTGGGATGGCGTATCCAAAGCGAGATAGGTGTAACCAACACTCGCCTCGAACACCGGGATACTCGCAGCAGCGGCCGCGCCACTGGAAACCAATTGTTGAGCGAACAGCGGCGCCACCAAGAAGAAGATGCAACTCAAAACTTTCTTCATGACTCTCATTCCTGCGTTATTAATCGGCACATGGACACAGTTAGCATTCTTATCGCCAAAGACTTTCGACTTTCCAACCCGCATGAATCTACACTCAACCCGAACAATCCAAAGCCAATTGAAAATTCGCGTCGCCTGTCTGGCTTAACCATCCAGGACTGGACGGCACCTGGACCAAACTCCACATTGGGAAATGAGAAGATCAACCAGACCCGTAATGGTCGAGTAGCATTCGACCTGACCGTTCTCCCGACCGCCAACTCGGCGGTATACCCCTGCCGGTCCGCTTGCTATCCTAATAAGAAGGAGGAGTAAGGAAGGCTTGATGCTGGTGCGAAGACACCGATCTAATGGCTAGGATCGAGCAGCCAGCAGCGAGCAGCGAATCGTTAATATGCGAATGGTGTTCGACGTTTTTGCGCAGATTTTCAGCACCCTCTGGGCGCACAAATTGCGCTCGTTCCTCACCATGTTCGGCATCGCCTGGGGAGTCGGTTCCCTGCTCCTGCTGGTCGGCCTGGGCGAGGGCTTCCGCAACGGCAACAAGCGCAACCTTTCGGAGTACGGCGAAAACATCATGTGGATTTACCCCGGCCGCGCTCCGGCCGTTGCGGGCAGCATGAACTCCGCCCGCCAGTACCGGCTCACCTATCAGGATTATCTCGACATCCGCAAAGAGTCCCCCCACATCAAGGCCATCACTCCGGTTCTCACCACCGACGATGTGCATGCCGTCAGCGAGTTCGCCAGCGCCAGCGGCCAACTCACCGGCTCCGAACCGCAGTACGACGGGATTCGCTTCCTCCCTATGAAACAAGGACGCTGGCTCAACGATCTCGACGAAGTGCAGAAACGCGACGTCGTCGTTCTCGGCGACGAGATGACCCACAATCTTTTTCCGGGTCGTCCCGCCGTGGGCTCGTTCATTCTGCTCAATGACCATCGCTTTGAAGTTATCGGCACGCTGCTTCGCGTCGGCCGCGGCGACGAAAACTCCACCAACATGCGTGCCTACATTCCCTTCCAAGTCATGCGCAGCGATTTCCCGCTCAAGGGCGAGGAATCGTACGACGCGATTTCGTTCCTCAACTACCAGCCTCGCGTCGCCGAGGAGCACCTGCTCGCGCAGGATGAGGTCCGCCGCATCATCGCCCGTAATCACCACTTTGATTATCACGACGAAGACGCCTTCGAAGGCCAGGATACCGTCCAACAAGCGCAAATGATGGGCGCTATCTTCGATGCGATGAACGAATTTCTCGGCACCGTCGGCCTGGTCACGCTGGCTCTCGGCGCGATCGGCGTTGTCAACATCATGCTCATCGCCGTCAGCGAGCGCACCCGCGAAATCGGATTGCGCAAGGCTCTCGGCGCCACCAACCGCAGTATCATGCTGCAATTTTTCGCCGAGGGCATCCTACTCACGCTGGTTAGTGGTCTCATCGGCATGGCCCTGGCTGGCGGCTTCATGGCCCTGCTCGGCAATTACAATGGTCCCGGCGGCTTCGACCCGCCGCGGCTCGTTCCCAAGACGGCGATCCTCGCCATCGCCAGCCTTACTCTCGCCGGTGTCGCCGCCGGACTCTATCCGGCACGCAAGGCTGCCCGCCTGGAGCCGGTCGAAGCCTTGAGGCAAGAATGAGGCAGGAACGAGGTAATAATGTCATTTGATCTTCAGCCCATTCTTCAAGGTGAGCTTCTCCGGCTCCGGCCTCTTCGCGCAGACGATTTTCCTGCCCTGTACGCCGTAGCCTCCGATCCGCTCATTTGGGAGCAACATCCGGCCCGCGACCGCTATCAAGAAGAAGTTTTCCAGGCGTTTTTTCGTGATGCGCTCGAATCGGGTGGGGCCTTGATCGCCATCGACGCGAAAGATGGCCGGGTCATCGGCTCGTCGCGCTTCCACCGATACGACAAAGAAAAGAGCGAGATCGAAATCGGTTTCACGTTCTTGGCCAGGTCCCACTGGGGAGGCATCTACAACCGCGAAGCGAAACAACTCATGCTCCAGCACGCCTTCAAATTCGTGTCGACCGTGATCTTTCTGGTCGGTCCCCAGAACTTGCGCTCGCAGAGAGCCATGGAGAAAATAGGCGGAGTTCGTATCGGATCAAGAATCGACGCTGCCGGTCGAGACAGTTTTGCGTTTCAAATCACGGCTTCAAGCTTCGACGCTCTCGATCAACGAGGAGCTTCCCGCTTCGCCTGAATGAGAATTTGGTAAATTGGGTAATTTCATCATCTAAGATCACGAGGCTTTAAGGTTTTGAAATTACCAACTACAAATTAGAAATTACAAATTTTATGCTCCGCGACCTGCTCCAGGAGTCCTACAACGCCATGCGGTACAATCGGCGCCGTACCGCGCTCACAATGCTCGGCATGGCCTGGGGCATCGCCACCGTCGTTATGCTTCTCGCCTACGGCGACGGTTTCGGCCGCGCTTGCGCCAATATTTTTGCCAACTTCGGAACCAAACTCATGATCGTGGTTCCTGGACGTTCCTCCATGCAGGCGGGTGGCCAGAAGGCCGGCGTAGCCCTCCGCTTCACACTGGACGACGTCGACCTGCTCTCCTCCAACATCCCGCAGATCACCCGCATCACTCCCAACTGCTTTAAGGATGCGACCGTGCAGTACGACACACGCTCTTACACTATGACCGTCAACGGCGAATACTCCAATACTTTTGCCGTTCGCGCTTTGGGTCTCGCGGAGGGACGATTCTACAATCCCGAGGATCAGATCCAGCGCGCGCGCGTCGTTGTCATCGGTTCCGAAACCAAGGAAAAGCTTTTCTCCGGGCGGGCTGCCCTGGGTGAATACATTCGCATCGATGGCATCAGCTTTGAAGTCGTTGGAGTACTCAGCCCCAAAATGCAGGCCGGCGACGACAATATCAATCGCGTCGTCTACATCCCCTTCACCACCATGGGCGACCTTAAAGATACCCACTACATCGACTCCATCTGGTTCAATTACGAAACCAACGACTATGAACGGATCGAGCAATCCGTACGCTACGTCATGGCCGAGCAGCATAAGTTCAATCCCGCCGACCGCCGCGCCATGTTTGTCTTTAATCTAATGGAGCAGGTCCACCACATCGAAGTTCTTACCCTTGGCCTGAAAATCCTGCTCGCCTTCATCGGCACCCTGACTCTCGGCATCGGCGGCGTGGGCTTGATGAACATCATGCTCGTCTCGGTCACACAGCGCACTCGCGAAATCGGCGTCGAGAAGGCCCTGGGCGCTCGGCGCCAGCACATCTTCTTCCAGTTCCTGGCTGAGGCTCTCACCATCACCTTCATCGGCGGACTTTTGGGCATCGTCCTCGCTTACGTGGTGTCCTTCACCGCCGGCCGGCTCACGCTCTACAGCGCCATGGCTAAACACGCCGAGTCCGGTGACATACGCCTCATGATCAACCCGGTTACCCTGATCGTCGCCGTCGTCATTCTCACAGCCGTCGGATTGATCAGCGGCATGGTCCCAGCCATTCGCGCCTCCCGCCTCGACCCCATTGAAGCGCTCCGCTACGAATAGCGTCTCGCAGCGCGAACCGCATCTGACGATCGCGCGCCACAAGGGAAGCTCTGGCTTCGTATCAGGGATCGCTTTAGCGATGCAGCAGCCGGACTGCTATCAGCCACCCCTTTAGGGGCTGGGAGCTTTCGGCACGCCTAACAGGGTACCTACGTCCTCCTGATGTATATGGGGAGGTAGATCATAGATTCAGAAGATAAATAGCTCGGCGGAGGGACGGGCGAGGATGCCCGGCTCTCCGCCGCTAAAATTCCTTCCCGCTACTGCTTGTCTTCGGGTTTCGCGGTCTTGTCGTCCTTCTTTTCGTCCTTATTCTTGTCGGCGTTCTTGTCCACAATCGAGATCAGTTCGACCTCAAAAATCAGGGTCTCATTGCCCTCAATACCGCCGCGCGGCTCTCCGCGCTCGCCATAGGCAAGGTTCGCAGGAATGACGAGCTGCCACTTCGATCCCACGGGCATGAGCTGCAGCGCTTCCGTCCAGCCTTTGATCACCTGACCGACGCCAAACGTGGCCGGTTGCCCGCGCTTGTAAGAGCTGTCAAATTCCGTGCCATCGACGAGAGTGCCGCGATAGTTGCAGACCACCGAGTCGGTCGCGGCCGGCTTCGATCCGGTCCCTGCGGTCAGAATCTTGTACTGCAAACCGCTGGGCAAAGTAACGACGCCTTCTTTACTTTTGTTGGCGGCGAGAAAGGCTTCGCCCTCAGTCTTGTTCTTGGCGGCTGCCTGTTGCATCTTCTCCTGCATCTGCTTGCGAACCTGGGTCTGTACCTCGTTGAGCACGGCCTGCGCTTCTTCCTCGGTTAGCCGTGTCTTGGCGCCTGCCGTTGCATCCTTAAATCCCTGGGATATTAGAGCCGGATCCGCCTCCACCGACTGCTTTTTCAGGCTGTTTCCGATGTTCATTCCCAGAGCGTAGCTGAACTTTTGTTTTTGGGTTGTGAGGGGAGCAGGCTCCGCGCTTTTCGTTGCCGTGCCCGTTTTTTTCGCCGGAGTTTTCGGAGTTGTGGCTGCAGGAGCCGCTGGGGTCGTTGCCGGAGTGTTTGCTGGTGGAGTCTGCTGGGCATAGCCATCTCCGGCCAACATCATCGCTGCGGCCAATAGTAGTGCTGTGGTGAGAGATCTTTGCATTTAGCTATTGTCCCATTGCCCCGCGTTCTGCGCCAGAGCTGGGCACGACAAACACAGAGGCATTGGATTTCGCTATAATCCCCTCCATGAAAACCACTCGCTTGTTTCCCCTCGTACTGCTCGTGGTAGTGCTCGCATCAACCAGTTTCGCCAAGACGAAAGTTGAACTGAAAGACGCCCAAGGCAAGGTGGTGGGCACCGCGATTCTGTCGGAATCGGGTTCGGGAATAAAGATGGAAGTCACTGTGGAGAACCTGCCTCCCGGCGAACATGCCATCCACTTTCATCAGAACGCGAAGTGCGACGCCCCCGACTTCAAGTCCGCGGGAGGGCACTTCAATCCCGACGGCAAGAAGCATGGCTTGGAGAATCCGGAGGGCCACCACGCCGGCGACGGTCCAAACTTCGCCGTAGCCGCCGACGGCAAGGCGCATTTCACGCGGCAGGATAACGACGTCACCCTCGGCGGAGACAGCCATTCCCTGTTCAGCAACGGAGGCACTGCACTGGTCATCCACACCAAGGCCGACGACCAGAAAACCGACCCCACCGGCAACGCCGGCGACCGCATAGCCTGCGGCGTAATTACGAAGTAGTTCCCGTAGAGACAGTCGCCCCCGTCTCTCTTTCCGCCCGAGGCTGCCGCCGTACGGGAGACGCGGCAAGCCGCGTCTCTACAGGAGATTTGGAGGTTCACTTCCCTGCCGGCACGTACAACACCGGGACATTCTGCTTGCTCACCAGTTCATTCAGCGCCACCAGGTCTTTCGACATCAGCTCGCGATATTGCGCCAGCAGCGGTTGCGCCTCTTTTTCCAGATCGTCATAGACCTCGTATTGCTGCTTCGTGGGCGCGGCATCGGCGGAGTCCACGCTGAACAGCAGCCCGTGCAGCCGTTCGTCGATGAGCACCGGATAGTTGAGCGTCGACTCCGAACTCTTCGCGTTCACCTGGAGCAGCTGCGACTCCAGATCAAAGCTTTTCTTGTCGAAATCTTTCATGGCCGAAACCAGCGCAGCATAGCGCGACTCATCATCGCCGAACCGCCGGCTGAGTCCGCGCGTCTGCACCCGCACTTCGCGGATTGCCGCAACCGCTTCGTGAATCGCCGACACTTGGGCCGCGATCTTGCGGCCCAATTCAACCTGCTTCTGCACGTCTTCGTTCGACACCTTCACTCGCTGATCCACCTTCAACTCCAGCGAAGCCGTGTACGATTTGCCCTCTGCCGTCAGTCGCACCTGATAGGAACCCGGCGGCACCATCGGACCACGATTGCGGAATTCCGCGCCGGGCTCTCCCGCCAGCGGAGTCGCCCCCTGCGAACGCAAATCCCAGGCAAAGCGATTCACGCCCACCTCGGTCGGAATCTTTTCTTCGGGAGGCGTCTGGTCGGGCCATTCGGGCGGCGTTTCCGCTTCCTTCTTCTCTTCATTCGAGTAGCGCCGCACAACCTTCCCTGACGCATCCAGAAATTCGAGCGCCACCACGCCCTTCGGCGCGGCCGGCAGGTAGTAATAAACAATCGCCCCATTCGGCGGATTCTCGCCCACCGGCTGCCGCCGCTCAAAGAAATCGGGCCAGCGCAAACGATAGGTCAGTCGCGGCTTGTAGAGCACGGCTTCGGTCGCCGCCTGCGCACTTACAGCGCGCAGCGGCGTGAGGTCGTCGAGAATCCAGAAAGAGCGCCCATGCGTCGCCACCACCAGGTCGTCATTTTTTACGATCAGGTCGTGAATCGGAGAGTTCGGCAGATTCAGTTGCAGCGATTGCCAGTTCGCTCCGCCATCGAATGAAACGTAAATTCCAGTCTCCGTGCCCGCGTACAAAAGATTCTTCCGCACCGGATCTTCGCGCACGGCATGGGTATAAGCGCCATCCGGAATGCCATTCGTAATCTTGGTCCACGTCTTGCCGAAATCCGTGGTCTTGAAAATATAAGGTTTCAGATCGTCGAGCTTGTGCGTGTCGACCGCCGCATACGCGGTGCCGACATCGTTTGGCGAAGCCTCAATCAGGCTCACCAGGCTCCACTGCGGAATCCCCTTGGGAGTCACATTCGCCCAGTTCTTGCCCCCATCGCGCGAAACCTGGATCAAACCATCGTCGGTTCCCGCCCACAACAAATCTTTCTGCACGGGCGACTCCGCAATCGTAAACACCGTGTCGTAATATTCGACGGAAGTGTTGTCCTTGGTCAGCGGACCGCCGGAAGAAACCTGCTTGCTCTTGTCGTTGCGCGTCAGATCGGGACTGATCGCGGTCCAGCTCTTGCCTTCGTCGGTGGTCTTGAAGACGCGCTCGGCAGTCGTATAAACCACATTAGGATCGTGTGGTGAAATCAGAATCGGCTGCGTCCATCCCAGCCGATATTTCATATCGCCCACGCCGTGTCCCGAACTATCCTCGGGCCAGACCGTAATGTCCTGCTCCTGTTCACTGCGGCGATCGAGGCGAGTGACTGCGCCACCGCCCGAGCCCGCATAAATAATGTTCGAGTCCCGCGGATCGGGCTGAATGTAGCCGCTCTCTCCGCCGCCCGCGTCGAACCAGTGCTGGCGTCCAACGTAGCCGTCATCGGTGCGGCTTAGAATACCGATGGTCGTGTTGTCCTGCTGCGCGCCGTACACCTTGTAGAGAAAATCGTTATCCGCCGCCACGTGATAAAACTGCGCCGTGGGCTGATTGTATTGCGTGGACCAGTTCTTGCCGCCATCGACCGAAATCGTCGCTCCGCCATCGTTCGAGTCGATCATGCGATTCGGATTCTGCGGATCGATCCAAAAGCCGTGATGATCGCCATGCGGCGCCGGAAGAAGGCTCAACGTCTTCCCACCATCGGTCGAGCGAAACGCGCCAGTGTTCAGCATGTAGACCGTATCCACGCTCTTCGGATCGGCAAAGATATGCGTGAAGTACCACGCCCGCTGCGTCAGCCGCTGGTCGTCGTTGACGCGAGACCAAGTCTCGCCGCCGTCATCGGAACGATACAGCCCGCTCTCTTTCGACTCGATGAGCGCATACACGCGATTCGAATCGCCGCCCGAAACGCTGACTCCGATGCGCCCCAGAATGCCGTCCGGCAGGCCCTTGCCTTCGAGATGCTTCCAGGTATTTCCGCCATCAGTCGACCGATACAATCCGCTGCCCGGCCCGCCGCTTTCCAAACCCCACGGCGAGCGCTGGATCTGATAAAGCGCGGCGAACATCACGTTCGAATTATGTGGATCGACCGCGAGATCGATCCCTCCAGACTTGTCGTCCTTGTAAAGAATCTTGTCCCAGGTCTTGCCGCCGTCGTTGGTGCGAAAGATGCCACGCTCCGTATTCGGCCCATAGGCGTGACCAAGCGCGGCGATCAGCACATGATCGGGATTGCGGGGATCAATCCAAACCCGCGCAATATGCTGCGTGTCTTTCAATCCGATGTGCTGCCACGTCTTGCCGCCATCGGTCGTCTTGTAAACTCCATCGCCATAAGAAATGTTGCCGCGCAGGCAGGACTCGCCCGTCCCCACGTAGATCACGCTCGGATTCGATTCCGACACGGCAATCGCGCCGATCGAAGAGATCACGCTCCCGTCCGAAATCGGCTGCCAGCTCACGCCGCCATCGGTGGTGCGCCATACCCCGCCGGCAACGCCACCGAAATAATAAGTGAAAGGGCTGCCGGCAATTCCGGTCACGGCCAGCACGCGGCCGCCGCGAAATGGCCCGATATCGCGCCATTTCATTCCCTTGAACTGCGCCTCGTTGTACGGCTGAGCGGCCGATGATATTGCCAACACCGCAATCGCGACACACCACACCACCAACCCGCGAAATTTCATAGAAGACCCCTGAAACTACTAGCGTGAGTAGAAGACCGATAATAATAACTCATTCGTCGACGCCGGCACTGCTGATGAATCCGGGTAGGGATGGGCCTTGCCCCCATCTCCGCTGTCGGCAACCACTAAACCTTGGAGCCCGGCAACACGCGATCCGAATAAAGAAACTCCAGCGCCTCCGGAAATCGCGCCGCCCACGCTGCTTCGCTGTGCGTAGCGCCTTCGTCGATGCGCACTTTCAGCCGTTGATCGTCCAAACCCGCCGAGCGCAAAATGGATTCCAGTTCACGCACGCTGTCGACGATCTGATCATCTTTTTCCGCATTGCCCACTTCCCGCGTCCCCACCCCGAGATACAGACGGGACGGCCAACTCCGGAAGCGACGGCTCTCTTTCAGAATCTTCTCCTTGGCGACAAACAGCGACGGGCTCTCGATCAGCAATCTCCCAAACACTCCCGGTGCTGCCAGCTGCGTGTACAACGCGATCAGGCCTCCGAGAGAAGAACCGCCCAATCCCGTGTTGTCCGGCCCGTGCAGTACCGAATAACGCGCTTCGATCAGCGGCATCACTTCGCGCTGCAAAAAATCCGGATAAAACTTCCCCATCGGCTTCAGCACGCTGGGATCTTTCGACCGATACGGAATGTACTCGCAGGCCCGGTTCTTGGTGTTGTCGATGCCGACGATAATCATCGATCGAATTTTCTGTTCGGCGATCAACCGCGCCGCGGTCTCGCCCACCTGCCAGTGCACTCCCAAGAAAGCCGTTGCCGGATCGAACAGATTCTGTCCATCATTCAAGTAGAGGACCGGATAGCGGGTCTCGCCCCAGCCGTCGTAATCGGGAGGCAGCCAAACCCGCAACAGCCGCGTGTTCCCGAAGATGCGGCTGCTGAGTTCATGCAGCCACAGGTTGCCGGTTGGAACCGGCACCGCAGGGGCGGCCGCACGCTTGGTCTCTAATTTTCGAGTTGTCGGCTGAGGCATGGAGTAAATCGGGTTCGCATCAGGCTATCGCTTTGCAGTAGCAGAACAATTCGGGTTCGTATCAGGGTATCGCTTTGGCGATACCGCTCTTTTGAAATGACATGCCCGTTTAGGGGCTGGGAACTCGCTACCCGCTGTTGTCCCGCCAAATCACAGCCGACAGAACTGTCATCGTGGCAATCAAGGCCAGCGAACTCAAACACAATATGCAGTACACTCCCAGCACCCGGGCTTCAATGTAGGTCAGGTACAAAGCAAATGCCAGGCCTGCCGCGGAGGCGCCGAAAAGCAGTACCGGAGACTCGCGCCGCTCCCGATACACCGTAGCCAGCCCCGTCAGCGCCGCGTACCCGAGCATCCCAATCAGCGCAACCGGGATTCCGAAGACTGACGAATATTCGCTGCGGTTCACGATGTCGCAATCGAACGTTGCCCCAATATCGCAGAATTCCGTCTTTGAAGTAGCGTAATGCCGTTGCAGCGCCTCCGACGAAACCACAACTCCCAACACCGCCAGAATCGCGACCACGCTCAGCAGACGCTGCGTCAAAACGGACAAGCCAGGTTCAGTCATGGCAGCGAGCACCCCGTCCGGTCGCTCAGCTCGTCAAGAGTGAAAACGCGTTCCACTCGTTCGCCGGTGGGCGGAAACTGCCAGGTAGGATAGTGCTTGATGCCTTCGTCCTTGCAAACCTGCGCCACGCCATGCAAATCGCCTTTGATGCCGCATTCCACGTAAGGAGCGTACTCAAACGACGCGCCGAACTGCTCTTTTTGCTCCACGCAATGCGGACACCAATACGCCCCGTACATCTTCACTCCCCGATCCTTCAGACAGCGCGCGAACGCGTCATGCTTGTGCTGCATGCGGTTGCCCAAATAGTAAGCCAGCCCGAACGCGCCCATGATCAGCGCGGCATAAATCGCAATGCGCCCCCAGTTCCGGCGCGAATCCTTAATCCCCAGTCTTTCTTTTTGCCGTTCTCTGCGTTCTTGCGACATGGATTTCTTATATCACGATTTTTGTAGTAGAGACGGGACTTGCCCCGCCTCAAACCACCACCCGCAGCGCCGACGGCAGCACATCGATCGTCCGGCACTCCAGCGTCAGCACCTCGCCATCCACCATCACATCCACCGGGCCATCGAGTTGAAACTCGACCCGCCGAACCGCACGCCGCTCCGCCAGCGGATGCCGCGTGTGCGTGCCATCGTAAAGAGTCGCCAAATTCCAGATCAGCCCCAGTCGCCCGATCGGCCCCCACCGCACATACTCAATGAATCCGTCGTCGGTGACCGCGTCAGGCGCGATCATCATCGTGCCGCCCGTAAATTTGCTGTTGTTAAAGGTCAGAAACAAGCAGCGCCGCCTGTCAAATTCCTGCTGACCGCCGGTGCGCACCGGAAACGGCCGCCGATCAAGCCGCGCGAGACAAAGAAAAATAGACAGCAGATACCCGAACTGCCCCAGCCTCTGAAATCGCCGATGCCGCAGCGCCGCCACGTTCGCCGCAAACCCCACACTCAACAGATTCGTGTAGTAGATCGCTGCATCTTTGTGCGTCATCCGCAAAACATCGCAAGGCCGCGAGCGCCGCGCCAAGAGCGCCTGCATCGCGTGCTCCAAACCGTCTTTGCCGGAAGTGCCATCGACGAAATCCCGCAAGAAAGAATTGCCTGTACCCAGCGGAAGAAATCCCAGCGTAGCGACGGCGCCCTCTGGCGAACCTTCTCCCGTTACCAGCGAATCCGGAAACAAGCCGTTAACGATCTCATAGGAGGTCCCGTCCCCGCCGACGGCGAGGAACTTCCGATAGCCGCCCCCATAGGCCTCGCGCGCGATCTGCGTGGCGTGACCCACGGCACCCGTTTCTGCCGTCTCCAATGCGATCCCCGCGGCCCGCAGTCGATCAAGCGCCGCTACCACACGCTCGCCGCAACGCCCGCCACCCGCCGCCGGATTGATAATGGCCAGAAAAGTATCGTTCACAAGTTAGGTGTCAGGTCCAGGTGTCGGGTCTCAGGGGCTGGTCTCAGGCTCAGGGTGTTATCACAAATCAGATTCCTCAGATCTTCACCAGGATGTTCTCCGTGTCTTCGTGTTCCGCGGTGGATTTTCTGCCTATATCCCGACAAGAGCCGTCCGCGCCGCGCCCGCTCCAATCTCCGTCGCCAATTCTCCGCGCTTGATCTTCAGCGACGCCGTGCGGGGAAAATCTTTCTCCCACGACAGAAACCCGCCGACGCGCTTGAAGTCCGCCAGCCGCCGGTTCCGCGCCACAATCTCCTCGCGCAAGCGGTCGTCTAGCGGCTGATTCTGCTCCAATCGCACTACCAGCACCAGCATCTCGTCACCCAGCGTCTTCTGCGGCCACAGATAATTCGCCGCGAAAATGCAGAATTCCTTCATCGGCAGACCATCGAACACGGCCTCAATATCTTCGGGATAGATATTCTTCCCGCCCGCTGTGACGATCATATTCTTCTTGCGCCCGACGAGTTGCAGATGGCCATGCTCTTCAAAGCGCCCCTGATCGCCGGTCAGCAGCCAGCCTTCGACGATCGTCTGCGCCGTCTGCTCCGGATCATCCAGATAATGCGACATCACCGCGCGGCTTCGCACCGCCACTTCGCCGATCCCGTCGCCATCCGGATTCAGCACCCGCACCTCGCTTCCCGGCAGCGGCTTGCCCACCGTATCGGCGCGAAATGGTTTCAGATCGTTGAGCGTCACCGCCGTGCAAGCTTCCGTCAGCCCGTATCCGCAACTCACCGGAATTCCCAGATCGTAGAAAAACTGCAACGTCGAAGGATCCGTAAATGCTCCACCAACAAACAAGGCCCGCAGTTCTCCGCCGAACGCCTTGTGTACCTGCGGCAGCAGACGCCGGCTGACCTCCACCCGCGGACGTCGCCGCGTCAGCATTTTATTCAGCCCGATCAAGCGCTCCAGGAGCCAGCGTTTTTGCGGCTTCAGTTCGTCAAACTTGGCGCACAGTCCGCGTTCCAGGTTCTTCAGCACCATCGGTACCAGGCTCACATAGGTGATGCGATAACGCACAAACGCATCGCGCACAAACTCCGGACGCAGGGTTCGCAAGTGCACCACGCAAGCTCCGCAGACGAACGGCCCGATGAATCCAACCATGAAATCAATCGCGTGATTCGTCGGCAGGATGCTCAAATAGCGCACGCCCGGCCAAAATGGATACCACGCCGTCAGCGAAGCGCACTGCTCCAGATAACTGTCATGCGTGAGCACGCATCCCTTCGGACGCCCACCCGTCCCCGACGAGTACACGATGCAAGCGGTATCCTCGCGTTGCCGCGCCACAAACTGCGGTTCGCCTTTCCTCTTGAATTCTTCCCAGCGGTAAGCGCCGCGCAAGTCCGCTCCCGCCGGCGCTTCCGTCACCAGCACAATCTCGGCCGTGAGCTCTGCGAATTCCGGCGACTGGGTGATTGCGCGCCACAAGTAATATTCAACAATCAGAAACCGCGCCTTGGAATGCGCCAGTAGTTGCAGATGTTCCGCTGCGGTCAATTTGTAATCCAGCGGGACCAGCACGCCGCCGCAGAAAAAAATCGAATATGCCGAAATCAGCCACTTCGACTGATTCGTCATGATGATCGCCGCCCGGTCTCCCGGCTTGAAATCGGCGTCTTCAAGCGCGCGGCAGAGCGGACGCGCCATTTCCTTAAAATCGGAATAGGTAAGCCGCAACTTTTCGCGATCGCGATCGGCTTCAATCAGGCAGGCTTCGTTCGGCCACCGTTCCAGCGCATCTTTGAGCGCGGCACCGAGGCTGGCATATTGGCGGAGATCAAGCATTCAATATCGTTATCTAACCACGGAGACACGGAGACGCGGAGAAAAGCAAGCGCTTATTAAAGCGCACACTCGTTGGAGCGGCATTGACGGAGAACCTGGAGCGGGAAACAATGAACGGTTTTGCTCCGTGTCTCTGTGCGTCCGTAGTGAAAAAGATCTCACAGCCGCGCCTGAATTCGATTCGCCAACGTCCGGAAATCCGACACGCCCTGCAATTCATAATCCGGCAACTCGATGCGGAAGTGATGTTCGAGCCGCGTAAGCAAATCGAGCGCCTGCAAGCTGTCGATTCCCAACGTCTTGAAAAAATCGTCATCGGGCGTGAGCTTTTCTCGCGGCACTTTAAAATGCAATGCCGCGAGATTCAGGATTTCGTCGAGCGTGTAATCGATAGTACGTGCAGGCATAGAGTAACGTCCCTAAAATTACAAATTACAAATCACCAATTACAAATTCTCAAGGTAAGTACGGCTGCGCGTCCGTGCTCTCCACAAACCGGCGCAGCCCATCTTCGACCGCCGGACGCGAATATAGGTCGCAGAAGATATCGATCTCCCGTTTTAGCTCTTCATACGGAATCGGCTTCACAAACTCCTTCGCCGCTGCTGCCGTCCGCCGGTCGAATTTCGCGACATGGCTGGCCGTGGCGCGGGCCACGCGCAGCGCTTCGCCTTCAGCGGCAATCTGGCTGACCAGCCCAATCTGTTGCGCCTTCATGACATTAAAGCTGCGTCCGGTGAGCAGCAGATCACGCACCACCGCATTGCCCAAATCCCGCTTGAGGCGTGGAATCCCGCCGAATCCAGGAATCAGCCCCAGCCGCAGTTCCGGAAAACAAAATCGTGCCATGCGGTCCGCAATAATAATGTCGCAAACCAGCGCCAGCTCGAACCCGCCGCCAAACGTCACTCCATGCACCGCCGCGATCGTTGTCAGCGGCGAAGCGTCGAGCACATTCATCACGGCGTGAATGCGTTCCAAGAATTCCCGCACTCCGCGCCGGGCCGCGGTCTTTTCCATCTCTTGTCCGCGCTGAAACAGCTCGCGCAAATCCGCTCCCGCCGAAAATCCCGCCTTCAAAGTCGAATGCACAATCAATGCGTGCGCGCCATCCGCCATCCCAGGCAGAGCGCCTGCAAATTTCTCCAACTCCTCCAGCGTGCGCGACCCGATCTCATTGCAAGGTTCGCGATGCAGCGCCACCTCAATCGCACCGTTGACGATCTGCCACGAAAGCGTCAGCCCTTTGAAGTCGTTCATACTGTTGTCGGCGCCGCCGGATTCGTCTCAGCCTGATTCATCGAAGTTTGGTTTTTCGCAGCCTCGTACATCGCGTCAATTTCCTTGCGAAACCGCTCGGCAATCGCGTCGCGCTTCAGCTTGCCGTTCGCTGTGAGCAGCCCGCTTTCGATCGTTAACGCGTCGCCGACCAGATGAAACGCCCGCACCTGCTTGTAGTGCGGTAGCCCCGGATTCACCGAATCCAGCGCCGCCTGCGCTTTCTCACCGCTCACCTTGCCGGTAATCAGCGCCGCCAGATATCCGCGCCCATTGCCCACCAGCACCACCTGAATGGCGTCCGGCAATTCGTGCAGGATTCCGTCTTCAATCGGCTCCGGAGCAATGTTATGCCCCGACCCAAGAATAATCAGATTCTTGATGCGGCCCACAATCTTCCAGTTCCCATTCTCGTCCACTTCGCCCTGATCGCCGGTGTGAAACCAGCCCTCGCGCAGCCCCTTTTCCGTCTCCTCCGGACGGCCCCAGTATCCCGGAAAAATATTCGGTCCGCGCACCACAATCTCCGCATTCTCCGCGATCTTCATCTCCACGCCCGCAATCGCCGGCCCCGCTCGTCCCGCGATGACCGGCGCATCCGGATCATCCATGGTGCAGATCGCCGTCGTCTCGGTGAGGCCATACACTTGCAATACGGGAATGCCCAGCATCGTAAAAAACAACTGCGTCTCCACACTCAGCGGCGCCGAACCGCAAATCAGCGCGCGCAGCTTGCCGCCAATCATCTTTTTTCGAATCGTCGGAAACACGAGCCGGTTCGCCATCCCCAGCCAAATCCCGTCCCCGGCGCGCGCTTTGCCTTCCTGCCGCCGCACCCACGCTCCCTTGGCCTTGCCATACACCTTCAAGGCAAATCCACCCGTTTTCCAAAGCTGTTCGTCGACTGCCTTGCGCATGCGCTCGAGAAGCGCGGGAACATTCAGGAAATAATCCGGCGCCGCGAGCCGCATTTCGGCGGCAATCTTCCCCAGGTCGGTGTTCAATGTCAGCTTACTGCCGCGCAGCAGGCAGGTCAGCATCATGATCCACGAGCCCGCAAAACAAAGCGGCAGGTAATGAAACACGGCGTCCTGCACCGGACGCGTATTCACTGGGTGCCCCCGCATCAACTGCTCCAGCCGTCCCGAAGTGCAGCCTAGCATGTATCCGACGTTGCCCGCGTTCAGCATTACACCCTTCGGCTCGCCCGACGTGCCGGAGGTGTAGATGATGGTCACCACGTTTTCTTCCGCAACCGTCAGCGCGGGATTCTCCACCGGTTCGCGCCCCGCTGCGAAAACATTTTCGAACAGGAAATGCGGTGGCGCTTCGGGCCACTCTTCGACGATGGCATCGGCTAGAGACTTCTCGCCGCAGGCAATTACCGAGGGCCAGCAGTCCTTCATCATCGCGGCCAGTTCGGCGGGCTCCTGCCGCGCATACAGTGGCACCACCGTCAACCCCTCTGCCATGATGGCCAAATCCATCGCCACCCACTGCATCGAGTTATGAGCCAGCAGCGCGCAGCGGTCGCCCTTCTTAAGCCGCAGCCGTCGCAGATAAGCCCGCGCCCCCAGCACCTGCGTCAGTAGTTGCCGCGCCGTGAGCGGAACCGCCTGCCCATCGCGCATTTCCTGCAGCACCACGGCATCGCCGGAGCGCTCCAGGTTCGAAAATATTTGTTCCAGGAAAGTCATCGGCTCTTAAGAACTGTGACCCTGAGCGCAGCAAGAGCTTCACGATTGAAGCTCCTGCCGAGTCGAAGGACACTACACCTTAAACGTGCCACCGCCGCACCAAGGCATTCTCCACGCAAGCTCTACCCATAAGCCGCCACCAGTTCCCGCAGCCCGTCGCTCATCGGCGGCAAATAATCCTCCCAGCTCCACTCCCCGCGCCGCGTAGGAAACTCCGGATACCGCCGCTGCACTTCTTCTTCGAAGTAGACGCCCATGCGCGCCATCAATTTCAAATTCCTCACAGTGGTCCGCGCGATTCCGTCGGCGATCCGTTCCCCGTCGCGATCCAGAATTTCGATCGCCGCCAGAGTCCGCACCTCCAGGTCCGGATCGTCGACATTCATCAGCAACTCCTGATGCCCGCGTTCGTTCATCAGATTCCGTATGCGCTCATCCATGGTGATCCCCGCCGACGCCACCAGCCCCGGCATCGAAGTAACAATTCCGTGATAGCGCGATGAAACCATCATGCGGCAAGCGCGCAGAATGCTCACCATCTGGTACATGTTGTAATCGTCCGAAGTCAGCACCGGAACTCCGCCCAGCTTCTCTGAGATGCGCCGGCAAGGCCGGGAATCCATGCGCTCGGTCGCCGCCATGATCACGAACACGTTCTTCTTCTGGCGGAACGCAGACACCGCGCCGGCAATCGAACTCAAATAACGCTCGTAAGCGCGATCCGCCTCTGGTCCCGCATTATGAAAGTAGGGACCGCGGTAATGGCTCTCCTTGTATGCGCCAGTCAGGCTGTGCAGCGCGGCTTTCGCCACAGACGCCTTCACCGGCCACTCAAAGGGATTGATCGGACACACCACCAGCACCGGCGTCTTCCCATCCCAACCCACCTCGCGCAGCGCCTTCTGGCCGTACTCAGCACCTAGCGGCTCGAACGTCCACGCCGTGTCCGTGCCCAATTCCGTCGGCACACCCAGCTCGCGCAAGATTTTCCGCGACTCGTTATTACGCGTGATCACCAGCGAATTTCTGCAATAGCGCCCGCACATCTTCGCCACCAGCGGATCCATCTGTCCCGCCTCGGCGCCGTATCCGATCGACAACTTGTTTTCCGCCGCCGCGATGCCCAGCGACCCAATCATCATCGTGGCCAGCGCATTCGCGAATTTCGACTTGAACATCGAACCTTCGCAGGCCACCACGCCATGATGTTTCGGCACTTCATTCGCCAGAAACGGCGGAAAAATATCCGGCAGCCGGACCTGCGATGTGCCGTCGAAATATCCCCGCGACCGGTCAAAATTAAACGTCATCATGCTCAGGTCGACATTCTCCGGCCCCAGAATCCGCCGGATCTGCCGCAGCATCTCTTCCACCCGCACATCCGACCCCGTATTGCGCGTGCCGTTGTAGCCCGCAAACAGCAGCTTCAGTTTTTCGCCCGGCTGCCACGGCTCCCGCTTGCCCATCATCCACTGAATTTTCTTGCCTTCGATAATGCCCGACACCCAGGCTTCCAGAACGAAGTCCATCATGCGGCGGACCCTCCCGCTCTCGTGCTCTCCGGCCAGGCTTGATATGGATATGCAAAGTTATGCTCGCGGCTGAACCGCAGCAGCGGAAAAGTGTATTGCGAGAACGGCACCGGCTTGCGTCCCATTTCCGTGGTGACCCGTGTATTGTCGAAAACGGTATTCCACGTCAGATACGGGAGAAAGACCTTCATCAGCGCCGCGCCATGGCCCACCGGCCCTTTGCGATCCGCCAGCAGGTTGACGACGGAGCCGAACGGCTTCTCCAGAATCGGCAAAAACAGCGGCCCGCGCTTGTTCTGCTCCGCCGCCAGCGCGCGAGTCAATTCCCGAAATGTCTGCGAGCCGTTGCCCGAAGAAAGGTGATAAGTATCGTGCGCGGGGTTCGCCTTCATGTGCAACGTCGAAATCGCATCGGCCACGAAATCCACGTTCACAATGTCGATCTTGTCCTGCGGACGAAACGGCAGCACCGGCAATCCCGCCAAAAACACGAACGACCGCACCATATCAAACTGCGTCGTCTGCGGATACCGGCTATCCCCGAGCACGATACTCGGCCTGAAAATCGTCAACGGCACGTCCGGAAGCAACTCGCGCACCATGTGCTCGCAGAATTTTTTCGTCCTCGCATAGGGATCGTAATCCGAGCGGTCCCACTCGATCGACCGGTCTTCGAAAACAGTTTCGTGGCTGCGCTTCCCCGCCACCGCCACCGTGCTCACATTCGAAAACCGCCGCAGCCCGTGATAGTACTGCGAACGCCGCGCCAGTTGCACCACTTCGAGCGTCCCGCGCAAATTCACATTCAAACAATTTTTTTCCGATTTCCGGTTCAGCGAAGCCGCGCAGTGGATCACCGAATCCGTCGTATGCACCAGTCGGTCATAGTCGTCCGGAACCAGCCCGAATTGCGGCAACGTAATATCGCCGCGAAAAATCCGCATCTTTGCCTGCAGATATTCGTAGAATTTCGGGAATGGCAGATGCAGTTGCAAAGCCTGCCAAAGGCGCAGCTCCGCGTCGCGCGGATCGCGGCCACGCACCAGCAGATTCAGGGTCGCGTCGTGCTGATCGAGCAGATTAGCGGCGACATGCGCGCCGATGTATCCGGTCCCACCGGTCAGGAATATCGCCACGTTGCTCCGTTCGTTCCCGTCTTCATGCCCGCGCCGTCTTCGTTGGCTGACGGCATCCGCAGCACCCGCGGCGCGCGCGCTTCCAGCGGTCGCCCTTCAATCAGCGGATATGTCCATCGCCGCAGCGCCGGAATGTGAATGTTGATCCAATACTCCCACCAGTCCAGCCCCGCCGTGTCATATCCGAAAATCTCTTTCTCTTCCGGCGTCAGAGCCTGCGACAACTTCTCCACGTTATCCGCGACAAAATCATGCTCGTTCTGCAGAATAAACGGCTCGAATAAGCCCACCAATTTTTCCACGCGCTCCAGGTTGCGTTCCGTCTTCGCCAGCGGCTTTTTCATCGCCGATGGCAGCGGAGCCATCACCCGCTGAATCGACTGGATGATCATTCGCTGCGCCGGCGCAGACATGCGCTGATAGCGCTCCTTCGACACGGGAATCGCGTCCATCCGCAACCGCAGCCAGTACTCCAACCCTTCCTGCGCGCGGTAGTGGCGCCGGTGCCCGAGCGACGTGAGCTCAATCGACCGACCCATGTCGCATGGATTCGTAACCGAAGTCGCCAATTGATACATCGGATCGTGCCGGCGCTCCACCAGCGCCGCGCCGATCAGCGTCATTCCGGCGCACACCGCGTCCACCGGAATAATATCCAGCCGTTTGCGTTCGTTCGAAGGCAGTTGCCGGAACGCCGTGCCCAGCAAGTACGACAGCGACGCCGAAGTGTTGATCCCTTCATTCCACCCGCGAAATGGCTTGGCCACCGAAGTCTCGACAATCGCCGGACGTACAATCGCAATCGGCAGTCCCTTGCCATATTTCGCAATCAGCGATTCCGCCAGGCTCTTGGTGAAGGTGTAAGTATTGGGCCAGCCCAGTTCCTGAGCCCGCCGCGTGGCTTCTTCCGTAAGATAATTCTTCAGCCACCGAACCCGGTTCTTGCGGATCTGGTTTTCCAGCGCCTGCCCGCTCAGTCCCTTGGCCGCGTGCTCTTTCCCGAGCGCTTGCTTCTTCAGTTCCTCGGTGACTTCCGGTCCTTCCACCCGGGCTTCCGCCGACTCCACCAGTTCATGCAAGCGATGCCACTCTTTTTCCGAGTCGAAGTTCTTCAAGTGCGCCGGCGTGTAATTCAAACGCACCCGCTCACTCACCCGTCCATCGCGCTGTCCGGCAACATAGCAAGTCGAAAGGTGCAGCAACGCTGCGTGGTCCGATCCGCGAATGAATTCGATCAGGTGATAAGTCGAATCTACATTCACCGCCAAAGCGTCGCGCAGATCGGGATTGAAATCCGTCAACCCCGAACTGTTGATGATCAGGTCGAGATCCGCCCGCAGCCGCACCGCCGTCTCCGAATCCAATCCCAAGCCCGGCTGCGAAACATCGCCCTCCACTACCTCGATCTTTTCCTTCAGCAGCGCGCCTAGCCGATCGCCATATTTTTCAAACAACGCATCAAAGACCGGCGAGCCTTCGATCATCTTCTCGAAGCGCTTCTGCGCCTCGCTCGACTTCTGCCGCCGGATAAGTAAATAAAGCTTCCCTATCTCGGGCAGATCCATCAGCGTATTGGCGAGCCACACCTTGCCGATAAATCCGGTGACACCAATCAGAAGCACGCGCTTCCCGCCCAGCGCCTTCCGCACCGAAAACCGCGCCGGATAACGCTTTTCATCGAAATAAACAATCGGACGAACCCGCGGCATCTCCACTCGCACCGCCGGCACAATCGCCGCGGCCAACGCCTTTGGGCCGCGCAACCCCAGCGCCCGCACCCAGCGCGCAGGACTCTGCTGCCCGTCCGGCCCCGCTTCGCGAATCCTGGCAAACAATCCCCGCGGCCGGATCACCGGACTCAACAGCCGCCCCGTAGCCACTCCATTGCGGAAGTCGAGGCGGTTGGCGATAATCCACCGCACGCCTAAATGCCGCGCCAGCGGCCGCATCACATGCTCCAACCCCTGGCTCACCAACACCACGTCCATGCCAGTCGCCTGCAACGCCTTCAGGTGTCGCACTCCTTCTTCCTTGAGCAGAGGTTTCAGTTTGT